>Ga0066710_100004374_pt1 | contig 12481 bp, 10 predicted proteins | sample GraSoiAngelo_159_FD_79666 | JGI IMG/M metagenome (GOLD analysis project Ga0066710, IMG submission 79666) | Grasslands soil microbial communities from the Angelo Coastal Reserve, California, USA - 14_1009_16_40cm | ecosystem: Environmental > Terrestrial > Soil > Grasslands | place: USA...
GATTTGGTTGCGGGGGCTGGATTTGAACCAGCGACCTTCAGGTTATGAGCCTGACGAGCTACCAGGCTGCTCCACCCCGCGCAGGGAAGATAATTTGATGTCCGTTCTTCGCAACGAAAATCCGCACGATATCGACTTCCGCTAGGCGGTTGGCCAGTTCGGGTGATCAGGGTTTCGCTGATCAAACAAAGCATTCAAGTTACCGAATCGATCGACGCGGGAAACGTGTCCGCGCTGCGTTTACGCAGGTGTCGCGAGAAATTGGCCCGCCAAATCGCAGTCTATCGTATGCAGTAAAGGGAGGTTCTAATTCGTCGAGCTCGTCTACCAACCGGTGAAGCGATTCCAACCAATCGTCATTCTCAGGTTCGGGTTTGGCGAGCGCTGCCGTAATTGCTTTCACGAGCTCCTCTTTGCGTTGAATCGTCTCAGGGAGGACATCACGCAGACATACGTAATGTCCTCTCAAGTAACCGTCCCATTCTCTGATTGCATCGCGACCCGATTGGAACTGCTGGCCAAACCACTCGGGCAGCTGCTCATAACCTCCTGCGCGTCGCGGCAGCTCAAGAAGATCACGGGCGACCATCTGCGCGCCGTCGCTTCGTATGTAGCTTGGGAGCGGGAGTCGGTCAGCGAGCATCAACCGGCGCAGCTCGGACGCGGGAATGCCGGCCGTTTCGGCTAGAGCTCCCAACTCCACGTACCACTCAGACGCATAAGCGTCGTCTTCAGCCGTCATCGGATGAGTGCCGTTAACAGCATAAAACCGGGTTGCTACTGCGCTGCATAATTGAGAGCCATCCATGGGTATCAGAGTTATAACATTAAGTGGATCGGGGACCGTCGTCGACGCTCAACCGCATCCGAGGAATCCGTTCGTCGCAGTTGCTAAAAGCGGCAGCGACCTCCTGGATTTGAATTATGCATTACCAGAACATGGAAGTTTGGCTCCAGCGGTAGGATTCGAACCTACGACCAATCGGTTAACAGCCGACCGCTCTACCACTGAGCTACGCTGGATCACCCGACCGAAAAACTGCGAGTGGGTATTTTCGCGCACGATTCGCTCGAGGCAACTGCCAATCCGCCAATTGGCCTGCGGATAGACGCATATGGCGTCGGTGCTACGATACTTTAGGTACCATGAAAGCGTTGTTTTCAATATTTCTCGCGGTCGGCCTTTGCATTGGCAGCATTCCGAGCGTTCAAGCTGGGCCTGTCCGCACAGCGAGGAACGTGGCGAAAAGCACGGCGATTACCGCGAAGAACGTCGCGCACAGTGCGGTGAAGGGCACAAGGAGAGCTGTGCACACTGTGGTCAACACGTTCACGCCATAGTCGAAGCCCCAGGCTTTGAGACAAAAGTGCTTTTTGCCCGGCCGTCATACGACTGTCGGTGAGCCGAGGTACGATTAGACGAAACACAGTTTCGAACGCAAACTGTTCGAAACTGTCGAATCCGGTTTCCGTCTTTTTGTTTTTGGGGGAATGATCGCGCAATCGCTCTTGGGCCGTACAATCGTTTCGCCGCGGGCTCGTAAAATTGGTCTCCGCATTCTCGCTGGAGTTTTTATCCTCGCTCTATTCCTGGGTGGGATTCAGCTACGCCGCTGGATCGGCGAAAACACGAGGCATGTCCGTTATCAGCACGACATCGTAAACGCGTTTTACTGGGGCAACGAGACGCTGAAAGAAGCGCGCCGCCTATCACCAGACGAAGCGACCGCCAATTCGTGGTCAGGATTCTTCCGCGGCTATCTGGCACTATACGATCGGGTAAAGGATGAGGCGTACGAGGATGATTACGGCCTCGATTATCCGCCGCTGCGACTTCTGGCCATGGCCATCTGGAGCAAAGAAGTGCGCGATGGATTTCCGTGGGTGGACAACGAACATCCGAAACTCGTTAATCCCCTGCTGAAAATTAACCTGGTCTGCGAACTGGTTTCGGCCGCGGCGATTTTCTTCCTCGTTCGCTCATGTGTGCGGCGCTCGTCACGCGCGCACTCGCGTTGGCCAACATGGTTATCGCACGAAAAGCGCGCTTCAATCTGCGGCCTGGCGGCGGCGAGCGCGGCGTGGCTCGAACCTTCCATGATTCTCGACGCTCATGGCTGGCCGCAGTGGGACGTCTGGATCCTCCCGTTCTATCTCTTCGCGGCGCTTGCCGCTTTAAAGAACCGCTGGTTCTGGTGCGGCTGTCTGCTTGCCGCCGGCGCGATGCTCAAAGGACAGCTCTTGTTCGTCGCGCCGTTTTTTGTTTTCTGGCCTCTGTGGCAAAAAAATTGGGGTAGCGCACTGCGCATGCTCGCCGGCTTCACAGCAATGGCGGCGCTCATAGTTTCACCGTGGCTTCTGCGAACTCAGGCGGCGTGGATAGCGTTCGCTGCTGTTGCTGGTGTCGGCTTTTTGTTCGTCGTGCGATTCAAACTGCTAAATCAGGGCGCGTGGCTAGCCGGAGCCCTCGGGTGCGCCGCATTTGTAATCGGTGCATTCACCGGCGGCAGCTTCGCCTGGTTGCAACTCGGCTTTATCTATGGCAGCGAACATTACCCGTATCTTTTCATCAGCTCGTGCTACAATTTCGCCTCACTCCTCGCCGGAGCTGGATGGTCGTTAAAAGATTCGTTGTTTTCGGCTCACCTGGGATCGCTTCATTTTAATCTCACGCTTCAATGGGCGTTGCGTCTGCTTTTCCTGGGCGCGGTGGCGTTGTGCGCCCGCGGCGCGGCGCAACATCTGCGAAATCGCGATCCACGCGTGCTGATTGCGATCGCGGCGCCGTGGCTGCTGATGTTCGCGCTGCTCGGTCAAATGCACGAGCGCTATCTCGTGTGGGGCGCGGTGGTGAGCGCTGTCGCGCTGGGGGTTAGTATCCGGTTGAGCATCGTTCATTTCATTATCTCGGCCGCGAGCACGGCGATGATCGTCCACGTCATGCTCATCGATAAAAAACTTGATGCGACCCTGCGAGCGATTGATGTGCTCCAAGGCGTTCGACCGTATGCGTCGGGTTTGGTGCTTGCTTGCGTTGCTATTTACCTGTGGGACACGCTTGCTCTGCGGATTCCCGCTTTTCAACGCAGAGACGCCAAAACGGCCACGGCGCCGTCGCTCTCACTGGAGCCAGAGTTAGAGGAAGCCTAAGCAGTTCGCACTGACGATCGCGACAAACTCCTTCCAAAGGAGCTGCGCCCGAAGGCAGCGGCAATTACGGTATCAGGGAACCGTTCCCGCGACTGAAAGCGGCACATACGGTTTCAGCGTCCGCGCCGTGTCCACTCATCCCTGCCTGATGCAAGCGCACGAACTCCGCCTGATCATCTGGTCATAACCGGTGGCTTGCCTGTTGTTCGCGGCAGCTTTGTCACACACAGCTCTTCAAATGTTAACCGGCCTCGCCTCATACGTAATTCTGTTCGACACCAGCGCCTGAAATTGGTAATCGCTAGGCGACATGCGCCCTTTCGCTCCATCGCCCGCTGATCGATATAGCAGGCTCTTTCCGCCGTTTGAGGACCCGTTGTCGATCAACGTGGTCGAAGAAAAGCTCCAAAGGCTCGCGGATGACATGAAGGCTGATCAGAGCCGGATGCCCTTGGAGATTCTGGAATCAGATCCAGTGGGAGCCGGCTACACATATTTTGGGCAATTTATCGATCACGATCTGACAGAAGATCGTACGCCCTTTCGCTTGGCGGGACTTGTCGATCCAAACGATACTGAGAATCGCCGTACGCCATGGCTAGACCTTGATAGTCTCTATGGGCATGGGCCCGGATGTCCAGACTACAAAGAGCTTTACGAAGAGGACGCGGTTTCGTTTCGCCTGGGTGAAGTCCGAGTGCACGGCGAGGCATTTGATGTCCCATTGAAAGATGGCTGGCCGCAGTTGGCAGATCCCCGCAACAGCGAAAACATCATTGTCCGGCAGATTCACGCCATGTTTTTGAAGCTCCACAATCTCGCTGTGGCCGAAATCAAGAGAACCACATCAGATCTGTCGAGTCACGCCGTATTCACCGAGGCGCGACAGCGCTTGCAATGGCAGTATCAATGGCTGGTTAGACACGATTTTCTGAAGCAAATCTGCCAACCCGATATCTACAATGCCGTGGTTGAAAATGGTCAATGCACCATCGATTGGAATACGGATGGCTTCTCCATTCCTGTGGAGTTTTCCCAGGCGGCTTTTCGCTTCGGACACAGTATGGTGCGACTGGACTACAAGCTGAACGATGGTATCGCCAGGCTTCGTTTGGACAAACTTTTTGCTGAACATAAACCGGGCGCGATCGATCCCAAACTTGCAGTTGATTGGGAACAATTTCTAACCCGGAATCGAAAGCCGGAATTTTCGATGAGGATAGACACGGGAATTGCCACACCTTTGTTCGACCTGCCCGACGCTAGCATTCATCTTTTCGTCAGCACAACTAGTCCTCACGGACCGAAAGCTCTTCCACTGCGAACGTTGTTGCGCGGTTCGCGCAATAAACTACCAATAGCGGAACAGGTGCGTGAGCAACTATGTCCCGCATCGGTTCTTTTGCCGCCTCGCAAGGTCATCGATCATCCCTATGATCCTTTGGCTATCGTGAGGGAGTTGGAGCTGTACGAGCGCATTCCGCTTTGGTATTACGTCCTGCTCGAATCTGAACTGAATGAAAATGGGCTGAGATTGGGGGAGCTTGGGAGTCGATTAGTATTAGAAGTAATCGAAGGCGCTTTATCGAACGACCCCGGCTCGTTTCTCGCGGTGCACGGCAATGGTTGGAGTCCGCCCCCTTGGGAGGTGCCCGGTCGAGATCGTGTTTCAATAAGGACTTTGTTCGATGTTGCGACTCTGGTTGGATTGACGACGACGCATCCTCACTCGTGAATTCAGAATGGATGTCAATCATGTAATCATCCAAGGTCTAACACCCTCGGAACATTACGCGATCTTCAACTCAACGGCGTCAAAATTTGTCGAAGTGGAATCCGTGCGTGGAGCGCGCAAACTTCCCGCCAGTTTGCCCCTGTCCATGGCGCGTACTGGGGTGCAGTGGCCCGCTACTTTTTGCTGCCTGGTTCAATACCTTCAAACCAGTAAAAGTTTATATCAGGCCAACTTGGGAATTGCGGAAAATCTCATTTATCCCTTGGTTCGGTATGCTTGGGAGCGTGTGAGGAGGAGTCTCGAGCGACAGCCAAAGAGTTTTCTATCGGAAAAATCAAAAAGCAGCCTCAAGCAATCCCTACTATCGCGACTGAGCTTTACGGCAAAGGATGCCGTCGAATGGATCTGGCAGGTATTTCTCAACACTCCAGGACTTGCTGATTGCTCCAACTCTAATCCTCATCAATCCGTTGTTAGCAGGGTATTCGCTGATGGTGTCGAACCATGGACGCTCAGATTGTTGCACCACTTTCCCGCGCTCGCGCGTCTCTGGTCGATCCAAACGATGAACTGGATCGCTTTCATGAAGGATTTTCTCAAGCAGGCCCGGACTTTCGCTCTAATACAGCGTAAACTCTCTGCGACCAGTGCTAAAATCATGTCGCTCGACATGGACCTTTCGGATCTGCGTTCCAAGAGTCGCTCTGTCATGCGAGTCCGATTTGCTGATGGAACAGTTTGGTTTTACAAGCCGCGTTCGGGTAAGCACGAGGAAATTTGGTTCACACTCCTTCGCTGGATAAATGATCAAGGCTTTCCAGCGGCTTTTGCTATTATCGAAACGATCACCAATAAGCAGTATTCCTGGATGCGTGCTGTTGCTCACAAGCGATGTGTCAACGAAAAGGAAGCAGCTCGCTATTATTTCAGGGCTGGAGCACTCGTGTATCTCATCCACTGGCTACGCGGAGTGGATTTTCACGCCGGTAATATCATCGCGCATGGCACGCAGCCAGTCATCGTTGATTGCGAGACTCTGCTCCACCCTGAGACAAGGGTCCCCGATCGATTTCAGAAGCAAGAGGGATCACTTGTACGTACGGCAATGCTTCCAGATCGACTAGCCGCAGACCTCAGACTCCACGATAGTGTAACCGCCTTTGGTCGGAGATCCTTTGGGTCGCACACAGTTCGTGTGAACGGCAGAAACGTTTCGACGGCCGAGTTCCTCGATGCTATGGCCGACGGATTCAAGGCTATGCATACGTTTCTTACGAAACGTTCTCGCTCAAAACAATTAATTAGAATTTGCGAGCGGCTGCGCAGAATCCCGGTACGGTACATTCACCGTCCTACTGCGAGTTATTGCGCGATTTTGGAATCGTCTCTGTCAGTTCAGGCCCTTCGTAGTGGCTTCGATCGCAGCGCCGTTCTTCGCACCGCCTGCCAAATGCGAGGACGCCGAAAGCGGGATATTAAGCAGGAAATCGCTGCTCTCGAAAGTGCCGACATTCCCGTTTTTCACGGGCGAGCGGTAAGGCCCCGCGGATGCGCTTCGGCAGCCGTGACACGGCATGTAGCATTCTTACGTAATGCTTTTGTTTGTGTTCCTAGGAGACCGAAAAAGAAACGTACTTCTTCTCCGCCTGCAGTTGGAGGTACGGCGGCCACGTGCACCTCCAAATTTCGGTCGCATCAACGACGTCACCAGCGTTCAACGGTTTCTTTGGATCTGGAAGAACGATTGTGACCAGTTGATCCCGCTTCACTTTCGGATCGTATTCGAACACGCGAAAGACTGTTTCTTTGGGAATGAATCGCAACGGGTGATCGGGATCAGCCTGTTCGTCGCCTTCCAAATAAAAGCGATCTTTGGCAAAGACCTTTTTCGCGTGATCAGGATTATCCACGCACGCTTTCACTTCTTCCGGATGCTGCCGGAGGTAATCGCAGAATGCCCACGTCGCATCGATGCGGGCTGCGACATTGTCCCAATGTGTTCTCGTTTCCATGTTTTAAGTGCCTTGTTGTCGTTTTGTGTCACTTCACGGCGTGAAATTGCCGTTCGAATGATGCCACACGTGTGACCATCGCTTCGAAAATCTGTCTAAATCGAGGATCCTGATGCAACGCGTCAAATCGCGGATCAAGTTCCATCGATCTGTAGTCAATCCAACCTGCTTCAGTAGCGGCGCGCAAATGTTCTAGCGCTGGTTCAACTCTGCTTAAGCACGACTCGATCGCTGCCAGACGATACAAAATCTCAGGATGATTCGGCGCTAAACGGAGAGCGTCCAATTCCTTGGCATGGGTGTCTTCCAAGATTCGTCTGCCGGTTTTTTCGTCACCGGCAGCGAGATGCAATCTGCCAAGTGCCGACTGATAACTCACGGCTCCGTAAAATGATCCGCCACCATTCGGTTCTTTCCCGGCAAGCTCTTGGTAAAGTTTCTCGGCCTCAGTGAAATTGCGTGAAAAGAACTCCACTTGTGCAGCCATTTGCTCACTGAAAGCAAAGTCGCGATAACGCTGCCAATTGTCTGATGAGATCTTATGCGCTGCAGCGAAGTCCTTCTGTAAGAGGGCTAACCGGCAAAGCCCGATCCATCCTTCGGGGTGTTCCGGAAGCAACGTCCAAGTTCGTCGATATAGAGCCGCGGCCCGCTCGTCATCCGTCAGATCCACGAGGCAATCTGCTACCATGAAATCGCTGACTGCTGGTCGATTGCCCTTGGTGGCCTGGAACCAAGCTGCCGCTCGAACCGGATCGCCAAGTGCCCTTAAGGTATTTGCCACCTGAGCCGTCACCGACTCCGCTGCGTCCCTGCCAGCCAATTCGTACGCGGCAAAGGATTCCTCGAGAGCTTCGCGAAAGCGGCCTTCCTGATATAGCACCAATGACATCGCTTGGTGCGCCTCAGTCATCTTTGGATTTACTTGAATTGCCTTCCTTGCCGACGTACCCGCTGCAGCAATGTGCTGGGGGTCACCGGTGAGAAATCCAAGACCGTACTCTGCCTCGGCCAAATGGCTGTACGCTAAAGCCGATTCAGGCTCAGTCTTGATCGCCAGCTCAAACAGTTCGACTGCTCGAGTCACATCGGTGAGCGTGCGCTGCCCCATCACCGCACGTCCAGCGACGAGAAGTTCACGGGTGCTTTGATTGCGCCACGCCGGATCATCCTCCATTGATTCCAATGGAGTTGGCTTCGTCGTGCTCAGAATGGCGTAGATATTTCCGGCAGTTACCTTCGCAGCTGTGTCCGCTTCTTTGGCAGAAACGTCACTCTCGACGATTCGACGATAAAGGACTTTCCCGTCGGCAGCATCAACCAATCGCAATGACAGACGCAATATTCCATCCCGCGTGCGCCTTGTTCCTTGCAGCACTGTGCGCGCTCCCTGCCAGCGTGCTTTCGCGTCTTCATCATTGAAGCCGCTGCTCGCGATCGTTGTCGCGCTAGCAGAAACCGCTGTAACGCGAGCCGGGCCGTGCCCTGATAGTTCGCTTTGCAACGCTTTAGCGATTGCAGCGGCTAACTTTGAATCAGGTTGTGCGGTGTCCAAATCCAGAAGCGGCTCTACTGCCACTGAGTGAATCGCCATCGCTTCGGCGCGTGCAGTGATGCGATTCTGGACTTGGAATACTCCCGCCACGCCGCCCAGCAAAAGACAAGCAACGACGCTGGCGGCAAGTGTTGGGTTGCGTTTTGACCAGCGCCAGATGCGCACGGGTGGCGAGACAGGACGCGCGATGATTGGGCGGCCTTCGAGCCAGCGTTCGAGGTCTTCTGCTAAATCGCCGGCAGAGCGATAACGCGCGTGCGGTTCGCGCTCGAGGCACTTCGCGCAAATTGTTTCCAAGTCGCGATCGAATCCTGGAATGAGCGAACGCAATTTCGGCGCAGGTTTTTCAGACGCTTGCTGGATTACGGCCAGCGCGTGCTCGCCTAAGAACGGCGGGCGGTCAGTGAACAGATCGAACAGGATCGCGCCGAGGCTGTAAACATCGGCCGTCGGCGTGAGGTTCGCCGCTGATCGTTTCGCTTGCTCGGGCGCAATGTATCCGGGCGTGCCGAAAATCGTCAGCGTGCGCGTTAGATCGCTTGAGGTATCGAGCCATTTAGCCAAGCCGAAGTCGCTCACCAGCGGTTCGCCGCGCGCGTCGAGCAAAATGTTTCCAGGTTTAAGGTCGCGGTGCAGTATTCCTTGGAGATGCGCATATTGAACCGCGCGCGTCACCTTCGCCATCAGTGCCACGCTCCGACGCGGTTCGTTCCGCAACGCGGGCGCAGCATCGAGCAAGCTGCCACCGGCTGCGAACTTCATACTGAAAAACGGCAGACCGTCCTCGCTCTCGCTTACCTCATAGATTGGCAGAATGTTTGGATGATCGAGGCTCGCTGCTGCTTCCGCTTCGCGACGAAACCTAACGAGTGTTTCCTGCGAATCGGCCTGATAACTCAGGATCCGCTTTAACGCGACGATCCGGCGCGAATGTCGCTGGCGCGCCCGGTAAATAACGCCCATTCCACCGCGCCCGATTTCTTCCAGGATCTGATAATTGCCGATCCGCCAATCGGCATCGCGCACGTCGATTTCATCGAGCACTTGTTCGAGAGTTTCCTTTGCGTCAACGCCAGCGAGCGCCCCTTGCAGCAGGCAATTCAGACAAAGCCCCCGTCCGATGCGCGACGTTGATCCGCAGTCCTCACACGCCACGACATCCGAGTGGACGCGCACGGAATCGGAAATGCCGTTCATGGGGATTCGGTTTTAACCACGAATCAACACGAATAAGCACGAATTCATTTTCGGAATCCGGCGACACGTCGCCGCTTTCAAAGCGCGGCCATGTCCGCGCACTCCAAAGTGCAGCACTTTCTCAACATTCGTGTTCATTCGTGTTTATTCGTGGTTAGTCATGAGGTCGCCGCCAAGGCAGCGCAGAGATAGCGCAGCTCTTCATCCACGTCCTCCGGTTTCTCGACCGTGTGCGCCACTTCTTCGCGAAGCAGCGCACGATAACGTTGTCGCAATTGATGAACCAGACGCTTCACCGCGGTTTCCGACACGCCCAGCGTTTTGGCGAGCTTTGGATACGAGACATCCTTGCGTTCCGCAGCGAGGCAATCACTTAACACATCAAAGACACGGCGGCGCCCGCGCGCCTCGCATTCTTCACCGAGTTGTCGCAGCGCATGTTCGGCCGCCGTCGCGGCCCAGCGTACATCATAGATTTTTTCCGCGGACCATGTCTCGGCTTCGCGTGCCGAAATCGAAAAATGCGATGGTGCTTCCGCCATCCATTCATCCCACGAAACAAACTTTATGTCACCGCCGCGTTTGCGCGCGCGTTTCCGGATCGTGTCGTCGACCAAAAAATTTTGAAGCGTCTTAAGCAGTAGCGACCGAAACCGGCCGCGACCGGGATCGGCGCGTTTGAGAAGGTCGCCTTCAATCATTGTAAGAAAAAAATCCTGGGTAAGATCCTGCGCATCGGGGACGGAGTATCCGCGCCGGCAAATAAAGGCGAAGATCGGGCGCCAGTAGGTCTTGCAAAGGTCGGTCAGCGCTTTGCGCGCCTTTGCTTCGCCGGTGCCGGAGTCCGCGCAGGCGAGGATCATGCTCCAATGCGTCGTAGCGAAGCGGTCGGGTGAACGCCCGCCGTCGGTCGCGGTTGTTGGAGTCACAGGCGCGCAGCATCTTATTTACGTAATTCCTAGGCAAGCTAAAAACGCGAGGCGCCAGCGGTGTCGGGGCCGCAGCCGCCTTGTCCGCCGTAGCCCCTGATACGCCGAAGCGTTCCGGAGGCGCCTCTTCGGAGGCGAGTGACCGCGGCCCCTTATCCACTTCACACCATCCATCCACAATCAGGGAGAGGCATTGGGGGCTACCCCCTCCATCTTCATATCCGAAATCTGGGAGCCGAAGTTCTCGAATTTTTAGAATTCTTTCGAACCACGGATTTTGCGGATAGCACGGATTGTGACGCCTGGTATTGCAGCCGCTCGAAACGTAAGTCGCGGCTACAACGCGAGCCAAACGGAGAGTCAGGATGCACGCGCGGCCAGCGGCTGTTTGCGATAGCCTCTCTTCACTGTCCGCTCGGGTCAGTCAGTACCCAGGTACTCCAGAGGGGCCCTTCGGAAAAGCTGCCACCAAACATTATCATGCGGTCGTTCACGCTGTCGAAGCCGCCATTATTCCAACGGGTAGCTTGCACTGGTATTGGGCCAGGAATTGATAGCCTCGTCCATGCAGATGAGCCACCGATTCCATTAGCGTGCGAAAGTACCCAAGTATCGTTGACCGCTCCATTCCTTGCGCTGCCACCGAAGATTGTCATTGTGTTGGTATCCGGTTCGTAGATGCCAAAAGTGGCCGATCGATTGGAAGGCGCACCAGGGGCACCTTGGGGAACGAGATTAGTCCACACCGGCGTTCCGCCAGTTCCGTTCGCATGTGATAAAGCCCAAACTGCGTCGGTCAGCCCACAATGTGTGCCAAGGAGCCCGGTCCCACCAAAAACAGTCAGGACATTGTTGGTGGAGTCGTAAACCGCGGTTGAGGAATACTGTCCTGGCGGCGGCCCCCCGGTCGTCGAGAGCTGGGTCCAGTTCGGGGTACCGCCTAAGCCATTGGCATGGCTTAGCACCCAAACATCTGGAAAGGTGGCACAGGCGCTGCCACCGCCATTCTGGCCGGCCCAAACAATCATTGAATTAGTACCGGGATCGTAGACGGCTTGGTGACTCTGCCGCGCCGGGGGCGGCCCACCAGTAGGAAAAAGTTGCGTCCAAGTCGGAGTTCCGCCCAAACCATTAGCATTGCTTAAAACCCACACGTTATCGGCAATTGGAAGGCAGCCGTTCGATGTAGGAACCGCGCCGCACCCGCCATAAATAATCATGCGGTTGTTCGCTGCATCGTATACTGCCGAATGTTGGGAGCGAACCTGAGGAAGTGCGCCGCTCGGAAGAAGCTGGCTCCACGCACCAGTGCCACCTAAGCCGTTCGCATTGGTTTGTACCCAGACGTCATTCAAACGCGGGTTCCCCACATCATCAGAAGACCCGGCGAACAGAATGACCCGATTCGACGAGGGATCGTAGACTGTAGTCGACCCGCCGCGAAATAGAGGGAACGTCAAACCACCGGGACCCAACAGCGTCCAGCTAGGACTGGCTGCTGCTATTAGGGCCCAAAAACTGCAGACAAACAGAACAACACTTGAAATCAACTTTGTAAGTTTCATAAGTTTTACATCGATGAATCTGGTTACGGTTTTTATAATTTCTTCCTTTCACCATCCTTCTCCGAAGTTTTTCGGGCGAAGTTTGGAAAAAAAATGAAAATTTTTGAGACGCGTGGGTTTTTTGCATTCGGCGTGGCAGACAAGGATTTCGCAGGTTAAAAATCTAGAAGCGTTGCAGAGCGGCGCGGCGGCCTTCGTCGACCCAACTACGGCCGAATCGCGCTAAATGCTGCTAAAACCAGCTCCCCATTTGCTTGCAAGCCTTCTGTAGTGTCCGCTGTCTTCAGCGGAGATCGGCAAGCCAGTTAGCGTACCGCGACGAATGCGCTGAGGACAGC
>Ga0066710_100004375_pt1 | contig 12480 bp, 10 predicted proteins | sample GraSoiAngelo_159_FD_79666 | JGI IMG/M metagenome (GOLD analysis project Ga0066710, IMG submission 79666) | Grasslands soil microbial communities from the Angelo Coastal Reserve, California, USA - 14_1009_16_40cm | ecosystem: Environmental > Terrestrial > Soil > Grasslands | place: USA...
ACCGGTTCAGCTACCACGGCAGTATTGGGCTTGGCCCACTTAAATGGGAAAAATAGTAACTCAAAGCTTGGCCGTGGGCTTAAAAGGAAGGTTGAAGAATGGACCGCGAACCATCCCCGTGACCGAGTCCATCGAGCGCAATAGCCTGGTGCGAAAGAGATCTTGAAAAAAGGGAAAAACTGGATCGCCGGTTTGCGCCAGGCAAAGCGGCGTCAACCAAAGCCAGCTCTTGATCCAACGGCGCCGCGGCTCGCCCGTTAATTGGGTCGATCGCAATCGCGTGTCTATTGGAGCGTCGTACATCTGATGTTGGGTTTGATAGATAGAACAGCTGTAGGTTGAGGCCTACTGCTTTGGACATGTCACCGCGAATAGCGTGCTGAAGTCGAATGCCATTGCGAAGATATAGCATCATCAATGGGCGATTTTCGGTTTTCGTAAGCCAGCAGATATATTTCGTATTGCAGCTTTTGCTGTCGCGCGAGAGAATCTAAGATCAAACCGATTCCTGCCAACATCAGCGCTACAATCTCCAAGGCTGAAGCCAGGATGGCCAAGGGTACGTGATAAATGTAGCGATACCGGATCCAGTCACTGATGACTGGAGCGCCGGCCAATGCGCCCGCCACGGCAAATAGAATTCCAAGACTTCCAAAGAAGAGGAGGGGCCGGTGATATCGCAAAATTTGCGCAATCGTGAAAATCACCTTCGCCCCATCGGATACGGTACTAAGTTTAGAGAAGGAGCCGGCTGGCCGGTCGCGGTATTCAGTCGGAACTTCTACTATCCGGAACCGGTGATGCAGCGCGTGGAGCGTCATGTCTGTTTCGATTTGGAAGCCTTCCACCAGAATCGGATATGTTTTGACGAACCGCCGGCTAAACGCGCGGTACCCGCTCATAATGTCGACCAGGTTAGCATTGAAGAACTTATTGATCATGAATTGTATGAGCCGATTGCCGAAATTGTGGAGCGACCGCTTGTTTTCGTTCGAGTAATGTCCGCCCGAACGCCGGTCACCCACAACCATGTCTACACCGCATTCAATAATTGGATAGATCAAATCAGCTGCTTGATGGGCCGGATAAGTCATATCTGCGTCGACGAGCAGATAGATATCGGCATCAATCGACATGAATGCGCGTCGCAGAGCATTGCCCTTTCCTTGCCGGCTTTCATCGAGCACTCCTCCAAGGCAAGGAAGGTCGGCCAAAGTAGCCTTCGCTATCGCTTCGGTCCGGTCGGAAGAATTGTTATTGATAACATAAATCCTTGCGTACGGTAATGCAGAGTGAAAAGCGATAATGGTTTCCTTAATGGTCCTTTCCTCGTTATATGCAGGCAGGATTATCGCGATATCGCACTGTTTTTCTATCAATGGCTTATGCATGCTCCGATTGCCACGAATTATGGGCTCCAATGGAGAGCTCTATGTTCTCGAATTGGAACCGCCGATGAGGAGTCAATCGTTATAACATTTCCCGACAGGCTGTTTGATAAAGCAATAACACGCGCCATTTATGGGAGGCCCTATTTGCGGTCCTGGGGATAATCTCGACTCCAAGACATTAGGATACTTTTTTAATGACCAGGTCAAAAGCGGCCACGCCTAATTGACGACTGTCGGCGCTTATGCCCAACGACTGCGGTGATGCTGCTTTCGGAATCCGAAATTCTAAGGTAAGAGCTCCGGTATCACTTACCGCATCGGCTGGTATTGACGCCGCATATGTGCTCCTACCTATTACCTGCCAGTCAGCAACCTTCTTTCCATTGGCATACACTTCGATTGGTTGTGCGGGTAATTCCGGCTCTTTAGTAAACGGAAGGAGCGTGATTCGAAGCTTGAGCGGCTGCGAGGGAGGCAGACCACTGAAATTAAGCACGGCAGAATTGCCTTCCGTCCAAGTTTGCTGATCTTCCGTTTTACTCCAGCCTGACGTCCGGAACCGCTCTGAGTCCCCGCCATTGCCGAACTTAATTAAGGTACCAACTTCATATCGTGTCGTGTTGGGCAGCCGATACACATCCACCGCCCCGAAGCTACGGACCATCTCTAGAGGTCGGTGGGTCAACGCGTAGACTTGCAAGTTTCGATTGAATTCGGCCTGCTCCCCCTGGCCGAGGAGATCGCGATGGACTAGGAGATACTGGATTTGTCGCTCTTCAACCAGGCGCATAGTTGGCTGGTCCGGAAAAGCCTTCCAATTGGTTCCCGAAAACCAGCCTGGCAGCCACGATCCCCAGCCGTTTAGCATAGGTTGGTTATGAATGGATTCGTAAGCTAGATAAATAGTGTTATTACTCGCGCCGAAGATCGGGTAGTGAACAACTGGCGTACCTTTCGGTTGCGCAGCCAACCATCGATAAAGTTCCGCCTTTTTATCGACGACAAATCCGCGAAGAGGTGCATTTGCTGCTGGCGTTTTCGCGCGCAGCGACATGAGGAGATTTCGAGTGTCGTCGCCGCGAGGCGGCGTAAGTTCGATTAGTAGCAAAACGGAAATAACTAGGAGGCCTCCTGCCCTTGTTAACCGTGATTGCCGCTCAGCCCAGATCAATAATGTGTACGCGCTCAGAACACCAGTTCCCAAGACGGCCATCAGGATAAATCGCGCTGGACAGCGAATCCACGAAAACACGGGCATCTGCATTAGCAGGATGTACGGCAGTGGGATCGCTTGGATGCTGCCGACTTGCAATACCGGCCCAAGAGAAAGCACAAACCCTGCGAGGGTAACGATGCTGTACAGTTCGACAACCTGGCGCCGCGTCATTGATCTTGGTTCTGCGTGATCAAACGCGCGAGCAGTCGGCCAGGCGAGCGCGGCAAGGGTTAGCGGTACAAAGCCAATGAATACAGAGCCCTCACCGGCGAACGGCACAGCGCCCTTATAAATATGGGACCCGCCTGAAAACCAGCTTTGAATTGTAGCTGAATACATCACCGACAAATCGAATGACCAGCCCGAGCTCATCGTTTCGTTGTGCAAGCGGAAGGCAAGAAATGGTCCACACAGCATAACAGCACACGCGCCTGCGCCGATCAACCGTACCAGGATACGCCAACGCCGCTCCGGGTCGACGTGAAGGAATACGAAAGCGACAATTACAGCAGCCGTTATCGCGAAAATAACGCCAAGGTAGCCGCTCGTGATGAAGCAAAGCCAGGATGAAATACCTAAAAAAACTACCCAGAATGAGCTCGGCGTATCAATCAACCGATGAAGTGCGTAAAGAGAAAGCAGAAAGAACTGAGTGGATAGGGTATCAATATGTCCAAAGTGCAGGAATCGAAACTGCGCGAAAGCGATCATTAACGCCGCCACTGTTGCGATCGTACTGGACGGCGATAAGAGGTAGCGAATAAGTAGATATGCCGTCCAGGCGGTTAGGACAAAAGTAAGCAGGAAATAAATATTGCCAGTAAGCTGGAGGTTCTGGCCAGTCAGAAAATAAATCGGTAGCACGAAAATAGATATCCCGTACGGAGCAATGGTGTAGGCGAACGAAGCAGGATCATGCCAAAAAATGGTACTGTATCCGAGCTTAATCGGCCAGTGTGTAAGATTGTAAATACCCTGATAAATCGCCCAATCGGTTTGAATGAAATCGCCACCTGTCAGATACGCTCGGCCCATCATAGAAAAGTCAAATCCCATCCACCGGATAGCAAGGATGGTGAGAACAGATGCGGAGCTTAACACGAGCGCATGTCCCAAAAGATTTCGGTGCGGTTTACCGCAAGCACGGTTGCCGATTCTGTGGCCAAGTGACTGGAGCGACATCAGAGACTCCCGGTTAGTGAACGACTTCGGAATCCAATCAGCGCCCCGATCGCATAGCGTACGTGTTTGCCTGAATTGGGCTTTCCCGAACTTACGCTCTGTACGCCACTGCAACTTTTCATCGTGTCCATCGGCGGGCGTTATACTTTAATATCGCGCAAATCGCTCGGAAACCATCACGCCAGCTAATCGTTTTGCCCTCGTCGTACGTTCGGGCCCTGTAGGCAATGCCTGCCTCATAGATGCGGCAGCGTAGCTTGTGTAGTTTTGCTGTGATTTGTGGTTCGAATCCAAACCGATTCTCTTCAATTAGCATCGATTTCGCGATTGGAGCGCGAGTGGCCTCATAGCACGTCTGCATGTCTGTGAGACTCAGGTTTGTAAACATGTTCGATAACAAGGTCAGGAATCGATTTGCTACCATGTGCCAGAAATAGACCACCCGGTGCGGCCGGCCACCCATAAAACACGAACCGAACACCGCATCTGCTTTTCCCGACACGATCGGCTCCAGCAAGATTGGATACTCCTCGGCGCTGTATTCCAAGTCTGCGTTCTGCACAATCACGATGTCCCCTGTCGCAGCTGTAATCCCGGTCCGCAGGGAAGCTCCTTTACCTTGATTAGCTTCATGAAAGATAACCATGTCTGCTAGTTGACCGACGTGTCCTTTGAGCAGCTTCTTGCTTCCATCAGTTGAACAGTCATCTACAACAACAATCTCCGCATCGTGCACCGGGCACGCACGAACTGCACGGATAATCGTATCGATTGTGTCCTTTTCGTTGTAGCAGGGGATGATTACGGACAGCTTCATTGCTTTCCTCTATGGCCCGTGTGACGCGAGATGTCGGGATTATGAACTTGCTCGCAAATGATAGGCAATCCAGTTTGAATCTTAGTGCACCGAGAAGGCTTGGCCGAAAAATTCGCCGAGCTGTATGAAATTACCGGACTGCCCGGTCTCGTAAAGCACTGGGAAGCTTTTTCGATAAACTAGATCAAAGATGCCCAGGGCCACTTCGCGCGGGTCCGCGTTGATACCCAATGATGCTCCAGCCGGACGTCCGAAAGCGTTCCGAGTCTCCGCCGGCGCCAAACTTAATTATATTACCCAGCTCATATTTCGTATTTGCCGCGCCTTGGCTCGACTTGTCAGCGGGCGACTCCGCAGAAATCGATGATGTCTCGGTCTTGGAACAGCCAACGAAGATGAATAACGCCAACACAAATCCTAGGGTTGCAACGGTCCCAGCTTGATTGGCAGCGAAAAATCTGGACATGGCCAGAATGATAGGGGCTGCTGCCGGGCAGTCAAGCTGCTGCCGGTTCGGGACGGAGGCGGTCCTGAACGAAACGAAGCCGAACCGCGGTGCATGATTGGTCCAGAACGCTGCGCAGGCTACGGGAAATATTTTGGCAAGTGCTCTGGCACTGCGCGAGTCAGCGAGCGACGCAACATGTCCGCTGCCAATTCAACTCCTTTCTCAGATGATGAATCGAAAGCGAGGCTATTCTGGGCGCGTCTCTTGATATTGGATTCGATTGCGCGCTGGAACTGACGGGCAATTCTTGCACCGTCCAAGGTGGTCTCCACGTAGCGTCGCGCAGCTTCGCCCATTCGCGCGCGGGCACAGGGATCTCGCGCCAGGGTCTCGATTGCAGCTGCGAGGTCGCCCTCCTCGTTCGGTCCGGTGTCGATCTTGCAAGCGATCTCGTCAGATAATTCGGCAAAGGTAGCATCTCGCGTCACGATTACGGGTTTCCCAAGCGCTTGCGCCCGAAGGAGAGTCAATGACGATTCTCCCATGCTTGGGTAGCGTAAATTCACCACAATGTCAGTCAAACCCAAATACTGCGAGAATTGAGCATCTTCAACAAAGCCGGTGCGAATGGTGACTTCGCTCAACCCAGCATTTTCAATGGCAGGTCGCACGTTTTGACCTTCTCCAACTACCAGAAAGCGAAACTTGAGTTTCTCTTTCAATCTGCTTAAGGCGCGGCAAATCTGTGCGATGCGTTTTGTGGGACCAATAAAACCAAAGCAACCGATTACCAACTCATCGGCCGTGATGCCGTGCTTTTGACGGAGTTTCTCGAGTTCCTTAGCATTCGGCTCGGCATCCGCGGAAGGAAATGCAAGCGGAATGACATCAATCGGGCCGGTATAACCCATCTTGAGAATCTGCTCCTTCGCCGACCGATTATGCACAATGATGTGTGTAGCATATGGAAACAACGCTGACGTAAGCGGATGTCTTTCGGGATGCGGATAGCACAGGATGTCGTGCCCTGTTGAGTTATCTGCTATTTCTTTCAATGAATCGAGTCCGTTATCTCCTTCAACTATCCAGAGATATTTCAAAAGCCCGGGAGTTCCGAGACCGGCAAACAAATAGTACACGACTACGTCGTGTAAGACCATAATGCCCGGCCAGTGACGCAGTATTTTCAAGATATCCAGATGAAAATGGGGATTGTTCCCAACATGATAGACGACTGCATCATATCTGCGGAGATCGCTGACTCTGCCAAATCGAGCGAAGTCCCCAAAGGTAGTTGAAGGATCGTCCGCTCGATCATTGTGAAAATCGTAACAGTCTACCGGCATCAAGTTGCGCAGCTCGCGTACGAGATGGTCGGAGTACGTTGCAATGCCAGTCTGCTTGGGCGGGAAAGGCGAAAAGTAAGCGACCTTCATAAGAGTTGATGCTTCAGAGAAAGTAGATACGCATTACCATCGTTGATTTAGCGAATCTGAAACGGCACCGGAAATTCCGTCGAATTCACGGTTGAGCTAGGTCTCGATCAAGCACTCTCGCCGCTATGTCTTCGGTAACCATGCAGTGATAATATTGAATGTACGACCCTTCTAAGTTCGTGCTAAGTCCAGAGCCCGCATAGAAGTCCCGGTAATCGATCGAGCCAGCACGGCGCGTATTGATCATTTCCACGATGCCAAGCTGATCCGTAATGGTAAAGCCAGCGTTGCAGAGGTCAGCCTGCAATTGTGACGGGTAATATTCGATCTTGTCCTCGGGATGGATCCACTGTGGTCCGGCGACATGAATCGCGGTGAACAACCGGTTGGGCGTGTCGAGGCAAAAACGGCCCCCAGGTCTCAGAATTCTAATGATCTCTTGGTACATTAGTTTCGCTTCCTTTCTGGTAATGTGCTCGATGCTTTGGCCAGACCAGACGAGATCAGTAGAGTTCGACGGAATCGCGCTCAAATCCGTCATTGAACTAGGCAAAGTGTAAATCGGCCCCTGGGGCGTATCGCGGTCCTTTAATTCCAAGCCACGATACATCTCGTGGCGATCGTCCGGTGGTAAATCGACGACGATTAACTTTTTGAACTTGTACGGGTATCCCATCTCATAAATCGGTGCAGCGGCCCCGCCAAGATCCACTATCACATCTGCCTGCGGTAGCTGCGTTGCGGCAAGTTTAACCCGGGCATTGTGGATCATATACAGGTGTATATCGAGCGCATTGGCAGCAGCCATCGTACATAGGCCGGTTCATTTATCCGTTGATGCAGCGGGGCCTCAGGCATCGAAGTTAGAATAAGTAGGCATGCCTAGGCCCGAACCGGGCATCGCACAGGAGCTGGTCCGAGTAAAGTGCGATTCCGGTTTCTTTAGGTGGAAAAGGTGAAAAGTAGGCCACCTTCATGACTTTAGGAGAGTCTCCACTACATAGTCCCAGCAAATATTGTGAAGCTTTAAACTTTCTCTACCATTACTCCCCATTTTCTTTGCGCGAGCCGGACTTTCGGCAAATACCCTAATTGCGTTGCCAAGTGAAACTGGGTTCGGCTCGGTGATTAACCCGTTGTGCTCGTGAGTTACGAATTCTAACGGGCCGCCAGAATCCGTGTGGGTGATGACGGGCTTGCCGGAGAAAAACGCTTCGAGAGTAGCATAACCATAATCCTCATCGTAGACCCCGTTGTACACGGCCAGGCAATTGGCATAGAGGTCGATCTTTTCCTCCTCGGAAATTCGACCGAGGACCTTTACCCGTGAATGGTAAGGCGAAGCCTCGATTTGGCGGCGCAACTTCGAGCCATAGACCGCGTTACATTGACCACAGAAGACCAGATGAATGTTATCAGGGAGAGTTGCTAACGCCTCGAACAACAAATGCTGACGTTTAACCGCATCAAACCGTCCGGGATAAAGGATGTAATCGTCCCACCGGCCGCAATGGAAGTTGTTATGATTTAGCGGCGGAGGATAGAGCGTTTGGGCTTTTATTCCATTAAACCTTAGAAGCCGGTCGGTAACCGTGTTCGAAATCGTGTAAAGGCCGGCACTTTGCGGCAGGAAATAATCGTCCCAGCGCTTGATCTCGGCTGCGACCGCCTTGCCTTCGTTGCTTTGCCAGAGGTCACTTAGCTCTGTCCCGTAAAAATCGTAGGCCTGCCGATGTTGGTGCAGTATCCAGCAGACTTTGTGAGAATGCGGTGCAAAATACGCGGGAAATTTGAGCGCGATCACTTTGTCGATCTTCGTGCCGTTAACCTCTTGAAGATCGGTGAGACGGGCCATCAACATGGAATCGAGTAGGCGCTCCGGTGGATACCATTTGAATGGAAGTAACACCGTCTCAACCTCACATTCACGCTTTCGTAGTTGTTGCTCCAAACCTTGAGCCAGCAGTTCTGCGCCTCCCGTAATGAACGGCACCTGGACCGAGAGTATGCAAACCTTCATGAGTAGCTGATACTTTCGTAAATCGCGCTGACAAACGCATTCTCGATCACCTCGTCCGTGAAACGCTCCCGTACATTATGTTCGCCAGCCAAGGTGAGTTGAGCCCGCAAATTTTTGTCGGTAAAGACTTCTTCTATTAGACTGGCATAAAAATAGTCTGCCTCGGCAGACCTGGGAACTTCAGAGAAGAGCTGACCTGGCCCAGCCGTTTCGCCGGTGGCGCCAGCACCCGCTCCAAGTGCCGGCAAGCCGAGCGCCTGGGCTTCGATTATCGGTACGTTAAAACCTTCGTGCTCGCTCAAACAGACGTACAAATGCGAGCGACGATAGAGTTCGATGAGCTCATTATCGCCACAATGAGGCAGGATTTCAGCGTGGTCTCCAAGGCCAAGGTCACTGATGTGCCTGACTATGTGATCGTAGTAACTATTCAGGGCTGGGTCGAGCGCGCCAACGATCCGCAGTTTTATCGGTCTGCCAAACTCAGACATGAGAACGCAGGCCACCCGGAGAAGGTGAAGGTGACCTTTGTTGGGCGAAGTACGGCCCACGAACAACAGCTCTATTATATCAGAGTTATAATTAGCTTTGCTTTGCAACTGCAAAAGTTGGCTAACACGATTAAATGGGGGCACAACACGGATACGATCAGGTTCCAGGCCGTCCTCAGCCAGTTCCTGCTTGCTAAAGTTCGAATCACTTAGCCAGGCATGTCGTTTGTCAGCAGCGAAAACCTTAGTCTGCTCTCTTCCCTGCGCACATACGTTATAATAGTGCTCAAAGTAAGGCTTAAAGAAGCGCGCCGGAGTAATGTTGTGATGCTTGAAAACGATGGGGCATGCTGAGTGGTGAATGAGCTCCTCGCCTAGCTCCCAATACTGGCTGTGATGATAAATGATTATTTCGAAGGACTTCCAATCAGTTGCTGCCGGCGCAGAAATGCGGAAGCCATCCTTTTGTGAGTTCCAGTCGCAGACGATGACTGGTTCCATCCCCAGCCGTTGAAGCAAACGATACATTCCTGCCATGTCGTTTCCGATGGCGTCGCCATAAGCGAAACCCTGATGACAGATAGCGACCTTCAAGGAGCTAGAGAAACCGGGTGATCAACTCAGCGCTTTTTGCCGATTACAGCGTAATCCTGCTCCCCGAAGAAGAGCCGATTCAGAAAATTCCGTAGCTCTGGAGAGGCAGCATTTTCCGGCAGCGAATCTTTATCGGGGTTCAGTGGCCGGGCAACGACGTCGGAAAAGCCAACTGACTGCAACATGAACCTGCTATATTCTTTCGGCAGCGGATGAAGATGAGTAGGGTCGGAATAGAACCGATTGCTGCCGACCAGGACGTTGTCTGGGTTCGGTGTTTCAAAGATAGCCAGACCGCCGGGACGTAACACGCGAAACGACTCACGCAAAAGCTGCACCAATAATTGGAACGCTAAGTGCTCAATCAAGTGGAACGCAGTGATAGCTCCCCGGCTTTCCGCTGGCAACGCGCGCAGGTATTCTAAAGCGTCACCTTCAATCACTCGCAATCCGCGCTCCTGACACGCGCTGACCATGATCGCGTTTGAATCTACTCCTTCTCCGGCGAGGCCGTTCTCGTTGACCAGCTCCAACCATTCTCCCCGCCCGCAGCCCAGGTCCAGTATAGGACTGTCGGCGGTAACGGCTCCCGCGCCGCAAACGTCATCAAGGTAAACTCGTACTCGTTTCTTGATCACTTCACGGCTGCCGCGGAACTGATTCTCAAATGCAACGTAAAGGGCATCAAACTCATGCTTGTCGGTCGGCACTGGTGCGTTCTTGGCAGAAGACGTGGCGCCTTCTCCAGACGTGGAGGCGAGTTCCATTAAACGGCGATTGAGAAGATGAAGCTCCGATTTGAGATATGCGCCCTCTGAGTTCTGCCGATCGTCCGCGCGAAGCGCGAGTTGTTTTGCGTCATTTGAGTCGCTCTTAACATGATTCAATTCAGCCTGATAAATCGCTGCTTGATCACGGACGGCATCCGCCTGTGTTTGCAAGTTATTTAGGTGTCGGTCCTGATTATCGGTTTGGACTTGTAGATTACTAAGATGCCTGCCCAAATCATCCGCACGAGTTCCAAACTCGGCGAATCGATCCACCTCGGTCTGGAGATTTCGCAAATGTTCGCCCGCACGATCGAATTCGCTGCGCAGCACCTGAAATTCTTCACCCGCGGCAACGTTTTTGTGCTCCAGGACATTCATTTGGTCAGCAAGCGCATTTGTCGCTCGCACTGCCCAATCTATTTCTTGTTCACGCATGCCATCGGCTTGCGCTTGCAAGTTTCTCAGGTGTTCGCAAGCTTTATCGAATTCGCTCCGCAGCGTCCGAAATTCTTCACCCACGGCAACGTTCTTCTCCTTCACGGCATTGATGATTGTCGCCGCTGCCCTCATCCACGCTGCGTCCGCATCGCGAGCGCTGCTCAAATCTGAGAGCCAGCGATTTTGTATCTCAAAAGTGCCTGCCAACTCCTGCAACCGCTTGTTCAGTTCGACATTTGTTCTTGTCAAAACGGCGACGCTCTCCAGCAAAAGGTTGTTGTAACCGCCCTGTTTGCGGAAGAGCCTTCGCAGTAATTTTGGGATGCGCTTGCTGACTTCGGTCTTTTCTCTAGCGCGTTGGAGGATACTCGTGAGCCGCTCCTCTTTCACATCGATACGCCGCGGAGAAACCATTGGTGGTAACGGTGCAAGAAAGTGGACTTGCGGCAGGACCGTTGAAACCGCACGGCCCGATCCATTTCGCTGGAGCAGGCCTAAATCGCGGCGGCGAGCTACCTCAGCGCGGATGCGTTCCATTAATTGATTAACATTGATTTCTGGATTGTTCGATTCAATCATAGACGGCTGGCGGGAACCCTCCACCGACGGACTTGGATCTTCTTAAATGCATTATATTAACAGTTCGTCAAGCCGCTTGCGCGCGAAGAAAACGCGCATTGGGTCGGTCGTTTGCTCGCACTTCCATCATGACCGGCCACCGTCAGCTAATCGTATAGGCGCAAGAGGAAGATTACTGAGGCAACGGGCGACCCGTTCGCGCCGCGCGGCGTTTACGATAAGGCGAAGCGTTTCGGCGAGGCAAGAACTTGATTTCGTCGCGGAATTTACTTACACCAGCGCGCAACAATACCAGACGAACCAGCCTTCAAGTTGTTTCGGTATGCGTACAAAGAACTGCCGCAGAGCGTAAAATTTAGCCGTATTATATTTCACTTGATGTATTCGTGAGCATTTTTCACCACGATGTTCAGTTGAATCATTTCATCGCGAATTTATTACGTTGCTGCTGCCGTTGGACAACGCTACGGAGCAGTCAGGTGGGTTTGACGCAAAGTTTCTCAAACCTTGTGCCGCGGTACATGAGTCGACGCGCCCAGCGGTCGAGTCCTACTGGTGCGAATCGATCGCAGCGAGCTCCGCCTCAACCATTTCGCGCACGAGTTGTGGGAAACCTCCAGCCGGTTTCCAACCAAGTGTTTTGCGAATCTTCTCCGAACAACCGATCAGACGCACCGGCTCTGTCGGACGATCGAACGAAGAATCGTGCTTTACATATTTCTCCCACGGAAGATCGACAATCGAGAAGGCTACTTCGACAAATTCGCGTACGGAATGTGTCTCTCCAGTTGCTACTACGTAATCATCGGCCGTCTCGTGCTGCAGCATTAACCACATCGCCTGCACGTAATCTTGGGCACGGCCCCAATCTCTGCGGCTCTCCAGGTTTCCGAGGACAAGATTATTATCTCGATTTCGAGCGATCCGGGCGGCCCCGCGTGCGATCTTGCGCGTCACGAAATTTTCGCCGCGGCGTGGCGACTCATGGTTGTAAAGAATACCATTGCAAACAAACAGTCCGTACGATTGTCGATAAACCCGTGCCAATTGCGTTGCGAACGCTTTGGCGCAACCATACGGGCTCGTCGGTCGCAGCGG
>Ga0066710_100004376_pt1 | contig 12480 bp, 9 predicted proteins | sample GraSoiAngelo_159_FD_79666 | JGI IMG/M metagenome (GOLD analysis project Ga0066710, IMG submission 79666) | Grasslands soil microbial communities from the Angelo Coastal Reserve, California, USA - 14_1009_16_40cm | ecosystem: Environmental > Terrestrial > Soil > Grasslands | place: USA...
AACACGCAGCGCCGGTTCGCGCAGCTCGATTACACCCTGACGCAGGAACAGCTGAACGCGGCGGGTCGAGCCGTGGACCGCAACAAGCTTCAGCAGCTCGAAGCGCAGCAGAAGACGGCGCAGCAGAGCGTCAGCGCGAACCAGGCGAAGGTGACGGAGCTGCAGGCGAAGCTCGATACGATCGAGACGCGCCTGTATCGCGCCACGCTCGACTACCAGTACGCCAAGGCCCAATACGACGAAGACCGCTACGCCTTCGAGGCGGCGCGGGCCAACGGCGCGGCGAGTGCGGCAAAGGAACAGAGCGTTGCCGCTGAAGCCAAGGGCGTGAGCGACCTCAACCTCGATATGGAGAAGGCCACGGCGGAACGGGGTGAGCTCCAGCGACAACTCGGTGAGATCACCGGCCAACTCGGCGCGGTGGGCAAAGAGATCGGGGAGATGACCGCCGAGCAGTCGCGGCTCCGCAAGCGGCTCGTCGTCGTGGCGCCCAGCCTCGCGAAGGACTACTTCCGGAACGCGCCGCTCTTGGATTTCATGGCGCCGACGATCAAGATCCAGCAGATCATCCTCCCGAACGTCGTCGACGACGTGAACTTCATTCGTGTGCCAAAGATGGACCGCTGCCAGACGTGTCACCTGGCCATCGACCGGAAAGGCTACGAGAAGTATCCCCAGCCGTTTACGACTCATCCCAATCTCGGCATGTATCTGGGGGGCAGCTCGCCGCATCCGGTTGACCGCGTTGGCTGCACGGTCTGCCACGAAGGCATGGGGCAGTCGGTCAGCTTCCGCGACGCCGCGCATGCGCCGGCCAACGCGAAGCAGCAGGAGGAATGGGAAAAGAAGTTCCACTGGGAGCAGCCGCACCTGTGGGACTACCCGATGCTCCAGACCAGCATGACCGAGGCGTCGTGCGCGAAGTGCCACAAGCAGCAGGTGTACCTCCCGGACGCGCCCAGGCTCGACGCCGCCTACGCCACCTACGAGCGGGCCGGCTGCTACGCCTGTCACAAGACCCGGGGGTTCGACACGAACATGCGCAAGCCGGGGCCGATCCTCACGAAGATCGACTCGAAGCTCACACCCGACTGGGTGAAGACCTGGATTCGCAATCCCCGCGCCGTGAAGCCGACGACCTGGATGCCGAGGTTCTGGTACAACTCCAACAACAGCTCGGCCGAGGACACAGTGCGGAACGAGGTCGAGATCGACGCCATCGTGACGTATCTCTTTGCGAACTCGCAGAAACACGAGTTCGCCGTACGGAACCCGGCCCGCGGCGACGCGAAGCGGGGTGAAGAAACGGTCAAGGCGATTGGATGCCTCGGCTGTCACGTCGTCGGCGAAGGGAAGAGGTCGGAGATTGGAGCGCGCCGTACCTTCGGCCAGCCCCTCGAGAACATCGGCAACAAGACGACCTACGAATGGATCTACAACTGGGTGCGCGACCCGAAGCACTACAGCCCGTCAACCTACATGCCGAGCCTGCGCCTGACCGATCAGCAGGTGGCTGACGTGGCGACGTACCTGTCGGGCCTGAAGGGTGCCGATGGAGACGCCTCCAGAGGCACACCGACTCCCAAGGCGTTGGACGATGTGCTGCTGGACTACATGCAGGGGGGTGGCCTGCCCTTCGAGGAGGCAAAGGCCCAGCTGGGCAAGCTCAGCGCGGACCAGAAGCAAGCGGAGCTCGGGCGTCGTGCGATCACCCGCTACGGCTGCTTCTCCTGCCACGACATCAAGGGGTTCGAGAACACGCAATCGATAGGCACGGATCTGTCCGAGGAAGGCAGCAAGCTCGTCACCCGTCTGGATTTTGCGTTCATCAGCGACATCCCGCATACCTCGAAGACCGCCTGGTTCCGGCGCAAGCTGCACGATCCGCGTGTCTTCGACCAGGGCCGCGTGCTGCAGCCGCTCGACAAGCTCCGCATGCCGAATTTCGACTTCACCGACGATGAGGTCGAGCAGCTGCTCGTGGCGATCATGAGCTTCCAACGCGAGATTCAGCCGCAGGCGGCGTTCCCCGTTCGCTCGGCGCGCTACGACTATCTGACGAGCGGCCGCACGCTCGTGCACCGCCGCAACTGCGTCGGCTGCCACGTGATCGAGGGCGACGGGGGCGACTTCGTGAAGCTCGTCTCCGAGCCGACGCTGGGTCCGCCGACGCTGACGCCGGAGGGCGCCCGGGTCCAGCCGGACTGGCTCTACGCCTTCCTGCGCGCGCCGATCCTGATTCGCCCGTGGCTCACCGTCCGCATGCCCACGTTTGGTCTCGACGACCCCTCGTTGAACGGCGTGATTCGCTACTTCGGTGCGGTTTCTAACACCGGTCTGCCGTTCCAGACCCCCACCGCTCTGGCCGCCTCCACGAGCGACGCAACGGGCAAGCAGCTCTTCGAGCTGCTCAAGTGCCAGCAGTGCCACGTTCTGGGGACCGTCCCCAAGGATCAGCCGACGGCGAACCTGGCGCCGGACCTCCGGATGTCGATCGAGCGTCTGCAGCCTGACTGGATTCTCGACTGGCTGAAGAATCCGGCGCGCATCCTGCCCGGCACGCGGATGCCGGCCTTCTGGCCCGACTACCCGAAGTCCTTCTATCCGCACTTCAACGGAAGCGCCGAGGCCCAGATCGTCGCGGTTCGAAATCACCTCCTGACGTTGCGGGGAGGGCCGAGTCCCAAGAACCGGACGCAGGTCGCCAACGACGACTGACGCTGCGAAGCCGGCAAGCCAGTTCGCGCGGCTATAATCGTGCGGAATGCTCCGTCCTTACCGCGGGACCGTGCCCCGCGTCCATCCGACCGTCTATATCGACGAGAGCGCGCAGGTCATTGGCGACGTTGAGATTGGCGAAGAGAGCAGTGTGTGGATGTCTGCGGTCATCCGCGGCGACGTGCACAGCATTCGAATTGGACGCCGAACCAACGTGCAGGACGGAACGGTCGTGCACGTCATGAGGGACACGCACCCGACCATCATCGGGGACGCGGTGACCATTGGCCACGCGGCGATCGTTCACGGCTGCACGATCGAGGATTGCTGCCTGATCGGCATGGGCGCGATCCTCTTGAACGGCGTGCGTGTGGGCAGCGGGTCCATCGTGGCGGCCGGGAGCCTGTTACCGGAGGGCACCAGGGTGCCACCACGGTCGCTCGTCATGGGCACGCCGGGCAAGGTGAAACGGTCGGTGGCCGATTCCGAAATCCTCGAGATCCAGATGTACGCCGACCGGTATGTTGCCTACCGGCTGGAGTACATGGGCGGGTGAGGCGTCGGTCGTGTCATCGACGAAACCGCCCAGCGGCACGCGCGACTTCCTTCCAGAAGAGATCCGACGGCGTGAGTACGTCACTCGCGTCGTGCGGGACGTCTACGAGCGGTACGGCTTCGAGCCTCTCGAAACGCCGGCCTTCGAGAATATCGAGACGCTCCTCGGCAAGTACGGCGAGGAAGGAAACAAGCTCATTTTCAAGATTCTCCGGCGCGGCGAGCATGAAGCCAGCGGCGAGGCCGACCTCGCGCTGCGCTACGATCTCACCGTTCCACTCGCGCGCGTCGTCGCGCAGCACCAGAATGACTTGCCGAGGCTCTTCAAGCGCTACCAGATCCAACCGGTCTGGCGGGCGGATCGCCCGGCGCGCGGACGATTTCGTGAGTTCTTCCAGTGCGACATCGACTCGATGGGCTCCACTTCGCCCGTTGTCGAGGTCGAACTGCTTTCGGCGATATCCGACGTCTTGACCAAACTCGGGTTCGATGATTTTGTCGTTCGATTGAACCACCGCCAGGTGTTGACCGCACTCTTGAGATCCTTCGGCATTCCGGCGGCACAGCACGCGGACGCGCTGGTGGCGCTCGACAAGCTCGACAAGGTGGGTCCCGACGGCGTCGCACGTGAGTTCCTCGAGCGAGGCATCGAGCCTCAAGCGACCCGCGCGTGTCGCAGTTTCTTTGGGGGCGGCGCGACGGGAGCGGCCGTGAGCTCGGACTGGCTTCCGCGAGTCCTCCAGCAGATACCCGAGGACGGCAGCACGGCGGAGCTTCGCCAACTCGTGGAGCTCTGTCAGGAAGCTGGCGGTGGCGGGCGGGTCCGCGTCGATCCCAGCCTCGCCCGGGGGCTGTCGTATTACACCGGGGCGATCATGGAAATTGCCGTGCCCGACCTTGCCGGGAGTCTCGGCGGCGGCGGCCGTTACGACCACTTGATTGGGATGTTCCTGGGACGCGACGTGCCGGCCTGCGGCTTCTCGTTGGGTCTCGAGCGCATCATCGTCGTGATGACCGAGCGTGGGATGTTTCCAGCCTCCGTCGTCGAAGACGCCGTCGATGTCGTCGTGACCATGTGGAACGACCGCTCGAGAAGCGACGCGCTTGCGCTGGCGAGGGAGTTGAGGCAGGGTGGACTTCGTGTGGACCTCTACCCGGACTCCGACAAGCTGGGCCGCCAGTTCAAGCACGCTTCTGCACGGCGCGTCCGCTTTGCGGTCATCGTCGGAGACGACGAGCGGGCGCAAAGCTCCGTGTCGATCAAGGACCTGCGCAGTGGCGAACAGCAAACGGTGCCGCGTAGCGACGTCGCGCGACACCTCCAAGCGAGGCGTTCATAGTGGCGGAACAGTCGGGACGATACCGGACGCACACGTGTGCCGTGCTCCGACTCGAGCACGTCGGCCAGCACGTCAGGCTGGCTGGATGGGTGAACCGGAAGCGTGACCATGGGCAATTGTTGTTCGTCGATCTACGCGATCACCACGGCGTGACCCAGTGCGTCTTCATGCCAGAGTCGAGCGGGTTCAAGGTGGCAGAGGGCCTCAAGCCCGAGAGCGTGATCTCCGTGTCTGGTCGGGTGATCGCGCGGACCGAGGAGAACATCAACCCCTCGCTTCCGACAGGTCTGGTCGAGGTCGTGGTCGATGACATCGAAGTGCTCGGTGCGGCGGAGACGCTGCCGTTCCAGGTAGCGGGAACCCAGGACATTCCGGAGGAGCAGCGCCTGCGTTATCGGTTCCTCGATCTCCGCCGCGAGAAGCTCCACGCCAACATCGTGTTGCGGTCGAAGGTCATCGCCAGCATCCGTCAGCGCATGCTGAACCAGGGCTTCCTCGAGTTCCAGACGCCGATCCTCACGTCCAGCTCTCCCGAAGGAGCACGGGACTATCTCGTGCCCAGCCGGATCCACCCCGGGAAGTTCTATGCGTTGCCCCAGGCACCGCAGCAGTTCAAGCAGCTCCTGATGGTGGCAGGCTTCGATCGGTACTTTCAGATTGCGCCCTGTTTCAGGGACGAAGACGCGCGCGCGGACCGATCGCCTGGTGAGTTCTACCAGCTCGACGTCGAGCTGTCGTTTGTCACTCAGGACGACGTGTTTGCGGCGATCGAGCCGGTGCTCGCCGGCGTATTCAGCGAGTTTTCGGATTGGGCCGTCTCGCCGCCACCGTTTCCCCGCATCAGCTTCGACGACGCCATGGCGATGTACGGCAGCGACAAGCCTGACCTGCGAAATCCGATTCGGGCGGCCGACGTGACCGGGGTTTTTCGAGGCTCCGAATTCGAGGTCTTTGCCCGGGCGGTGGAGGGGGGAGCTTCGGTCCGAGCCATTCGTGCGGCGGGCGCCGCCCATCGCTCGCGTAGCTTTTTCGACAAGACCGTCGGTCTTGCCGAGACGCTCGGCCTGGGTGGCCTGGCTTACCTCGTGGCGAGCGATCCACCGAAAGGACCGCTGGCGAAGTACCTCTCTGACGAGCGTCGTGCCAGGCTTTTCGAAGCCGCTCGCGTCGAACCGGACGACGCGGTCTTCTTTGCGTGCGCTGATGCCAGGAGCCTGCCACGCGCCGTGGACGGCCTAAGGAGCCACCTCGGACGCGAGTTGGGGCTGCTCGAGACCAATGCCTATCGCTTCTGCTGGATCACCGATTTCCCGTTTTACGAGATGGATCCGGAGACCAGTCAGATTCAGTTCAGCCACAATCCCTTCTCGATGCCACAAGGAGGGCTTGAGGCCCTCAATACCGCCGCCCCGTTGTCCCTCAAGGCGTTCCAGTACGACATCGTCTGCAACGGCGTGGAGCTCTCGAGCGGCGCGATCCGCAACCATCGACCGGACATCATGTTGCGGGCGTTCGAGATAGCGGGGTACGGCCCGGATGAGGTCGAAAGGCGGTTTGGCGGGATGTTGAAGGCCTTCCGCCATGGCGCGCCTCCCCACGGCGGTCTGGCGCCGGGTATCGACCGCATCGTCATGCTGCTGGCCCAGGAGCCCAATCTGCGGGAGGTCATTGCGTTTCCGATGACCCAGAACGCCGAAGATCTGTTGATGAACGCCCCTTCCGCGGTGTCGGAGAAGCAATTGAGGGAGCTGCACCTCCGGATCGCCGAGCCGCGCAGGACGCCGTCGGCGTCATGATATGATAACGTCTTTTAAGTGCCTCTATATCAAGGAGATATTGTCAACCTGTCAGTCAAGCGCATCGTCCTCGAACACAGCGCGGAAACCGTATTCGGGTCGTACGACGAGAACCTCAAGCACTTTGAAGCGGTGTTCAACGTCCGGATCCGGACCCAGGGGCATGAGCTCGTGGTGGAAGGGGAGTCCCCTGGACCCGAAAACGTGGACCGGGTCGTGGGGCAGGTGACGGCACTGCTGCGTGAGGGGTTTTCGCTTGGGGCGGGGGACGTCCGGACCGCGTCCGACCTGGTGGCGCAGGACCAGTCGGTCGATCTCCACGAGCATTTCCTCAAGGGGAGCCTGACGCCTGCAGGCAAGCGTCGGGTTGCCCCCAAGACGATCAATCAGCGGCGGTATCTCGAGGCCATCGAGGCGAAGGACATCGTGTTCGGCATCGGCCCTGCCGGCACGGGGAAGACTTACCTGGCGATGGCGGAAGCGGTGTCGTTTCTCGTCGCCAAGAAGGTCAGCCGGATCATTCTTGCCCGTCCTGCGGTGGAGGCGGGCGAGAAGCTGGGCTTTCTGCCGGGCGATCTGCAGGAGAAAGTCAACCCGTACCTCCGCCCGCTCTACGACGCGTTGTACGACATGCTGGACGTCGATCGAGTTGCGCGCTACCTGGAGCGTGGCACGATTGAGATCGCGCCCATCGCGTTCATGCGGGGCCGAACGCTGAACGACTCGTTTGTCATCCTGGATGAAGCCCAGAACACGACGTCGGAGCAGATGAAGATGTTCCTCACGCGTCTGGGCTTTGGATCCAAGGCGGTGATCACGGGCGACGTGACGCAAATCGACCTGCCCCAGGGGCGCACCTCCGGGCTGGTAGAAGCGATGAAAGTCGTGAGCATGATCGAAGGCATCGCGTTCATCTATTTCGACGAGCGGGACGTCGTGCGGCACAAGCTCGTGCAGCAGATCGTGAAAGCGTACGAAGCATTTTCCAACGGGAACACCCATGATACCCGTTCGACCACCACGGCGGCGCGCGGGTCACGTGGGGCGCCCTCGTCCTAGGTCGATGGCTCCCGGCGGACGCGAAGGACTCATGGTCTGTGTCTCGGACGAGCACGGACGGCCGTTGCGGCTCGCCCTGGGAGCATGGCTGACACGGGTGGCGCCTGCTTCGGCGCGCGGCGTCGTCAACATCGCCGTCGTCAGCGACTCGAAGGTGCGTGCGCTCAATCGCCAGTACCGGGGTCGAGACTACGCCACCGACGTGTTGAGTTTTGTCGCCGACCGCACGGCGTGGAACGCGCTCACGGTTGCCGGGGGGGCTGTCGCGGCCGGGACTCCGCTTCTTGGCGACATCGTGATCGCGCGTGGCGTGGCGCGGCGCCAGGCTCGGCGCGCCGGTCACGCGGAATGGACAGAACTGCGGCTGCTGGCCCTCCACGGGCTCCTGCATCTGCTCGGCTACGATCACGAGCGCGATGGTGGCACCATGGCGCGTCTCGAGCGTCGCCTCGGCCGCAAAGGCGGCCTGACCGCGGGCCTGATTGAACGGCCGTGATTCCGCTCGTTCTGTTTCTCCTCGCCTGTGGGGCGGTGTATCTGGGCACCATCGAGGCGGCGTTCGGCGCCTTGATGCGGCTCTCGTTGCGGCTGATTGCAGAACGCAGCGATCGTCCCGACGCGCTCGCCGACTATCTCGACGACCCGGTGCTGCTGCTCGTTCCCGTTCGACTGCTGCTGGGCCTGGTGACGGCGGCGGCGACAGCCCTGGTGGCGGTCACCATCGGAGTGGACGGCGTGAACCGGCTGGTGGTGGTCTTTGCGTTCATGGCCGCCTTCGTCGTGGTCTTCGAGCTGGCCCTCCCGCTGTTGATCATCGGTGCGGACCCCGAACGCGTGCTGGGGATGCTGCTGCCGGTTTTCAGCCCGGTCGCGAAGGGCCTGGCGCCCCTGACGCGGTGGGCGATGGGATTCAGGTCGACCATCAGACGCCAGCCGCCCCCCGACGAGGAAGAGGCCGGCGGGGAGGCGGGCGAGGTCGCCGAGCCGGGGGAGCAGACAGGCCTGATCGAAGGCGAAGAACGGCGCCTTCTGCAGAGCATCGTTGACTTCGGCGACGCCCTCGTCCGTGAGGTGATGACGCCGCGCCCCGACATGGTGGGCATCCGCGAGGATGCGACGATTGGTGACTTGCGGACGCTCTTCAGAGAGCAGGAGTACTCGAGGTTCCCCGTGTACAAGGAGAGTCTCGACAACATCGTCGGGTTCGTGTTCGTGAAGGACCTGGTGGCTCTCGAAGGGCGTGACGATGAACGGCCGATTACACCGCTGCTGCGTCCGGCGGTCATTGTGCCCGAGAGCAAGCCGGTGCCCGAGCTCCTGAAGCAGTTCCAGCGCCAGCAGACGCAGATTGCGGTCGTCGTGGACGAGTACGGCGGAACCGCCGGCCTCGTGACCATCGAGGACCTGCTGGAGGAGATTGTCGGAGAGATTCGCGACGAGTACGACGTGGAGAGCGAACCGGTCGTCGATGAAGGTGCGGGTCGGTTCGTGCTCAGCGGAAAGGTCGCCATCGACGAAGTCGCCGAGCGCCTGAACGTGGACATCGAGCGCAAGGGGTTCGAAACGGTGGGCGGCTATCTGCTCGCACGTCTCGGTCGTGTGCCGGTCGTCGGAGAGCAGATGGATATCGACGACCTGCATGTCGAGGTGCTGGACGTCGAACGGCGGCGGGTGACGAAAGTGCGGCTCGCGCGGCGGGAACCGATTCACGCCAGCGAAGGCCAGCCGTCGGCCTGACCTCGCCGGGAGAAGCGAGAGCATGAAGTTCGGGTTCGTGTCGCTCGTCGGACGTCCAAACGTCGGCAAGTCGACGCTCCTCAATCGGCTGGTGGGCTCGAAGCTCGCCATCGTGTCGGACAAGCCGCAGACGACGCGGACGCGCATCCTCGGCGTGCGGACCCTTCCAAGCGCCCAGGTCGTCTTTCTGGACACGCCGGGGATTCACCGACCGCTGCACAGGAATAACGTGCGGATGGTTGGCGCGGCCCGCGGCACGTTCCGCGAGGTGGAGCTGCTCGTGCTGGTCATGGATGCAGCCGACAGACTCGGCAACGGCGATCGATACGTGCTCGACCTCATGAAGCGTGCGCCTGGCCCCGTGTTTCTGGTACTGAACAAGATCGACCTGATCAAGAAGACGCGTCTCCTGCCCCTGATCGACCGGCTGCGGCAGGAAGGTTCTTTCAAGGAAATCGTCCCCGTCTCGGCTCGGACGGGGGAAAACGTGGCCAGCCTGGAGCAAGCCATCCTCGATGCCCTCCCGGCCGGCGAGCCGCTCTATCCGGAAGACTACCTGACAGACAAGCCGGAGCGGTTCTTTGCCGCCGAGATCGTCCGGGAAAAGCTGTTGGAGGCGACGCGCGCGGAGATCCCCTTCGCGAGCGCCGTTGTCGTGGACGCCTTCGAGGAGCCCGCGGCCGAAGGCGGCACGGTTCGGTTGTACTGCACGATCGTCGTTGACCGCGAATCGCAGAAGGGGATCGTCGTCGGCAAAGGCGGCGGGATGGTGAAACGCATCGGCACCGCGGCGAGGCTGGAGCTGGAGCGGTTCTTCGGAGCCCACGTGTTCCTGGATCTGCGCGTCCGTGTCAAGGCGGACTGGCGCGACAACGATCAAGTGCTCGAGACCATCGGCGTGTTGCCACGCCGTCGGCAGAGCGAGGGATAATGCCACAATACACCACCGATGCGCTGATCCTGAGGACGTACAGGCTCGGCGAATCGGATCGGATCGTGGTGTTCCTGACGCGCGATCGAGGCAAGAAGCGCGGCGTGGCCAAGCACGCGCGTCAGAGCCGGCGCCGGTTCGGCGGAGCGCTGGAGCCGATGACGTGCGGTCGCGTGGCGTACGTCGAGCACGAGAGCCGGGAGCTGGTGTTCCTGCACTACGTGGAGCCGATACGCTCGCCGCTGCTGGCGGCCGATGGAAGTGTCCTGGGGTATGCCGAATATTTCGCGGAGCTGATAGACGAGTGGGCCCAGGACGCCGATCCCAACGAGACTCTGTTCCGTCTGGGCTGGTCGGTCGTGGATTCCATGATCGAGGGGGTGCCGATCGAGCCGTTGGCCCGGTACTTCGAGTACTGGCTGCTGCGGTTGCAGGGGGTCTATCAACCGGACCCGCGCGTATCCGAGGGCGCGCGGGCGTTTCTGACCGCGGCGCGCGAGCTGAGCCCGCTCGGCCTCCGCGACGTGACCGTGTCGGGCCAGGCACTGGCCGAGCTCGAGGCGGCACATCGCGCGCTGATCCGGATGCACCTCGAAAAAGACCTGCACTCCGTGCGCGTGCTGCGTGACATGCGGCGATGACCTTTCAGAATCTCATCCTCAAACTGTCGGAATTCTGGGCGACGCGGGGGTGCATCATCCAGCAGGGGCTCGACGTGGAAGTGGGAGCGGGCACGATGCACCCCGAGACGTTCCTGCGGGTGCTTGGCCCCGGCCACTGGAACGTCGCCTACGTCCAGCCGTCGCGGCGCCCGGCCGACGGCCGATTCGGCGAGAATCCGAACCGCCTGTTCAAGCACCACCAGTTCCAGGTGATCCTCAAGCCGGCGCCAGACGAGGTGCAGCAGCTCTATCTCGAGAGCCTTGAGGCCTGCGGGATCCAGCCACGACAGCACGACGTCCGGTTCGAAGAGGACAACTGGGAATCGCCGACGCTCGGCGCCTGGGGCATCGGCTGGCAGGTCATGTTCGACGGCCTTGAAATCTCGCAATTCACCTACTTTCAGCAGGCCGGTGGGCTGGAGCTCGCGCCGATTTCCGTCGAGTTGACGTACGGGCTCGAGCGGATCGCCATGGCGCTCCAGCGCGTGGACAGCTTGTTCGACGTGGAGTGGGCACCGCGCGTCAAATACGGCGAAGTGCGCCTCCGCGAAGAGGTCGAGGAATCGAAGTACGTGTTCGGTCAGGTCGATATGCCCCCAACGGAGTTCGCCGCGTTTCACCGTGAGATGTTCGAGCAGTACTACCGGTTCGCCGGCCGCCTCCTGGGAAGCGGCCTGGTGTGGCCGGCGTTCGAGCATTGTCTCAAGTGTTCGCACCTGTTCAACATCCTCGATGCCAGCAACAGCATCGGCGTGACCGAGCGCACGGCGTACATTCTGCGCGTGCGCCAGCTGGCCGTTGGTATTGCCAAGGCCTACGTCGGCGCGCCGGCCGAGAGAGTGACGGTCTGACGTGGACCGTGAGCTGCTGCTCGAGATTGGCTGCGAGGAGCTGCCGGCGTCGTGGCTCCCTGGGCTCACCCAGCAGCTTGGTGAGGTCGTGCTCGCCCAGCTGCGGGAGCGGCGGCTCCCCGCAGACTCGCCGGCGGAAACCTTCTCAACGCCCCGACGGTTGACGGCCCGAATCGCTCGGCTGGCGGAACGCCAGACAGATCTGGACGAGCTCATTACCGGGCCGCCCGTGTCGGCCGCGTTCTCACCAGAAGGGGCTCCCACGCCCGCGGCGACCGGGTTCGCAGCCAGGCATGGCGTCGAGGTGTCCGCGCTCGAGCGCGTCGAGACACCGAAGGGCGCCTACCTCGCCGTCCGCAAGAAGCAGCGAAGCAAGGCCGCTGTGGACGTGCTGCCCGACGTCCTGGCCGGGGCGCTCCGCGGGCTGTCGTTTCCGAAGCTGATGCACTGGGATGCCCTGCTGAACGATGGCCGCGGAGAGCTGCAGTTTGGCCGGCCCATCCGCTGGATCCTGTTCGTCTACGGCGGCCGTGTCGTGCCGTTCACGATCGCGCGCACATCGGCCGCCCAGAGCGGTTCGGTCCAGGACGTCATCTCGGGCGCGATGACCTATGGCCATCGCTTTCTCACGACCAGCGGGAGGGCGGGCCGGGCCATCAAGGTACGGACTTTCGACGACTACAAGGCCCGGCTGCTCGAGAACTTTGTCATCCTCCAGCGCAGCGACCGGCACGACAAGATTGCCCGGGAGCTCGACGCCAAGGCCCAGCGCCTCCACGGTCGGGTGAGTCGCGTCGTCAGAGGCGAATCAGGACTGCTGCAGGAGGTCCC
>Ga0066710_100004377_pt1 | contig 12480 bp, 11 predicted proteins | sample GraSoiAngelo_159_FD_79666 | JGI IMG/M metagenome (GOLD analysis project Ga0066710, IMG submission 79666) | Grasslands soil microbial communities from the Angelo Coastal Reserve, California, USA - 14_1009_16_40cm | ecosystem: Environmental > Terrestrial > Soil > Grasslands | place: USA...
ACGTCAAGCGGCCCCAGCGCCGCCTCGCTGCGCTCGATCAGCGTGTCGACCTGCGCCGGTTCATGCAGATCACCCGGCACCGCCTCCGCCGCCACCCCCTTCTGGCGAAGCTCCGCGACCACCGACGCCAGCGCGTCCTCGCGCCGTCCGGCGACGACCACGTTGACGCCCGCCCGGGCAAGCGCCCGCGCGATGTATGCGCCGATGCCGCCCGAGCCCCCCGTCACCAGCGCGTTGTGGCCGCGCAGCTCTCTCATCGTGCCCCCTTCGTGTCTCGCCGTCGCCCGATCCTAACCGGACTCACGCCGCGGGTGCGGGGCCGGCAGCAGGCAACGCCCGGCGAGCGCCGCTGCGGCTCAGCCGACCATCGCAAGCGCCCTGCTGAGCGACCGCTCGTCCTGAGGGCCGCGCAGCTCCGCGCGTATGTGCCCCGAGGCATCCAGCACGAAGCTCGTCGGCAGCCCCGGCAGGTGGTAGTCGTTGCCGACCGTGCCGTCGGCGTCGCGCAGGTTGGGGAACGTCCAGGTATGGCGGCGGATGAACGAGCGCGCCCCCGACAGCGTGTCGCTCCAGTCGACCCCTATGACGCGCCCGCGCGCGCGCGGCGTCAGCGACAAGCGCTCGACCGCCGGGGCCTCGCGCGCGCACGGTTCACACCAGCTGGCCCAAAACACGACCAGCACCGGCCTGCCGGCCGCCTGGGCCGGCGGACCGGCGAGCCGTTCGCGCGGAAGCGCCGGCGCCACGGGGCCGATCGAGGGCGAGTGAGACGACGACAGCCCGACGCTCAGCAGAGCCCCCAGCGCGGCTGCGGCCAGCGCCACCAGGAGCAGTTTCGGCGGCCGGCCCACTGGGCTGCGATCCCCCTCAGCGCGCGGCCAGCAGCGGAACGTCGTGGGCGATGTCGGCGGGGTGAAAGTTCGCCGCGTAGATCGTCGCCTGCTTGCCCGAGGCCGTGATCCCGTAGACGAGGCCCGAGTGGTTGACCAGCTGGGGCTCCTGCGAGTCCCGTTCGGAGCCCACCCCCCATGCGCTCCAGACGCGCGCGAGCTGGCTCGCGGAGCCGATCAGGTACTGCATGCGCCCGGTCATCCCGTGGCTCGCCAGGAACGCCGCAACCGCGCCCGGCGTGTCGCCCCGAGGGTCAACCGACACAGCGATGATCTGCGCCCTGGCGGCGGTCGCCGGACCCATCAGGTTCTGGGCCACACGCAGGTTGGAGGTGATCAGCGGACACACGTCCGGGCAGTGCGTGTACAGGAACGTGACCAACACAGCCTTGCCGCGATAGGCGTCGATGTTGACGGGCCGGCCGAGGTAATTGTCCAGCACCAGCGGCGGCGCCGCCCGCGGAGGCGACAGCACCCCATCGGAGTGGAAGGCGCTCTTGCTCGCCAGCCGGCTGGCGCTCGGTGAGGTGGACGAGCCGCCGATCGTCAGCACCGCCGCCACGCCCGCGAGCGCGACCAGCACAAGCAGCGCGAACATCCCGCGTAGGGAAATGCCGACACGGCGCATCGGGGCGAAGTTAGCAGCGCGGCTACCGATGCGCGGCGGATGGTGGCGGCCGCGTGGGCGAGACGTCCGTCGGCAAAAGCGGTTGCAGACCTGCAGGCGGCACGCAAATTGCGGAAATACCTGCTAGCTTGCCGCGCGTTCGTGCCGAATCCCAGACCCCACGGGCGATGGGAGCGGGGGAACCAGATGCGGCCGCAAGGTCGCAGGGGCGAATCGCCGCAGGTGTGGCGTAGCGCAACAGACGCGAGCCCGACAGCTAACCCCGTAGGCGCCAAGCACAGGAGAAAGGACGTCTATCCATGCCGGGATACCAGCGTGACCTTGCGGTCGTCGACCCCTGGATCGCTTCGCTCGAGCGCTCGCGTGCGCGGCGCGCCCGCGCGGGCCGACGCGCCCGCGGTCGCCGCCAGCCGAGCGGCTGTCCGCCTGCCTTCCTGCTCGCGCCGGACGAGCTTCACGCCGAAGTGCGCGACCTGGCTGCGCGTGAGCTATGGGAGCTCTCGCTGGGACGCTCGCGCGCCCGGCGGCGCTCGACCGAACTGCGCTTCGTGCCGGCCAGCTCGCGCGCCAAGCGCGTCTCGCTGGGCGCCCTCGCCGCGCTCACCGTAGGCCCCACGGCCAGCATCGCCGACGGACCGGCGGCGGCCGCAACGCCGGCGACGCCGGAGCCTCCCACCACCAGCGAACACGGCATCGTCCTCCAGCCCGAAAGCGAAGGCCGCCAGGTTGCGCTGCTACAGCGCGCCCTCGGCGGCATCAAAGTGGACGGCGTCTTCGGCCCCGAAACCGAAGCGGCCGTGCGCCAGTTCCAGACCAGCAGGGGAATGACCGTCGATGGCGTCGCAGGACCGATCACGAATGCGGCGCTGCGCGGCCGCGCGAGCGCGACCGCCACGATGGTGAGCTTTCACGGCAACGTCCCCGGCGAACCCGCGAGCTCTGGCGAATCGGTGGCCGCTGACCAGGTAGGGACCCCGGAAGCCGCCGTGGGGGCGACTGACAGTTCGGAAGCGTCCGAGTCCGAAGCCTCCACCACCAGTGCTGTGCGGCGCCTCCAGGGCGCGCTTCACCTGCCGGTGGACGGCGAATTCGGACCCCAAACGCTGGCCGCGATCGAACGGCTCCAGGCGCGCCACCGATTGGCCGTCGACGGCATCGTCGGACCTGCGACCTGGAAGGTGATCGGCGTCAGCGGCGAGACGACGCTCACGCCGCCCGCGTCGGCCCTGCCCCAGGAACAGCCGGCGGAAGAAGCGCCGGCCGAAGAAGCGTCATCGAGGGCTGCCCCCGCCGGCGGCACAAGCGCGCCCGCCGGCGAACCGGTCGCGGTAAGCGCCGCATCAGAGCGAAGCTCGTCGGCTGGCTCGGGCTCCGAGGAAGGCTCGGAGGAAGTGGCGCCGCGCGCCTCGCGCTCGCAGGAAAGCTCCGGCGAAAGCTCCTCGGACGCGCCCTCGAGCTCGCACGAAGGATCAGCTGAACGCTCCTCCGGCGGCGGCTCCTCGAGCGGCGGCGGTGGTGAAGGAGGCTCCGGCTCCGTCTCCCGCGTCATCTCGGCGGGCAACGAAATCGCCACCCGGCCGTACGTGTACGGAGGCGGACATGGCTCCTTCCACTCCAACGGCTACGACTGCTCCGGCTCGGTCTCCTACGCGCTGCACGGAGGCGGCCTGCTGAGGTCACCCGAGGACTCCACCTCGCTGGAGTCCTACGGGGCATCGGGTCCGGGCAAGCACATCACGGTCTACGCCAACCATGAACACGCCTTCATGGTCGTCAACGGCAAACGCTTCGACACCGTGGCCCGCCAGGAGAGCGGATCGCGCTGGTCGAGCTCGAGCACCTCGACCTCAGGCTACGTCGTGCGTCACCCAGTGGGCTACTAGCAGCAGCTCATCGCGCGACGACAACGGGGCCTCGGCCGCACCCCCCGCGGCCGAGAGTCCCGTCCCAACCCGGGCCTAGCTTGCGCTGCGCGAACAGGCGCAGCGAGCGACAGCCGACCCATGCTGGCCCGGACACACACGTTCACCACCGAGACGCTGCAGGCACACCGCGTCACCGTCGAGGTCGACATCCGCCCTGGCCTGCCCGCTTTCGTCATCGTCGGGCTGGCTGACGCGGCCGTGCGCGAGGCGCGCGAGCGAGTGCGCGCGGCGATCCGCAACTGCGGCTTCGAGTTCCCTTCGCGCAGGATCACCGCCAACCTCGCCCCCGCTGACGTTCCGAAGGTCGGTCCAGGCCTCGACCTGGCGCTCGCCTGCGCGATCCTCGCGGCCAGCGGCCAGGTGCCAGGCAAACGCTTGAGCACCCACGCGCTGTTTGGAGAGCTCGCACTCGACGGCGAGGTGAAGGCCAGCCGCGGGACGCTCGCGGTGGCGCAGGCGACGCATGACGCCGGCCTGCAGGCGCTCGTGCTGGCGAGCTCAGACGCCCATCAGGCGCGCCTCGTGGAGGAGATCGAGGTGGCGGCAGTCGAGACGCTGAAGAGCGCGGTGCGCGTGCTGCGCGGCGGTCGCGGCGATCGTCCCGCGCGCACACCGGACGCGACCGCCAGCCGTGGACCGGCACCCGGAAGCGCTGCGGCGACTGCGGGCGGGGACCTGTGCGAGGTACGAGGACAGCAACATGCGGTGGAAGCGCTCGTGATCGCCGCCGCCGGTGGGCACAACCTGTTGCTCAGCGGGGCGCCCGGCACGGGCAAGACGATGCTGGCGCAACGGATGCCCTCGATCCTTCCCCCGCTGAGCCGTCGGGAGGCGCTCGAGGTCGCCCGCATCCACGGCCTCGCGGGCACGCACAACGGCGGCCTGGCCAGCGCGCGCCCGTTCCGGGCGCCGCACCACTCGATCACCACCGCCGGCCTCATCGGCGGCGCGCGCCGTGGTTGGGTGGGAGAGGTGGTGCTCGCCCACCGCGGGGTGTTGTTCCTGGACGAGCTCTCCGAGTTCGCCCGTCCAGCCCTGGAGGCGCTGCGCCAGCCGGTCGAGGAGGGACGGCTGGCGATCGTCAGGGCCCGGCGCTCGGAGGTCTACCCCGCGCGGTTCATGCTGCTCGCGGCGACAAACCCGTGCCCGTGCGGCTACGCAGGCGAGGCGGACAGGTGCCGATGCAGCGAATCGGAGCTCACCCGCCACCGGCGGCGGCTGAGCGGCCCGTTGCTCGATCGCATCGACCTGCTCGTGCAGCTGCGGCGCGACGGCACCCGGGAGCTGACGGCTGCGCCGCTCACGAGCTCAGCGGAGGCCAGAGCGAGGGTCCTGCTGGCGCGCCGGCGTCAGGCCGCGCGCTTGAGCGGTGAGGGACTGACCGTGAATGCCGACATGGACGCCCCGCTGCTGCGGCGGCACGTCGCGCTGGACGAGCGGGGCGAGGACATGCTGCGCGGCGCGTGCGCTCGGGGACTGCTCAGCGCACGTGGGCAGCATCGCGTGCTGCGCGTAGCGCGGACGATCGCCGACCTCAACGCAAGCGAGCGGGTGCGGACGAGGGACGTGGGTGCGGCGCTCGCGCTACGGCCCGAGGTCGGCGTCCAGGGTGGGCGCCCCGGGTGAGCGGCGCTGCGGCTGAGCGGCGCGTGGCGGGAGCGTGCGTGGACTGCCTGCGGCGCAGCTGGCTGCTGGCGGCGCTCGGCGGGCCGCTGGACTATCACTGCCGCGATCGGGCGCGTCTGACCGATGCGCTCGCGCTCGGCGATCAACAGCTCATGCGCGCGCTGGCGGGCAGGCGGCGGTCACAGCTGCAGGCTCAGTACGCGGCTTTTGCTGCCGCCGATCTCCTTCCCGGCGACGGGCGCGTCGAGGACATCTGCCACCACGACGATCGCTTTCCGCGTCGGCTTCGGTTCCCGTCGGCCCCGCGGGCGCTGTACGTGGCGACTTCCGCACGGCGGCTGCACGAGCTGGCGCGCGGACCTGTCGTGGCCATCGCGGGCAGCGTTCGCGCGTCGGACTACGGGATGGAGACCGCGCGCAGCCTCGCGCGCGGGCTGGCAGCAGCAGACGTGACCGTGGCCTGCGGCCTGGAAGACGGCATCGCGGTGGCGGCGCTCGCGGGCGCGCTGGAGGCCGATGGCGCAGTCGTCTGCGCGATGCCCGGCGGCGTGGATGTCATCGCTCCGGCCAGGAGACGGAGCCTGTATCAGCGGCTGACAAGACGCGGTTGCGCCGCGGCCGAGCTCCCATGCGGCACGCCCGCCCGCCGCTGGGGACAGGCCGCAAGCCAGCGCGCGATCGTTGGGCTGGCCCAGCTCACGGTACTCGTGGAGGCCCAAGACAACCCCCGTGAGCTGGCGCCGGCACGCCTCGCCAGCACGCTCGGCCGCGCCGTCGCTGCGGTTCCTGGACGCGTCACATCGCCGCTCTCCGCCGGCACCAACGCCTTGCTGGCACAAGGAGCGCATCTGTTGCGCGGTCCTGCAGACGCACTCGAGCTGCTGCCCGCGGGCGGGCCGTATGGCAGCTCCCGTGCGGGCCGCCCCGCGGCGCGCCGGCTGGAGCCCCGCCTGCAGCGGATCCTCGATCGCGTGCGCGCGGGCGCCGACTCTCCCGATCGGCTCCGGCACGAGGCCGGGGACGTCGGTGAGCTGCTGTGCGCGCTCACCGAGCTCGAGCTCATGGGCCTGCTCGCACGGGGCGACGGCGGGCGCTATGTGCCGCTGGATCCGCAGCCAGTCGCCCGCCGAGCGTCGCCGCCGTGACGGTCACCCAAGCGCGCGGCGCTCGGCGTCGTCATGGCGCCGCGCGCCGGGGACGCCTTCCCCAGTCCGTGAGAGCGGATGAAGGGGCTCGAACCCTCGACCTTCGCCATGGCAAGGCGACGCTCTAGCCAACTGAGCTACATCCGCGCGGTGGCTAATTCTAACCCGCGGTCGGCCGTGCGCGAGCACGGCGCAGCGCGCTTTGCACTGCTTGCGCCAGCGGCGCGTTCCCACGGCTGAGCCTTCAAACGCTCAGCCTTTGAACGTGGAGCGGCCGAGATCGCCGAACGGCTCGTCGCGCTCGCGTACCGCCTCGCGGAAGCCCGCCTGGGCGGCGCGGCGCTGAAACGCATAGCCCTCGGCGGTGTGGCGGGCGATGCCGTCGAACACGGTGCCCAGAACTTGGGTCGTGTGCAGCCCCTGCGCGAACAGCGCCTGGTTGACGAGCAGCTTCATCATCATCAACTGGTTCAGCGGCATCCGCGCGATCCGCTCCACGAGCGCCTCGGTCCGCTCGTCCAGGCGATCCTGCGGCGGCGCCTCGATCGCCAGCCCCCATTCGAGTGCCTCCGTGCCGGACAGCGAGTCCCCGGTGAACAGCAGTCGCTTGGCCCGCTGCGGGCCCACCCGGTACGCCCACAGGGCGGTCGTCGGTGAGCCCCAGACGCGCGACGGCGGGTAGCCGATCTTCGCGTCGGCGGCTATCACCAGCAGGTCCGAGCACAGCGCCATATCGGTGACACCGGCCACGCAGAAGCCGTGCACCTTGCAGACCACCGGCTTGCCGCAGTGCAGCAGGCTCATGAACCCGCGCACGTTGCGCGCCATCATCGCGTAGTCCACCATCGGGTCCCACGGGCGCGCCGGATCGTGGTTGGCCGCGATCACCGACGGGTCGAGGGCCGAGCCGGCGGGAACGGCGGTTTGCGGTTGCGCTGCCGCTCCCCCGCCCTCGGCGCTCTCCACCAGGTCGTACCCGGCGCAGAACCCAGGCCCGTTTCCGGCCAGCAGCAAAACGTGCACCGACGGATCCAGATCGGCCCTCTCCACGCATTCGGCCAGCTCGCGCACCAACCCCAGCGTGATCGCGTTGCCCCGCCCCGGGCGATCCAGCGTGATGCGGGCGACCCGATCGAGGACCTCATAGCGCACAGCCGCCGGCTTGCCCATCAGCGAACGCGATCCTACGCTACCTTGAACGCAACGACCGGCTGTTCTTCGCGGTCTTGCTCGTTGGGAACATGCACGCACAGCAGCTCATAGGAGGCGTCGACTTCGTCGGCGTGCCCACGCACGATCTGGCCGCGGCGGTCGAGTTCTACGGCGAGGTGCTCGGCCTGCGGCGATCGGTCTACATGCCCGAGCGCAACTACGCCGAGTTCGAGACCGGCAACCTCACCCTGAGCGTGTTCGACGCCGAGCAGTTCGGCCTCGAGCACCACGTCAATCCGAACGCCATCGCCCTGCACGTCGACGACGTGCACGAGGCACGCTCCGCGCTCGAGCACCGCGGCGTGGGCTTCACGGGCGACACGCTGGACACGGGCGTGTGCCACATGGCCTTCTTCGCCGATCCCGACGGCAACGCGTTCATGCTGCACCACCGGTACGCGCCCCGTACCGCCGCCACCTAGGTGAGAGCGCGCAGGCTGCGGCCGGAACGCCCCTGGCAGGAGCACGCGCAGCTCTACCGCGACCTGTTCTCCGAGCCCGCGGTGGCGGCAGCCCTGTGGCCCGGTCAGCCGCTCGACCGGGCCGCGGCTCGCGCGGCGGAGATCCTCGCCGGCGACATCGAGCACTGGCAGAAATGCTCGTTCGGGCCGTGGGTCTTCTTCGAGATCGCGACCGGAGTGTTCGTTGGACGCGGCGGGCTGTGCAGGACCGCGGTGGCCGGCCGGGAGTGCGTGCAGGTGCTGTACGCCGTGCGCCCCGACGCGTGGGGACGCGGTTATGCGACCGACATGGCAGCGCTGGCCGTGGCGCGCGCGCGCGAGCTGCGGCTGGCGGAGGTGGTGGGCCTTACCGCCGCTGGCAACCACGCGTCCCGGCGGGTGCTGGAGAAGACCGGCATGTGCCTGCGGGAACGGGTCGAGCGCGCGGGCCTGCCGCACCTGATGGGACGTCTGCGCACGGTGCTCTAGGCTTGAGCACGAGATGCTGTTCACGCGCAAGCACGCGAGCATGATCGACGCCACCTCTGCGCTTCCCGGACGAGCCGCCGAGATGCCGGTCCCGGAGCGACACGAGGTGCTCGGCACGCCGTTGAAGGGGCCGTTCCCGGACGGCGTCGACACGGCGATCTTTGGCATGGGCTGCTTCTGGGGCGCCGAGCGCATCTTCTGGCAGGCCGGAGGCATGTACACGACCGCGGTGGGCTACGCGGGAGGCTTTACCCCCAACCCGACCTACGAGGAGGTCTGCAGCGGGCGCACCGGCCACGCCGAGGTGGTGCTGGTGGCCTTCGAGGTGGCCAGCACGACGTACGAGCAGATGCTGAGGCTGTTCTGGGAGGGGCACGATCCCACCCAGGGGATGCGTCAGGGCAACGACGCCGGCACGCAGTACCGCTCCCTGATCCTGTGGCACGACGAGGCCCAGCGCGCGGCAGCGGAGAGCTCGCGGGACGCCTACCAGCAGGTGCTCCAGGAGGCCGGCCACGGCCACATCACCACCGAGCTCGCATCCGCGGGGGAGTTCTACTACGCGGAGAGCTACCACCAGCAGTACCTGGCCAAGAACCCCGGCGGCTACTGCGGTCTGGGCGGCACGGGCGTCAGCTGCCCGGTCGGCCTGGGGCATCCGCAGGGCGCGTAGCGTGCAGGGCACGCGGTCCGGTTGCTTCTACGAGCATCGCGTGCTGTCCCTCGTGCTCGAACGTCCCCGCAACCCGCACCGTGGTGTCGGGCGGGGCGGCGGCGTCGCCGTTCAGGATGTCGCGGGCGCGGTCGGCGCTTAGCGTGGGGACAACCAGCAGTTCGCCGTCCGCGTCGCGGCCCAGATCGAAGCGCTCAAATGTGGCGGGTTGGGCGAAATCAGCGCGCATGGCCGATCTCCCTATCCGGACCGTTGGGAGGGCCTTGGCCGGACGAGCTGATCCTCGCGCGAGCGTGTAACTTCGGGCGATGCGCAGAATGTGCATGCTCGCACCGCAGACAGGGATGGCGATGCTCGCGGCCCTGGCCAGAGCCCCGCTCGCCGCGCTGCTGGCGTGCACGTTCGCGGCAGCGCTGAGCCCACCGGCCCGCGGTGAAGCGACGTGGACGACGTACCATCGCGATCCCGCCCGCTCGGGCGCGGATCCCGAAGCGGGCAACCTGCTCACGCCCAGCTTGGCCTGGCAGTCACCGCCGCTGGGGGCCCCGATATACGGACAGCCGCTCGTGCTCGGCGCGCGAGTGTACGTGGCCACTGTCGGCGATCGGATCTACTCGCTGGAAGTCTCAAGCGGCAAAGTGATCTGGGAAAAAAGCGCCGGCGTGCCAGTGCCCTCCGGCGAACTGCCCTGCGGGAACATCAGCCCCACCGTGGGCATCGTCGGCACGCCGGTGATCGACACCTCCACCAACGCCATCTACGCGGTCGCCGACAGCTGGGATGCGAGCAAAAAAGAAGCCCACCACGTGCTCAAGGGCTATGCGCTCGGCGGCGGTGAAGAAGTGCTCAGCACGCCCGTCGACCCCCCCGGCTCAGACCCCAAGGCGCAGCTGCAGCGCACCGCGCTGAACCTCGACAAAGGCAGCGTCATCTTCGGCCTGGGCGGCAACGACGGCGACTGCAGCGACTACCGCGGCATGGTCGTCTCGGTGCCCGAGCGGGGCGGCTCGCCTTCCTACTGGATCTATCAGCCCGCGCCGCCCTCGACCTCGGGCGGGGCGGTGTGGGGGGCCAGCGGGCCGGCCGTCGACGGCGAAGGCCACATCTACGTGGCCACCGGCAACCCCAACCCGGGCTCCCAGAAAGCGGAAACCTACGACTACTCCGACAGCGTCATAGAGCTCCAAGCGACGCTCAGCCAGAGCGGCTACTTCAAACCCGAAAGCTGGCTGGTGGACAGCAACAACGACACGGACCTGGGCTCCGCCGGACCCGAGCTGCTGCCCGGCGGGGTGCTGTTTCAGTCCGGCAAGAACGACATCGGGTACCTGATCAGTGAGGCCACGATGAGCTCGGGCGCGCCTGCTCTCTACAGCCACCAGGTGTGCTCTGGCGCCGGCAGCTTCGGGGGCGATGCGTTCGCCAACGGCACGATCTACGTCCCCTGCGCCGACGGCACGCGCGCGCTCAGCTACAACCAGTCCGCCCACAGCTTTAGCGAACTGTGGCGCGGGCCCAGCGAAGCGATCGGATCGCCGATCCTCTCCGCTGGGCTGGTGTGGGTGCCGAGCACCCCGTTTCAAGGCGGCGGCGGCACAACGCTCTACGGCCTGGAAGCCGCCACGGGCAAAGCGCGCTACACCGTGACCCTGCCCAGCCGCGTGGCAGATCACTTCGCCTCCCCCAGCGCCGCCGCGGGACGACTGTTCCTGGCGACCGGCTCGAGTGTCAGCGCCTACCGGATCGCCCAGCCCGCGGCGGTCGTCAGCACCGACGCGGCGACCTCGATCGCACAGACCTCGGCGACCCTGCACGCGAGCGTGGACCCCAACGGCTTTGAAGTCAGCGAGTGCCACTTCGAATACGGCCCCACGACCGCCTACGGGTCGAGCGCACCGTGCACGCCCTCGCCGGGCTCCGGTGAAAGCCCGGTGGCGGTGTCGGCGGCGATCGGAGGACTCACGGCGAACACCACCTACCACTTCCGGATCTCGGCCACCAGCGCGGGCGGCACGAGCAAAGGCACAGACCAGACGTTCAAAACTCTCTCACGACCGCCGCCGACGCTCGTGACCGAAGCGGCCTCGCCAGTCGCGCAGACCTCAGCGACGCTGCACGCGAGCGTCAACCCCAACGGCTCGGAAGTGACCGACTGCCACTTCGAATACGGCACCACGACATCCTACGGCGCAAGCGCACCGTGCACGCCCTCGCCCGGGTCGGGCACGAGCGCCGTGCCGGTCTCGGCGGCGCTCGAAAGCCTGTCCGAAAACAGCACCTACCACTTCCGGATCTCGGCCACCAGCGCGCTGGGCGGCCTCAGCTTCGGCTCAGACCGGACGTTCACGACCACGCTCATGCTGGGCCCGCATTGGTATGCCAACAACGTGCGACTTGGAGAAAGCGCGCTTGAAAACGGGCTGATCGTGATGGGCTGGGGCTATCTCACGCTGGCAAACTCGAGCCTCGGCGCGTTCACCTGCCAGACGCTGGCCGGCGGCGATATCGCCAATCCGGTGGGCGGCGGCGCCGGCAAAGGCAGCTTCGAGTCATTCGCCTTCTATGACTGCGTGGCGCCCGCCTGCGAAGCTGTCAAAGGTCTGTTGCAGGTGATCCCGGAAAAGCTCGACTGGTCCTCGGTGCTGACCGAAGAAGCGGGCGTCTTCCGCGACCGGATCGAAGGCATCTCGATCCGAGCGATCTGCGTGGGCGGGACGAGCAACGTCGAATTCCACGGCACGCTGAAGCCAGAACTGGAAGCCGGGACCACGCAGGGGGCGGCGCCGGCCAGGCTCGAATTCGGCGCCGGCTCCGGCAGCCTGACCAGCTCAGAAGGAGCGGGCAACCCCTCCGCGCGACTGAAGTTCATGGGCTTCGAAGGCGGGGAGATGATCCGGGCAGCGAAGACGTAGGCAACGGTCCCTCGTGCAAGTCTGAGCGCCTCCGAGGGGGGCGTTCAAGGCGTTGAACGGCAGGGGCGGCGGTTGGACTGTGAGGGTCTGCCTCGCGCGCGGGCGACCACTCGGCGGTCCGTTCACGATGCGCGGGCACTTACCTGTGCGCGCCTGCTACTCCCTCAGCCCCCGTTTTGCACGCCTCTGCCGCCGTAAGGCGAGGTCGGCGAGGTTTCAAGGGTCCGTCGCGCTTAGCGCCCAGGAACGGCCCGCACGCGCCCTGCCTCGCGCCGGCAGCCGGCGGAACAGCAGCGCGCGTACGACGCCGGCCCTCATGCGGACGCGCCGCAGACGATGCAGCGTCGGTCGCTCACGAGAGCCGACCCGACTCTGGCCACGGCCAAAATGTTCTGTGGCTCAAACAGCGCCGAAAGAAAGGCCTCGCTAAGGAACCCCGGCGGCTACTGTGGCCTGGGCGGCACGGGCGTCAGCTGCCCGGTCGGCCTGACGCCGGGCGCCCGGTAGAGCCGGCGACCCCTGCGCCGCTCCAGGCCGGCG
>Ga0066710_100004378_pt1 | contig 12479 bp, 11 predicted proteins | sample GraSoiAngelo_159_FD_79666 | JGI IMG/M metagenome (GOLD analysis project Ga0066710, IMG submission 79666) | Grasslands soil microbial communities from the Angelo Coastal Reserve, California, USA - 14_1009_16_40cm | ecosystem: Environmental > Terrestrial > Soil > Grasslands | place: USA...
GTCGTCCAACCCGCGCACTTTTACGGCGGCCCCCGAGATGCCCAGGGCCTTCTTCACCACGGTGGTGATTCGGGACTCGGACGTTTCCTTCAACTCCGCTTCGGGCACCAACCGCCCCACCAGCTGGCGTACCGAAACTTTCCCATATCCCACGGCCGCGTAGTAGTCGTCCAAAGAAGGAAAACCCAGTGCGTGGAGCGCCTCGGTGAGCTTCCCGTCGCCATGCAGGATTCGTCCGGAGATTCGAAACCGCTTCAGCTCTCGCTCGACGAGGGACTTCCCCAGCTGGATGCTGCTGTCCCGCCGGTCGGTGTTGAGCCACTGCCGGATCTTGCTCCGGGCCCGGGAGGTCACCACGAAGCTGAGCCAGTCCTGACTTGGCCGATGACTGGGACTGGTAAGAATCTCCACAATGTCGCCGTTGTTCAGCGCGGTCTTGAGGGGCACCAGCTTGCCGTTCACCCGTGCCCCGTAACAGTGATGGCCAACTTCGGTGTGGACCGAATAAGCGAAGTCCACGGGCGTGGCCCCGCGAGGAAAGCTCTTGACCTGCCCCTGCGGCGTGAAGGCGTACACCTCCTCAGGGTAGAGGTCCAGCTTCACCATTTTCAGGAACTCCCGCGGGTCCCGCATCTCCTGCTGCCATTCCATGATCTGGCGCAGCCATTGAATGTTGGGATCCTCCCCGGCCTTGACCTTCTTCCCCTCCTTGTACTTCCAGTGGGCGGCGATCCCTTCCTCGGCGATGCGGTGCATTTCCGGGGTCCGGATCTGGACCTCGAAGGGCTGTCCCTTGTCGCTCATCACCGAGGTGTGTAGGGACTGGTACATGTTGGGCTTGGGCATGGCGATGAAGTCCTTGATGCGCCCCGGTACGGGCCTCCATAAGGAATGGATGGTTCCCAAGGCGGCGTAGCAGTCCTTCACGGTAGGGGTCAGGATGCGGAAGGCCAGGTAGTCATAAACCTGGCTCACGTCGATCCCCTGGACACGGAGCTTCTTATAGAGGCTCGTGAGGTGCTTGATCCGGCCGGTGATCTCGCAGGGAATGCCCTGCTCCGTCAACTTGCTCTCCAGGGTCTGCCGGATCTCCTGGATGAAGTCGTCGCTAATCTTGCGCCGCTCTTCCAGCGCCGAGACCAGCGAGGCATAGCCCGAGGGATCCAGATACTTGAGGCAGAGATCCTCCAATTCGCTCTTGATTTTTCCCATACCCAGGCGGTTCGCGATGGGGGCGTAGATCTCCATAGTCTCCAGGGCAATACGTTGCTGCTGGCGCGAGGAGAGGTGCTCCAGAGTGCGCATGTTGTGCAGCCGATCGGCGAGCTTGACCAGAATCACCCGGATGTCATCCACCATGGCCAACATCATCTTGCGGAAATTCTCCGCCTGCGCCTCTTCGCGGGAGGTGAAGGCAATCCGGCTGATCTTGCTGAGCCCCTCCACCAGGTGGGCGATATCCTTGCCGAAATACTCCTCCAGAACCTCCCGAGTGGTGAGAGTGTCCTCGATGACGTCGTGGAGCAATCCCGCGATGACACACGTGAGGTCCAGCCGAAGTTCGGCGAGGATGTAAGCGACTTCCAGCGGATGGGTTAAGTAGGCCTCGCCCGAAGAGCGAACCTGCCCGCGGTGCTCCATGGCAGAGAAGACGTAGGCCCGGCGGAGAAGTTCCAGGTCCGCGTCGGGCATGTAGGAGAGGACCTGTTCCTGGATGTCTTCAATGCGGATCAAGGCTTCGGATCCCATGGCGGGAAGGATGCCCGTCGGCCGTCTCCGTCCCGGGACAAAGCGCTGGTTGCGATAAAGGATAGCCTACGGAGAGATGAGCTGCAACGGGCGGCACTTCAGGCCCGGCGACGACGCTCACTCCACCAGCGCTGGTGCAACACCAGGATGGGGCTGGCCACGAAGACGGAGGAGTAGGCTCCTGAGACAAACCCTACCAGGAGGGTGAACGACAGGGCGTTCAGGCGATCCCCGCCGAACAGAAACAGGGCGGTGGTAGACAGCATGACCGTGAACTGCGTCAGAATCGTTCGGCTGAAGGTCTGGTTGATGGAGGCATTGACCACCAGCTCGAAGTCGGCGGACCTGTGATGGCGGAGATTCTCGCGAATCCGGTCCAAAACAACCACGGTGTCGGCGATGGAATAACCGACGATGGTGAGCAGCGCCGCCACAACCGGGAGGGTGAATTCTTTCTGGGTGATGGCAAGCCCTCCCATCGCGACAATGACGTCGTGGAACAAGGCGACCACTCCCGCGATGCCCCAGATGAAGCGGAAGCGGATCCAGATGTAGATGAGGATTCCGACGTTGGATCCGACGACGGCCCACGTGGCCTTTCGGATGAGATCCCGGCCGGCGCTGGGGCCCACGTACTCCACGCTGCGGGGTGATGTTTGTCCGATGAAGGTTCCCTCTTTCAGGAGGGTTTGGACGGCAGGAGAAAGGCTTGGGATTCGCTGGACTTCCTCGACCGATCGGAATATTCCTCCCTTCGCGTCCCGGGCCGCGATGACCGTCTCCGCAGAGACTCGCGCGTCGACGGTGGTGCCGGCGGGAAGTGTGCCCGTCTGCTTCGCTGCCTCGATCCTACTCGCGAGCCAGGTCTCCAGGGAACCCGCGCTGGCTTGGTTCAGATCGATCTTGCCGGCCGCGGCCTGTCGACGATCCTCTTCCGTCGCGAGGGCCGCGAGAACCTTCTGGGAGACGTCTCCGGAGCCGATCAATCCCCCTTCCCCTTTCGCCTCCTTACTCTGGCCGATGCGAATGAGGAGTTCGTGGTCCTCCTGCTTTCCCAGACGCTGCAGATCCACCTCTCCGATCGCCAGCGCTTCCAGGTCCTTCCGGACCTGTTCCACGGAGGGCTCAGTCAGGAAGCGGACCCTGACCTCGGTGCCGCCACGGAAATCGACGCCCCAGTTGAGGCCGCGAGTGAATAACGCGAAGAGGCTGGCGACCACCGCCGCTGCCGAGATTCCGATGAACAGAAATTTCTTCCCCATTACGTCGAAATTGGTGTTGGTCAGGAGATGGAACTGCTTCACGACGGATTCTCCGTTACGCGCATCAGATGCTCAAGATCTCGACGCGCCGGGCACTCAAGTAGGCGTCGAAAAGGGCGCGGGAGACAAAGATGTTGGTATACAAGTTCGCCAGGATGCCGATGCACAAGGTCACGGCAAAGCCCCGGACCGGACCCGTGCCGTAGCCGAACAGGAAGAGGGCCGCGATGAGCGTCGTGACGTGGGAGTCGACGATGGTGCTCAAGGCCTTCGTGAAACCGTTGGCCACCGCGCCCTTGACGGTCTTCCCGAGCCTGAGCTCTTCCCGGATTCGCTCGAAGATGAGCACGTTGGCGTCCACAGCCATCCCGATGGTCAGGGCGATTCCGGCGATTCCCGGGAGGGTGACCGTGGCGTGGAAATAGCTCATGGCACCCAGGAGCAGCAGGACATTTAGGCCCAGCGCCAGATTGGCGTTCACTCCCGCCAGGCGGTAGTAGATCAGCATGAAGAAAACCACGAGGATGGCGCCCAGGAGCGAGGCCACGACACCCTGGCGGATCGAGTCGGATCCGAGTGACGGCCCCACGGTTCGTTCCTCGAGGAGCTCCATTCCTGCAGGGAGGGCTCCGGAGCGGAGCTTGATGGCCAGATCTTCCGCGGACTCCACCGTGAAACTCCCCTCGATAATCCCCGTGTCGCGGATGGTGGCGTTGATGCGCGGGGCCGAAATGACTTTCTTGTCCAGCAAGATGGCCAGGAGCTGTCCTTCGTTGGCGGAGGTCAGAGCCTCGAAGCGCTGCCCGGCATCGGCGGTGAGGCGGAACTGAACCACTGCGTCCCCCAGCCGCCCCACTTCACGCCGGGCGTCTCGCAGGTCGTTGCCGGTGATGGGCGAGGTCTTCTTGCAGGGCCAGTAGAGCGTCTCGCCGGCGGGCTGCTTCTCGCCAGGATAAAGGTCAGTGTCGGCAGGGAGTGAACCGCCGAAAAGGGAGAGGAGGCGGTCTTTGGGGGCAGGGAGCACCGAATGAACATCGTCCGCCCGGTAGCCCGGTGGAATGCTCACCAGCTTCCACTCCAGATAGGCGGGTGAGCCGATCAACTCCTTCACTCGCTCGGTATTTTGGATTCCCGGGAGCTGGACGAGGATCCGCTCGTCCCCTCCCCCGGCGAACCCCACCTGCTGGACGACGCTCTCCGCCACACCGAACTTGTCCACCCGGTTCCGAATCGTCTCGAGGGCCTGACGCAGCGACGATTCGCGGATCTCCCGCATCCTTGCCGGCTTCATCTCCAGTTGGTACTCGCCGCCCCCGCGGGAGGAAACGGCGTAGGCCGAGAACTGGCTTGACACCACATCCTGCAGGATGGAAACCTTTGCCGAGTCGACGCCGGTGATCCGAATCCGGCCAGGAGAGGCCGACTCCATCTTCTCGGGCGTCACACCCTTCTTACCCAACTCGCTGCGCAGCGTCTCAAGGTCCAGGTCGGTGGAGGCCTTGATGGCGTCGTCGGTCTTAACTCGCATGACCAGGTGGATGCCGCCCTTCAGATCCAGCCCGAGCTTGATTTTTTCTTGGAGGGGATAGCAGAGATAGGAGGCCAGGAGGGTTACGCAGGCGATGATGACCCAGCGCCACTTCAGCGGCATGTGTTCACTCCCTCTGTTTTACGCTCGCGATGGCGCTCTTGGAAAAGTCTACTTTGACATTGTCGGCGATGCGCACCTGAACGATCTCGTCTTGGAGGGCGACCACGGTCCCATGAATCCCGGAGGAAGTGACGATGCGATCTCCCGGCTTGAGGGCCTCCAACATGGCCTGCATTTCCTTCTGCCGGGTCCGGGTCGGCCGGATCAGCAAGAAGTAGAAAATGCCGAACATCAGGAGCATGGGTAGCAGGAAGGTCACCAGAAAGTTCTGGCTTCCCTGCCCCTGCGGCGGCGGCATCAGGTTCAATGCGAGGCCCGAGAGAATTCTCAAAATGTCCCGCGTGCTCCGGAGACCCGTTTTCAAAACAGAACCGTTCCCGCCGGGGGGACCCAACGGGAACGGTCGCCAGAGCAAAGTCCGAGGCGATAGGGTGCCCGAACGAGCGAGAATTGTCAAGGCGTGCAATGAGGCGCGATGAGGAGTTGACCTCGCCGGATTGCTGTCCTAGACTCCCGCAGCTTTTCGCCGGAGCGCTTTGCTCCAGCGGGCTCATCGCCGGGGAATTCTCATGAGCGCCTCAAGAACCGCCACGCCCGCCACAGGGCCTCTGTGGATGGAGCTTACGGGGTTTCCTGGCCTGGAGGGCTGGAGGGCCGGCTTCACCACGCGGCGGGCCGGCGGGGAGCTGACCGGCGTTCTCCCACTTCTGGGGTGGGAGGGTCTCCCCGTGGTTCGTCTTGCCCAGCGGCATGGTTCACGGGTAGCCAACATCCTTTCCCTGGAGGAAGCGTCGCGGCCTTTGCAGGAAGCGGACGGCCTCACCACTGCCTGCCGCGGGCTCGTCTTGACCGTCGCCTCCGCTGACTGTGTGCCTCTGGTGCTGTTCGATCCGGATCGGCCGGCTGGGGCGGTCATCCATGCCGGCTGGCGAGGGACGCGCTCCCGGATCGCCCGCGGTGGGGTGGAGGCGTTGCGCCGCAGCTTCGGCTGCCGTCCCGAAGGGCTGCGGGCCATGATCGGACCCGCCATCGGGCACTGCTGTTACCGCGTGGGGCGAGAGGTTGTTGAGGCATTCCTCTCGGCAGGCTTTTCGCCCGATGTCGTTCTTCGGGAGGATGGTGACGGGGCGTTTCTAGATCTGCCAGAGGCCAACCGCCGAGACCTGGTGGACTCTGGACTGGACCCATCGCGCATTCACTCCGTGGGCTTGTGCACGCGCTGTCTGGCCGGTCTCTTCCCTTCCTACCGTCGCGATGGTTCCGGCACCGGCAGGATCCTGACCTTCCTGGGCTCGTCACCTCATTCTTGACAGCGGCGGGGAGCGCCCCCTAGCATGGAGCCGGCTTTCATTCTTCATCCCTTGGGGGAGGAGCTCGTGAAAAACTTCCAGGCCGAGCGGGAAAGTCTAGAGACTGCCGTGAGGGAGTTCCTTGCCATGAACGAACAAGGAATCCTGCGCGCGTCCCGCGAAATCGCCGAGGCGTTCTCCAGAGGAGGCAAGGCCCTCTTCTTCGGAAACGGTGGCAGTGCCGCCGAAGCCCAACACTTGGCAGCGGAGCTGGTGAATCGAATGACCCGGGATCGTCCCGCGCTGGCTGCTCTCGCTCTCAGCACCGATACTTCGTCGCTGACCAGCATTGCGAACGACTCCGCGTATGAAAGAGTCTTTTCGCGACAAATGGAGGCCCTGGGCAGGAGAGGCGACGTGGCCATCGCCCTCTCGACCTCGGGAAACTCCCCCAACATCCTCCAGGGGCTGGAAGCGGCCCGAAGACTCGGAATCCGGGCCGTGGCCTTTCTGGGGGGGGACGGAGGCCGCGCCCGAGTGCTGGCGGACATCCCCCTCGTGGTGCAAGCGGCCTGTACCGCTCGGATTCAAGAAGTCCATCTCTTCGCGGGACACCTCCTGTGCGAGGAGGTGGAGACCATCCTCTTTCCGCTCCCGCGTAGCTCCTCCTGATCTGCACCCAACGAAACGGCCCTTGGAAATAACCCGGGGCTCTGGAACCTGATAGCGCCCTCTATTGGCTGAGCTGTTTGGCCATGGATCGGATTTCCCCGGCATCGGGAGCCTTGGGGACCAGTTCCAGATACTTATTGAAGTGGGTCACCGCTCCCTTGAAGTCCCCTTGTTTCACCAAGGCGTATCCGAGCTCCCGATGGGCCAGGGCGTATCCGGGATCCAACTCTACGGCCTTCTGGAAGGCCTTGACCGCCTCCTCGTTCCTATCGTTGTTCTTGGCAATCGCCCCGATGTTGAACCAGGTAACCGCGGCATGGTCGGGATCGACCTCTGCCAGGGCCTTGTATTCTGCCTGGGCGGCGGGCTGGTTCCCCTTCTTCTCATAAATCCCCGCCAAGCTGGCGTGCAGCTCAGCCCGGTTGGGCGCGATCTCGACGGCCTTCTTGTAATACTCCAGTGCCTTGTCCTGATTCCCCTGCTTTTCGCAGATAGCCGCTGCATTGGAATAGGCGGCATCCTGCGCAGGGCTCAGGGGAATCTCCGCCTCAAATTCCTTCAGGGCATCCGCATCCTGTCCCATCTGGGAGTAAGCGATCCCGAGAAAGAAGTGCGCCCCCTGCTGATCTGGCTTGATGGCGAGGGCCTTCTGCAACGCTGGGACCGCCTGGTCGAACTGCTTCGTGTTCACCAGGGCCTTGCCCAGCGTGAACTGCACGGGCGCATTGTTGGGATTTTTCTCAAGAAACTCCTTCAGGATGGGGATGGCTTCTTCGTTTTTTCCCGCCTTGATCAAGTCCACTGCTTCCGTGACCGAGTGGGTTGGAGCCGTCGGCTCCGGGGGCGGCGCTGGAGCAGCGGAAGTTCCGGGCGTAGCGGGGGCGGAGTTCCCTCCCGGCGGGGCAACGCCCCCGTTGGCGGAGCCTCCCTGCTTGGCCGCCACGGCCTGGCGCAGCGCATTGTTGAACTCCTCCTCTTTGACCATCACGAAGTCCACCTCATTGACGCCGCTGTCGCCGACCAGCACTGGATGGAGGGAGGGGATTTCCTGCTTGGTGTTCAGGATCGCTTCGTTGCTGCCACGATCGTTCCGCTGGGAGTCGATGAGCTTCCAGTTCACCTTGAGCACCAGGTAGCCTGGCAGTTTGGGCACCACCCGCCACTCAGGCTCGATCCCGACGTCCAGGTAGGGGTAGATGTACTTTCCCTTCTTGTTGGTCTTCACGGGACCGACTCGCTTCCCCTGGATCTTGGCGTTTTCGAACCAGACTTCCACCTTTTCCAGCGGCTTGCCGGTTGCGTCGGTGACGGTCCCGTTCACCTTCGTTGTGTCTGTGGCATACAGGCGGCCTCCCGTGGCCAGGGCCAGAAGCCCCGCGCCCAGCAGCGCTGCTCCCGCTCGAACGGTTCTCCTCATCCTGCTCGACATGATCTTCACTCCTCCCGGGCAGAAGAATACACCCGGTTCACCTCGATTATAGGAACAAGCTTCCACCGCTTCAATCCTTGGCCCGGGTGGTCCGTCCCCGGCCACTCAGGCGAAGGGATCCCTGCGCGGGAAGCCCTCGCGAGCCGAGTATCACGTGGGCCGCGTAAAAAACCAGGAAGAGAATTCCCGCTCCCAGATGGAAAAGGCCCGTGGCCCGACGGGGGCTCTGGGAGGCGAGTGCCTGGAGCGCGTACCCCGAGGCGACCATCGGGGCGAGCAGCCAGGAGGCCAGGATACCGGTCCTGCGCCCCCGGCGCGCCCGGGGGTCCCGATACCGCCCCAGAATGTGTTCGCGGACGATGAGACCGAAGGCGAAGAGAAGCGCGGGGGCGGAGAGCACGTGGGCGGAGAGCATATAAGGCTGCCAGGGATGGTTCACGACGGAGAAGGGATCCCTGTTCGCGGTGATGTATTTCATCCATGCATAAACGAGGCCCGAGCCTCCTGCCAGCACCGTCGCCGTGGCCAACAGCAGCTTTTCGAACCGGCCAATCACTCTTTCCCCCCTCCCACCCGACGGTGCAGGGCGAGAATCCTCCTGCAGGCGGCAGTAATCGCCTCGGCCGTCAGCGAAGCGCCTGTGAGGTTGCGAATGCCGCGGTGGAGGGCCAAGTCTCCGCCGAGGCTCTTCCCCGCAAACTGCCCCAGCCAGGCCTCCCGCGGGAAGTAGTCTTCCGGCTCGGAAAAGGAAAGAACCTCCACCCGTTTGATCTTCCCGTCCGGCCCGAGGAGAACCATGATGGTTTCCGGAAGCGTCCGCACCAAGTGGGTGTCGAAGTAGGCATAACCCAGCAGCCCGTCCGCACCTCTGCCTACGTAATAGGAAAAGACGCGACTGCCGAGCTTGGAGCCGGCCTCCTTTTCAATGGCGCCGGCCTGGGCCTCATCCAGAAAGAGGGTCTTGCGCTCCGCCCGCGCAGGGGAGGGGAAGGCGCCCTTCAAGGCTTCGTCCTGAGTGAGATAGACTCGCGCCAATACCGCAGGGGAATCGGTCCACACCAGGAGGAAGCCCGTCGCCAGCAGCATCAGGACCCGGGCTCGATATCTTGTGCTAGAAAATCCAGCCCAGCCCCACATGGAATTCATCCACCCCGGTTCGTGCCGCGTTGTCCACGTCCTGGTAGTCCGCTTTGATGGCCAGCTGCGGGATAGGCTTCCAGGTCAGACCCGCCGTCCGAATCCGCTGCTGGAACTCTGGGTCCTCCTGAACTCCCGAAGGCACCGAGTCCTGGGTGTCCAGCGCCTCGTACCGGAGGAAGGGAGCGAAGGATTGTCTCGCATTCCCTCGTAGTGAAAAAAGATCCCACGCGCCCTGAAGGTACCATCCCCTGATCTTCCCCCCCACCGATGCGCTGCTGCCCGGCAGGATGCCGAGGGCCTCGTCGATCTGAGCTGTGTTCCCGATCGAGCCGTGCGACCAGAGGCCGCGCCCCTCCAACCCTCGCCACTGAATCAGGGAGTGGACGTCGAACAAAGTGACTCTGGCGTGCGCCGGGATCCTTCCCTGGCCGGCGTCGCCTGAGAAGGCTGAGACTCCCGCAATCAGTCCCGGCAATCCCGTCACGTCCAGCCTTCCGGTAAACGCGAAGTCATTGGCCAGCGACTGGGAGCCCTCCTGTCTTCCCCCCCGGATTCCGTCTTTGGCGGAAAACCCCAAAGCGTCCAGCCCGGCCACCACATAGGCCCTGTAGGAGAGCCAGCGGGTCTCCCCGAAGACGCCGGCGCCGTTCTCGCTCCAGGTAGAGGGAAGCACCTGAGTCTCCACTCTCGGGCGGAGCACTCCAGGGAAGGTGGTCGGCTCGTGCATTTCATTGATCATGCCCAGCGGGACAAGCACGAGGCCGATCCGAGCGTTGAACCCCTTCTTGACCAGAAAGTCCAAGTAGACGAATTCCACCGAGACTTCACCCTTCTCCTCGGCCCCTTCCCCCGTGGTGGCATGCTCGAATTCGATCTCGGAATTGAGCAGGATTCTGTCATTCCATTTGTAACCGAAGTAGAGAACGGCACGGAGGAGATCGAGGCGATCATCTTCCCCGGAGGGGGCACCCGAATCATTCCGTCCACTGAAGTCGCTGTAGAGGATCTCCCCGTAACCACCCACCGAGACCCCTTCGCGGACGTGATACACCTTCGAGGCCGCGGGGCCAAGGCCGTAGGGAAAACGATCCTCGGGGGGCGCCGCCGCTTGCCCCAGCTTCAGGACCTCGATCTCCCGTGTCAGGGCGTCGATCTGTTTTTCCAGTTCCGCGATTCTCCCGCTCTCAGGCGACCCCTTTGCCTTCCGGAGTGTCTCCACCAGAGTCGCCAGCTCCTTCACTTCCGCCTCCAAGAGCTTCAGACGCGCTTCCAGTTCCGCAACGGAAACAGGGACCTGGGGAGCGGCCGGCGAATCGGCCGCTCGCCCGGGCGCCACTCCAACCCAGAAGGCGACCAGAGTCGCGGCTGGAATCAGCCTATCGAATCTCAGCATGCAAGCTCCTGTGGGCGGTGGCTTGACGGGATGTGATGATTAGAAGGTGTCGCTCGGGAGCCTGGGGCAAGGTCCCGGTGAACCGAGGGGCTTTTCCAGGGCGGGCTGCCGGCTTCAGGTAGAGCACCCGCAGATCGTCCCGGTGGAGAGCCCAGGCCTCTCCTCGTTCGGGACCCATGACGAAAAGCGCCGTGGAGAGGGCATCGGCCGAGGTCCCATCCGGGGCAATGGCCGTTGCTGTGAGGGTCTCCGCTAACGGAGCTCCCGTGGCAGGATTGATGATTTCGCCCGGTCGCACGGTATTGCCACTGGTGGCTGCCGACGCGTCCCGCAGCAAAAACTCGTACGCTGGACGATTCCGATCCTCGGGATCCGCTACGTCCACCCGCCAGCCAAACTCCCCCGGAGGCGTGCCCATGGCCAGAATTTGGCCGCCAGCGTCCAGCAACGCCGCGTGAATGCCCCGGACCGCCAGCACTCGACCGGCACGGTCGAGGGCGTACCCCTTTCCGATCCCCCCTAGATCTAGACCGCCTCCCTCGGGGAGCGCGATGGTCCGCCGCACCGGGTCCATCGAGACCCGGCGCCATCCTACAACGGAGGAGATCCCGCGGATGGGCGAGCCTATAGCTCCCGAAGACCTTGGAAGGGTTCGCTCGCGGAAGCGGCGCGTGAGGGGTTCCACGGTGGGATCGAAGGTACCCTCCGTTAGCCGGGCCCAGCGGAGGGCTGATTCCACCACCTCGAACAGTTCCGGACTCACCGGGACGGCACCCTGTCCGGACCGAGCGTTCAGAAGGGAGAGTTCGCTGTCGTCCCGCCAGTTACTCAGGAGGGTTTCCAGACGCTGGACCTCGTCCAGGGCGGACTCCAGCGACTCCCCCACTCCTGCGCCATCTCCTTCCACAGGCGCTTCGAAGCGGAACACGGTTCCCATCAGGTAGCGCGCCCGAACCAGAGTCGGCGCGGGCCGCTGGTTTGCATCGGAACCCTCGGAAAGACCCGCCCCCAGCACGATCACCAGGGCCGCCGCCGGGGCCACTACCGCTGGCTTACGGATTGCCGCCACGGGAACGATCTCTCTCCGTCGTTTTCGAGCGTGGGAACTGGCGAGCCGTACGGCCACCCTCCGCCGGGCGCTTCCCTCGGGCGCACGCTCCGCAGATCCCCAGCAGCTGCACGGAGCGACGCTGGGGTGTGAACCGTTTGCGGCGGCAGACCCTTTCCAGGAGCCGTTCCAGGGCGGGGCTGGCGAACTCTGAAACTTCGCCGCAACGCAAGCAGAGCAGATGCTCGTGGTCGCGCCGATCGAGGTTGCTCTCAAAAAGAGCGTGCTTATGTCCCAGGCTCAGCCGCCGCACCAGAGAACCCTGCACCAGGTGTTCCAGGGTTCGGTACACCGTGGCCCGGGACACGGCGACCCCTCGCCTTCGAAACCTAGCCACCAGGTCCTCCGCGGAGAAATGCCGCCGCCCCGGGGCGACTATCTCCCGGAGAATGGCCCGTCGCTCGGGCGTGTTGCGCAACTTGCGGCTCTCCAGGAACTGGGTGAAAAGGCTCTGTCGGTCCATGGACGTGCCTCCGCGGCGAACAGAACTGCGACTCAGTCTCAATTGGGCGCGGGGAGTCTAAGCGCAGGCCCGAACCCTGTCAAGCGCACACCAGGGGGTTGGCACGTCGGGAGTACCCTATTGTAGACTGCGTTCATGACCAAACCGTCCGCTCCCGCCGATCCCCGGCAGGCGCCCAAGCCTGCCTCGGCTTCGCGTGTCATCATGACGGAGCTGGTGATTCCCGAGGACACCAATCCCCAGGGAAACATCTTCGGCGGGCGGGTGATGGCCCTCATCGACAAGTCAGCGGCCGTGGTGGGCTTGCGGCACTGCCGGAGCCA
>Ga0066710_100004380_pt1 | contig 12476 bp, 10 predicted proteins | sample GraSoiAngelo_159_FD_79666 | JGI IMG/M metagenome (GOLD analysis project Ga0066710, IMG submission 79666) | Grasslands soil microbial communities from the Angelo Coastal Reserve, California, USA - 14_1009_16_40cm | ecosystem: Environmental > Terrestrial > Soil > Grasslands | place: USA...
CTCGACATCCTCCGGCTGCACCGGAAGTTGCGACGTGTTCCAGGTGCCCTCCGGAAATTTCGACGGATAGAACATCGTCGTCCGTCGAACGAGCTGCGCGTACAGAACGAAGATGAGAACGAGGACGCCTGCGGTGATGAGAGCGCTCTGCACTCTACGCCGAAAGCCGCTCCCAGTCCGAATCGGGTGCATCGAGCGCCAATGCCAGGCCGCCGTCGGAGCCGACGAAGACCGGGTCCTCCATATATGTGACTTTTCCGCCGCCGACCTGTCGCAGTGAATCCTCGAGCATCTTGGGGAGATTGCGAATCAAACCGCCGCCGCCCGAAAGGATGATGTTGTTGCGCACGCGTTCCTGAAACTCCGGCTCGACGCGCGAAAGCAGGTCGAGCATCGTCTCGACGATCGGCGGCAGAATCGTCTCGCAGGCGGCTTTGATCTCATTCGTGATGTCGAGCTCTGTCGGAACGCCCTTCACCGGCGCGACGACGTTGGCGCGCTGGGTCGGCGTGCCGACGAAGCTGAACTTCTCCTTCCATTCGCGGACCATGAAAAGCGTCACGTTTGCTTGCGGGTAATGCTCTTCGATCAATTTCACCAAATGCGTGTCGATCGAATCTCCCGCGATCGTCAGCGTCCTCTGATCCTCCTCAGTCGGATACCGCCCTTTCATCACGCAAAAGTCAGTCGTGCCCGCGCCGATGTCGATGATCATCGTATGCAGCAGAGCGTTGAGGCCATACGCAACCGCGAACGGCTCCGACACGATCATCAAGCTGTCGACGATGCCTTTCATCGAGTTGCGCAGATATTGCTTGTTGGTCCGCAGCGCAGCCGCCGGAACTCCCACCACTGCGCGCACGTTGCTCGAGTCGACCTTGCCATTCTTCTTCGCGCCGACGAGGCCGAGGAGATGGCGCAGAAGCTCGCGAACAGCTTCGACGTCCTTGTCCGACCCTTCCTTCAGCAATCCGCGCTCGAGCGGGCGATGCAGATCGAGCATCGTGCGATTGGCAACCGCTTCGTGGCCGATCAGAACCGTTCGCTTCAGGATCTTCTTGGCGACCATGTCGGCGGGCCAGCCGACGAAGCTGTCGACGACAAAGCGCTCGCCATTCGACGCGGAAATCGCGCTTCGCGATGTGCCGAGGTCGATTCCGACGTGAAGGATCTCGGAGGATGCCATTTGCGTTTGCGTTCCCTTCTGTCAGTTTATCCCGACCCTGAGCGAAGCGAAGGGGAGGGATCTCCGGTGGCGCAGCGAACGACGACATTTGTACGAAGAGCGCTCAACGACAGGCTTCCGCACGAAACACAACGGTCGCTGATGGACCGTAGATCCCTCCCCTTCGCTTCGCTCAGGGTCGGGATGAACTTTTTCTCGGAGGATGCCATTACGTTCCTTTCTTGGAGTACTCGAAGATTCCGCGGAAGAGCGCCTGCGCGATCTGTTGGCGATAGTGCGGCTCATTCAACATTGCCGCTTCGCGATCGTTCGACAGACAGCCGACTTCGGCGAGCACCGCCGGCATGTCGGTCGCGACCAGAACGATGAACGGCGCACGCTTGACGCCCCAGTTTTCGAGGCCCGGGTCGACTGCGCGCAGGTCGCTGTAGAGCTGCTGCTGCACCGTTGCCGCGAGGCGTCGTGATTCGTCGCGGCGAACATCGGCGTAAACGCGTTCGAGCAATTTGCGTAGATCCGCGATCGAATAGCCCGACGTTCCATTCTCCTCGGCGGCAAGTTGCGTCAGCACCGGATCCTTCGTCGGACCGAGGTAGTACGTTTCGACGCCATGGCTGATGGTGTGGCTGCGGAGTGAATTCACATGAATCGAGATGAAGATGTCGCTGTCGGAGCTGTTCGCGATCCGGGCGCGGTCGCGCAGCGGAATCAGTCGGTCGTCCGTTCGCGTCGCGACGACTTCGAATCCATTGTGCTCCAGAAGCAGACGCAGACGCCGCTCGATGTCGAGCGTGATCTCCTTCTCCGACAACAATGAAGCCGACGAAGCGCCGGCGTCTTTTCCGCCATGACCGGCATCGAGAACGACGCGTTTGACGGCCAGCGGGAAGGCTGCCGCTTTGACGGGTTCAAAAGAGTCGGGTAACGCGGTCGCGAGGTTGCGCGGTCTCGCGGTTGGCTTTTGTACCGGCCGCGCGACCGCGAGACCGCGAGACTCCGAGACCACAATATAGCTCGCGCCGAGGAGCGTTAGTGGCAGCAGCAGCAGCGGCGTCGTCCGAAACCACGCCCCCTTCGTCCGCTCTAAGCGGCGCATTCTGCGCGGAGGCAGACCTCGAATCGTATCGACGTTGTCGCTGACTGCCTCGTGAAGGAGTTGGCGCTTCACGCGATCGATATTTCCCACTCTCATCCCATCGCCTCGATTTTGTGGACGCCGCACCATAATAACGCTGACGGAGGGAAGGACCTATGGCCGAGAACAACACGTACAAAATGGTGGAACTCGTTGGAACATCAGGGAGATCGTTCGCTGACGCGGCCTCCCAGGGCGTGAAGCGCGCTTCCAAAACCCTGCGAAATCTCGACTGGTTCGAAGTCATCGAGATGCGGGGGCGCATCCAAAGCGGGAAGGTCGCTCAGTACCAGGTCAAGATCAAGGTCGGATTCCGGCTGGAGGACTGAACACCGCCTCATCGACCCTGGCCCCGAGTCGCACCTCGCTGTAGCGCCGCGTGGCGCTCGTCCACGGATCGACCAGCGACACGCGGATGGTGAACGGGAACTTGACGCCGCCGAGGTTGCGGTAGTCGTCGAAATCGATCTGTTGCGGCACTTCGCCGATTGCCACTCGGGTCAGGATCTGACGTCGCAGCAAGAGACCGTTCGCAGTGTCGAAGAAAAGGCGCTCGCGTACACGATCGTTGACACGCAAGGCGACGACCACGGTGTCGCGATCGCCGATTTTTTCGGTGCTGACTACGTGAGCATCTTTGGGAATGGACAGCGGCGAGACCGGTTCGAACGCGTTGGCAAGCATGCGAAAACGTTCGAGATCATCTTCGGAGACTCTGTTCACACCTTTGTCAGTACGGATCCAGCCGCCTTCGCTGGTAATGATCTGCTCGCGTCGGCCATCCGGTGTCTGCGCGACGATGTGCCATTTTCCATCCATCATCTGCGCTTCGAACGGCATCGGTTTTCCGTCCGATCCTTCGCGGAATCCTTTGACGACGCGGGGCAGCCTCAGTGCGGAAGCATCGCCGATCGCAGCGCTGTAGCGCGCAACCACGTCCTCCAACGCCGGCAAAGTAGGGCTGGTGCGGACGGGCGTGGGGAAAGGTGGTGGCTTTTGGGGGAGGGTGGGCAGCGAGACGGGGCGCGTGCTGCCACGATGGCACGTGGTGCACGAGACGGCGGCGTTGTTGTCGAAATTCTGCTGGTTGATCTGTTCCACCATTTCGATCATGTGCCTGGCGGTGCGCTTGGTCTGCTTCTCGTCGCTTGCGAAGTTCCATCCTTCCTTGTCGTTCACTACGTGACAAAAGTCGCAATGGACGCCGAGGGAAGCGCGGATGAAGTTCATGGTCTGCTGGAGCTGGGTGTCCGTCATGCCGGTGAGGAGCCGGACGTTTTTCTGTTCAGCGGAGGCGGTTGCAGACGCGATCAGAAGTGCGGCGACCAGGCTCATTGTTCGCATAGAGTGAACGATAGCGTAGTACTGTGCCGACTGAACCGCTCGAGCTCCGGATCCCGTTCGCAACGCTGATCAAGATCGCACTCGCCATCCTTCTGGTCGCGATGATCGTCAAGCTTTGGCCCGTCATCCTGGCGCTTGTGATCGCGACATTGATCGCAGTGATGCTCGATCCGATTCCGACGTGGCTGGAACGGCATCATGTGCGGCGACCGATCACCATCATCGCCATAGCATTTGTCATCTTCGGGCTTTTGCTCGCCTTCTTCGTCGAAGTTGTCCCTGTGATCTCCGGGCAAATCGGAGATCTCTCAAAAGAATGGCCGCTCGTCGAACAGCGACTGATCAAGGCATTTCCGCCGGCCGCCTACGTCCTCCAGGCGATGCGAGGCGGATCACCGCAGGCCCGCACGTGGCTTGTCCACGGGGTGACGGCCGGAAAATTTGCGATCGAAGGTACGACGGCGGTCGTGTTCGTGCTCGTCGTTGCCATCTATCTGCTGCACGAAGGGCGTCGCGCGTACGCGTGGCTTGTCGACTTCGCTCCCAAACCGCAACGGAAGCGCTTCGACCGCACGGCTCGCGAGGTCCGGCAGGTCGTCCTGTCTTACATGCGAGGAAGCTTCATTACCGCCACGATCTGTGCGCTCTATGTCTTCGTTGTCCTGACCCTTCTGCGGGTTCCGCTCGCGTTGTTGCTGGCGGTGCTGGCATTCGTGTTCGATTTCATCCCGGTTGTCGGCACGATCATCATGGCTGTCCCCGCCACTCTGCTCGGTCTCCTCGTTTCACCGACGCGCGCGCTGGTCGTCGCAGGTGCATATCTGCTCTATCACGCGATCGAAGCGTACGTGCTGATTCCGCGGATCTGGGGACGGGAGATGCGTGTGTCGACGCTGACGGTCCTCCTTGCGATCGCCATCGGCGGCACGCTCCTCGGCGCGATCGGCGCGGCGCTGGCGTTGCCGATCGCGGCGGCCTATCCGATCGTCGAGCGCATCTGGCTGCGCGAGCACTTGCCGCCCGACACGGTGGAGTTACACGAGGAGCTCGACGAAGCCTCAGGATGACGGCTTGCGCAGGATCGTGTCCTCGATGAACTGCATCATCGTCAAGCGCATGTGCGTCACGAGCAACGGATCCGTCACGCCGTGTCGCGATTTCGGATAGACCATCAGACGGAATGGCTTCTCCGCTTTCTGCAGCTCATAAACGAACTGCACGGTGTTCTGCATGTGGACGTTGTCGTCGATCGTCCCGTGGAGCAGAAGCAAGCTTCCGTGGAGGTCCTTGGCGGCGAATCGCGGAGAGCTTTTCTGATAGCCGTCGGGATTGTTCTGCGGCATGAGCATGTAGCGCTCGGTGTAGATCGAATCGTAGTCGTGCCAGTCGGCCACTGTGCCGCCGGCGATTCCAGCGGACCACATCGTGCTGTGCGTGAGCGTGTAGCTCGTCATGAATCCGCCGTAGCTCCAGCCGTCGAGAATGACGCGTGACCCGTCGACGTAAGGCTGTGATGTCAGCCATTTCAGTCCGTCTTCGAGGTCGCGGAGCTCCAGCTCGCCAAAATGCTTGTACACCGGCCAGGTCGATTCGACGCCCTTGCCGCTGGCGGTGCGGTTGTCGCAGACCCAGATGATCATTCCGCGCTGGGCGAGAAGTTGCCACCATAGATATTGCGCTCCGCGCCAGCCGTTGCGCACCGACTGCGCGTGCGGTCCGGAATACGTGTATTCGTAGACCGGATATTTTCGCGAGGCATCGAAGTCGACGGGCTTGATCATCATCGCTTCCATCGTGAAGCCATCGCGCGTCTTCACCTGCACGAACTCCGGTTTTGAAATTCGATAGTCGCGCAAGGCAGCCACTTCGTTTGCATCGACCGCGCGAACTTTCGTTCCATCGCTTCGAAACAGCGAGATTTGCGCCGGCGTTTGAATGTCGCTCCAGGAGTCGATGAACTGTGTCATCGAAGGATTGAAGCTGGCTCGATGCTCACCCACAGCCTCCGACAGACGCTTCATGTCGGTGCCGTCGAGACGGATGCGATAGACGTCTGTTCCGAGAACGCTGCGCTCGGTGCCGGAGAAATAGATCCATGCGTTCGCGAGATCGATTCCATGCAGCGAGCGCGCTTCCCATCGGCCGCTGGTCACCTGTCTCTTCAGAGTTCCATCGGCAGCGTAGTGATAGACGTGTTTGAACCCGTCGCGCTCACTGAGCCATAGAAAGCTGCCGTCTTTCAGCCAGACTGGATTTCCATTCGGCTCGACCCATGCTTTTGTTGTCTCGCGAAGCAACGTCTTTGGAGCTCCGCCGCCGGCTTCGGCGGTATTGAGGTCGAGCCACGTCTGCTCGCGATTTTGAGTCTGATAGATGACTTTCGAGCTGTCAGGCGTCCAATCCACCAGCACGACGAGGAATTCGCCGCCGCTGTAACGCTCTGTGTCAATCTCGCGCGGCGCGGTTCCACCGGCCGTTACAGTGAATAATCGCGCGACCGGATTCGGATAACCGGCCTTTGGATACAGCTCCTGCTCGATCTTCTGCATCGTCGGGATGTGATCGACGACTGTGAAGTGCTTGACGGGATGCTCGTCGAGCTGCATGTACGCGATGCGCGATGAATCCGGACTCCACCAGTACGCTCGGAAGTTGCCGCGTCCGTAGACTTCCTCCTGATAGACCCAATCGAGGATGCCATTGAGCACGTTCTCATTGCCGTCGGTCGTCAATTGACGCTCGCGCTGCGTTGCGGCATCGACCACGAAGAGATTGTTGTTTCGTACGAAGGAGATGAACTTTCCGTCGGGACTGAAACTCGCTTCCTGCTCTTCGCCCGGCGTCGAGGTCAATCGCGTCAGCGAATCGGAATCGAACGTATAGAGATATAGATCGTCGCCGACAGTCAGAATCACGCTCTTCTTGTTCGGACTGAAATTCCAGTTTCGCTGCTGCGACAGCTTCTTCGCCTCATCCTCTGTGACGCCGGCGATTCGGCGGGCAGCGGCCTGTAACTTCGCGGCTTCGAACAGCGTCCGCTTCGCGCCGGTCTGTGTATCGAGTAACGCCTGTTCGATGATCTCGTTTTTCTCGTTCGTGCGCGGCCACGTGAACGTCTTGTCATCGAGCCACACGAAGCCGCTTTGTGGTGCGCCCGAAAATGACACGCGATTTTTGGGATCGAAGATGTTCTCGATCGTCAATTCGCGCAGCGTCGGTTTCGCGGGCGCTGTCTGTGTCTGTTGTGCTGTAGCAATCGAACAAAAAAGAAGCGCGGCGATGGTGACTGTCTGTCGCATGGGGCGTAAGTGTACAATCCGCCGCGACTATGCCTGCAACTATTGAGATGACTCATCAATTCGATGCTGCGCGCGCGGCGCGGCGCGTGCCGTTCAAGGTCAAGGATCTCAGCCTTACCACGCTCGGACGTGCGGAAATCCGCCTCGCGGAACACGAGATGCCCGGGCTGATGGCCATTCGCGAAAAGTACGCGGCGGCCAGGCCGCTCAGCGGCGCACGAATCATGGGTTCGCTCCACATGACGGTGCAGACCGCCGTCCTCATCGAGACCCTCAATCTCCTCGGCGCCGACGTCCGCTGGGTGAGCTGCAATGTCTTTTCGACTCAGGATCACGCCGCGGCGGCCGTCGTCGTAGGCCGGCCCGAAACAAAAGGGACGATCGAGAATCCTCGAGGAATTCCGGTCTTCGCGTGGAAGGGCGAGACGCTCGAAGAGTATTGGTGGTGTACATCGGAAGCGTTGATGTGGCCGGACGGAAACGGTCCGACGCTGATTGTCGACGACGGCGGAGATGCAACGCTTCTTGTGCATCAGGGCGTGTCGTGCGAGGCGAAGTGCCGCGTCCCCGATTTCGATCCAAAAGATGAGCCGGAAGAATGGGGTGTCATTCTCGATCTTCTACGCAAAGAGCTCGCACGCGATCCGCAGCGTTGGACCCGCGTGGCGGCCAACATCAAAGGAGTGTCGGAAGAGACGACCACCGGCGTGCATCGCCTCTACCAGATGATGGAAGAGGGGCGGCTGCTCTTTCCGGCGATCAACGTCAACGACTCAGTGACCAAGTCGAAATTCGACAATATCTATGGATGCCGCCACTCGGTGATCGACGGACTCAACCGCGCCAGCGACGTGATGATTGCCGGCAAGCTCGCCGTGATCTGCGGGTTCGGCGAGGTCGGCAAAGGATGCGCTCAGGCATTGCGCGGCCAGGGTGCCCGCGTGGTCGTTACCGAAATCGACCCGATTTGCGCACTGCAGGCCTCAATGGAAGGTTACGAGGTCAAGAAACTGGAGAGCGTTGTCGATAAAGGCGACATCTTCATTACGGCCACCGGCAATCGCGACATCATCACCGCCCAACACATGTCGCGCATGAAGGACAAGGCAATCGTCGGAAACATCGGCCATTTTGATAATGAAATCGATATGGCGGGACTCAAAAAGATTCCTGGCATGCGAAGAGTCAACATCAAGCCTCAATACGATGAATGGGTTTTCCCTGATGGTCACGGGGTCCTTATCCTCGCCGAAGGCCGTCTGCTGAATCTCGGCTGCGCCACCGGCCATCCTTCCTTTGTAATGTCGGCGTCATTCACCAATCAGGTTCTGGCACAGCTGGCGCTCTGGCAGAACAAAGGCGAATATCAGAAAAAGGTCTATGTGCTACCTAAGAAGCTCGATGAGGAAGTTGCCCGGTTGCATCTGAAACATTTGGGTGTCGAGCTGACCGAGCTTACGAAAGAGCAATCCAAATATCTTGGCGTGCCGACTGAGGGACCATACAAGTCCGATCACTATCGATACTGATATATGATCCGCCGCGCTTAAGGAAGGAGTCATTGTGCCAAGAGGAAGACGCGCGACAGCATTCGATGACGCTCATGCGATTCTGCAACAACTCATCAACGAAGGCCGGGTATCGGCAGCCGATGTCACTCGCTGCCGCGAAATCCAACAGTTGGAGCAGCGACTCGCCGCTCTTCGCGGCGGGACGGGAGGCATGCGGCGTCGAGGGCGTCCACCGGCGACCGCCGGCCGGCGTCCGTCGGCGGCATTGTCGGCGTTGAGTCCGCAGCAGCGTGCATCGCGTCAGCTCCAGGGACGTTATCTCGCTCTTGTACGCCAGATTCCGGCGAGCAAGCGCGCGCGCTTCGGTCAGATGGTGAAACAAAAAGGTCGCGAGGCCGCCATTCGTGCCATGCAGGCCGAGGTGGGCGGGGGAAGAGCGTCGAACAAGGGCGGCGGAAAGCGTCGCCGTTCGTCAGCGAAGCTCACCAGTCAGCAACTCGCTTCACGACAACTTCAGGGTCGCTACCTCGGGTTGATTCGACAGATTCCAGCGTCGCAACGATCGAAGTACAAGAAGATCGTGAAAGACAAAGGACGCGAAGCGGCGATCCGAGAACTGCAGAGCGCAGTGAAGTGACGCGCGCAGACGCGTCATCCTGAGCCGCGGAGACGGCGAAGCATCTCGTGTTGAGATTCTTCGCTTCGCTCAGAATGACGCACTCTTGACCGCGTCAGCGTCCTCGATATGATTCGAGGTCGTGACTGCAGTTTCCCCCGAGGTTCCTCCAAGCACCTGGATCGTAACGTTCTACCGCTCGGCCATCGGCAAGAAAGCCGTCATGGCCGTAACAGGCGTGTTCCTCTTCGGCTGGATCCTCGCTCACATGCTCGGCAACATGAAGCTCTACTTCGGGCCCGAGCACTTGAATGCCTACGCCAACTGGCTGCGTGAAATCGGCGCGCCGTTCCTTCCGAAGTTCGTCGCCCTTTTTGTCACGCGAGTTCTGCTGGTCGTGGCGGCCTGGCTCCATATTCAGGCTGCAACGCAGTTGACGCTGATGAATCGTCGGGCGCGTCCGGTGGCTTACAACCAGCGCGACTACGTCGAAGCGGGCTACGCCGCGCGGACGATGCGGTGGGGCGGCGTCATCATCATCCTGTTCGTGATCTATCACCTGCTGCATCTGACCTTCGGCACCGTGCATCCGAATTTCATCGAGAACGATCCGTATCACAACGTCGTCGCGGGTTTTCAGGTGTGGTGGGTGAGCGCCTTCTACATCCTCGCGAACCTCGCGCTCGGTCTTCACCTCTATCACGGTCTGTGGAGCATGTTCAATTCGCTCGGCCTCAATCATCCGAAATTCAATGCGTGGCGGCGCGTCTTCGCGACGCTTTTCGCGTTCGTGGTCACTCTCGGCAACATTTCCTTTCCAGTTTTCGTGTTGCTCGGAGTCGTGCAGTGACGGCGCTCGACGCGAAGATTCCCTCCGGACCGCTGGAGACGAAGTGGACGTACGCCAAGTCGCACTACAAGCTCGTCAATCCGACCAACAAGCGCAAGTACGACATCATCGTCGTCGGCGCCGGACTCGCCGGCGCGTCGGCGGCCGCCTCGTTCGGTGAGCTGGGATACAACGTCAAATGCTTCGTGTTTCACGACTCGCCGCGCCGGGCACATTCGATTGCCGCGCAAGGCGGGATCAATGCCGCCAAGAATTATCAGAACGACGGCGACAGCGTTTATCGGCTGTTTTACGACACGATCAAAGGCGGCGATTATCGATCGCGCGAAGCGAACGTCTATCGCCTGGCCGAGCTGTCGGTCAACATCATCGATCAGGCGGTTGCGCAAGGTGTTCCCTTTGCGCGCGAGTACGGCGGGCTGCTCGAGAATCGGTCATTCGGCGGCGTGCAGGTCTCGCGGACGTTCTACGCGCGCGGGCAAACCGGACAACAACTTCTCCTGGGCGCCTTCCAGGCATTGGAGCGGCAAATCGCACTTGGGCGCGTGCAGATGTTCAATCGCTACGAGATGCTCGACCTCGTCGTTGTCGACGGACAGGCGAAAGGGATCATCGCGCGCAATCTCGTTACGGGAGCCATTGAGCCCCACGCCGCTGACGCAGTCGTCCTCGGCACCGGCGGCTATGCAAACGTCTTCTATTTGTCCACAAATGCGAAAGCGTCCAATTGCACAGCGATCTGGCGCGCCCATCGGCGCGGCGCGTATTTCGCGAATCCGTGTTACACCCAGATTCATCCGACGTGCATTCCGCAAACAGGCGAGTATCAATCGAAGCTCACATTGATGTCGGAGTCACTGCGCAATGACGGCCGCATCTGGGTGCCAAAGCAGAAAGGCGATAAGCGTCCGCCGCAGGAGATTCCGGAAGCGGAACGTGATTACTACCTGGAGCGCAAATATCCAAGCTTCGGAAATCTTGCGCCGCGCGATATTGCATCGCGAGCCGCTAAGGAGGTTTGCGACGAAGGGCGAGGTGTCGGGCCGGGCGGGCGGGGTGTTTATCTCGATTTCGCGGACGCGATCAAGCGATTAGGCCGCAACACCATTGAAGAGCGCTACGGAAATCTCTTCGAGATGTATCACGACATCACGGCCGAGGATCCTTACAACGCTCCGATGCGGATTTATCCCGCTCCGCATTACACAATGGGCGGCCTGTGGGTTGATTACAACTTGATGGGCACAATTCCCGGCTTGTATGTCATCGGCGAGGCGAATTTTTCGGACCACGGCGCCAATCGTCTCGGTGCCAGCGCTTTGATGCAGGGACTGGCAGATGGGTACTTCGTCATCCCGGCCACCATCGCCGAATATGTTGCCGGGCAGATGAACAAGAAGGTGCCCATCGACCGGCCTGAGTTCAAGAAGACGCAGGCCGATGTTTCCGATCGCATCAACCGGCTGCTGTCGGCGAAGGGGGCCCGCAGCGTTGATTCTTATCATCGCGAGCTCGGTCAGATCATGTGGGAGAACTGCGGGATGGCCCGCAGTGCCGATGGCCTCCGGAAAGCGCGCAAGGAAGTGCGCGAATTGCGCGAGCAGTACTGGCGCGACGTCCGGGTCCTGGGCAACGGCGAGGAGCCGAATCAATCGCTCGAAAAAGCGGGCCGCGTTGCCGACTTTTTCGAGCTGGCGGAATTGATGTGCATCGACGCTCTCCATCGCGAAGAATCGGCGGGCGGACACTTCCGGGTCGAATATCAGACGCCGGACGGCGAGGCGCTGCGCAACGACGACAAGTTTCTCTACGTCGCGGCGTGGGAATTCACGGGCGAGGAGCCGCGGCTGCACAAGGAACCGCTCATGTACGAGGAAGTGAAGCTGGCGGCGAGGAGCTACAAGTGAAGGCAGAAGGCAGAAGGCAGAAGGCAGAAGGCAGAAGGCAGAAGGCAGAAGGCAGAAGTGCGATGAACCTCACGCTCCACGTCTGGAGACAAAAGGCCGGCGAGAGCGACGGCCGCTTCGTCGAGTACGCCGCTAACAACATCAGTCCCGACGCGTCGTTTCTCGAAATGCTCGACATCGTCAATGAGCATTTGATCGAGAAGCAGGAAGATCCGATTCAGTTCGAACACGACTGTCGCGAGGGCATCTGCGGATCGTGCGGCATGATGATCAACGGCATCGCGCACGGGCCGCTCAGCGGAACGGCGACCTGTCAGCTGCACATGCGGCATTTCGAGGATGGCGACGCGATCTGGGTCGAACCGTGGCGCGCGCGTTCCTTCCCGGTGATCAAGGATCTGATCGTCGATCGCAGTCCGCTCGACAAAATCATTCAGGCCGGCGGCTTCATCACCATCAACACCGGCAGCGCCCCGGAAGCCAACACGATTCCGATTCCCAAGGTCATCCAGGAAAATGCGATGGATGCCGCGGAATGCATCGAATGCGGCGCGTGCGTCGCGCAGTGTCCCAACGGCGCGGCACAACTCTTCACCGCCGCAAAGATCTCGCACCTCGGACTTCTGCC
>Ga0066710_100004382_pt1 | contig 12475 bp, 8 predicted proteins | sample GraSoiAngelo_159_FD_79666 | JGI IMG/M metagenome (GOLD analysis project Ga0066710, IMG submission 79666) | Grasslands soil microbial communities from the Angelo Coastal Reserve, California, USA - 14_1009_16_40cm | ecosystem: Environmental > Terrestrial > Soil > Grasslands | place: USA...
GAACGAACAAAGACTCTCCAGATAGCAGTAAACAATGACGAAGAAGCCAGTTCCCTGGCAAGAAAGATCCAGAGACAAGGCAACAATTCCAGGTTCCGCCTCTACGATGTAGACATACCAGCGGTACAGATGTACCTCTACCACAAGGATCTGTTTCCCCTCGCCTATGTCGAAGCAGAAGAAACAGGGGAAGAGACTGCGTGGTCGCTCAGAGACTCACGAGAAAGTGTCGATTATCAGCTCCCATCTCTCAAGAAAATAATTTTGAAACTCAAGACACATAGAAACACAACACTACAAAACCTCGGAGAAAAACTGGACGTTATCCAGCTAATCGGCGACAGTGAAGTTCGAGTCATTGACTCTTATGGGGAAGAGGAGAAACTTCTCAGCCTAGTCGAAGCATTCCGCGAACTGGACCCGGACATTGTTCTAACTGAAGGGGGAGACTCTTTCATCTTCCCCATGCTGGCAAGAAAAGCCTTGGAACATGGAATCCTCCATAAACTAATCCTCGAACGAGACAGTTCACCTCTCAAAATCTACAACGTGCAGGGCCACAGCTACTTCTCTTACGGCAAAATATTGTACCGTGAAACATCTGCACGGCTACTTGGAAGGCTTCACATCGACCAGAGAAACGCTTTCATCAGTCGCGACTGCGACCTCGAAGGTTTGTTCGAAGTATCAAGAACATGCATAATGCCAGTCCAGAGAGCTTCACGATCAACCATTGGAACCAGCATGACATCGCTACAGCTCTACAACGCGGTGAGAAAAGACGTTTTGATCCCGTGGAACAAGAACTGGGCAGAAGAATGGAAGGGGAAAAACGAGCTTGTCGAAGCAGACAGGGGAGGATTTGTCTATGAGCCAGCCACAGGCATCCATGACGATGTGGGAGAACTGGATTTCTCCTCGCTCTATCCCACCCTAATGATGAAGCACAATCTGAGCGGTGAAACTGTCAAGTGCAACTGCTGCCCAGACTCGACGCATAGAGTTCCCGAACTTGGATATCCAATCTGCCAAAAATGGCAGGGCATAGTTCCCAGGTCACTAGACATTCTGTTGCGGAAAAAAATAGCTTTCAAGACGCTCAAGAAGCAAATGGGAAACGATCCCGAAGGAAAACTGTTCAACAACCGCGAGGCCGCGTTGAAATGGATACTGGTCTGTTGCCTACCGCATGATTCGCCTGTACTAGTCCTTCAAAATGGAAGCATAAGTTATCAGCAAATTGGCAGAGTTGTCGACGACTATCTAGGCGATAGTGTAGGAGTCGTCGATTGTCCTGAAGAATTGTTTGTTGCAGGAGTAGACAAGAATCTAAAGTCGAAATTTTGTAAGGTTTCGAAGCTCATCAAAGTGTCTTCCCCTGAAAAACTCCTCCAGGTAAGATTGGAGGATGGGAGACAAGTCACGTGTACATCCAACCATATCTTCTATGTTCTGAGAAGTGGAAACCTTGTTGAGATAAAAGCGGAGAACCTGTCGAAAGGCGACTTTGTACCGGTAGCGAAACGTGTTGTGGACAACAAGGTACTCTCCAGTCTGAACCTTCTTGAACAAGTTTGGGAGAAGATAGATCCAAGGGAAAATGGTCTCTGGCGTGCGAAAAGTGGACGCCTACGGTCGCTCGTAGAGTCGAATTCGAACAGACTTGAACTTGTCCTAAAGAACAATCAAAGACATGTTCAGAATTTGAGGGCGTGGAGGGAAAGCGGCGTAGTTCCTCTCCAATATTTGCCCCTGTTATCTCTCTTTAGAGATTCTCGAGAGCTATTAATTGATCGTGGGAGGAGAGGAGGGGGACGTGTAGCCTGGCTCCCCGCCTCGCTCAGCTTAGATGAAGACCTCGGATTCTTTCTGGGATTCTACGTAGCCGACGGGAGCACGGGAGAGAACTTCATCCGGTTTGATGTTGGAGGCAATGAGACTGAGATCATTGAGCACCTCATTAGGATTCTGGAGAAAAAGTTTGGGCTCACACCTAGGATATACAAAGAATCCAAGGCTAACATGTGGGTGGTTCAGGTTAACAGTGTGAGCCTAGTCCAGATTCTGCATCGCATTCTTGAGCTCCCCTCTTCATCGAGCACAGGCAAGCTGAAAGTCCCACCTCTTCTCTTCAACTCATCACAAGAAGCAATGTTGGGGTTTATCTCGGGACTTGTAGCTGGAGATGGTAGTGTAAACAAGGCAAGAGACTACGTCTCAATCGCAACTCACTCGTACAGTTTTGCAGTGCAAATAGGCTACTTGGCTCTCAGACTCGGAATACCGTTTAACATTCTTCGTGGACGAAGGCTTCACAGAGTCTATTTCATCGACCCCAACGGGCTTCATCCCTTTACGAAATCCTTTCTCAAGAAATCGCATAAAACTCGTTTTGAAGTAATCAGAAGCAGTTGCGAGACAAATTGTTGTCATGCTGTCTTTGAGACACTTCCAGTAAGAGCGTCAGGTCTTGAGGCGATTGCAAGGCTCGCACGCACAGTCAGAACACCAAGACTTTGTGGGAAGAGTCGTATTTGCCCTGAACGCGCCGAAGAGTCTCTTCGAAGAATAGCAAGAAGCCCACGTTTTCCACTTTTACAAGAAGCCCATTCTAGAGTGGAGAGGATACTGGACAGTGATATCGGTTTTGTAGCAGTAAAGGAGGTTGAGGAGGTTGAATCTACTTCTCCCTACGTGTACTGCTTCCAAATCTCAGACGATAGGAGTCTGCCAGCTTTCCTAACAGGAAGCGGTGGGGTTCTCATTCACAATTGCTTCGGTTATTTGGGGTTCAAAAATGCTCGGTTTGGCAAGATAGACGCTCACATCGCCACGTGTGCCTTCGCAAGGACCGTTCTGAACAAGGCCCGGGCAATTGCGAGCTCTAGGGGCTTCAACCTTGTCCATGGAATAGTAGACTCGGCGTGGTTCAAAAAACCTGGCGCCACAAACGGAGAGTACGAGCAGCTCTGTAGGGAGATGAGGGAGACGCTGTCTCTCCCGATAAGCTTTGAAGGCCGTTACAAGTGGATTGTCTTCCTCGGTTCCAGCATAGACTCTAGAATGCCAGTCCTCAATCGTTACTTCGGGGTCTTCCAGGACGGGACCATAAAGGTCAGAGGAGTAGAATTGAGGAGACATGACACTCCACTAATCGTAGATGAGTGTCAGAGGGAAATGCTGAGCTTGCTATCCCAGGCCGACAATTCCTATGAGTTCAAAGCCTTACTCCCGGAGGCCTTTAAGATTCTCAGACAGTATCTATCAATGCTCAAGAGAGGCAAAGTCTCAGTCAACAGTCTAGCAATCACGAAAAACCTGAGCAAAACCCCCTCAGAGTACACGAATCTTGTTCCTCAGGCTGTAGCTGCCCAGCTTCTCGAAAAGGAAGGGGGAAAAGTGCATCCTGGGCAGGGCATAAGTTATGTCCTGACTAGTCGAGGTTCAGGTTTGCAAAACCAGGCAGTTCCGGTGGAGCTTGCTGACCAGTTTACACGGTATGACTCGGAGAAGTACGCGGACCTTCTAGTCGCTTCCGTGGCGAACCTTCTCGATCCATTAGGACTTGGAAAACTGTCTTTAGCGCAGGTCTCTTAGAACGTACCTAACCCTCTCAGCTTCTACATAGAGCATCTGAGCCACGTGAGAAAGATGCCTAGAAGACCTGTTCCTAACAAAGGGTAACAGGACGGCTATAGTAGGGCAAGGCTCAGTCGTACCTGAAGGGCTGTTCGGAGGAATGCTCCACGCACATTCTCGGAAAGCTTGGACCCATACGGTCCATACTAATGGTCCTGACAGCGGCCACAGGCTCCGTAACTGCTAGCGGGACGCTTCTGCCCTATCTAGCATCGAGCTTCAGCATGAGAAACGGAGGTAGCTTCCTTATCACAGCAAGCCCTGCCATCATAACAATACCGCAAGGCGCATCCAGCACAACCACCATCAGCGTGACAAGCATCAACAGCTTCACTGGAACAGTCACGCTCTCGACCCTGTTCACAAACGGGAGCCTCCCCGCAGTCTTCAGCAACAACCCTCTCGCAGTTTCACGTAACGGAGTAGCTAAGACGGTACTTAACGTGACCATCCCATTGACCTCTGCTAGAGGCGGCTATGGGATCATTGTTAGCGGAACAACAGGTGGATCGAAGAAAGTGTCCTCGACACTAGTATCAGTCGAAGTCGTGCCGAGAGCGGATTTTAGTATCTACGCCTATCCCTACCAAGTCGTCGACATTGTCGGTTCTCGAAACTCGACCACAATCATCATTACCAGTCTGAACCGGTTCAACGGGACAGTAGATCTCTCCGCCACGATTCCCTTCGGATTCTTGGGTGTCATAGGAGGCACGAATCCAATCTCCCTAAATTCAGGGGAAACAGGCACAACCACTCTACAAGTCTACACTACAACGGCAGCAGTTCCAGGCGTATACAACATCACGGTCACAGGAACGGATGGCCAGCAATCGCACTCTTGCACAATCATGGTTTACATTGAGGATCCCATTATAGAGTCCATAACTCTGACAAGTTTCACATTTGTCTCCCCGACAAACCTTACGCTTAACCTCCGGAACACTGGAAACAGCACTGTAACTCCAGTTGAGTACACCGTCAGGGATTTCGCCGGAGACGCCTGGACTCTAACGGGCTGGCAGGGACCCGCTATTACCCCAGGCAGCGTTGGGCCAGCAATTGTTCTGATCGGGCCCAGCTGTCCAAATTGCATCTACACTTGGGTCCTAGGATTATACCAACAATTCATTCCTGGACAGACATATACAATCGTACTGACTAGCTCGAGGGGCAATCAGTTCCAGTTCAGCGTAACATATTGAGAAAACGAAACACCGTGCTACTGTTCTACTCCTCGTATCCTTCGATAATTTTTCTGGTAACAAATCAGGGTGAAACTTCAAGTGTGGTCCTGGAAGGGAGAATTGGACGGAACTTGTGAAGGTCGCAGTGTCAAAGGTCATAACGTTCGACTGCTACGGAACCCTAATCGACTGGGAAACGGGGATCCGAAACAGCTTCGACAAAGCATTCTCCAAGGACAGAATGAGAGATTCGTGGAAGGACAAAGCGTTCAACCTGTATTCCAAAGAAGAGGTAAGAATCGAAAAAGCCAAACCGTTCCGTCCTTACCGTAAAGTCCTATCCCTAACTGTCCAAGCGGTCGCCAGGGGCATGGGATGCAGCCTGGGAAAGGAAGACTCGAGCTTTCTGGCACACGACCTTCCCAAGTGGGCGCCCTTTCCCGACACTAACCCAGCCCTGAAAAGACTAGCCGCAAGATACCGACTAGGAATATTGTCCAATGTCGATGACGACCTTCTCATGAGTACTCTCAAACATTTTACTGTCCCGTTCGAATTCCTCGTAACTGCAGAACAAGTCAGGTCTTACAAGCCAGGCCACGCTCATTTCGAACGAGCACAGAAACTCATAGGCAAACGCCCGTGGGTCCACGCTGCTGCTAGCTGGTATCATGATATTGAACCAGCCAGGAAGCTGGAGATCAGAAGTGTCTGGGTGGATCGAACTAACGAGAGAGCTGGCAAGCGATTGGAAGAGGGCGTAAAAGTAGTGAACAACTTAGGGGAACTCGCGGACCTCTTACTCCGAGAGTGACGTAGTCGCCTCAAATTTGAAGGATTGGAATTGGCTCTACGTTGGCGCCAGATCATGCGGGGGAGGAGCCCCGACGAAGATGTTAACTAGTTGCTTAGTGAGAAGACGGCTCACTGGCAAGACTTTTCGTTGAAGCCTGGAATGCCTGTACTGTTTGAAGACGAGTCCAAAGAGCGATGCCCGGACTGTGGCCAGCCGCTCACCTTCATCCGCACGAAAACCCACCAGAGACGATGGTATTGTTATTCTTGCGAGAAATATGTTGATCCTCTTGCAGAGGCATCGTTCACAAAAGATGCGCACAGTATGCTCGAGGCTTTGAACGGGCTCCAAGTGATAGACTCCCATGGCGTCATTCTCGGTCGCGTCCGCAAGGCTATCCCGAATGACAAGGGCGACATCAAAGCCCTAGTGCTCTCGGTCGACAAGGAGCAGTTCAAGAGTCTACTAGACGACAGGGATTTGCCGAGAGAGTTCGAGGTGGGTCAGAATAAGATCTCAACCGTGGCCGATGTCGTCATTCTCTCTGATGTCTTCTCGCCGAAAGCTCTGGCTCCCCCATCCAAGCCTCTCGCGGAACCCTCAAACTCGAAGATCTGTGGAAATTGTGGTGCGGCAGTCCTAGTCGGAGCGAAGCACTCTATTCGATGTGGCGCAAGCTTACGGGCGAATAATTGCGCCTCTTGCGGGACGCCGAACACGAGAGAAGCCCGTTTCTGTAAGAACTGCTGTAACAGGACGCTTGGAAATTCGCGTACTGCGAAGTCTCCCGAGTCTCTGATTCTATTCGCTCGTACTCTTCTTTCTCTTAGCCAGTCGTCGAAGAACGCATTTCACCATGGAGATGAGGGGACGGACTCCGACTCCAGTGACGGGGGCGCGATACTGCATGAGAGTAGGCCAGTGTAAGATCCTAGCCTGGCCGTGATCTAGCTAGCCTAACGAGTGCTTGGGGAGAGGGCTGAGGTTGAACCCCGTCGCGCCTGTGGGTGAAGAGATCGTGACGGTACCCGACGACGATAATCCCGCAAGTCGATGCAGGAGAGTCAACTATTCAATCATGAGTTGACAGAACCGAAATAGTCATGACGGAACCGATCAGTCTGTCGGGCCCTGTCTTCCAAAGCGAACCTGGAAGACTGCTGCTCCCAAAACGGTGCCGGTCACAACGAAAACCGCGTCATAATTGAGGAGGTAGCCTCCCAGCGAAAGATTAGTTCGGACCCATTCCTGCATGTTGACATTGTGCGCGTATTCTTGCACAAGCCCGGTGTACGCTATTATCAACATTACAGCTTCCACCAGAGCTACTGCCAGAGTTTTCGGAATCCCGCCACGTATCGTCTTGGCTCTCCCCGTCCCGGCTCCAATCGCGGGTGTGACAGTCGGCGCATCCGGTTCACCTCTTGGTTCTACCAGCGACTCTAGTCTGTATAACGCTGACCTGATCCTTTTTGTCTCCCTACTTGTTCTCATGATGGCAAGCGAGTATGCGGATAGGCTCACTCCGGCAATCGTCAGAAGCAATCCAAGTGAGACACGCGTCATGGGCGCTGATATTTGGACTGCCCAAGACCAGATCAATGATCCGGTCATTGTAACTATAAGGCCAACTATGGCCCGATCCCTCTCCCTTTTGTTATTAACTTCGGTGAAGATTGCTTGGACTCCATTCTGAGCCTGTCGTGTCTTTCTTTTGGTTTCGTTTGGCAAGGATTCTCATCCGAATCAGGATTGGAGTCTGGATACTATGGTGTCTGCGAGTGAATCTTCTAGCAGTTCCTTTGCGAGATTCTTGTACTCTTGAGAGGCATTGTTTCGAGGGCTCCAAACGATTCCGGGAACGCCTTTGCTTGGGGCTTCCGCCATCTTGACTGATCGAGGGATGACGATTTTGACAACATGGTCTCCGAATTTTTCTCTTAACTGTTGAACCACCTTCTTCGATAGCCCTGTTCTCTTATCATACATGGTGAGGAGTATGCTATACTCGAAGTCAGTTTTGGCCCGGGATTTGACCATCCGCATGAACCTGATCAGCGTGGGGAGACCCTCCATTGAGTAGTACTCGCATTGAACTGGGACGATCATGTGGTCGCAAGCAACGATTGCGTTAACAGTAAGAATCCCGATGTTCGGGGGACAGTCTAGAAGAATGGCGTCATACTTCCGCTTGGCCACTGCGAGGGTTTCTCTGAGGATGAATTCTCGACCAGGCAGCGAGGAGAGCTCGACCTCGGCACCAGCCAGGTCCAGGTTGCTTGGAATCAGGCTGAGATTTTCAATCTTGGTCTCAAGGATTACCTCTTCCACCTTCCTAGACTGGGCGAGAACGTCGTAAACTGTGTAGAGGAGCTTGGATTTTTCGAAACCGAAGCTAACGGTAGAGTTTCCTTGAGGGTCCAGGTCGACAAGGAGAACGCGCCTTCCGGATTCAGCCAGGCTGGAGGCAAGATTAACCGCGGTCGTTGTCTTACCAGTCCCGCCCTTGTTGTTTGCGAAGCTAAGAATCATTTGTGGAAACGCTTGTGTGTCTGAATGATTTCTAAGAGGCTCATTCGCAGGGAAGTCACAAGAACATGACGGGGGCTCTCGTCGTTTGGCAGGAAGATGATGGGTCTGCCTATGATTTCCGGGATATCCCTAGGCGAGTTATATGAGTCGAATGATCTGGCTGGTCGATGTTTAATTAGGAACATGCTGCAGCAGGCCGGTCGAGACCGGGAACTTGTCACGTCCTTTTCAATTTGGCCAATTTGGCCTCTCTGAATTATCAGGTTCGTGACATCACGACAAACCCTCGAAACATCTAGCTGTGGTTTGCTAACGTGAATTTCCGGGGGTCGACACCGTCTTATCTCTCTTAAGCAACTCCGAGTTATCCCCACGGCTCTTGGTGGAAGAGCATTGGGGTTGAAGAGAGATCTTTCCTACTTTGACCTCACTAACATAGTCGTCGGGGCAATCGTAGGCAGCGACATTTACATTGCCTCTGCTATCACAGCCGGGTTGCTTGGACCTGTTTCGGTGCTCGTGTGGGTGGTTGCCGGGGTCGCTGCCACTATACTTGCAATGATTTTCGCCTATTCTGCTTACTATGTTCCTAAGGTTGGAGGGTCTTTCGCCTTCGTGTCTGAGGCCTTCGATGACTTCTATGGGTTCCTCGCGGGTTGGAGTATGTGGATTGCAGAAGTCCTATCCTTACCAGTCTTCGCAATCACTTTCACAAACTACCTCGAATTCTTCGTGGTGCTAAGCTGGCCCGAGCAATTGGCGGTGAAAGCAGTCTTCCTCTTCGGTCTGACAGCGGTCAACGTGTTTGGAGTGAAGGCAGCAGGAAGGCTGAACGATGTACTAACAATCTTGAAACTCTTGCCTCTTCTGCTATTGGTAATTGTTGGGCTCATCTCATTTGTGTCCGAGCCAAGTTTCACTGCTAACTATTCTCCCTTCGCACCTTTTGGCTTCAGCAACTTCGGACCAGCCCTGATACTGATCTTCTGGGCCTATGTTGGCTTCGAGCTGGGAACTCTACCCGCAGCGGAGGTAGAGGACCCTCGGAGAAACATCCCGAGAGCTATTACTACCGGCATGGCAATAGTGATGTTCTTCTATCTGTCGACCAACTTCGTAATATTCGGAACCGTCAATTCAACAGCTCTCGCCCAGACAGTTAGACCGTTGGTACTGGTAGGTACTGCATTACTCGGGACCTCAGGCGCGGTCATAATCAGTGTAGGTGCTCTAATCTCTGTCTCGGGTTCAGACGAATCAGGAATCTTGGGCACAGCGCGATTGGCCTATGCGATGTCGATAGACGGATTATTTCCGAGGGCTTTCTCCAAGGTCCACGCCAAGTTCAAAACACCCTACGTTGCCCTAATCGTCCAGGGAGCTATCTCTCTCGTTCTCTCTACCTTGTCAGGTCTTGGGAGCCTCATCTCTTTCTCTGTTTTCAATCTGGCTTTCTCATTTTTACTTGTCTCCTTGTCTCTGGCCCTTCTGAAAAGAGGGAGAGAGAAGGGACTCCGGGGGCAGAGTGTGTTGCCTTGGCTCGGGATAGGAATCTGCCTCTATCTTCTCTATTCCACCACGGTTTTTGACAAGCTGGTTGGCTCGATTCTTATTCTATCAGGTGTGCCAATGTACGTCTACTTCTCACCCAAGACGGACATACACCACTTGAAGGCCCTTTTTACCTCTGAAGATGCAATAATCCTGAGAAACCTCCAGAAGAAGAACCGGTTCCTGGCTAACCTGGTCAGGTTGATAACTGCAGGCTATCGAAGATTGAGGTGAATTTCCTGCTAACAGAGACGTTTGGGACTCATTCGACGGCCAGCTGAATTAGGTCCGGGGGTTCTCCCATTTCGCTATGACAAGAGTGGCTGCATTCTACTGGCGTGGTAACCAGCGATTCATAAGTTTCAAGTGAAGGGCTCAATGGCTGGATGAAGAAGCAATAGGAGAACCCGGATACTACCGTCCGCTGGGGGAAGAGAACTCAAAGCCTTCAACTTATCCCATTTCCGCAGCTGACGCGGTCAAAGCAATGTTTTCGCAGTCGCAAGGTTCCCTTGTAAAGCCCTGATGGTTTAGCTTCCTATGGAAGCTTGTTAAGTCCGTGCTGTGCAAAGTGTCTATCGTATGCAAAGGCATTCTTGATAGCATGTTCCTCCATTAGGGCGAAGCATGTGCAATCAGTGAAACTGTAAGTTTTGTCCTTGTGGGTCTTGAAAATTTTCCATGCCTTTGCCTCATCTTCCTCGTCAACCCATAGAACCCTCACCGTGGTAGACGCTTCCAGGTCTTGACGGAAAGAGATGGCGACCTCGGACCCGCACCTGTCCTTAAGAAGGGTAAGAGTCTCGTCTATTACGTAGTTGGACGCGTAAAGGGCTCTAAACGGTGTCTTGTTTTGTCTGATTTTTTCTCTGAAGTCCAGCGCACTACCATGGTTCTCGTCGTCAATATCCTCCAGGGCAACCAGCGCGCTGGTGTCTAAGAAGAGCCTCGTCTTCTCTTACTCCCATAGAGATACTCGTCATGCTTCTTGGAAAGATCTCCTAGACCGCTTCTCCCTGCAGGCCTGCGGTTGAGGAAAGGATCTTTTGGATCCACTTTCACTCCCTCCTTGACCATTCTATTCACCGCAAGGCGCAACCCTTGGCGAATGCTCAGCTTCTGCTTATGGAGCAGTTCTGCAAAGAGCATGTATTCTTCCTCTTCGAGATCTGTTTGAACGATTTTGGCCATGATACTCGCCAATGCATGAATCAGAGTAAGTCATTCAAAAGCCTTTTGCATTGACCAGCCGCGCCGGTGTAAGGTGTTAGCTTCGTCAACAGATGGGGCGTCTCGTGGCACTGAGCGATTAGTTAGTCCTTGCCCTAGGACGTAACTTGATCGAGAACAACGCAGGCTCAGCGTTTATTCAGTTCCGCCAACTTAGTGTAGCCTCGAGTCTTCTGGCTAACTACCCATCTTCCTTCAAGAATCCATAATGCTTGCCTGTCGCTTTCGACTTCTCTCCGACAAGAGTGGCCTCGACGGGAAAGGTTGTCCTTTTGTCAGTCAGCTGCGCTATGACGATCTTGCTGGTGGTCTTGCGTAGACCAACGGTGGTGCCAATCAGTAAACCCCGTCCACCGTTATCCAAGTCGTAGAACCGTTCGACACCGGTTATAATGTATTTGGTCCCCACCTCAAGTGGTGGTCTCAATGGTTCTACGTCTTTTCTGCCTTCATTGTCTCAGTCTCTTTGTCATGGCACTGGTGGGTGCCCACTGCCTTTAGTCCATAAGTGTGGAAAAGTTGTCTAACTAAATTTAGTCCCTCTTCAGATTGATTCATAAGCTAACTCGTCCGAAGGCTCTAGTTGGGATCCTAAGCAAGCTCTTATCGCGGTATCATCATAAGAAAGAAATCCTATATAGGAAAAAATTCCTATGTTTCCAGTCGGTCTGAATTGCAAGAACCCCCATTCATAGTTGGAAAGCCAGCGGAAGGCGAGTATTTTGTCAATAGAGAAAAGGAGCTTGAACGCCTACTGATTCTAGCTAGGGCTCTCGAAAAGAGAGCTTCGAGCAACTCTGTTCTAATTGGACTTAGGCGTACTGGGAAAACATCCATCCTTTACAATCTGGCCAAGATGCTTGAGCCTGATAAGAAAATAATCCCAGTGCCAGTGAACTGTTATGGAATAGCAACGAAGAGCCGCTTCGCCAAGCTTGTTGTGGACGCTGCTATATCCCACTATGTCGAAAAGACTGGAGACAGGGCCTACAAGAAACGGCTTGCAAAAGTGCTGCAAGAGAAGGCGAAGTCGGCTTTAGATCGGATAAGTGAAATCAGTTTCTGGGAATTCTGCATGAAGCTAAACGACGCCGCAACTAAGGAAGATACCCTGATAGAAGAAGCGTTGGAATACGTCGAATCCTTAGCCAATGACAAGGGCGTCTTCTTTGTGTTGATGCTAGATGAGTTCCAGGACATAATCGGTTGGGGTGAACAGAACCTCAAGAGAATCCGGACGACCATACAGGACCAGCGAAAAACGTGCTACATACTGTCAGGCTCGGCGACTACTATCATGCATGATCTAGTGTATCAAAAGCGCTCACCATTTTACAGACAGTTACTGGAAATTCCAGTAGGAAAACTCGACAAGGATACCGTCAAGAGATTTCTCAAGAAACGGTTTGATACGGTACGTATCAAGATAAATGACTTGGACATTGACAATATCGTAACGTACTGTGAGGGCTATCCAGACTACGTTCAGAGACTTGGTATGGAATTGTACCTCGCAGTCGGTAATGGGGGGACAGTCACA
>Ga0066710_100004383_pt1 | contig 12473 bp, 3 predicted proteins | sample GraSoiAngelo_159_FD_79666 | JGI IMG/M metagenome (GOLD analysis project Ga0066710, IMG submission 79666) | Grasslands soil microbial communities from the Angelo Coastal Reserve, California, USA - 14_1009_16_40cm | ecosystem: Environmental > Terrestrial > Soil > Grasslands | place: USA...
AAACACCGACTGGCGTGTAGTCCAAACACCGACAGAGCTTGATTCTCAATTCCGACAGAATATTCGGACCAGCACCGATTCCGTAAAAGATCAGAAATCCGTAGGCTGACGGCGCTATGAAGAAATTAGTTTGTGCTGTGTTAAGCCTGCTTGCAGCAGGGTTAAGCTCCCGATTGGCGTGGGGCGTTGAGCCCGTCTGGAATTATGCCGTGCAGCTCAGCGCGGTCGTGCAATCCGCGCCGCCGCAGATCACACTGAGTTGGCCGCAAGATTCGACGGCCACTCCCAACAGCTACACCGTTTATCGCAAAGCGCCCGGGGCAAGTTCCTGGGGCAGCGGGACGACCTTGCCGGGTAGTGCCACCAGTTTTGTGGATAGCGGCGTAGCCGTTGGCATCGCTTACGAATTTGCCGTGGTCAAGAATGCCGGGACTTACAATGGCTACGGTTACCTCCAGAGCGCGATCAACCTGCCACTGGTGGACAGCCGCGGCAAGGTGGTGCTCGTCGTGGAGAGCACTTATGCGGGGAATCTCTCCGCCGAATTGACCCGGTTGCAGCAGGACCTGGCGGGGGACGGCTGGACGGTCCTGCGCCACGACGTGGGCCGCAACGATTCGCTCGGCAGCGTGAAGAACTTGATCAAGGCCGACTACAATGCGGACCCGGCCAAGGTGAAGGCAGTGTTTTTGTTCGGCCACGTGCCGGTGCCCTATTCCGGGCAGTTGAATCCGGACGGGCATGCCGATCACGTCGGTGCGTGGCCGGCGGATGTTTACTACGGGGAGATGGATGGCAACTGGACCGACAGCTCGGTCAATTTCCAGCAGACGGTCAACACCGATCCGGCCGACGCGGCCCGCCTGAGCAATGTGCCCGGGGACGGCAAGTTCGATCAGACGACGATTCCCTCGGGGGTGGAACTGCAAGTGGGCCGGGTTGACCTGGCGAACATGCCCGGGCGATTGGTCTGGGGCGGGCCAGCAAGTTTCCCCGGTGAACAGGAACTATTGCGGCAGTATCTGAACAAAGACCATAACTTCCGCCATAAGTTGCTGAACGTGCCGCGGCGCGGCCTGGTGGCCGATTATTTCGGGGTGCGCAACGGCGAAGCCTTTGGCGCCAGCGGCTATCGCGGCTTCGCGCCCCTCTTCGGCGCGAACAACATCGCGAACCTGAACGTGATTTACAACGATCAGAAGGGCAAATGGGTCCCCGAACTGGGGGCCAACGCGTATCTCTGGGCTTACGGTAGCGGGGCCGGCAGTTACCTGACCATCGCCGGCCTGGGCAACACCGGCCTTTACAACGACGCCAGCACGACCGAAGTCGTGAACAACAACGTGCGCGCCGTCTTCGCGCTATTGTTTGGCAGTTGGAACGGGGATTGGGACCATGAAGATAACTTTTTGCGTGCGATTCTGGCGACTAAAGATTACGGCCTCACGGCGGCCTGGTCCGGGCGTCCGCACTGGTTCGTTCACCCGATGGGCCTGGGGGAAACCATCGGCTACTGTGCGCGTCTGACGCAGAACAATACAGGCCTTTACCAGAATCAAATCAACAACGCGGCCAATTTGATTCACATCGCGCTGATGGGCGACCCGACATTGCGGCTCCATCCGGTCGCCCCGCCGGGAAACGTGGGTGGCACCGCCAGCGCCGGGAGCGCCACGCTGAGCTGGACGCCCTCGGCCGATTCGGTGGCGGGCTATAACGTCTATCGCGCCACCTCGGCCAACGGTCCGTTCACGCGATTGACCGGTTCGTTGCTCACTACGACCAGCTTCCTGGACAGCAGTGCGCCGTCGGGTGCGATCTACATGGTGCGCGCAGTGATCCTGGAGAACACGCCGAGCGGCAGTTACTACAACCCCAGTCAGGGACTTTTCTGGACGGCGGGTGGCCCCCCCTCGCCTTCCGGAGACACCACACCGCCGACGGTTTCCCTGAGCGCACCGGCGAACGGCGCGACTGTTTTCGGTTCGGCGGTCACTGTTTCGGCCAATGCGTCGGACAATATCGGTGTGCTCGGCGTGCAGTTCAAGCTGGACGGCTCCAATCTGGGCGCGGAAGACCTGGTGGCGCCTCACAGCGTGAATTGGGACACGACCGGGGCGGCAAACGGTTCGCACACCTTGACGGCCGTAGCGCGCGATCTGGCGGGTAATCAAACCACCGCAACGGCGGTGTCCGTAACGGTGAGCAATGCCGCTTCGATTCCCATCACCGACCTGCCCACGGTGACCCTCACCAGCAGCGACAGCACCGCAACCGAAGGACCGACCGACACGGCCTCGTTCACTCTCACGCGCACCGGCAGTACAGCCAGCGGCCTGACGGTAACGCTCGCGCCCACCGGCACAGCGACCAAGTGGGATGATTACCGCCGCCCAGTGCAAGGCGACATGCCGGACACGTGGATTATCCCGGCAGGCGCCAGCTCCTTGACCATCACGGTCATCGCAGTGGACGACACGGCGGTGGAAGGAACAGAGACCGCGACGCTAACCATTCAGTCGAGTCCCAACTACACCGTCGGCACTCCCAACAGCGTCACCCTCACCCTGCTCGACAACGACGGTGGGACGCCGCCACCAACGGACTCGACGGCACCGACGATTTCCCTGAGCGCGCCGGCCAACAACGCGGCGGTGTCTGGTTCCTCAGTGACCGTCTCAGCCAACGCGGCTGACAATATCGGCGTTACGGGGGTGCAATTCAAACTCGACGGCGCCGACCTGGGCGATGAAGACACCAGCGCGCCTTACAGCGTGAATTGGAACACTACTTCATATACCGAGGGCACCCATGTCTTGACGGCGGTGGCGCGGGATGCCGCTGGTAACCGAACCACCTCAGCAGCGATCAGCGTGACGCTGTCAGCATCGGTGCCGTCCACCAGCACTCTGCCGAGTTGGGTCGGCGCGGTCGGGCACAACTGGACGCCGCGCCTGGGTGGTGTTTATTGGCTCAACAGCCGCGCGATCCTCAAGCAAGTCGCCCCGTATTTCTCCGAATACCCCAAACCGGTTCTGGTTGACATCAAGAGCAATGCCAGCGGCTTCGGCTACCGCTTCGACCTGGACTCCTGGGATTCATGGGAAGAGACTCATTCCTGGTTCCTCTGGAACGGCACCGACCAAGGCACGCCCGCCTCGCCCGAAGATGCCTTTAACATTTTTGCCGCGACCGGCAACGCGGAATTTATCCTCAACATCCCAATCCCGCGCACCCTGACAGCCAATCCGTCCGGCGACGGCTTCGGCTACACCTGGCAGACAGCCCAGTTTTACGCGGCCATGATGCAGTACCTCTTCGGCACCGCCGGGTCGCAAGCCGAGTGGCAGAGCCTCCCGAGCACGTTGGATTTCTTCGCACAGCCAGCGAGCTTCAACTGGGCGAACCTCCGCGCCCGGCGTGGCCACGTCAATGCCTACCCGGTGGTGGCGGTCATCATCGGCGAAGAACCCTACAACCTCGAAGGTCTTCCCGACGGCGCCTCTTACGGCGCGCAGGCCGAACAATTCCGCCTCGCCATCCGCAACCGCGGCGTCAACCTCCCCTTGGGCCTGCACGTGCGCGACATGGGCCTGGTGGACGATCCCGACGCTGCCAAATGGTTCTGGCCGATGATGAACAATCTGACCGAGAGCGACTTTAGCTTCATTGATCTGGAGCACTACTACCAATTCTCGACTGTCGCAGAAGACTACAAACGGACCTACCCGGTGTCGATCAATCCGAGCGGCTTCCAAGGCTGGTGGCTACCCCAATCGAGCTGGAAATCCGACTACACCAGGAACCTCTGGATCATCGAAGACACTCGCCACGCTCTCCGCGATTTCGGCGGCGCGGGCGTGGGCGACCCCAATCGCTGGCAGCTCGGCTTCAGCGAACACGGCATCCAAATCTCATCGCAGTTCCTCTACAACGACATGTTCAGCGCCCTGCACTGGGCCGGCTGGCTGGCTGAAGCCATGCGTCAGAACACCGCCTGGGACTCCGGCTGGACGCTCCTGGGCGAAGGCTTCGCCACCGCAGCACTCCAGGTTCGCAACGGCTATGTCACGCGCACGCCCATGTTCTACGTTTACCAAATGGCCCAGGAATTCTACGGCTACGATTACTTAGACAATAACTACGCCAGCGCGATGGGCTCGACCACTGACAACTTGGGCCGGGCCGTCCAATTTCCCTGGACGGTGGTGCGCGTCTTCCGCGATGCCTCCACGGGGAACATCCACCTGTTCGTCTTCAACCAAAGCACGACCGAGAGCACAACGCTCTCGGGCTTCGAGACCTGGAACGTCGTCAGTTGGAAGCAGCTCAAAGGCGCAAGCTACAGCGACAGCAACCTCTTGGGTGTTGCGGGGCCAGAGACCATTCAGGCCCAGGCCCTCACCTTGCCTGTTGCCGGGGCGCCCCTGGCCATTGCACCCATCTCGGTCAACCATATTGTCCTGGCCGCTTCAAATAATTCTCCTTCCCCCGACCTCACCCCACCCACCCTAGCCATCACTTCGCCCGCCAACGGAACCACGGTTTCCGGCGCTGCGGTGACCGTGTCGGCTAACGCGACGGACAACGTCGGTGTTGTCGGCGTGCAATTCAAACTGGACGGCGCGAACCTGGGCGCCGAAGACCCCGTCGCCCCCTACAACATGACATGGAACACCACGACGATTGCCGACGGGTCGCACACCTTGAGTGCGGTGGCGCGCGATTCCGCCGGCAATCAGTCCACAGCGACACCCCTCACCATTCTGGTCAGCAACTCCGCGCCCGTCACCTTGCCGACCATCACCGTTGCGGTCAGTGACGCGAACGCGTCACGCGTTGGCCCGGACAACGGCGCGTTCACCATTACGCGAACGGGCAGCACGGCATCCGCGCTGACGGTGAACCACTCCCTCGGCGGCGCGGCAGTGAACGGGACCGATTACAACACTGTGAGCACCTCGGTGACGATCCCGGCAGGCGCGGCCTCAGCCACTCTTACGATTGTGCCCAAGCCCGCCACCAGCTACGTCGGCTCGAAAACCGTGACCCTCACTCTCGCCACGAATGCCGATTACAATGTCGGTTCGCCCAACGACGCCACCTTCACCATGGCTGGCAACGCCGTGCCCATCAAATCGATCAAGGCCACACGCACCTACGTGACGATTACCTGGACCAGCGCGCCGGGCAAAACCTATCGCGTGGCGTATAGGAACAGTTTGTCCGACGCGACCTGGACCGACTTGAGCGGCAGTCTCACCGCCACGAGCACGACCACCACCTGGATTGACGATACGGCCAACAGAAGCACTCAGCGTTACTACGTGGTCTATGTCGTGAATTGACCCTCCGGCTACTGTGGTGTCTCTGATTACGCATGCACCAGCCCTGTCCTGGGGTTTATCTTCCGCGGCGTTTCAGGTGTTCACCCCATTTCGGACAGTTGTGCCAACGCTGTATAGGATTAGAGGGTTGTGAGTTCGAGAAGCGAGATTCGGCTTTTTGATTGAACAGACTGCGATTCTCAAATCCGAATGACGAATGACGAAATCCGACGCAATGACGAAATCCGAATGACGAAATCAGCGACCGCACAACTGAGAGCGCGCTTGGAAAATGGTTTGCTGGTAGCACAAGCGACCCGCCTGTGCCGTCCGGCGCTCGCCGGACGGAACGGGAGCGACAGTTCGAACCAATGGGCACGGCCTTTTCACAACGTTGCCCGCGGCAGTTCCGGTCGGCGGGTCGTCCCGACTCCGAGTCGGGAGCGGGTCGCCCGTGCCACCCGTTTTCAAAACAGGCCCTGAGAGTTTTTCGACATTCGGGCTTCGGATTTCATTCGTTATTCGTCATTCGTCATTCAACGACTTGTGCAAGTCAGGTTCATAGTCCCAATGCATGCGATAAACGAATCGATGCTTCCCATGGTCCGATCATGCGTTCCCACGCGCAAACGTTTTATTGGCAGCCAAGCTCGGTTGGCGGCCGGCCCGCGATTTTTGATCAGACGGACTGGAGTGCGCAAACGGCTAACGCTGTTCCTCGCAGTGGGCCTGTTGCTGGTCGGACAATCGGCTGCGGCCGGACTTTCACAGGGCACGGACGGAGTTCTGGCCGCACCTCTGCCCGGAGACTATCAGTTGCGCATTCTGTCGCCGGATTTGCTGGAGCTGGATTTGATTACCACCAAGCCGCCGGCACCGGCGCCGGTGACAACCTGGAACTTTGTGGATGCGTCCGGCCAGTTGCGACTGCCTGCTTCGCAGGAATTGACGGTCACGGTTGGCGGCCAGCCCGTCGGCATCCAGACAATCGGATTCAAACGACGCGTCGTCTATGCGCCGCTGAAGCAACGTGACTTGCGCATTGGCAACTGTCTTTACCTGCGACTCGCCACGCCGGTTGGCGAAGGACAAAGGGTTGAAGTCAGAAGTTTGACCGCTACTAGTTTGCCGGACAATTCGCTATTCGTCGCGACGATGGACCCGTTGCGGGTCAGCCCGGCTATTCATGTCAACCAGGTTGGTTACACCAGATCGTTTCCCAAAAAGGCCATGATCGGGAATTACCTCGGTAGTCTGGGCGAAATGACCATTCCCGCGTCTGCCGGTTTTAAGCTGGTTGACGCCAAGACCGGCACGGAAGCTTTTCAAGGGTCGCTCAAACTTCGGCCCGACGTCGGCTACAGCGACACGCCGCCGCCGTATCAAAATGTTTACGAAGCAGATTTCAGCGACTTCACCAATGCCGGAGAATATCGGCTGGTTGTTCCGGGTCTTGGCGCGTCGCTGCCATTTTGGATCGATGACGGCATTGCCATGGCGTTTGCGCGGACCTACGCGTTGGGACTGTATCACCAGCGTTGCGGCGCGAGCAACGCGCTGCCGTTCACGCGTTTTGTCCATGGTCCCTGCCACACCGCGCCGGCCGCCGTCCCGCCGCCGCCTTCGGCATTCCCATTCACGTGGAACACGATCTCGAACTATGCTAGGAACACCAATTCGGGCAATCCTTCTCAGACCGCGCCGTTGCTCACGAACGAATCGGCGCAACTCTATCCGTTTGTAAACAAAGGGGCCATTGACGTCTCAGGCGGCCATCACGATGCCGGTGATTACAGCAAATACACGATCAACAGCGCGGCCCTGGTTCATTATCTGGTCTTCGCGGCGGACGCTTTTCCTGGCGTGGGCGGCCTGGACAATCTCGGCATTCCGGAAAGCGGCGACGGCAAGAGCGATTTGTTGCAGGAAGCGAAATGGGAGGCGGATTTTCTGGCGAAGCTGCAGGACAGCGATGGAGGGTTTTACTTTTTGGTCTATCCGCGGAACCGGGAGTATGAAGACAATGTCCTGCCGGAGGACGGCGATCCGCAGGTGGTCTGGCCGAAGAACACCGCTGCGACGGCTGCGGCGGTGGCCGCGCTGGCGCAGTGCGGGTCTTCGCCGCTGTTCAAACAACAATTCCCGGAGGCCGCGACCAACTATCTGGCCAAAGCGCAACGGGGCTGGACCTTTTTGACCAATGCAATCGCCCGATATGGCAAGGACGGCGCCTATCAAAAGCTCACGCACTACGGAGACGAGTTCAGGCACGATGACGAGCTGGCCTGGGCCGCTTGCGAACTGTTCCTCGCTACCGGGAATCCGTCCTATCACACGAAACTCAAGGAGTGGTTCGACCCGGCCGATCCGGCGACCGTGCATTGGGGCTGGTGGCGGCTGTATGAGGCGTATGGTTGCGCAATCCGGAGCTATGCGTTCGCGGTGAAAACAGGTCGGCGCGAATTGAACGAGCTGGACCCGATTTACCTGACCAAATGCCAGAACGAAATCATCAAAGGCGCGGAAGACCAGATTCGCTGGGCGCAGAACAACGCTTATGGCACGAGTTTCCCCCTCGAAACCAAACGCGTCCGCAGCGCCGGCTGGTATTTCTCGAGCGACCGCGCCTTTGACATCGCGGTCGCCTACCAACTTTTTCCCCGGCCCGATTCATCCCAGGATCCGCGGCGTGAATATGGGGAGGCGATCCTGAGCAACCTGAACTACGAGGGCGGTTGCAATCCAGTCAATGTGACCTACCTCACGGGCCTGGGTTGGCGGCGACAGCAGGAGATTGTCCATCAATACGCGCAAAACGACCGGCGTGTCCTGCCTCCCTCCGGCATTCCGCTCGGCAACATTCAGTCGGGATTTCAATATCTCGACAATTATGGGCCGGACCCAGGGCAGCTCAGTTTTCCTCCGGACGGATCGGCGGCCGCGCCGTATCCGTTTTATGATCGCTGGGCGGACACGTTCAACACCACCACGGAGTTTGTCGCCGTGAACCAGGCGCGCAGTCTCGCCAGCCTGGCGTTCGTGGCCGCTCTGACGCCGGTCAAAACACAGCCCTGGATCCCGGCCACAGCACAAATTGGCGGACTGCCGGCGCAGACGGGCGTCGGGAATTCCGTGAATGCCACGCTCGAGATACCGGGCATGGACCTGGCGAACGCCCGCGTGGTCTGGGAGGCGCGCGATCAGCAGCCGGCCTTCGGCAGCGCGTTTGCTTTCAAGGTGGTCAACGTGGGAACGCAGTGGGTTGAGGTCGAAGCACAATGGCCCGACGGCCGCCGCGTCGCTGCCGCCGCGAATTTCGTCGCCACGAACGACCTGCCGACCGTGACGGTTGTCGCGACGATGGACAGGGCGTCTGAGCGGGGGCAAAAACCGGGCGCGTTCACGTTCACCCGCGCCGGGAACACGACCGATCCGCTGCCGATCGTTTACGCGTTGAGCGGAACGGCAACCAAATGGAATGATTATCGCCGGCCCGAAGGCGATATGCCGGAGTCTCTGACCATTCCGGCGGGCGCGGCTTCCGCCGTGCTCACGATCGTGCCGGTGGACGACAAGGAACTGGAAGGTCCCGAATCCGTCGTGCTGACGATATCGACCAACGCGGCTTACAATGTGGGCTCACCCGGCAGCGCCACGATCACCATTGAGGACAACGAACGGCCACCACGCACCAGCACCGGCCAGGACAGCGACGGCGACGGCATCAGCGACGCGGATGAAGAGGTAGCTGGAACCGCTCCCGGTGACGCGCAATCGGTGTTCAAAATCATTTCGCTGACCCGCAGCCCGACGGGCGAGGTGAGCATCACGTGGTCGACTGTGCCGGGAAAGACGTACGTGGTCACCGGCAAGGAGGATCCAGTGGAGCCGAATTGGTCGGAATTAAGCGCGCCGATCATGGCGGAGGGCGCGACGACGTCCTGGACCGACGAAAGCGCCAGCCAAAGCCCGGCGCGGATCTATTGCATCGTGGTCAGTTGACCGCGGGGCGGAATCAGGACGGCGGGAGTTGGCTCGGGATACCTTTGGAGGATTCGATGACTCCCTTGGCGATGGCGTAACGGGTGAGTCCAGCCACGTCGTGAATGTCCAGCTTGTTCATGAGCTGCTGTCGGTGTTTCTCGACGGTTTTGATGCTGATGAACAGTTCGCCGGCGATTTGTTTGTTGGCGTAGCCTTCCGCGATCAATTGCAGCACTTCCAACTCGCGCGGAGTGAGTTTGGGACTTTTCTTTTCCCCGGGCGGTTTGCCAATTGAAGCGCGGTAGTGTTCCAGCAGCCGTTTGGAAATGGCCGGGCTGAAAAAGGCGTTGCCCTTTTTTGCTTCACGGATGGCCGCCACCAGGTCCTGGGCGGCGGTTTGTTTGACCAGGTAGCCTGAAGCGCCGGCGTCGGTCAATTGTTGAACGTACTCATCGTCGCTGTAGGAGGAGAGGATGAGCACTTTGGATTTGGGGCTTTCCCGGCTGACCTGCCGGGTGGCCTCCAGCCCGTTGAGCAAGGGCATCGCTATGTCCATGACAACCACATCGGGCCGCAAGCGTTTGGTCATCTGCACGGCTTGCCGGCCGTTTTCCGCTTCGCCGATGACGCACATGTCTTCCTCGGCTTCGAGCAGAGCGCGGAGGCCCTGCCGGACCACCGTGTGGTCGTCCGCCAGTATCACAGTTATTTTTTGCATAGATTTAGTCATGGTTGTTCGGTCGAGCGGGGCTAGCGCTATCGAAAATTCTTTGTCACAGTACTAGTGTTCGGTTTTGAGCGGGATCGTCGCCCGAATGGTGGTCCCTTTTCCCGGCTCTGATTCCACCGAGAATTGTCCGTTGACCAGCCGCAGGCGCTCCTGCATCCCCATGAGGCCCATACCGCTTTTGTCCTTCGAGCTCAGGTCCAACTGATCCGGTCGGAATCCTTTGCCGTTGTCCCGCACCGTCAGTCGAATGGTGTCGTCCGACATTTTAACAATAACCGCGACGCGGGTGGCGTCGGCATACTTGTAAACGTTGGTCAGGCTCTCCTGAACGACGCGATAAATGACCGTTTTCGGTTCGCCAGCCAGTTGTTCCACGACGGAATCGGCGCGGAAATTGAGTTTGATGCTGGTCCGTTTGGCAAACGCCCTGATGTACCAGCGCAGCGCGATGACCAATCCGAGGTCGTCGAGCATCGCCGGTCGGAGTTCATAAGAGAACCGGTGCACGTTGTGCATTGTCTGCTCCAGGAGACTCTGGGTTTCGGCGACGGTGGTATCCAGGTCCTTGTTGCCGATTTTGGCTGCCTTCTGCTTGAGCAACTGCAGGTTCACGCTGATCGCCGTCAGCGCCTGGCCGACTTCGTCATGCAGCTCGCGGCTGATGCGCTTTCGCTCCTCTTCCTGGGCGTGCAGGACTTTGCTGGAAAGCTCGCGCAGTTTCTCCTGCATCGCTTTGGCTTCATTGAACAGGTCGCGAAAATGCTCCTCGCTTTTGCGGAGCGCTTCCTCGGCCCGTTTGCGCTGGGTGATGTCGCGGCCAATGGCGTAAAAGAGCTGTTCGTTCAGGGCGGGGGTGGCCGTCCAGTGAGACCAGATATACCCACCATTCTTGCTGCGGCCGCGAAGTTCATATGAGATCACCTTGGAACCGGCTTTCAGCCGCGCGATCTCGGCTGCGACGCCCGGGCGATCGTCCTGGTGAACGAGGTCCAAAAAGGGCATGGCCAGCAGTTCCTCCGGTGTATAGCCGAGCAGTTTTTGCCAAGCCGGGTTAATCCGCTTCAAGTAACCGTCAAAACCCACCAGGCAAAGAAGATCGACGGACATCGAGAAGAAGCGGTCGAATTGTTCCTGGATGCGCTTGCGTTGGATCACGATTCCGACCTGGTTGGCCACGGCAGAAACGAGTTTGATCAGCCGCTGGTCCTCCTTTCGAGGTTCGCGTCCAAAAAATTCAATCACCGCGACGACCTGGTCCGCTGCCATAATGGGAATGGCCATTCCGGCTTTCAGTCCGGCCTCCCTCGCGGAGCGCGCTCGCGAAAAATTGGCTTCGCCCGTGACATCCGAACTCCAGATGGGCTGTTTGGCCGACCAGGTGCGGCCGGGAAGCCCGACGTCCGGCAGAAAAGCGGAACGTGCGCTGGCCCGGCGAAACTCTTCGAGGTCCGGACCGCTGCCGTGCCAGGCCGAACTGCATTCCAGGGCGGAAGCGTCGGGGCGGGGAATCCAGGCCTGGCCGAACACCCACCCGGTGGTTTCGCACACCTTGCTGACCACGGCGCGCAGGGCCGCATTCAGGTCCTCCGCGCCGCTGGCGGAGAGAGCAATGGTCTGAAGCAAACGGATTTCCTCCTCGGCGCGTTTCCGTTCTGTGATGTCGCGGATGATGCCGCAATACAGACGTCCTTTTTCGGTTTGCCAGGAGGCCAGCGACAGCTCGAGAGGGAATTCAGTGCCGTCTTTTTTCAGGCCGTGCAGTTCGGTGGTTCTGCCGATGAGACGCTCCGGAGCGCCTCGGCAGGCGCGTTGGATTCCGGCCTCATGCGCCTGTCGATAACGGTCCGGCATCAACAGGGTGAGTGGCTGGCCGATCACCTCTTCGCTGGTCCGCCCGAACATGTCGCGCGCGGCCTGGTTGCAGGCGATCGTGTTGCCGTCGCTCCCGGCCAGGATGATGGCGTCGGTGGCCGACTGCATCAGCGTGCGGAACTGTTCTTCGCTTTCACGCACGGCGCACTCGGCCTGCCAACGGTCGGTCACGTCGCGCGTGACCACGATGGCGTGAGTGACGACGGTTTTTTCGTGGTAGGGATAATAACTGACATCGAAGTAGCGCCGGTCCAGCGCGGCCATCTCGAACCATTCCTGGTAATGCACCTCTTCCCCTTTGAAGCACTGGTCGAGATGGGCTTTGATGATGTTCTGAAATGTTTTCTCTCCCCAAAGGTCCGCCACTGTGGAGTTGAGAATTTCCTCGCGGGTTTGCCGGTGCGCCCGGCAGTAGGCATCGTTGACGGCCTCATAGCGGTAATTCGAGCCGATCAGTGTGAGGAATTCGCGCGAGGTGTTGACGATGGACTCGTAACGTTTCCACATCTCCTCGGACGCCTTGCGCCGGCTGATTTCATGGCTGAGCTCGCGGTTGGTGG
>Ga0066710_100004384_pt1 | contig 12473 bp, 12 predicted proteins | sample GraSoiAngelo_159_FD_79666 | JGI IMG/M metagenome (GOLD analysis project Ga0066710, IMG submission 79666) | Grasslands soil microbial communities from the Angelo Coastal Reserve, California, USA - 14_1009_16_40cm | ecosystem: Environmental > Terrestrial > Soil > Grasslands | place: USA...
CGAGGCGTGCCGCGCGCGACGCAGCTCGCCACCGCGCGCAGCGCCGGCCGATGCGTCGGCGCGTGCCCACGACGTGATGAATCTTCGCGCCGTCGCCGACGCCTTCAACGAGGCGACCGGCGGCGTCGACGTCTGTCTCACGCGGCTTCCGCTCGGATGGCGCGGCAGCTACCGCCACTTCGCTCATCCGCTCGATTACCTCGGCGCAGACGGCGGCGCCGGCGTGGGATCGGGCCCGGGCATCACGGTCGGCGCGGCGCTGGCGCTGCGCGGAACGGGACGCGTGCCGGTCGCGCTGTGCGGCGACGGCGATTACCTGATGGGCGTGACGGCGCTGTGGACGGCCACGCACTACGGGATCCCGTGTCTGTTCATCGTCTGCAACAACCGCTCCTTCTACAACGACGAGGCTCATCAGGAGCGCGTGGCCATCACGCGCAGCCGGCCCGTCGAGAACAAATGGATCGGCCAGCGCATCGGCGATCCCGACATGGACCTGGCCATGATGGCGGTCGCCCAGGGCGCCAAGGGCATCGGGCCGGTCACCCAGCCCGACCAGCTCGGCAAGGCGATCACCGAAGGGCTGCGCGCGGTGATGGACGGCGAGGTGTGCGTGATCGACGCGCGTGTGCTGCCCGGCTATGACACCGACGTGAGTGGCGAGAAGAAGGCGATCGAGCGCGCAACCGGCAGAGCCTGACGCCGCGCGGAACATGCGCGGCTCGCCATAGCATGCGCGGCTCGCCGTACATCGTCGCCGACGGCGTCAGCGTCACGTTCCGGCCGGCCAATCGCGCGCCGGTGGCGGCGCTGGCCGATTTCGACCTGCGGGTGGCTCGCGGCGAGTTCGTGAGCCTCGTCGGCCCGTCGGGCTGCGGCAAAAGCACGTTTCTGAATGTAGTTCTTGGACTTCTGCGAGCGGACGCCGGCGACGTGCGCATCGACGGCCGGCGCGTCGACGGGCCCGCGCCCGATCGCGCAATGGTCTTCCAGGAGTTCGGCCTCTTGCCCTGGCGCACCGTCGAGGCCAACGTCGAGCTAGGTCTCGAGCTGCGCGGCGTGGCGTCTGCCGAGCGCCGACGGCGCGCCACCGAGCTGATCGACCTGGTCGGGCTCACCGGATTCGAGCGTCACTACCCCCACGAGCTGTCGGGCGGGATGAAGCAGCGGGTCGGGCTCGCGCGCGCGCTCGCCACCAATCCCGAGATCCTCCTGATGGACGAGCCGTTCGCCGCGCTCGACGCCCAGACGCGCGACCTGATGCAGGCCGAGCTGCTCCGGGTGTGGGAGCGCTCGCGCAAGACCGTGGTCTTCGTCACCCACTCGATCGAGGAGGCCGCATACCTCTCGGATCGCGTGATCGTGCTGAGCGCGCGCCCGGGACGGCAGAAGGCCGAGATCGACGTGCGCCTGCCCCGCCCTCGCGATTACGAGATGAGGCTCTCGCCGGAGTTCAACGAGCTGAAGCTCGCCATCTGGAACGCGCTCAAGGAAGAGCTGAAGGCGGGAGCGTGATGGCCGCGCGCCGGCTCGTCCTCGGCACACTTTCCGTCGTCGCGTTCGTCGTCACGTGGCAAGTCGTGCTCTCGCTGATCCGCTGGGATCCGTTCTTCATGACCACACCGTGGCTCATCGCGACGGCGGTGCGCGAGCAGATCCTGGGCGGCCGGCTGTGGCACGACATGGCGGTGAGCGCCGAGGCGTTCGCCGTCGGCTTCGCCCTGGCCATCGTCGTCGGAATTCCCGTGGGGCTGGTCATGGGATGGCGGCGGCGCGCGGCCTACGCGCTCGATCCGCTGCTGAGCGCGCTCTACGCGAGCCCACTCATCGCGCTGGCGCCGCTCGTGATCATCACCGCCGGCGTGGGCATGGGAGCGCGGGCGCTGCTCGTGTTCCTGCTGGCGGTCTTCCCGTTCGTCTTCAACACGTACGCTGGCGTGCGATGTACTGATCAACTGCTGGTCAGCGTCGTGCGCTCGTTCGGCGGCACCGACCGCGATCTGTATCTGAAAGTCATCCTGCCGTCGGTCGTTCCCTACGTCGTGGCGGCGGCGCGGCTGGCCATTGGGCGCGGCCTCATCGGGGTCCTGGTCGGCGAGTTCTACGCGGCGTCGGAGGGCCTCGGCTTCGCCATCTCGCGCTTCGGCGATACCTACCGCCTGCCCGAGATGTTCTCCGGCATCCTGGTGCTGGCCGTCGTCGCGGTGGGGCTGACGAGCGTGGTGCGCCGGCTCGAGGCCGTCGTGGCACCCTGGCGCGCCGGCCAGCGCTGACGCCATGCCGCTCGCCCGCAGCGACACTCGCGAGCGGCTCCTGATGGGACTCGCGTCGTTGATCGTCCCGCTCGCGCTGTGGGAAGCGATACCCCGGATCGTCGCGCTGCCCCGCGGCATCAAGCTGTTCCTGGCGACGCCCTCTCAGATCGCCGTGGCGCTCGCGGGGCTCCTGACGAGCGGCGAGCTCCAGCAGCACTTCACGGTGAGCGCGCTCGAGTTCCTCATTGGCCTCGGGCTCTCGATCGCGGTGGGCTTGCCGCTCGGGATGCTGCTCGGGAGCGTGCGCTGGCTCGACGATCTGTTCGATCCGTTCGTGACCGCGCTGAACGCGACGCCGAGAATCGTCTGGCTGCCGCTGCTCATCCTGTGGCTCGGCCTCGGCATCTGGTCGAAGGTGATGATCGTGTTCCTCGGCGCGGTGTTCCCGCTCCTCGTGAACACCTACGAAGGCGTGCGCAATTCCGATCGCGTCCTGGCCAACGTCGTGCGCTCGTTCGGCGGGAGCGGCTGGCAGGTGACGCGGATCGTGGTGCTGCCGGGCGCGCTGCCCTACGTCGTGGCCGGGCTGCGGCTCGCCATCGGCCGCGCGATCCTCGGCGTCGTGGTCGGCGAGTTCTTCGGCGCCAGCCGCGGCCTCGGCTACATGATCGCCTCCGCCGCGTCCAGCTATCGCCCGGACGTGATGTTTGCCGGCGTGCTCGTCCTCATGGCGCTGTCGCTCGCTCTCACCTTCTCCGTGCAAGCCGTCGAGGCGCGGCTGACCCGCTGGCGGCCGGAGGCGGCGAAGACCTTCTGATCGTCAGGCGTGGGCACGCCGCCGGGAGAGGAACCCCAGGAACTCGCGGCCTTCGCGCAATCGTCGCTTCATGATCGCTCGGTCACGCATCATCTCGCCGGCCAGCGACACGAGCTTGCCGGGACGGAAGTAGAACCTCCGGTAGAACCTGGAGACGGCCGCGAAGATCTCGGTGTGCGGGAGATCGGGATACCCGAGCGGGCTCTGCTGCGTGCCGTCCGATCCCACCAGCGCATCGCGCACGAGCCAACCCTGCTCCACGGCCTGGTCGTACAGCGCCGTCCCGGGATACGGCGCTGCCAGCGACACCTGGATCGTGTCCGGATCCAGCTCGCAAGCGAAGCGGATCGTCTCGTCGATGGTCTGCCGCGTCTCGCCGGGAAGCCCGAAGATGAACGTGCCGTGGATCTTGATGCCGAGGTCCCTGGCGGCCCGGGTGAAGCGGCGCGCGCCATCGAGCCGGACGCCCTTCTTGATGTTGTTGAGGATCGTCTGGTTGCCCGACTCGTAGCCGACGAGGAGCAGCCGCAGGCCGTTGTCCTTCATGACCCTGAGCGTGGCGTCCGGCACGTTCGCCTTGGCGTTGCACGACCACATCACGCCCAGCCGGCCGAGCCGGCGCGCGATCTCCTCGGCCCGCGGCAGATCGTCGGTGAACGTGTCGTCGTCGAAGAAATACTCCTTCACCTGGGGGAACCGGCGCCGCGCCAGCGCGATCTCCTCGATCACGTGATCGACCGATCGCGTCCGGTAGCGCTGGCCGCCCACCGTCTGAGGCCACAGGCAGAACGTGCACTTCGAGCGGCAGCCGCGCCCGGTGTAGAGCGAGACGTAGGGGTGGAGCAGGTAGCCGATGTAGTAGTTCTCGACGGTGAGATCGCGCGCGTAGACGTCGACGACGAACGGGAGCGTGTCCATGTCCTCGATCGGCGCGCGCGGCGGCGTCGCGAGCAGGCGGGCGCCGTCGCGATAGCCGAGTCCGCTGACCTCGCCGAGCGGGCGTCCTTCGGCGACCTCACGGATCGTGAAGTCGAATTCGCCGTGGCAGACGAAGTCGATGGCCACGGAGGCGGCCAGCGCCTGCTCGCGCTGGACCGCGACGTGCGCGCCCACGAACCCGACGCGAAGCGCCGGGTTCTCGGCTTTGAGCGCTTCGGCAACTTTGACGTCCTGGGCGAACGAGGGTGTGCTCGTGTGCAGCACGGCGAGGTCGTACTGCCGCGCCAGCGGGCGGACGTCGTCCAATGTCAGGTCGTCGGGCGGCGCATCGACCAGGCGCGATCCGGGCACGAGCGCCGCCGGCTGGGCCAGCCACGTCGGATACCAGAACGAACGCACTTCACGGCGCGCCTGGTAGCGCGATCCGGCGCCGCCGTCGAAGCCGTGATACGACGGCGGATGCAGAAAGAGCGTCCTCGAGTAGCTCACGGCGTCACCGTCATCGCGATCGAACAGTAACACGGTGACATCGCGATCGTGGTCGCCTTGACAGCCGGATGGCCCACGGCTACCGTTGGCGCCCTCGGATCCTCGACAGGAGCGCGCGCGCATGGAGCTGAAGACGCTCAACGGGGACGTTGCCAAGTTCGCTCCACGCAGCGAGGCGCTGACTCGCGGGCTCGCGGAGTTCTTCGCCCGCGACATTTCGGTGGCGTACGCGTTCGTCGCGCCCGCGTTCTTGCTCCTGCTGTTCCTGGTCGCGTATCCCTTCGTGCTGTCCGTCTGGTTCAGCCTGAGCGATGCGCGCGTCGGCGAGACCGGCGTCTTCGTCGGCCTCGACAATTTCCGAAGGCTCCTCGGCAGCTCCATCTTTCTCCAGACGCTGCAGAACTCCATCGTCTTCACCGCGCTGGCGCTGAGCCTCAAGATCGTCCTGGGGATGGCGCTGGCCCTGCTGCTCTACCGGATCGGCAGGTTCAAGCGGCTCATCCGCGGCGCGGTGCTCCTGCCGTTCATCGTGCCCACCGCGCTGAGCACGCTGGTCTGGTGGTGGATGTTCGAGCCGCTCTACAGCGTCGTGAACTGGACGCTCAAGAGCCTGCGCATCGTCAATTACGACATTCCCTGGCTGCCCGATCCGTACCTCGCCATGTTCACCGTGGTCCTCGTGAACACCTGGCGCGGCCTGCCGTTCTTCGCGATCACGCTGCTGGCCGGGCTGGTGGCCATTCCCAGGGAGCTGTACGAGGCGGCCGAGTCTGACGGCGCCGGCCCCGTCGGCCGCTTCTGGCACGTGACGGTACCGCTGCTCAAGCCCGTGCTCGCCGTCGTGATCCTGTTCTCGGCGATCTTCACGCTGGCGGATTTCAACATCGTGTACGTGCTGACGAAGGGCGGGCCGATGAACATGACGCACCTCTTCGCCACGTACTCGTTCGCGCTCGGCCTGCAGGGCGGGCAGATCGGCCAGGGAGCCGCCGTGTCGTTGTTCCTCTTTCCGATGCTCCTGATCGTGGTCTTCGTCCAGCTTCGGATGGTCCGCAAGGCGACGACGTATGAATAGCTTCGCCCGCTGGGCGCGGTGGAGCCGGCCGGCGTTCACGCTCTACATGCCGGTGATGCCCTTCGTCCTCTTCGCGCTGTTCCCCCTCTATTTCATGCTCGTCACGTCCTTCAAGAAGAACGCCGAGCTGTACGACGTCAACTCGATCCCGTTCCTGATCGGACGCGGCGTCACCTTCGGCCATTACGAGCTGCTCTCGAAGGAGACGCTCTTCTGGAGTTGGTTCCTGAACAGCCTGATCGTCAGCCTGGCCGCGACTGTGATCTCGGTGGTCCTCGGTGTGCTCGCGGCCTATCCGCTGGCGCGCTTGAAGTTTCCCGGTGGCGATTCGTTCGGTGTCGCCATCTTCATCACCTACCTGGTCCCGCCGTCGTTGCTCTTCCTACCCCTCAGCACCGTGGTGGCCCGACTCGGCCTCTCGGACAGCCTGTGGGCGCTCGTCGTCACCTATCCGACGTTCCTCGTCCCCTTCTGCACCTGGCTTCTCATGGGCTACTTCCGCACGGTGCCGAAGGAGATCGAGGAGTGCGCCATGCTCGACGGGTGCAACCGCCTGCAGACCTTGGTGAGGATCCTGCTGCCGGTGGCGATTCCCGGCGTGATCTGCGCGGCCCTGTTCGCCTTCACGCTGTCGTGGAACGAGTTCCTCTACGCGCTGGTCTTCGTCTCACCGGCCGAGCTGAAGACGATGACGGTGGGCGTCTTCTCCGAGCTGATCCGGGGCGACATCTATTACTGGGGCGGGCTGATGGCGGGGGCCTGCATCGGCTCGCTCCCGATCGTGATCGCTTACGTCTTCTTCCTGGACTACTACGTGTCGGGACTGACGGCGGGCGCCGTCAAGTAGGAGGGCAACCATGGTGAATCGACGTCAATTCCTCCGCGTGGCGGCGGGAGGCGCGGCCGGCGCCCTCGTGGCGGGCGGCGCGCCGGCGACGGCCCAGACGAAGGAGCTGACGTTCCTGACCGTCGCGAGCTTCGTGCCCGAGACGGACAAGGAACTCAAGCGGCAGTTCGAGGAGTGGGGCGCCAAGAACAAGGTGAAGGTGAGGCTCGACATCATCGCCCACCTCCAGCTCCAGACTAAGAAGGCGGCCGAGGTCCAGTCGCGCTCGGGTCACGACCTCACCGCGCTCGGCCCCGGGCTCGGCGACGCGGATCTCTACTTCGACTACCTGGCCGACCTGAACGACGTCGCCACCGACGTCGCGCCGAAGAACGGCGGGTGGATGAATCCCAACGACTACCTCATCCGCGGCAAGTGGAAGCTGCTGCCCTGGTGGCAACCGCCGTTTCCGATGGCGGTGCGCACCGACCTGCTCGAGCAGATTGGCGAGAAGAACCCCGACACCTGGGAGGATTGGCTGCGCATCGGCAAGAAGGGCAAGGCCATCGGGCATCCCTTCGGCACCGCCATGGGCCACAGCGGCGACGCCAACGTCACGCTGCTGTCCATCCTCTGGTCCTATGGCGGCTCCTACGTGGCCAAGGACGGCAGGACGGTCACCATCAAATCGAAAGAGACACGGCAGGCGATGGAGTTCGTCAAGCGCCTCTACACCGAAGCCATGGACCCGGAGGTGCTGGCGTGGGACGACGCCAGCAATAACCGCTGCCTGAACGCGGGCAAGTGCATCGCCATCCACAACCCGATCAGCGCCTACGAGTCGGCCAAGCGAGACAAGGTCCTGGTGCCGGGCTCGCAGCGGGAGATCGCGGAGGTCATCGACCACGTCAATACGCCAAAGGGCCCGGTGGATCGCAAGGCGACGACCGGCTTCTGGTGCGTCGGGGTCTGGAATTTCTCGAAGAATCAGGAGCTGGCGAAGGATTTCCTTCGCTACCACTTCCAGCCCGACAACCAGGCGCGGTGGGTGGACGCCGGCCACGGCTTCAACATGCCGTTCCTGACGAACCTGACCAAGCACCCGGTGTACAAGAGCGACAAGCAGTACCGGTTCATTCCGGAGATCGCCAAGGTGTCGGTCCCGCCCTCGTGGCCGGGCCCGGTGACCGCCGCGTCGCAGCAGATCTGGGATCTCTACATCATCCCCGACATGTTCGCCCAGTACGCCACGGGCAAGATGACGCTCGACCAGGCGATCGCCTGGGGTGAGAAGGAGATGCAGGAGATCTACGCCGGCCGCAAGCGGAAGTTCTAGGTCCGCCCGCCCCGGCTGCTCGTCGAGGGTCACGCGCGCGGCTCACCCGGTCTGTGTTAGGGTCTGGGCCGCGCGTCGTCCGCCCGCGTGCGGGAAAGGAGCAGCCATGATCACGAAGTTCGCCACCGTGTATCCCGGCCACGTCGATCTTCCCGACATGGGCCAGATGGCCACGCCGGCCAACGAGCGGCGTTACAGCAACGATCACCTGGCCACCGTGTTCGAGAAAACCGACGCCGTCGCGAAGGCCATGGACGAGCTGGGGTACTACGCGATCTGGCTGGCCGAGCACCACTTCCAGCACGAAGGCTACGAGTGCCTGCCCAACCTCCTGATGTCGGCGGTGCACATCGCCCACATCACGAGGCAGATCAAGATCGGTTGCGGCTTCAACATCGCCCCCATGTGGCACCCGCTGCGTCTCGCCGAGGACTACGCCACCGCCGACATCCTGACCGGCGGCCGCGTCATCTTCGGCGTGGGCCGCGGCTATCACACGCGCGAGGTCGAAACGTTCGGCGCGCCGATGCTGGACCCCGAGGCCAACCGCGAGCTGTTCGAGGAGCAGGTCGAGATCGTCTTCAAGGCGTTCAACCAGGAGTCGTTCGCCCACCACGGCAAGCACTACACGCTGCCGCCGGCCGTCCCCTATCGCGGCTACGAACTGCGCGAGATCACGCTGGTCCCGCGTCCCGCTCGTCTTCCCGTGGAGTGCTGGCAGCCCATCGTCAGCGCGAGCACGCGCGGGCTCGACTTCATGGTGCGCCACGGGATCAAGGGCATCATCGGCGGCGGCGCCGCCACCATGGCCGAGGGCCCGATCCACGGCTACCGCGAGGCTGCGGCCCGCGCCGGCAAGGACCTGAAGCTCGGGGAGAACCTCTGCCTCGGCATCTTCTTTCATCTCGCCGACAGCCGCGAGAAGGCCATCCGTGAGCTGACGCCCTTCTACGAGGAGCACGTGAAGATGTTCGCGCCGCTCGGCTTCGTGCCGGGGATCAAGCCGGCCCAGGTCGACGCCGCCTCGAAGCGCGGCGGCTGGCATGCGGCCGGCGTGCCCAGCCTCGAGCACTTCATGAAGACGGGCGCGTGGTTCGCGGGAACGCCCGAGGAGCTGGCCGCCTACCTCACGGATCTCCAGTCGCGCTTCCCCGGTCTCGAATACGTCAACGTGAGCACGAGCATCGGCACGCCCAAGGCCGTCATGCTCGAGCAGCTCCGCTGGTTCGCCAAAGAAGTCATGCCGCGGTTCAAGAGGTGACCATGGATACTCTGACGATCGGTGACGCGTCGGTCGTTCGCATCGAGGAGATGGTCGACTCCTCGTTCCTCGCTGCGAATTTCTTCGTGCCCTTCGATCCGGAAGCCCTGCGCCCGCACATGCAGTGGCTGGCGCCGCGCTACTACGTCCCGGACACCGGTGCGGTGGTGTTCAGCATGCACGCGTGGGTGGTGAAGACGGGCCGCCACACCGTGCTGATCGATGCCTGCATCGGCAACGACAAGGAGCGGATGCCCCGGGCCCACTGGCACCATCTGAAGACGCCGTTCCTCGATCGCCTGCGCGCCTCCGGCACCGCGCCCGAGGACGTCGACTACGTGATGTGCACGCACCTGCACGCGGATCACATCGGGTGGAACACGGTCCTGAAGGACGGCCGCTGGGTGCCGACGTTTCCGAACGCGCGCTACCTCTTCGCGCGCATCGAGTACGACCACTGGCAGAAGAACCCGGATCCCAATCCCATCCGCCGCGCCGCCTTTCTGGACAGCGCGCTCCCGATCGTCGAAGCGGGACGGGCGGACATGATCGAGGACGGGCACCAGGTGGACGACGCGTTCACCGTCGAGCTGGCCCCCGGCCACACGCCCGGCAACGTGTGCATCCGTTTGAAGTCGAAGGGCCGAGAGGCCATCTTCGCCGGCGACACGGTCCATCACCCGATGCAGGCGTACGAAGTCGACTGGTCGACCGTGGCCTGCACCGACCGCACCGCGGCCGCCGCGTCACGCCGCCAGCTCCTCGAGAGGTGCGTCGAGCGAGGCTCCCTGCTCCTCCCGGCGCATTTCCCCGCACCATACGGCGCGCATGTCCGCGCGTCCAGAAAGGGCTTCGAACTGCAATGGCTCTCGTGAGTCGCGCAATCGTCGTGGGTCTCGCGCTGGCCGGTGTGGCCGCGTGCGCGCGAACGAGCGTGCAAGACCTGAGCGTGCGGGCCGGCGGGCTCCCCCGGCCCCAGATGGTCGTGGTGCACGACTTCGGAGTGTCGGCCGGCGACGTGTCTCTGAACAGCGGCATCGGCTCTCGGATCATGCAGATGGTGAAGGACACTCCGGCCTCCGAGGAAGAGTTGAAGCTCGGTCGTGAGGTCGCCCGGATCGTGACGGACCACCTCGTCAAAGAGATCAACAAGACGGGCATGGCGGCGTTCCCGGCCTCGGCGACGGTGCAGATGGTGGGCCCAAGCCTCGCGATCGAGGGCCACTTCGTCTCCGTCGACGAGGGCAACCGCCTGCGTCGCATGGTCATCGGGTTCGGGGCGGGAGCGAGCGAGGTCCGCACCCTCGTGCAGGTGTACGAGACGACTAGCGAAGGTCGGCGTCTCGTCGAGGACTTCTACACGACAGTGAAGAGCTCGATCAAGCCCGGCATGGGACCGATGGCCGGGGCCGGAGCCGTCGTCGCAGCGGGAGCGGCGTCGAGCGCGGTGGTGAGCGGCGGCGTCGGCATCCTGAGCGAACGCTCGCAGACCGTGGAGGCCGACGCCAAGCACACGGCCGAAGAGATCGCGAAGGTGCTCAAGACCTTCTTCGTCCAGCAGGGGTGGATCTCGCCCTAGTGCCACTCCGAGAGCTCGACCGTGATGTCTTCCGGTCCCGAGATGAAGACCAGTTTTCGCTGATAGAAGTCCATGATCTCGTTTCGCGTCTTGATCCCATGCGCTCGCAGTGTCGCGACCATCGTCTCGATATCGTCGACGGCGAAGCAGACATGGTTGAACCCGAGTCGGTCGAGTCGGTCACGGTTAGGGTCGGACAGCGGATCGGGACGACGGAACTTGAGCAAGCGGCCTCCACGTCCCTGACCGCGACGGTCACGTGATCGAAGTGCTTGATCATCGGTGGCCGGCATTATATTGCAGACGCCTTCTCGTGTTCGCGCTCGTGCTTGTCGCCACGATGGCGGGCGCCGAGCCGGACGCCTCCCTGTCGTTCCAGCGCTCCAGCCAACGCCTCGCCGAGTTGACCGGGGCTCAGATCTCGACGAAGGTCGCGCCTCAGACCGTGACCTTCTTCGATCCGTTCGTGGCCAAGACCAAGTCCTACCGGTGCTGGCCAGTCAAGTCGCTGATGGATGCGATCTATGGTCCCGGTTGGGAAGCGTCGGAATACTCCGAAGCGATCCTGACGGCGCTCGATGGCTATGCCTCGGTCTCGGTCGCCGCGAAGCTTGCCGAGCCGGGCGGATGCCTCGCGTTCGAGGATCTCGACGTCCCCGGCTGGGAGCCGATCGGCCGCCGGAGATCGAATCCCGGCCCGTACTACCTCGTGTGGACCGGCGCGAACCAGCGGACGGAGCACGAGTATCCCTGGCCGTGGCAACTGGCGTCGGTCAACCTGGTGAAGCTCGAGGAGCGCTATCCCGACGTCCTGCCGAAAGGCGCGGCCCCGGGCTCGAGCGCGGCGCGCGGCTTCGAGATCTTCAAGGGCCGGTGCCTCCGCTGCCACGCGATCAACCAGCAGGGAGGCGAGATCGGGCCCGACCTGAACGCGCCGCAGAGCGTGGCAACGTACCGCACGAAGACGTGGATCACGGAGTACGTGCGCCAGCCGTCGAAGTATCGCTACACGCAGATGCCGGACCACATGGACCTGCAGGCCGCCGACCTCGACGCCATCTACGAGTACCTGAAGCTCAAGAGCACGCAGCCGGAGAAGCGAGTGCGGTAGACGCGACGGCGCCATGCTCGCCATCGGCGTGCAGACGTGGGGCACGGACGTGGCCGCCCTCCATCGCTACTGGAAGGCCGCCGACGAGCTGGGCTACGCCCGCATCACCTACGGCGACGGCCTCGGCGAGTGGACTCACGACGGGTGGACGATGCTGGGCGCGCTCGCCGTGCTCACCCGGCGCGCTCGCATCGGGCCGGCCGTCACGTACGCGTTCGACGCGTCGTCTCACCATCCCTCGTGGCTCGCCAAGCGCGCGGTGGCGGTCGATCATCTCTCGGGCGGGCGCCTCGACCTGCGCATGGCCGTGGGCGCCGAGGACGACGCGGCCGCGCGAGGCTGGTCGAGTCACGGGATTCGCTATCCACCGGCCGGCGTGCGAATCGATACGCTCGCGGAGACCATCGAGGTCGTGCGCGGGCTCTGGCGTGCCGACGGCGGCCTCGATCATCGCGGCGCGCGGTACACGCTGACCGGCGCTCGGCTCGAGCCGAAGCCGCTCCAGCGTCCCGGCCCACCGATCTGGATCGCCGCGATGGGACCGCGGGCGCTGGCGATCACTGCGCGTCACGCCGACGGCTGGGAAGCTTCGTACGTGTCGCCGGAAGATTTTGCTTCACGTTGGCGACACCTGAGGGAACGGCTGCGCGCCGAGGGGCGACGCATCGATTCGCTCCGGCGATCGATCGAGCTGGACGCGATCGTGACGGAGGCCGGCGAGAAGATCGGCCCCCGCCTGGCTCGCTTCTGTGCTGACCGTGGCATCGTCGCGGAGCATCCGCTGC
>Ga0066710_100004385_pt1 | contig 12471 bp, 7 predicted proteins | sample GraSoiAngelo_159_FD_79666 | JGI IMG/M metagenome (GOLD analysis project Ga0066710, IMG submission 79666) | Grasslands soil microbial communities from the Angelo Coastal Reserve, California, USA - 14_1009_16_40cm | ecosystem: Environmental > Terrestrial > Soil > Grasslands | place: USA...
CTCAGCAATTATTTGCTGGGATTTTATACTCCCAACGCAGATCAGGGGTCGTTTGTATCGCTCAACTATCCCAACGTCAATAGCTCAAAGAATGCCATAGGGAAAGTGGATTACCACATCAGCGACCATAACGCCCTGAGCGGCTCTTATTTCTTTGGCAACGACACCATCGTGGGAATGGACTTCTTCGAGCTCTTGCCACAATTCCGCACCAAGGTTCATTCTCGGGCTCAAGACGTCTCGGCCCATTGGGCTTGGACTCCCAGTTCCACCTTGGCCAACGAGCTCCGCGGCGGCTTTACACACTATGTTCTCCAGATCCTCCCCGACGATATCGGATTTCCTTACAAAATCAACACCGGCCTCTCCAATCCCCTGTTGAGCGGGATACCCGACCTCAGAATTAGTCCCTTCTCGCAACTGGGTTCCTTCCACAATTTTCCAAAAATTGTTGGGCCCGACAAGGTGTATGACTTTATTGATCAGGTTTCCTATCTGCACGGCAAGCACGCTTTCAAATTCGGTGGCGAAATCCGCGACGATCAGGTCCATCAAGCTACTTTCCGTGCAGGGAGAGGACGGATCCGGTTCGCTGGCGACGGAGTGGCTCCGGGCTCCTCTCCACTCGAAGATTTTCTCGCTGGCATACCGGGGAACACCACCTTTTTGGCCGGAGATCCCACCCGTAATATTACCCAGTGGCTTTACGCCGGTTACGTCCAGGACGACTGGCGCATCACTCCCAGGGTGACTCTGAATCTCGGATTCCGCTACGAGCTCCAGGGTGTTCCCAAGGAAGCAAAAAATCTGTTCGGAAATTTTGAGCCTTCTGTAGGCTTTGAACAGGTGGGCAAGAATATCGGCTCGATCTACAACGGCGACCATAAGAACTTTTCCCCGCGACTGGGAGTCGCCTGGGACGTGACCGGTAAGGGCACTACAATCGTTCGCGCAGGAGGTAGTATCATCTACAGCCTTCTTTCCATGAACGCGTTCCTTTCCCAGCAGAACACACAAAATACCGTTACCTTGGGTTTGGGCACCGTTCCGGCAGGCGCCACAATCATCACCTGTCCGGCCAGTTGCCAAACAACTACGGGCGTGCCAATCGTGACGAATCCGGCGGGAAACCTCGTGACCACCGGCGTAACGATCCCTGGGCCCAGCCTCACCTGGCAGGATCAGTCCACCGCTATCTATCCCTCCAGCGTTACCGGACTGGTCCAGTGCGGTGATGGTCAGATGCCAGCGCCCACCGTCGCGAATCCAAATCCCGTCGCGGACCCCGGCCCTTGCGACACCTTCGCCATGAATCGCAACTTCCGCACCCCCTACGTTGAAAATTGGACGCTGGGCATCCAGCATGCTTTCTCCGGCAAGCTTTCCCTGGAAGCCACTTACGTGGGTAACCACGGCGCGAGGTTGATAGGAGTTGTGGATCTCAATCAGCCGGATATCGTAAACGGCAGCACCGCGCAGCCGTTCACTGCGCAGTATCCCTATCTCAACTACATCAACTATCTTTCTAATTTTTATGGATCTACATACCACGGTTTGCAGACCACGCTGACTGCCCGCAACTATCATGGTCTCGATTTCGTGGCCGGCTATACCTATGCTCATGCCATTGACGACCTGTCATCGAACTGGGTGGCGTTCCTCCCCCAGGACAGCAAGAATCCTGGCCGGGATCGTGGTAGCAGCGACTTTGATATCACTCACCGCTTTACGCTCTCCGTGACCTATACGCTCCCCGAGAGGAAAACCAGGAGCCAGCTCCTCGAGGGCTGGCAGCTCAATACCATCATCACTCTGCAGAGCGGACAGCCTTGGGGCGTAAACGATCAGGCGAACAATTTCAGCGGAGCCAACGAAAACGCCGACCGTTGGAATTTCTTTGGCAACCCAGCCGACTTCAAGTCAATCGGCCCCAATGGAATTCCGTGCTTCGGTCCTGGTGGTGGCGGTGCTTGTACAGGTCCCATCCCGGCCGCTTGCTTGAGCGCCGCCACTGCCGTCGGCCCCGCCGCAGTAACTTCACTTACGGACCCCAAGATTGGGACTAACTATTGCTACATGGTGCGCAATTCTGTGTTGATCCCGAATGGTGGCGGACAGTTTGGCAACATGGGCCGCAACATCTTCCGGGATACCGGCTTCCATAACATGGACCTCTCGATCTCGAAATCCTTCAAGTTTGGGGAGAAAGTAAAAGCTCAATTCCGTGTCGAGACCTTCAACTTTATCAATCACCCCAATTTCGCGAATCCCTACGGCAGCACGAGTGGCTACGGCCAGGGGGCCACTGGCGATCCGTCACAGGCTGGTGCCTTCGGCTGCGGTTGCGCCACGCCGGACAATGCTTCCTTCAACCCCGTGCTTGGCTCGGGCAGCGCCCGCGCCATCCAGTTGGGATTGAAGTTCATTTTCTAACCGCCGATGGATGAAAATCGGGAAGGGGCCGGACGTTCGCTCGGCCCCTTTTCCCGTATAAGGGAATACAAAGCTTCTTGGGAGGCTACAGAAACGATGAAACGCTACCCCGTCGTTACCATTGCGCTTGTTCTCGGCGTCGTATTCGGGGTCATGCTGGCTGCGCCGACTGGCGGGCCTGCCATTGCCGCCGCAGATGAACCATCGCTTCTCCAGATCGACAACGATTTTGTCCAGGCCGTTGCGAAACACGACAAGGTGACGGTCGGCAGACTGCTCGATACGGATTTCACCTGGACGGACGCTCACGGAAAGACGCAAGCCAGGGCTGACGTCCTCAAGTCCCTGCCCACGCCCGCACTTGGCAACGAAACCGGGGCGCAACTTAAGCCGCGCACGTACGGTCAAGTCGGCGCGGTGATGTCCGGCCGTGACAGAGTCCACGTTCTGCGCATCTGGATAAAGCATCCGGCGGGCTGGCGACTGATCGTGTATCACGAGGTCGCTCTGGGCCAGCGGGCCGCGACTGCGGCCGGGTCCGGCGTGAATGACTGCCAGAATCCCTGCAAGACGGTGCCATTCAAACCGAAAACCGAAGCGGAGCAGGCCATAATCGCTTCCTGGCAGGCCCTGGAGACGGGCGTTACGAACCATGACGCTTCCGCTTGGTCGCCGCATATCGCGGAAGAATTCGTTATGCTCGGCTCGAGCAACGACCATCCATTGAGCAAGGCCGACCGCATCGCAACTCTCAATCTGCAGAAGCAGACAGGCCATGGTTCTGCGCCCGCCCCGCTGGTATCGGCGCAGATGTTTGATTTCGGAGACGCCGTGGTGATGACCTGCCTCCACCAGCCGTATTCTGGCAAGCCGGTCCATGTGAGCCGCCTGTGGATCAAGCGCGACGGTCGCTGGGTCATGTCCATCAGCTATCAAACGACGATTCAGGCTGCTCCGGCCAAAGCCAGCTAATTTAGAAATTGCTCGCTCAAGACCACCATCACCGGGAAACGGGGAGCGCTCTTATGAATTGTCTCGTCAAGCGCGCGCTCATTGGTGCCATCGCGTGCTTTGCCGCTATCGCCGGTTTTTCAAATGAGCCACTCTTCTGCCTCCAGCGCCGATCAGGAAGTATTGGAGGCCGATCATGCCTTGGTCCGCATCCTTAGCCTGGGGGACAAAGCTTCCCTCCAGGACCATCACACGCTCGACGAACTCTTGGACGAGGATTTCACTTGGATCGATTCGAATGGAAAGAGCCTGATCAAGTCTGAGGTTCTCAAGAACTTTCCCGCGCTCGCGAACCCCGACGTCGAACTACAGGAACACAGCTATGGGCGCTCCGCGGTGGTCCGGGCGAAAAGGAACTTGACCCCGCCAAGCTCCGCGAGGTCATGGCCCATGCTCTCGAAAACGGTGAAACCAGATCGCCTTAGACAGCGTTACAATACCAGCCATGCCGGTCGCATCGCCCGCCCACCGCAACTTTTGGAAGCACAAGGAGGTCCTGTGCAAGCCACGCTTCTCGATCGCCGCAGTTTTCTCCGTGTCTCTGCTGTCGCCGGCGGAGGCATGCTCGTCGCTCTCTATTTCGAACCCGTTGCCGAAGTCTTTGCCCAGGCGCCGCAGGCCCCGCCCGCTGCTTTCCTGCCCACCGCGTTCCTTCGCGTCGCCGCCGATGGCATCGTCACCATCATGTCCAAGAATCCTGAGATCGGTCAGGGTGTGAAGACCCATCTCCCCATGATCATCGCCGATGAACTCGATGTCGATTGGAAAGACGTTCGCATCGAGCAAGCCGATCTCGACGAAACGAAATACGGCCCTCAGCGCGCCGGTGGCAGCACTTCCACTCCCACCAATTGGGATCCGCTGCGCCGCGTCGGCGCCGCCTGCCGCCAAATGTTCGTCACCGCCGCCGCGCAAACCTGGTCCGTCCCGGAATCCGAATGCGAGACGTCTTCCGGTCACGTCATTCATCAGCCGACAAAACGCACTCTGACGTACGGCGCGCTCGCCGAAAAAGCGGCCGCGCTGCCCGCGCCCGATCTTAAGTCCGCCAAGCTCAAGGATCCCAAGGACTACAAAATCATCGGCCAGTCCATTCATAGCGTCGACAACGCTTCCATTGTTACGGGAAAAAATCTTTACAGCATCGATTTCAAAGTTCCGGAAATGTTATACGCCGTCTACGAAAAATGCCCCGTCTACGCCGGCAAGTTCGTTAGCGCCAATTTCGACGAGATCAAGGCCCTGCCCGGCATCCGCGATGCTTTTTCAGTGGATGGAAGTTCCGATCTGCTCGGCTTGCATTGCGGCGTCGCTATCGTTGCCGACACCTGGTGGCAAGCCAACGGTGCCCGGCAGAAATTGCGCGCCAAGTGGGAAGAAGGCCCCACCGCACAGCAAAGCAGCGCAGGTTTTGCACGCCGCGCCCAAGAACTTTCCAAGCAGCCGCCCGCCATCACACTCCGCAGCGACGGCGACACCGAGAAAGCCCTGCAGTCCGCTGCAAAAACCGTCGAGGCCGCTTACTCCTATCCCTTCCTCGCGCACGCTCCCATGGAGCCGGAGAATTGCCTCGCCCATTACCACGATGGCAAGCTCGAATTCTGGTCGCCCAGCCAGACGCCTGAAAATGGCCGCCTGCTCGTCTCCAAGGTTCTCAATATTCCCCACGACAACATCATCGTCCACATGAAGCGTGCCGGCGGCGGATTCGGCCGTCGCCTCACCAACGACTACATGCTGGAGGCTGGAGCTATTGCCAAGCATGTCGGCGTCCCTGTCAAACTCCTCTGGACCCGCGAGGACGATTTTCACCACGATCACTATCGTCCCGCAGGTTTTCACTTTCTCAAGGGTGGTCTCGATTCCTCCAGTAAACTCGTCGCCTGGCGCAATCATTTCGTTAGTTTCGGCGAAGGCGAAAAGTTCGCTCCCTCCGCCGGTATCGCCGGCAACCAGTTTCCCGGTACATTTCTCCAGGACTTTTTCTTCGGCGCCTCCCTCATGCCTCTCGGCATTCCCACCTACGCTCTGCGCGCTCCAGGTACAAATGCTTACTCCTGGGTCTTTCAATCCTTCACCGACGAACTTGCTCACGCCGCGGGGAAAGATCCCGTGCAATTCCGCCTGGATCTTCTCGGCGCGCCTCGCGTCCCCAGCGCATCGCCCTCTTCCAATCCCGGCGACGTCGATCTCGACGCTTCTCGCATGCAGGGCGTTCTCAAACTCGTCGCGGAAAAATCCGGCTGGGGCGCCCGTAAGCTCCCGAAAGACACCGCCATGGGCGTCGCCTTCCAATTCGCGCATCGCGGCTATTTCGCCGAAGTCGTCGAGCTCCGTGTCGATGCCAAGAAGAAAATTAAGGTCAACAAAATCTGGGTTGCCGGCGATGTCGGCAGCCAGATCATCAATCCCATCAACGCGGAAAATCAGGTCCGTGGCGGCGTCATCGAAGGGCTAAGCTCCGTCATGTCCTACGAAATCACCATCGACGGTGGCCGCGCCATTCAGAGCAATTTCCACGAATATCCCCCGGTCCGCATGAACCAGGTGCCGCCCGAAATCGAAGTTCATTTCCTCAAAACCGACAACTCACCCACCGGCCTCGGCGAGCCCGCTCTCCCGCCGGTTCTTCCGGCCGTGTGCAACGCGATCTTTTCTGTCACCGGCGAGCGCATCCGCTCGTTGCCGCTCTCCAAGCATGGCTTCTCCTGGGCCTAGCTTTTCCGGGTTTTATAGGGGCGAACTTTAGTCCGCCCCTGGTTTTCGGACTTTGTAGCTTAGCGGCAAGTTCAGTTCGTCAACTTGCCTTTCACAGGCAGCGGTCAGCCGGCTCTCCTGGATAGTTTCCCTGAACGCAGGGAATGGCCCTCAAATATTCGTAGATCGCTCGAATATCATGATCCGTCATGTGTTGCTGAATGGGCCATGGCATGACTTGCAGAAAATCTCCGTCGAAGGGCTTTGGCACGCAACCTGAATTCGGCGCTCCGGTACAGGTCGGATGCATGTGATCGAAATCTTTGCCGGTCCTAAGGATTGTGAGGAATTCTTCAAAGGTGCGATCCCCTTCAGGCAAACCAGTTTTGGGAGTCGGTGTTAAATTGCGAGAGATGATGTGCGCGGAGCCAATACCTGGCGGCGGTACTAACTCGCCGAAATCTCGTCCTCCACCCAGATAGGTCGCCGGATTAATCTTCTCCGGCTGGCCAAAGAATGGGTTTCCGCCCCCGGCGAATTCAGTACGAGGGCCGGCGCTGTGGCAGCCATTGCAATCTGCCTGCGCGTTCACGATATAGCTTCCCAATCCCACCAACGCCCGGTTCTTTCCCTCCAAATTTAAATGCACCGGCGCGATCTCGAATCCCTGCTCTATCCTGGAATCGGAGTCGTCGCCTCGGTCTTCCGCCTTTCCGCGCGGTGTACTGAACAACATTCCGGCCATCGCAACTCCCGTACAGGCCGCAGTCACACCCAGTGCTTTCAGTCGTTGTCCTCGTGTCATCTTATTGTCTTCCTTTCGTCTTCCCTCCGTGTACTTGGCGAACCGTTCGGGGGGACACAGAACAGATAGGAGGGAACGTTGCCGCGTATTCTGTGTCCGGCGCCCCGCAGGAGTCAAGTCAACCTTCTGTTACATTCCTGGACGGCGTAACACGATCAGGGTTTTTGGCGAACCCAGGCTAAAACGCGCCCGCAACTTTTGCGTCGTAGACAATCTTTCCGCCGGCCATAGTCAGCACCGACTCCGTGACCGGCATGCAGACCCGGCGCGAAAGACTTCCCGCAGGAAGTTCGCACAGCGCATAACCTCCGGGCACGTTCAGTTGTTGTCCTTCTTGTGCCATTCGGCCGCAACGACCGAGGGCAGGGAATCGAGATGGGCGAGAAACGTCACCACCGTCCAAATCTTTTCATCCGAAATTATCCGAAATATCCTTTCCGGATGCGTCTTTGCCGAATTCCCCGTCCCACTTGAACATCCCCGAGCAGCTTACCCCGCCTTTGATGGCGGCAGCGCGGAGGGCACCGCATCTCGCGAATCCGATTGCTCCTACGGAAGAAAATCTAATGGCAGGGGTGAAGCTTTTCAAAGGCGATTGCGCGGGCTGCCATGGCGATCCGAACAATGCCACCAAGCGCGAAACCGAAAACTTTCTCTATCCTAGTCCTCCGGTGTTTGCGCTGCATCCTCGGCGCAAGCCGAACTATCGAATCCAGCGCCAGATGCGCGAAAGCCTTTTCGGAGCGCGCTGGCGTCGCGCTCGCGTTCGTCGGCAAACACCCCATCCACGCCGCCGCAAACGCTCCCGCCGGAAGCGTCAGAATCCCCACCACGAATCCCAGGAGAAAGTTGCGCATGGCACCTCCTGCGCTCTCGGACGCTAGGAACGAGTTCTTTATCTGATCAACGTGTTGCAAATCGGAGGACCAAGTCGTCAAAAAGCATGGTCCCCGAGGCGGCCGCCATTCCGCACCAACACGCCGGCGTTACGCTGCCCGCCTTGACGCCGATACGCAAGAAAGGTTAGAGCCTGGGTCCAGCCACTCGCGGTGTCTGTCCTGAACGACCTTCGGATCGATCCCTCCTCCGATGCCACGACCGATCTATCTTGCGCGCGTCGGAAAACTTCCGATCTTCTAAGAGCAGATCCGCTCCCTTAGCTCGCGTCGTCTTGCCCTACACTCTCTTCCGAACTCTCAACTTTCAACGGCATCTTCTTCCATCTTTACTTCATGGCCTAATTGCTTCATTAGTTCCCACGTCCAGCTTTCTCACCAAATATGGAATAATCACCTGCCGAAAAATCACCGGATCGGGCCACACCTTAACCTGCCGCCCCAGGTGTCCACCCTGCGGATTGATCCATGCCTCTTTCGGAACGTCGCCACAGCTGAGAAGCAAATACGTATCCGAAATCGGCACCTGCGTATCCAAAGCTCCCGCGATAATCAGCATCGGTGCCGTCGGTTTCCCGAGCAGCCCCTGCGAGACCAGCGACATCTTCGGAAAAATATTCGCCAGATCGTCCAGCGTTTTCGCGCCTTCATAAATCGACATCAGCGCGGGCCCGAGCCCGAACAGATACTCGCGATTTCCCAGTGTCTTATTGATCAGAAAATCCTTCTGAAATGTCGCGTTGGCGGGCGGTGACTGAGCCACCACCGCTTTCAAGCGCGTATGCTCGACGATCGCCAGCTTCGTCGCCCAATATGCGCCGAAGCTCTGCCCATCCATGCCAATTCGTGTCTTGTCCACTTCTGGCCGCGTTTGCAGGTAATCGATCACACGAGAGAATTCACGTTCCGCCGTTTCGCTCGCCTTGATCGGCGATTGTCCCGTGCCCGGCGAATCCAGGCCGATGAACCCAATTCCATATGGCAGGATGGCGCCAAAATTTTCCGAGAGATCCTCTTTGCGGCTATCTAGTCCGCTGATCGCAATCACCAGCGGAACGGGACCTTTAGCATTTTTCGGCACCCGCAAATAGCCGATGATCTCCGAACCTTCAAACGGAATGCGCACGACTTCCAGCGGCGGATCCATCAGTTGCGCGTGCGCGAGAAAGGCCTCCAGCGCTTTCGCGTACGCGCGCTGTTTGCCGGGAGAAGCCGGCACCGGCCAACGCCCGAACGAATACAGCCGCCACGCTTTTGTATATAGTGCGCTCGCCTTTGCGGAGTCAGTCGTCTCGGCTGATTTTGCTTGTTCCATGTAACGTTCGGCCACGGCGCTGAAACCCGCGGCCCACTCGTCGTAATCGGAAGTCTTGATGGAAGCAAACGCCGCGCGCACATCCGCGGGATCGAGACCGATCAGCGGGTACATTCCGTTTTCCGCACGCTTGATCGCTTCGGCTTTTATTTCATCGAGCGTCCGTTCTTTCTGTTGTGCCATGGCGCTTCCCGTGCACGCAAGCATTCTGAAAAGCATGTACGCAGTCCGCAGAACTCTCACTCGACCTTGCTTCGCTATGAAATCCATTCACTTCGCCCCTTTCAGTTTTGCGAGTGCCTCAGAGTAATACGAAGAATCGTAGTATTTCTCCGGTGCGGGTGGCTGCCCGTCCCACTGGCCTTCCACTTCCGCTCTCAGCTTCAACACGTTCTTGAAGCCATCGACATCGAAACGCGCGTCCTCGGCATACCCGCCGTGACCTTCCATCAAAACGCCATATGTCTCCGCCGCGACGTCCGCGGGAATTTTCGATTCCCTCGTCATCAACGCAATCACCTTCTGTTTGTTGGCGGGGGCCATCAGCCAGCGCTGCGCCTCGATGTACGCGGCAAGATAACGCACCAGCGTATCCTTGTGCTCGCTCGCCCATTTACGCCGCACGAAAGCGCCATAACTTTGATACGGTCCGATGAGTTTCTGCGTCGAGCCGAGGCTCACGAAACCTTCACGTTTGGCAACAATCGATGCCGGTGGACCAAGCATGGAACCAGCAAATTCTTTGTGTTCGCGCATGGCCATCAATCGCTGCGGTGTGGCGCCATAAGACTTCATCTCGTAGTCCTGCCCGGCTTGCAGTCCATTCAGAAGCAAAATCTTTTTCATCTGAAGCGCATACGCCGTGTTCACGGCATCGACGATGAGAGTTTTTCCGCGTAATTCCGCGGCCGAATGAATGTCCGGTTGCACGAAAAGTTCGTTCAACGAGCCTTCCCCTCCCATCACAATGAGCACATCAGCGCCTGCTAGTTCCACCATCGCGACGGAGTTGTCCACTGCCGCGTGAGCAATGTCCGCCTTTCCCTCCGCCAAGGCCGCCCGCATCGCATCCGAATTCGGCGCGGGGCTGACCTCCACTTCGATTCCGAACTTCGCGAACGTGCCGTTCATTTCCGCCGCAACTACGGGCAGCGGACGGCCCGGCAGGCTGGTCAATCGGATATTTTGCGAGCCCTGCGCCCGAGCATGCGCGCCACTACTGCACAGCAATCCGACAACGAGAATCGGCAGGCGGGCCCATCGTATGGCTTGCATCATTCTTCACTCCTTTTGGCCGCGAACTCCATGGAAACGCGCTCCGGGCTTTCCGGCTCTGTGCTCTCTGTGTCCTCAGCGTTCTCGGTGTTAATTCTTCTTGCCGGTTTACGGCGCGCCTTCGTTCAGTTTTTCAAGCGACCATTCCGCTACCGGCATCGGATCAAGGATGGGCTTTCCGAGATTCGGACAGCTCAGTGCATAGAGGCCCGTGTCCGTGGCGGTCCAAATAATATTGCGGTCCCATTCGATGAACACGTTGTCCACGGTGCGGTCGTAGCTTCCAAATTTTTTCAAGTCGCCGCCCTGCGGAGGAATGAAGTAAGCAACCTCTTCTGGCTTGTAAAGGTCTCCAATGTCGTAACAACGCAGTCCCGCGATGAAGTACGAATAGGCAATAAACTCCTGCCGCGGTTTTCCTGGCGCCTTGAGATGTGGCGGATTGTGAGCGCCGAAGCGGCCGCGCTTGAAACAAAAATCGCGGTATGGCGCTTCGGGCGGGGGAACAGCGCGGGGAAGTTGCGCGACGGGAACCGGGTGTTCTTCATCGCGGATGTCGATGATCCAATTCGGCAAATAGATTTGATTGCAATCCGAATTCGTCGTTTCGCCGTTGGTGAGAACAAATCCGCGGTCGAGGATGCCGCAATAAATTGTGTGAAAGGCGATGCCCATTCCCGAGTACTGTGGTGGCGGCTCGAATCGGCCAATTTCTTTTTGGTGCGTAGGATCCGAAAGATCAAGAATAACAAATCCGTTGCAGCCAAATGCGCCGTAGCCACGATTGCCGCCATCTTCCAGTTTCTTGGGAACATACACGGGGCCATGGAGACCGGCGAAAGGCGTCTGGTCTGCAATGGCTTTCGGTGGAACGAGCTTGGACCAAATCCATTTGTTGTACTCGGCTTCCTCGCCCTTGCGTGAGCCGGGAACCCACCACATAGAAACTTCCTTGGCGCTGGAAGGATCGGAAGCATCCACGATCATATTGCCGTTGACCAACTGCCGGAAGTACGACGGCTGGTGAATAAACGTTTCGTCAGGAGCGGTGTCGAGATAGGCGTACTTTCCGCCGTCGTAGTAATTTCGGTGCGTGCCCTGGCCGGTGGCGCCGGTGCTGAACTCAGAAAGTTTGACAATTTTCGATGCATCGGTGACGTCGTAGAAGCGCACGCCACGAAGTCCCTTGTAATTTTTGCGCTTGTCATCGAGATGGGGGTCGTCGTATTTGCCCATGGGTGCCTCGGGAGTCGAATCGGTAATCGGCGTTTGCGCCCCAGTCATCAAAATCCATTTCTTCAGGTTCTTGTTGTAGGCCACCTGGACCTGGCCCCCTTCGAAACCACCTTTGTTGAACATCTGAGGCTTTCGGACCTCGCTGACGTCAATCACATCACCCTGCTGGAACATATAGCGGCGATTCCCGATGGACATCAACTGCATCTTGCCATTGCGCACGTGGCCGGGCATGAAGTGGGCGAGGAGCTCCATGTTGTGGACATATGTCCTGCGATCCAGATATGAGATGCTGTTCGGAGTGGGGTGGCCATGATGGTCCGCCCAAGCCGCAATGGGAGAGCCGACCAACGCCAAACTAGCGCCCGCGGCAGTTCCTAGAAACTCCCGCCGCGTCGGATGTATGGCCCTTTCCCCGGAGCTTCGGGCCTTTTTAGTCCTGGGGTCTTGCATTTTCGCGCCAGTGTTGTCCTTCATCCTTTACGACTCCTTGAGTTATGAACTTGTGGCTCGTACCTTTGGCGACCAGGGATGATGACCATGGCTCTCTTGTTGGAATCCCCGTACAGACCCGTCCTTGAATCTATCGGGTGGTTGAGGAGGAGGCTTGCCAGGTTTCATCCAAAAGGTAGGACCGCTGTACCATTCGCACTCAAGGGCTGTCAAGAATATTCTTCTATGGATCAGAGATACTTGCAGTTAGTATGTTTCGCAAAAAGCGGTCGGGTATAGTGGTTGGACCAAAATGTGAAAGTCTACGCCAGGGGTCCGGAGGATGCCACAGCCTTTCGAACGAAGGGCAA
>Ga0066710_100004386_pt1 | contig 12470 bp, 9 predicted proteins | sample GraSoiAngelo_159_FD_79666 | JGI IMG/M metagenome (GOLD analysis project Ga0066710, IMG submission 79666) | Grasslands soil microbial communities from the Angelo Coastal Reserve, California, USA - 14_1009_16_40cm | ecosystem: Environmental > Terrestrial > Soil > Grasslands | place: USA...
GTGGCACGACGTTTTCCTTTTCGCTGAAGGCCCGATTCCCGATGACAGCACAGTCTTCAGAGTCCATCCTCTACGATTATTACAATCCGGAAGCGCGAGCCTCTGTGCCGCCCGCCCGTTTTACCGTGAAGTGAAGCGCGGCATCGAAGTCTCTCTGCTGCCACTATCATCATTGGCTTTTTTACTCAATCCCCCTTTTTAGCGTCCGAGCCTTTCAACCTCGGCGTAGCCCGCCAGTGAAATCCAGGCCGGTTTTCGTCCAATCGTTTTAGATTCGCCAGCGGATCGCGTGCCAGACGGTCCGCTGTTTCGTGAGCAGTCGTGGGAAATTCGGAGGCTTTCGCGCCTGGCGGCGCGGATATGCGGGCTTTCTTCCGAACCCGTTGAAGGACTTTGCGAAACGTTTCGTAACTGATGTCGAGCCCATCGTCCGCGAGACATTGCCAGACTTGCTTCCACGTCTTTCCTGAAGCCAGGGCTGCTTCAATTTCGGAAAGGAGGGACCGCATCAGTGCGGTTTTCGTGCTGGGCGGTTCGGCGGCGAGTCTCTCCAAGGCGTGGCGGAAGCGATTTGGTGTTGACAGCAGCATTGCTGGTGTATATGTATAGCAGCATAGAAAGCGCGAAGCAAAAGAAATTGTACGCGGGGGACAACAAACTACACTTGGGACGGATTGGGACAATCCGGGGGCACTTGCAGACGGCTTGAGGACAATTAGGGAACAGTTCCGGGACGGTTGCCTACAGGTTGCAGACAACAAAGGGACAGTTCGGGGACAGTTGGCGACAAATAACAACAACTAGGGTACAGGATGGGGACAAAGGCAAGCGCTGGGCGGGGATTGTTTGTTGTCGGTCGCGGGTATTGGAACATAAAGGAATGTGGCGATGCATGTTGTGATTTAGGGCTTAAGTCAAACTGCTTCACATCTTTAGTCGGTGGCGGAATTCGAGCGATTTGTGGCACAAATGTGCCACCTGGTGGAAAAGGAGGTAATCTGATGAAAAAACATCGAATCGAGCGGAATCTGCTGTTCCCGAGCAGGGAATTTCGTGACCGCGTGCGCTCTGCCGCCAGTGAGCGCGGCTTTCGCTCCGAACAGGCCTTTATCCTCACCTCCTGCGAGCACGAACTTCGGCAGGGCGACAACACGGAAGCGACAGCCCAGCTGGAGGCCCGCATCGCGGCCACCCTCGGGAATATGGCGAAGGAGGTGCAGTCCCTCTTCACTTTGACCCATACCCAGTTTGCTCTGACCAATTCCCTTCTGCAGTACGTGTTGACCTGCATGGTTGAGCCACCTGAAGAGGTCCTGCCTGCGGCTCGCGCGCGGGCGAGGCTCAGATATGCAAAGATTCTTCGTCTTGCCGCAGAGGAGGTAACAACGCGAAACAAAGCTACCCTGGAAGAGGTCCTCACTTGTGGGAAGCAACAATGAGGAAAGATCCTGTCGCCAGCGGCCCCGGCGACGAGACGGAAGCTAGGTGAAAAGATGTTTTCCACATCCCTGGTTGAAGCATACATCAGGGCCATATATCGTACGGAACGAACCGGTATGGCAACGCCATAGCGGGAAATCTTCAGAGGATGTTGGTGCGGCCTATGGCAATCCGTAGAAACGTCGGTTTCGATGTCTTCAACGTTCGCCTGCTGACCGGTCTGGACAAACTGCTTCGCGCAAAGCGGAGGTATCAAGGTGATTTGTCCGCCTCGATCAATGACGCACTGCTGGCCGTCAACCTCAACACCCTGAAGTTGGTTACTCTCCAGGGCAAAAAGAAACAAACCGCGAGCGAGACGCAGGTAGTCATTCTGCGCCGCCTCATCCGTAGACTTCATCGCGTGGCCAAGGCGCGCAACTGCTCGATCAATCAGCTCGTGAATAGCGGGTTGATGGCTTACTACTCGAAACAGGTGCATGGCAAGCTCGGCGGCTCATCTAGGCCAACACGGCGGTCAACCAAGGCAACCTACGACAAAATGAATTCTACAGAACGGCAGCAATTATTCGAAGTTCTTGGGACCCTCGCCGGCCTCGAAGAGGGCCCCACAGGAATGTTCGCAGACGGCACATGCTATGAGTACGACCGCGCCTTAGGAAGGACGGTGGAGGCTACACCCACTGGGGAGCGCTTCCCAGTGAGGCTGGTCGCGGGAAAGTTCCAGAGGGTATCGGAAACGGCTGTCGCACACAAAACTGTACGATAAGGAGCCTTTACGCTGAGCGAACAGAAACCAGCACTGATTGTAGTCGCAGGTCCCCTGGGAGCAGGGAAAACTACATTCTACGAAGCTCACCTTAAAGAAGCATTCCCGGACCTCGTCCCACCCCTCGCACACAAGCGAGAGGAAATGTTGCGAGAGCGGCGCTCGTTTGCAGTTGAAGATTGGACTGTCGATCTGGAGTTATTGGAGAAAGCGCGCCAGGCGGGATATACAACCAAAGTTCTGTTTATTTCTACGGAAGATCCCAACCTCAACGTGGGACGTGTACTTCAAAGGATGAGTCAAAACGGGCAGGGCGTCCCGCTAGGAACCATTCCCCAGTCATACGAAGAGGCCATGAGGAGCCTGCCGGAGGCTCGCAAACACGCCGATGATCTTCTCGTGTATGACAATACCGAAAACGGACGGGGCCACCGCCTGGTTGCTCGTTTTATTGCCGGCGAGCTGGTCAAAGCAACACAGATTCCGCCCGAATGGTTGAAGAAACTCTTCGGCCGTGAGTTTCGAGGTGAAATGAAACGCCCAGAAAAACTCGCACACAGGCGCTAGCGAACAACGGCAGTTCTCTATAACTTGTCCTCCTCCATCTTCGTCGGGAGAGTGACGAGAGAGGGCCCAAAGCGGACATGGGCAAGCGACGTCAAACTGTCCTCGGCCCTATATGCATCCTCCATGCCTTCAATGCAACGGTGCGCTCTCCGTTTTTCTTTGTGAGGAGAGAAGCAAGAGCGTCCACTTGGCCATTTCATCGGACGGAGAAAGAGAGGTAGCTTTCTGGCGGGCGGCACCAGCGGCGTCCGCGAGACCATACTGCTCATAGATTTTGGACGCAAGCACCCAAGACTTTGGGCCGGACGCGCCGCGATCGTCTGCATCAAGTGCCTTGATCAGTGAGCGCTGCGCGTCATCGGCCATGTTAAGCGCGGCCTGCAAGTTCCCAACGGTGTACCAGTAATTCGCAGAGGTCATTTCGGGAATATTGGACCACTTATCGAACTTTGAGAGAACTTCAGAATCCGGTTTGCCGTTGAGCAGGCAGTTCCAAGCTTCGAGAAGAAGTTCATCCGGACCGGAATAGGGCGAATCCGTGATTGCCTTCAGGTACTGTGAGGCACGCTCACGTTCACCGAGATGAATCAAACTTGTGGCCATGGCCATCAAGGCATCGCTGTCTTTAGCGGAGGACTTCAATTTTCGCCCAGCGTCGTCCTGAAGCGCTTTCCAGTTCTCTTGGGCAGCGAGGGCCCTTACTACAAAGCGAAAGCCTTCGTGCTCGAACACTCTATTGGCTTCTAGCCGGCGAGCGCACGAGAGGAGTTCGCTCCAGTGTTTGCCTTTTTCAAAGGTCTGGCAGAGAGCCAGATCGATTTGACCTCGTTCGAGAGGCGAGCCGGCATGGCCTCGTGCTTCGGTGAGAAGTTGGATGGCTTTCGGCGAACCATCGAAGGGACCGATGAGCGCGGCCGCAGAGGCGCTGATAGCTGCGGGACCGCGCGTAGACTCCACAACGCCCGACCACAGGTAACGGACGGCGGGCATGAGTGTGAGTGTGAACCCGGAAGGCGCGTCTTGCACGGCGAAAGACGTGCCTTGCACATCGGGAACGACGAGATCGAGCCACGCTTGCGCGGACTTGATGTCATGGTGAGCTAATAATTGGAGGACTCGTTCACCGACCTGGTCGGGGCTGTCGCTAGTGCCGAGAATTTTGTACTTTCCGTCTTCCTGGACGACATACATCACGGGCAGCGGGCCGAGGGAAGAATTTCCGGAGACCCGATGACCCAGATCTGCGCCGCCGGGATTCTTGATTTCCAGAATGCTGACAGCGATATCGAGAATGTTTTCCTGGCTGAGCCCAGCGGAGATCAGACGATTGCGAGCTGCAACGGAATTTCGCCAATTCCGAGAAAATGCTTGCTGGAGAGAGGTCCAATCCTCACGCTTCGTGAAAAGAGGCTTGAGGCGGTCAAGACTCGGATTTGCGGAATAAGCCTCCACAATGGCGCGTGCAACCGGATAGCGAGGGTCATTTTCGGGATACAGATTCGTATCGTAGCGCTTCATTTTTAGAAGGATATCCATGCGCGCCTGCACTTCGTTAGCACTCTGCAAGCGCGAAGCGCCTTTCAGAAGGTCGTATGCCAGCGAGTACTGGCGCAATTCCATGAGCAACTCGCTAGCCTGCACCAGCGTGACGAAGCGCATGCGCTGATCGGGGGAGTTGGATTGCGAATCAACGACGGCGCGAGCGGAATTCTCAGTGATGGCGGTCAGTACGATGGAGAATGCCGACTGAATAGCTTCGCCTTGCATTTTCTTGAGTTCTTCGCGCGCCTCGTCGTAATGACCGGCAAAGATGAGGTCCAAGAGGAGGTTTTGAGTGATGCCGGCGGCCGGATTGATCTTCTCCACTTCGCGATAGAGCTTGATTGATTCATCGAGCTTGGCGCGAGAGCTGTACCGCGTTCCGTCGACATCGGTTTCCAGCAGGATGGCCAGATCGACCTTGGCGACTACATCGTCGGGCTCCAACTTGAGGGCTTCGCGAAACGATTTTTCCGACTCATCGAGATTCCAATTGCCACGAAACCTTCGGCCAAAACTGTCGAACTGATAGGCCCAGGCCAAAGCCTGCCAACCCTGACTGAAGGAGGAATCCTTTTGAACGACCTGCCGGGCAACTGTAAGGGCGCTCTCAACCGCCCCCGCAGTGACCAACATTCGGGACTGGCGGACTTGTGCCCCTAAATCCTCTGGATGGCTCGCAGCCGCTGCCCTGACCAGCTTCAACGCTTTCCCCGTTTCACCCAGCGCGACATCCTCACTCGCTTCTGAGACGAAGCGAATCATTTCCGTGTTCGCCGAAGTGGAAGTGTAAGGACGCAATCCGTCGCGGAGTTCCTGGAATTCGGCCGGGGTCAGGCGCCTCTTGCCCGTGTTAAAGAGGAAAATCGCATCGACGGTGCCATCAGAATTGCTCTGAAACTGGCGCTTGTACTCGGCAGTACCAAATTTGAGATCAACCGAACGCGGGAGTTCCTTCGGCTTAAAAGAGGGAGGTGGGTAAATTTTGTAGCAGTACTCAGTAGTGTGAGGTTCAGAAAAAAAGAAATCTCTTTTTCGGGCCTGCGTCTTGTCTTCCTGCTCCGTCCCGAAGAGCCCGGGAGAAAGTGGGTAGGGTAAATCACGAAGGACGAGAGACGGGAAAACGATGGCGACGGCCTCATCCTGGACGGTGAAAGCGCGCTTGGCCTGTTTTGCAGTAACTTGAAGTCTGAATTGGTGGCTGAAGTCGCTTCTGGAGGTGACGGCGTACTGATCCACGGATTTCGCGAGAAAATCTCTCTTCGCATACCGTTCAAGTTCTTCCTTCGTCTTCCTGTCGTCACTGCCATCGTATAGCTGGCGGAAGCGCGCTTCGGATGAGCCGTGGGCTTCCAAGACCTCGTTAATCTCGCCTGGGCCAAAGCCACTCATGTGCATCTCGATGATGTGGACCGAACGATTGACTTCGGCGGGCGACTCGGGAGTCTTGAGGAGTTCGCCGGTTTCCTTGCTGGCAATTAAGGCGAGCCTCCCCTGGTCTGCGGGGGGAATGTCACCTACCCTGGTTTCGGCGGAGGTGGCGTCGATCCAGATAGGTGGAGCAGCAGCAACGTAGACAATGGCGTGATTGAAGACACCGAGTCCGGGGAGATTCGGATCTACGTCAGTGTCAAAACCGGCACTCAGCAAGGCAACGTAAGATTTCAGCCCGGCTGACCGCAAAGCGGCAACCAACAGTGATGATTTGTCCTTGCAATCCCCGTAATTCCGCTTGAGCGTTTCATCTGGAGTGTGGGGCACAATCTCAGATTCGCCGAATTCCAATCCAGTGTACCGGACTGCCTTGTGTAGTCTCGCTGCAATCTGCGCAGAGACTACCAACGGGGGCTGGGTCCGATCAACGCCTTGAAGAAGCGGCTTCAAGTCGCCGGTTCGGGTTTGTTGATCAACTATGGTTTCGTAACGCGCCGCAACTTGTTGCCATGACTTTGCGGTCGAAAAAGCAACATAGGGAAAGTTCGGCACGTCGAAGGGCAGACTTCCTTCAATGTTTTTTCGGAGTTCCAGGGGCCCCCAATCGCATTCCCACTCCTCCCCGGAACGCGTTTCCCCGTGCCGAATTGCAGAATCGGGGATCAATTTGCTGACAACCTGCAGGGGGACATTCTTCGCAGCCGAAAGGGAGAGCCGAAATCTCTGAATAGGCACGCCATCGTAAACCGTGATTCGCCTAGCTTCGCCTGCGTCCAAAAGAGGGGCGATCTCTCGAATGGTAATCTCATACTCAACTACAGCTCCGACGGCGATAGCAGGAAGCGGAGCACGAATGACGCGGCGGTCGGAAAAAATGCTCTGGTCGTATTCTTGGGCGGGCGAATCCGCTATGGTTTTTGCTTCCAACCAATGCACGGCACCGTCGGCCCCGATGACGCGCGCACGCAGTTCCGGCTTACTCTCATGCCAGGGCTGGAATTCCTGCTCGACCGATGCCCACTCTTCCAGGGCATCTGCATTTGCCATGCGGAAAACCTTGCGTACCTTGGAGGTAATTCTGCCACCCTCGTCGACGGCAATCTCGTGTTGCTCGAGCAAGATGAGCACCGGTTGAGACTCGGGAACGGGAATGCGTTTGGCCGCTTCAAGTATGGCTTGGGGATTCCCGGCAAACGGTGCGTCCCAAGGCTCTGCAGCACGCAGTGATGGGCTGAAGAAAAACCGGATCAGAACGAGCAGGACAACGATCCTAGTCGCTTTCATGAGAATTGCTTGGCCTCGTGGCGATTCTTTGCGCTACAAAGTAATCGGGCGAATTTGGCGACCTCATGAACGAGGTTGACTGATCCAAGACGGTTTTGCAAGCGCTGAGACTCACCAGAAAGAGTGCAAGAACGTGTCGCTATTGGGTGTCCTGTTCACACTCTTGCGTACAATCCTCGCTGGTGCTATATGTATACACCATGCAGGAGGTAGCTAGCCCATGGCAAATCACTATCAGTACAGCCAGGAAAAACCTCTTGCCCAGCCCACGGGAGTGTCCATTGGCGTTGTCAGTTCGGCGCATTCCGAGCGGCACTATGCTGTTGTGGAAATCGCTCAATTATGGAACCTGAGCACCGATAAAGTGCGTGAGCTTTTCCAAAATGAGCCTGGCGTGCTTGTGATTGGAGAACGAAGTCCCCGCCACAAGAGACGGTATGTTACGCTGCGAATTCCTCAATCCGTTCTCGAACGCGTCTACTCTCGTTTATCATCGAACGTGCCTGCCTGGTAGGAGTGTTCCACGATGCTTACCATTTACCGCCGTCATCGCAAGAGCTGCAAGCAACGCGCGAAGGGCCGAAAGTATCGCCACTGTCAGTGCCCAATTTGGGTTGACGGCACTCTTGGTGGAAAGGAACTGCGTGAGTCTCTGAAACTCCGCGATTGGCAGCGAGCGCAAGATCTCATTCGACAGTGGGAAGCAGAAGAACGGCGCATAGTCACGCAAGAAAAAGAGGTCACCATCAAGGAAGCCCACGGCAAATTCATCGCTGACGCAGAAGCGCGGAAACTGAACGTAGCCACGTTATACAAATACCGATTGCTGTTCCGCCAGCTTGACATTTTCACGGAAGCGCACAACCTGCGATATCTGAAGCAACTGGACCTAGACACACTCGCAATTTTTCGTGCAGCGTGGAAAGACGGCCCGCGCTCCAGCCTCAAAAAGCTTGAGAGGCTCCGCGCATTCCTGCGGTTCACAGAAAGGAGAAAGTGGATTGACCATAATCCCGCAACTGAACTCAAAGCCCCGAAGGTTCCGAACAAGCCCACCATGCCTTTTACTCGGGAAGAAATGATCCGCATTCTTACTGCCCTCGGACCCTACGGTAAGAGCGCTGGTATTCGCAACGCCCAGCGTCTTCGAGCATTCGTTCTCTTGTTGCGCTATTCGGGCTTGCGGATTGGTGATGCGGTCCAGCTTGAGGTAAACCGGATTGTGGACAGCAAACTGCTGCTGCACACAGAGAAGACGGGAGTTCCCGTCTATTGCGTTCTGCCGGAAATGGTTGTCAAGGCGCTGGATGCAGCTCCACGTTCCAGCGCGCGTTATTTCTTCTGGACCGGCAAATCAACCGTGCGAAGCGCCAAAGGAAAATGGCAGCGCAGGCTTCAGCGGCTCTTTGAATTGGCGAAGGTGCCGGCAGGTCATGCCCACAGACTCCGGGATACGTTCGCCGTCGAGTTGCTTCTCGCTGGCGTACCCCTCGACAGAGTTTCTGTACTCCTCGGGCACAGCAGCATCCGAATCACGGAGCGTCACTACGCACCTTGGACGCGCTCGCGGCAGGAACAGATCGAGGCCGATCTGAAGGCCGCATGGAGCAACGATCCTGTCGTACTGACCGATGGCAAAGGCACGCCAGAACTGCAGAGAAAGATGAGCCGTATTAACTGAAACTTGATTACTGCTGTGTTTTTCAAAGGATGATACATTTACGACGGCTTTTTATCCCCTGATTTCCTATAACGCCGAGTCCCTGAGTACCCCCCCCACTTGAGGGGAATCTTGGGCTCCGAAATCACTGAGTAGAATTCGTATCTATATTAGTTCTGCTCGGGAGACTTGATCCGGCGAGCCGAGTTTGTGCCGTGGTGTGAAAACTGTTGTAGGATCAAAACACTGAGGTGCAAATTGCGACTCGATTTCGCCGGCTTGCGACAGTCGTTATTTATCCTACTGCTGCTTTTTAACGCCTGGGCTTCTTTTGCTTCCGAATGGCGCACGGTCGAGCTGTCAGCGCGTCCATTGAATGTTGTTGAGAATAACGGGACTCTTTGGGTGTGTGGGGCAGATGAACTGATTGCCGCCTCCGTCGACGGAGGAAAAACCTGGATCACCAAACATAACGCAAGAAACGGTAGGATTCTGCTGACCATAGGATTTGCCAATGAACAAATCGGCTACGCGGCCGGTACAGGGGGCACGATCCTTGTTACAAAGGACGGTGGGAATACTTGGGGCCTGATCAAGGTCCCGGATCAGGTAGTGTACGATGTTGCGTTCTCGGATGAAAAACACGGACTGATCCACACGCCGCGACGCATTTACACCACGGGCGATGGTGGGGCAACTTGGGCTCCCGTGCAAATCGAGCTTGCAAGCGAGGATTTAAAGGGATTTTCACACGTCCTGACGGTTGTGGCCCCTGATGCAAACCATATGGCAATCGTTCTAAGTCAGGGGAACTCTTCTGCGTATGACTATAGGTTGTTCCTAACCAAAGACGGCGGGCTAAAGTGGAGTGCTTCGGAGATTCCCAGCACGGGTCTCGGAAAGCTCACCGCTCATGGTGGCGAGTATTGGTTCGCAGGCATGGAAGTGATTGAGAAAGATAAGCCTGGCGGCGGCTACGGCGTTCCCCTAGTCATGCACTCACCCGATGCAGAGAAATGGATACACTTGCCAAAGTGGTCGAAACACGAATTCTCCGAGTGCAATTCGCAGGGGTGCCTCTATTGGGATGGTGCGGGAGTACAACTCCCGCCAACAGTCCCTGCTAACTTTTGGACGTTTGCACCTGAAAAGGCGGTCACAGCAAAATGCGCAGTCGCAAAAGGCGCTATTTGTACTGTGGGAACAGGCTTGAAGTGCGCGGCGGTGACAACGACTCAAACGATGCCTCCCTATCTGGAGAGCTCCTCTCCCGTCCCGCCGCCGATATCTGCTCCTCCTCTGGACGCTCCGCCGGCGCAAGGCCTCCAATGCCTTTACTGTGACTTCGAGAGAATCGTGGTCACACCTGACTTTCAGGGTGTCGCTGAAGTACAGCTCAAATTGCACATCGGTGAGAACGGGTTGGTAGAGCAGGCTGACATCGTGCATGCCACAAACTCTGGGATCGGAGAAAGAATTGCTTCATCCGCTCGAAATTGGATTTTTGTTCCTTTCGTGAAAGATGGTGTGGTGCATCCGGCAAACACGGATGTGAAGTTACGCGTGCAGGCAATCAAAAGCAAGTAGAGAAGATAGAATAGTTAATCGACTCCCGACGAAAAAAATGCTGTTGTCGGACACGATTCGGGTCCGGAAATCCCGTTTGAGTACACAACGCCGTTTCCGGATCGCCTTCTAACCAAGAGTTAGCCCCCAGAAATCAAGCTTGGCACACTATCTGCAGGCGGATTACCCAGTGCAGTATTTCGCGGACAGGGTAAGTGCAGAACCTCCACTCTCGGTTAAGAACGGAGCGCAAGGTGCGCAAAGAGCAGATATTGATGGTAAATGGATGTGGCGACGGGCTTGCACGGTAAAAAGGTGGCGGGCATTGAGGGTCTTCCATTGAAATCGACTATGAAGTTCGCGTTGCTCTGCGGCGTGTTGAATGTGATCGCTGCGATTCTCTGCAGCCTGTCCTTTGGGATTCGCGTACTGTCGCGGGGTGGAGACTTAGGAATCCTCATTTCCGGTGTGGTTTTCGCGGTCCCCGTTTTCCTGGGGCCGTATTTGGCCAGCAGAAGAGGGTGGCTATCGTCTCCGGTTTCTCTAGGACGTGCCGTGCTCGCGGCTTTGCCCTTGCCATTTCTCCCGGTAGCCTTTTTTGTCGGAATGATAGGTTGGGGAGACATGCAGGAGCATTTGATTCGTGCAGGCCTCCATACCACTCATCGCGAGCTGCCTGACGGCATTATCGGACCGCTAATCGTGGTGGGTATCGCTGTGCTTGGCGCAGCTGCGATCAGTCTGCTTATTTGGATTTCCATATCGGTACTCACAAAACGGTGGCGCGCGCAAACACTGCTAATTCTTTGGACGGGTTGCGCAATCCTGTCTGGTTGGTTTTGGGCAGCCCTGTTTGCGCTGAAGAGTGGAGGAACTGGTGTCGCTACCATTGGACTGGTGCTCGTCTTCATCTGTGGCTTCTTGTTTGCATTTGCCGTTGAGATGAATGCGACGGCGAGCAGAATGTCTCTTGTTTTCCGCTTTGCCGCAACCATTGCTTTGCTCGCCCTCGTTGGAGGAGGATCGGTACTGATTGCGAAAAGCGTGCCGGCAAAGGGCTTCCCCAAACCGGCGGGAGGCCCGGTTTGGACATTCGACCTTGCGTCGACAGGATGCCGCCCGGTTTGGGGAGGCCCCGACTCATCGGCAGCGGCAAATGAAATTACGTTTGCCACCAACGAAACATTGGGCATGGCGTTTGAGACCGCTGCAACCCCACTTGCGAACAACAGGTGGGAATACAAGTCGTGCGTCTTCAGTGTGAATGTGAAGTCGGGAAAGCCTATCGCGCAAATATCCATCAACGGCGGTCGACCGATCATGTACGGAAGTCCCGATGGGAATTTCAAAGTAAGCGCAAGCGGACGTTTGATTACCTATACTCCCACGCTCGAAGAACTCGGAGAGCCGGCGACAGAAAACAAGCCGACCGAGAAGTGGACCGCGGCAAGATGGCACAATTTCCGGAGCGACCCAGATGGGAAGCTGTGGTTTGAAGATGATGGAAGGGCAAGGCTCCTTGCACAGTATCCGCCTAACGGAGCTTTCATCCATCCCCTTGGCACCGAGCGAGTACTTGTGACGGCGGGCCGAGAGTTCGCGATTTTTCGTGCGGATGGTGCGCAAGTCTCCACAGAACGTTTCACGCGCGAGGGTGTGAGATTTGCGGCCCTATCCGCGGATCACCGAAGATTTGCAGTCGCCGTCTATTTGTGGGGAGTCGGTGATCCGAGTTATCTCGAAGAAGAGAGAATTATCGTGTACGACGCAGAGACCGGCAAGGCCATTGCCGCAGTGCCGTCCGAGCCACTGCCAAGGACACAATCTTGGGCCGCGCTGTCGCCAGACGGGACGCTGCTAGTGGTGGGTGCGCAGAGCACTTTGCGGCTCTTTCGTTTGCCGCAGGAAGGTAAGTGAGCGCAGCTAGCCCTCTTGCTGCGACTACGCCCATCTGTCTGGCCTCACATAAACGCTAGTCGGAACTGTGCTCTGCTGGATTCGGACAACAGAATTGTGGATTGGAGGGGTACATGAGAGGTACACGGAAAAATGGACCGTGGTAAGTGGATTCTCTTTCAGTCGGTTAGGTTGGTAGGGGCGGTGGGGATCGAACCCACGACCTTCGGCTTAAAAGGCCGCTGCTCTACCACTGAGCTACGCCCCTATGGCATGAATTTCTTATTGTAGCATGCTCGCGGCTAGCAAAAGGAA
>Ga0066710_100004387_pt1 | contig 12468 bp, 13 predicted proteins | sample GraSoiAngelo_159_FD_79666 | JGI IMG/M metagenome (GOLD analysis project Ga0066710, IMG submission 79666) | Grasslands soil microbial communities from the Angelo Coastal Reserve, California, USA - 14_1009_16_40cm | ecosystem: Environmental > Terrestrial > Soil > Grasslands | place: USA...
AAGATCTGCTGCCATACCTTATAACCTGGGCAAAAGCCCAGGAGCGGGATTGAACCGCTGACCTCGTCCTTACCAAGGACGTGCTCTACCGACTGAGCTACCTGGGCATCCAGTCGATGGCCTATAGCATACGGCTGATCTGTCGAGCTAAGGGGCTCCAGTAGCCATCTGCTATCTGCCATCAGCTATATGCTAAACTGGAGCGGGAAACGGGACTCGAACCCGCGACCCCGAGCTTGGAAGGCTCGCGCTCTACCAACTGAGCTATTCCCGCATCGAATAAAGTAATTAAAATAATAAATGGTGGAGAGGGGAGGATTCGAACCTCCGAAGCCTGACGGCGGCAGATTTACAGTCTGCTCCCTTTGGCCACTCGGGAACCTCTCCTCGTCAACCAAGAGAACTACAGTCCTTTTGCAAACGACGGTCCACAGCCCTGCAACCCGGCGAATGACGCAACCCTTGCGCATCTGGAGCTGGCGATAAGAATTGAACCTACAACCTGCTGATTACAAATCAGCTGCTCTACCATTGAGCTACGCCAGCGTCGACTGTGCAACAAACGATCTCACCGACCAATGCGGCAACGTCTCCGCCCCGCTCCTTCAAATAAGCAGTCGAAAGTCCTGTGGAAACAGTAAAGTATGGAGCCTAATCCTTAAGGCAAATGACAGCAATAAAGACTAGATACGCTTACGCAAACCATTATATAAAGCACCTTCCGATAGTAATGTCAACAGTTAACTTAACTTTCACCTGATTTCTCTCCCTTTGACCTAGCTTTGCCTTATCCCTGGTCCTTTTGCCTAACCAGCTCATAAAGAAAAACTCCTCCGGCTACCGCTACATTTAGAGAAGCGATTTTTCCGCGCATGGGTATAGAAACCCGAAAATCACACTCTTGGAGGATTAGAGGACGAATCCCTGCCCTTTCAGAGCCTAAAACAACCACCAACTTCTCCGGATAAACCCTCTGATAAAGGCTCTCCGGGCCCCTCACATCTAGCCCAACAATCCAGTATCCTTTCTCCTTGAGGGCGAGGATCGCACGCCTCAGATTAGGGACCCGACATATGTTCATAGAGTAGACTGCGCCCGCAGAGCTCTTGATCACTATTGGGGTAATTCCAACCGACCGATCCTTAGGAATCACTACATAACGAACTCCCGCTCCCTCAGCACACCGCAGAAGCGCACCGAAGTTGCGCGGGTCCGTAAGGCCGTCCACGCATAAGATCCAGTCGTGCTGAGCCGCAGGGGGAAGCGCCTGGAGCAAGTCGTCAAAAAGACTGTAGGAGTAGGGGGCAACGTGAGCTACAACCCCTTGATGCTTCGAACCCCCGCTAAGGCGCTCTAATTCCCGAGACTCGAGGTAACGAATACGGATGCCCTGGTTTTTTGCAGCTTGCTCGATTGAGTATAATACCCCGCGCGTTTTACCCCCAACTATCATGACCTCAATCACTTCTCGAGGCGAGAGCTTCAGCTTTTCCAAGACAGGATTGATGCCAAAAATAAACTGAGATTTCTTTTCTCCATCCATCGAGGCCGTCGCTCTCGAAAGCATTTACAAAAGAGGCCACACCAGCTAACATCATTCTTGCGTGAAGAAGATTCTGAGCCTCTATCTAACTTCCGAGATTTTTCCCCCTTTTTTGCTCGGACTTGCGACCTTCACATTCGTCCTTCTGATCTTCCGTATCTTGAGACTGATCGAGCTCGTGGTAACCCGAGGGGTTCCTCTCCTTCAGATTGGCAAACTGTTCGTTTTGATCCTCCCTACGTTTTTGGAACTCACAGTACCTATGGCCCTGCTGCTGGGCATTTTCTTGGGCCTCGGTAGATTGTCAAGCGATCAGGAAATGCTCGCCCTGAAGGCGACTGGCATCAGCCCAACGCAAATCCTTGTTCCCATAGGCACCGTCGCCCTAGTTGTTGCTTTGATGACGCTCCTCATTACAACCCTGGTGCGGCCCGCGGCCAACTCCGCATTGAAAAAAGAGCTTTACAACATTGCCAAGAGCCGCGTAACGACGGCGCTCAAAGAGAAAGTTTTCAACGACGACTTTCCTGGGGTTCTCATCTACGCAGAAGCGGTGCTCCCGCCTGGCAACACCTGCCAGGGCGTTCTCATCGTGGACCGTCGCAATCCCACCAGAGACAGTATCATTTTCGGCAAGGTAGCCATCATCACCTCTGACGAGGAATCCAAAAGTCTAAGCCTAAGGCTTTTTGACGGCGCCGTCTACGAAAGAGAGAAAGACCGGATTGGCTTTAGCCAAACCCACTTTAATCTATATGATTTCAAGCTCGATCTCGAAGAGGCGCTGATCCCCGTACGAAATAAAGAGCGAGGACCTAAGGAGATGTCATTAAGACGGCTGTGGAATACAATCCATCACAAAGAAGAACTAGGCTTGAACCCCACGCCCGAGATTATGGAACTCCACCAAAGATTTTCCTTCGCCTTCGCGCCGCTTGTATTCAGTCTGCTTGCGCTGGCCTTGGTCCTGCTCCCCACGCGCTCGCGCGCTAGCCGCCCATGGGGATTGGTCCTCTGCCTATTCTGGTTCCTTACCTATTACGCATTGCTATCTTTGGGAAAGGCCCTTGGAGAAAGAGAGTTGATCCCTGCCGCCTTTGCCCTCTGGCTTCCCAATTTTGTTGTTGGCGTCATTGCCATCTATACCTTTAGAAAAGCACTCGACGAATCCCCTCTATTTCTCCAAGCAACATTGGAAGATCTTCCATTTTATCTGAGCCGAAGGCTGGCCAACCATAAGCAAAGGAGCTAATGCACGTGAACATGGAAAGAGTCAGCCAAATTCCTTTCCCTCCACTAGGCGGAATCCTCGACCGCTACCTCATACGTGGATTTTTGAGAATTCTCGTGCTGAGTCTTTTCTGCCTCACGGTTATCTACGTTGTGATAGACTTTTTCGACCGGATCGACAGCCTCATGCAGGCAGGCGCAACTCTATCGACCGCGTTCCGATACTTCTTCTATAAACTCCCCCTCGTGATTTCCCGCACCCTAGGATTCGCCGTCCTCTTCGCTACCCTTTTTTCCCTGGGGCTATTATCGCGAAATGAAGAGATTACGGCTCTGCGAGCTAGCGGTCTGAGTCTTCACCGGATTACCCTTTCTTTACTCCTCTTTTCTCTGTTGATTTCCGTCTTCGCTTTCTTTTGGAACGAGTCATTAGTTCCCATCTTCACTCGGAAGTCGCAATCCATCTACAAGACCGAGATCAAAAAAACCCAACCTCAGAGCCTCGTGGGAACCAAGGACATCTGGATGCGGGGAGAGGGAAGCTTCGTGAGCGTGGCCCATTTTGACCCTCGGAACAATATCTTGGAAGGCGTTTCTCTATATCTCCTCAACCGAGACTTCAGCTTAAAAGGGCTGATCGAGGCTCCGTGGGCACGCTGGGATGGAGCGCGCTGGGAAGTGAGGGGCGGTACAGAATGGACCTTTCTCCCCGACAGCCGGATGATCCGGCAGAGCGTCGACACGTCCCTACCTCTTATGGAGACACCAGAGGATTTCAAGCTCCTGGCTATCGAACCCGAGGAGTTCAGCTTCTCAGAACTTCGGAAGCAAATCACAGATCTCAAGGCCAAGGGGATTGACTCTAAAGACTATGAGGTCGATCTTCACGCCAAGGTGGCTATCCCATTAGTTTCCCCGCTGCTGGTTTTCCTGGCAATCCCCTTTGCCCTCAAGTACAGCTCGGCAGGGGGATGGGCCCTGAGCTTCGGATTCAGCATGCTTATCGGCTTCGGATATTGGGTCGTCCTAGCCTTCGCCATCTCTCTGGGCCACAGTGGGGCCTTGCCCTCTTGGGCTGCCGCATGGATTCCCAATCTGATTCTCGCCCTGGTCGGACTCTTTTTCTCTGCGGCAGAACAATAACGAGCTTACGGGACTACGGCGCTCCCTCTGAGACCTTCTACTTCAGGCCATCCACACATCAGATTCATGTTCTGCACCGCCTGACCCGCTGCCCCCTTTACTAGATTATCGATAGCTGTAATCACGACCAGCCATCCAACCCGGGAGTCATACCGGAACCCAATCGCACAATCGTTGGACCCGCGGACTTCTTTGGTCTGGGGAAAGGAGCCCTCAGGGAGAATGCGAATGAAAGGATCACTGCGATAAAAATTTCGATAGAGTTCCGTGAGCTTTGGCACCCCTGGAGACTTTTTGAGCCCGACGTACATCGTAGAAAGGATACCCCGGCTCATCGGGACTAGATGAGGCGTAAAGAGGACAAAAACAGATCTCTTCGCAATCAGGCTCAGTTCCTGCTCAATCTCTGGGGTATGCCGGTGCACACCCACATTATAGGCCTTAAAATTTTCATTGACCTCGCTAAAAGAAAGCTCCACGGCGCTGGTCCTTCCGGCGCCTGTGACGCCCGACTTCGCATCGATGAGCACGGTCCCTTGGACCATTTTCTCGGCAAACAGGGGAGCTAGACCCAGCACGGCCCCTGTGGGATAACATCCCGGGTTGGCAACAAGTCGGGCCTTGGCAATGGCCTTGCTGTGAAGTTCCGTCAGACCATAAACCGCTTCGCGCAGGAGATCAGGGGCTTTGTGCGCGCTGTACCAGCGAAGATAAACTTCAGGGTCGTGCAGGCGAAAATCGGCGCTCAAGTCGATGACGCGCTTGCCTCGCTCCACAAGGTCTGAAACTACATCCATTGAGGTCTCATGAGGCAGCGCGGCAAACGCAAGATCGGTCTTTGGAGCTATGGTTCCGGCCTGCATTTCCTCCAAGACAAGATCGCACTTGCCGACGAGCGATGGATAGACTTCGCTCACCTGCTTTCCCGCAAACTGCTGCGAAGTCACAGCGGTCAGCCGAATCCGGGGATGCTGGACCAAGATGCGAATCAGCTCCACGCCCGCATAGCCAGTCGCCCCGAGTACTGCCACGCGCACACGTCCGCGCCCCTTGGCCGATCCTGTGTGAGCCGACATTTTCAACGTTTTGAGTACTGTGGTCGCTTGCGCGCTTTATGGTGGCCGTATTTTTTTCGCTCTACCGCGCGCGGGTCACGCGTGATGAACCCGGCTTTTTTGAGTGGGGATCTAAAATCGGGATTGATCTGAGTAAGAGCGCGTGCAAGCCCATGGCGAATCGCGCCTGCCTGGCCGGAGATGCCTCCGCCCTGAACATTCACCTCGGCATCAAAATTCCCGCTGGTTTGGGTCACTTGGAAAGGTTGGAGGACAATCATTCGGGCTGTCTCGCGGCCGAAATAATCGCGGAGAGTCCGATCATTGACCACAAAACTTCCTTTGCCAGACTTCAAGGCCACCCGAGCCACGGACGTTTTGCGTCTCCCGGTCGCATAGAATATCTTTTCTGCCATTCTTTGCTCCTAAACTATGGTCAGCGGTTGGGGCTTTTGGGCTATGTGCGGATGATCCGCCCCAGCGTAAACTTTTAGCTTATTAAAGAGCCGCCGTCCTAAGCGACTCTTCGGCAGCATTCCCTTGACCGCCAAACGAATGAGTGCCTCAGGCTTGTCTGCAAGGACCTTCTCCGCAGTCTTAGCTCTAATCCCCCCGGGATACTCGGAGTGCCGGTAATAAAGCTTTGTCTCGTATTTTTTCCCCGTGAGCCTAATCCCACGAGCATTGAGAACGATGACAAAGTCTCCTCCATCCATATGAGGCGTAAAGTTCGGTTTGTGTTTACCCCTTAGAACCTTCACTATTTGAGTCGCTAGCCGACCTAGCACCTGTCCCTGGGCATCAACGACGTACCACTGCCGCTGCGCCAAGGCTTCTTTCCTCTTTAGCTGAGGCGTTCCCATAGGCTCCTTTAACCCCGGCTGGGGTAAAACATTCATTGATGGCGGGGCCGACGAGACTCGAACTCGCGACCTCCGGCGTGACAGGCCGGCGTTCTAACCAACTGAACTACGACCCCGATGGCTATATCTGTTAACTCCTTAGCTCTGGTGGGCGGTACAGGATTTGAACCTGTGACCCCCGGCTTGTAAGGCCGATGCTCTCCCGCTGAGCTAACCGCCCTCTCGGCCGAAAACACCAGCTCTCCAACCCTAGTTTTTCCGGTCCTCTAACGAAAAGAGTGAGTTAGACGAGAGAGTCTTTCAAGGTCTTGCCTGCCTTAAACTTAGCAGCGCGAGAGGAGGCGATCTGAATCGCCTCTCCGGTCTTCGGGTTCCTCCCTGTTCTCGCCTTGCGCTCAGAAACAGAAAAAGTCCCAAAGCCAGAGATGTTGACTTTATCTCCGCCCTTCAAAGCAGCAACGATGTCATCAAAGACGCTGTTGACGATCTCTTCGGCCTTCTGCTTGGGAAGTTCGCTTTTACCCGCCACAGAATCAATTAGATCTGCCTTTGTCATGATCTCCCTCTCTCCCCTGCGCGGTCCGCTGGAACAGTTGTAGTCTTTTATAACAAGGATGGCCCGAGTGTCAATCTGCCCGGTTCAAAGCCGGCCGATTTTACTGTGGCAAGATATCGGCGCCCGGGGTTTCGTCTTCCTTTTCTTCAAAAGCAGACGATTCACTTTTAATAACCGACTCATCGCTTCTCTTAAAGAGACTCTCCGGATCATCCAACATCAGTGCCTTTTTCAGGACTTCATCCATATGGCTTATCACCACCAGATCGACGGTTTTCAAGATTGTGGCCGGGATCTCTTCAATGTCCTTCTCGTTTTCCTCAGGTATCAGAACCGTTTTAATCCCGCCGCGATGCGCGGCTAAAACCTTCTCCTTCAGCCCCCCGATCGGAAGCACCCTTCCTCTCAAGGTAATCTCACCGGTCATGGCGAGATCATGACGCACGGGAATCCGCGTCAGAGCGGAAACCAAAGAGGTCGCCATAGTAATGCCAGCGGATGGACCATCCTTGGGGATGGAGCCCTCGGGCACATGGAGATGCACGTCGATCTTTTGATAGAAGTCTCTTGCCAATCCCAAATCTTCGGCACGCGAACGCACGTAGCTCATCGCTGCTTGCGCCGATTCCTTCATCACGTCGCCCAACTGCCCCGTGACCGTGAGTTGACCCTTGCCCGGCATGATCGTCACCTCCGTCGCTAGCAGCTCTCCCCCTAGTTCGGTCCAGGCCAGTCCTGTGGTGACTCCAATCCGATGCTCCACCTCGGCCTTCCCATACCGGTACTTCGGCGGACCAAGATGCTTATGCAGGCTCTTCCCGCTGACGGTGATCTTAGCGTCGCGGTCTCTCTTCACTACCTCCACCGCCACCTTCCGACAGATCGATGCGAGTTCGCGATCCAGATTTCTCACCCCAGCCTCTTTCGTGTAGTGGCGTATCAACCCAAGAATAGCACTATCCGAGAAGATAACGTTCTCAGGTTTGAGGCCGTTCGACTCCCTTTGCTTGTCAACCAAATATCTCTTCGCAATGTTCAGCTTCTCCAATTCTGTGTATCCCGCAATTCGGATAATTTCCATACGGTCTTGAAGGGGGCGAGGAATCCGATCCAGCATATTAGCCGTAGTAATGAACATCACCTTGGAAAGATCATAATCCAGGTCGAGATAATGATCGTTGAAGGCAAAGTTCTGCTCCGGATCCAGCACCTCGAGAAGCGCCGAGGAGGGATCTCCCCGAAAATCCGTCGACATTTTGTCGACCTCATCCATCAAGAAGACAGGATTGCTCGAGACGGCTTTCTTCATGGACTGGACAATTTTTCCCGGTAGCGCTCCGATGTAGGTGCGACGGTGCCCTCGAATCTCGGCCTCGTCCCGTACCCCTCCCAGGGAGACCCGAACAAACTTCCTGCCTGTCGCCCGAGCGATGGAGCGACCCAGAGAGGTCTTGCCAACGCCGGGAGGTCCCACCAGGCATAGTATAGGTCCCTTCATCTTGCCCACAAGGCTTTGAACAGCGAGATATTCCAAGATCCGCTGCTTCACCTTTTCCAAGCCATAATGGTCTTCTTCGAGGACCCTCTCCGCCTCCTTGATGTCCAGCTTGTCGTCGGTGAATTCGTTCCATGGGAGGCTCAGGATCCAATCGACATAGTTCCTGACCACAGTGGCTTCAGCCGACATGGGAGACATCATCTTAAGCTTCTTCAGCTCCTTCTCCACCTTGTCCTTTGCCTCGGCCGAGAGCTTTTTCTGTTTGATCTTGTCTTCGATCTCCTGAATCTCGTTTTTAAACTCGTCCTTCTCGCCCAGCTCCTTCTGGATCGCTCGCATCTGCTCGTTTAAGTAGTACTCCTTTTGTGAGCGCTCCATCTGTTTCTTCACTCGGGAGCGGATGCGCCTCTCCACCTCCAGGATCTCGATCTCCGCGCGCATATGCCCTAGAACCTTTTCCAACCGCTCTGCAGCGTTGAGGGTCTCCAGAAGATTTTGGCGATCTTCCAGCTTGATGCCGAGATGAGCGACTACAGTATCTGCAAGCCGGGCCGGAGCGTCGATCGAGGCAACGGACATGACCATTTCCGGCGGGATTTTCTTTTTCAACTTTACATAGTTTTCAAAGATGGTGTGAACCTCACGGACTAAAGCCTCGACCTCCACGTTTTTCTCGACAGCTTCCTCGATCTCCTCTACCTCCACGAGGAAGAAGTCTGGATGATCGACGTAACGCGCAATCCTGCCTCGCTTCTTCCCTTCAATCAGGACCTTGACCGTCCCATCCGGCAGCTTCAGCATCTGGACCACGGTTCCAAGCGTCCCGATACGATAGATATCGTTTTCGGTCGGCTCATTCGTCTTGGCATCTCTTTGCGAGGAGAGAAAGATCGGCCCTTGTTTTTGAGTCGCCTCTTCCAATGCTTTGATCGATCGCTGCCGGCCCACAAAGAGGGGCACAACCATATGGGGAAAGACAATGATATCCCTCAGAGGCAGCAACGGCACCTTCAGGAAACCATCGGCACCCTTCTCCTTGTCGTCTTTTTTGTCGCTGCGAAACAACATATCTTTTCTCCCTATGCGCTCTCTGCAGCTTTGGAATAAACAATAATAGGAGCTTCGTTTCGGGTCACCACTTCTTCAGAGATGATCACTTCCTTAATATTGGGTTGGGACGGCATCTCATACATGACATCGAGCATGATATTTTCCATAATCGCTCTAAGACCTCGGGCACCGGACTTTCTTTTCAGCGCTTCTCGGGCAATGGCCCTTAGCGCCTCTTCGGTGAACTTCAGGTGAACGCTCTCCATCTCGAAGAGTTTGGAATACTGCTTGGTGAGAGCGTTCTTCGGCTCCTTTAAGATGCGCACCAACGCATCCTCGTCGAGCTCATCCAGAGTCGCAAGCACAGGCAGGCGCCCGATGAATTCAGGGATAAGCCCGAATTTCAGCAGGTCCTCCGGCTGAACCTCATGCAATAGCTCGTTTCCCCGCTTTCCGTCCCGCTCCTCCAATTCTGCCCCGAACCCCATTCGTTTCCGTCCGATCCGTCTACGAATGATATCCTCTAACCCAACAAAGGCACCGCCGCAGAGAAACAGAATGTTAGTCGTATCGACTTGCAGAAACTCCTGCTGCGGATGCTTCCTTCCCCCTTTGGGGGGGACGCTCGCCATGGTGCCTTCGACGATCTTCAATAACGCTTGCTGAACTCCCTCTCCTGAAACGTCCCGAGTGATCGAAGGATTGTCCGATTTTCGGGAGATCTTGTCGATCTCGTCGATGTAGACAATCCCACGTTGAGCCTTTTCGACATCATAATCGGCTGCCTGAAGCAGATTGAGAATGATATTCTCCACGTCCTCCCCTACGTAGCCCGCCTCTGTCAGGCTCGTAGCATCGGCAATAGTAAAGGGGACTTGAAGGAATCGCGCCAGGGTCTGGGCCAAAAGAGTCTTACCTGAACCCGTAGGACCCAGCAGCAGGATATTGCTCTTCTGCAACTCCACATCGCCGGTCACCATCTGGTGGTCGATCCGTTTGTAATGATTGTGAACCGCAACCGCCAAAATCTTCTTTGCCCTCTCTTGTCCAATCACGTACTGGTCCAAGACGCGCTTAATCTCCGCTGGCTTGGGAACGCTGGAAGAAGACGCGAGCGCCTCTTCGTGGTCACACTCCTCCGCTATGATATCGTTACAAAGATCGATGCATTCATCACAGATGTACACCGTCGGGCCGGCAATGAGCTTGCGCACCTCGTCCTGGCTCTTGCCGCAGAAAGAGCAAACGAGATTGCCCGAACGATCATCCCCATGTTTCGGCATAGAACCCCCGTTTACCTCTTATTACTATCCTTACTATCCGGCCGATTCACGTTACTATCCGGTCGGTTCACAATCACCTCGTCGACCAAGCCATATTCCAGCGCCTGCTTGCCGCTCATGAAAAGGTCGCGATCGGTATCCTTCTCGATTTTTTTGAGGCTCTGTCCCGTGTGCTTCATCAAAATATTGTTGAGCTCTTCCCTCATGCGCAGCATTTCGCGCGCCTGAATATCCACATCCGTCGCGGTACCTTGGAATCCCCCCAAAGGCTGGTGGATCATAATGCGCGAGTGCGGTAGGGCATACCGTTTCCCTTTGGTCCCAGCGGCCAGGAGAATCGCGCCCATGCTCGCTGCCTGTCCCACACACACGGTCGACATCTGTGGCCGCACATATTGCATAGTATCATAGATAGCGAGACCAGCAGTAACAGACCCTCCGGGCGTGTTGATGTAAAAATAGATGTCCCGTTCCGGATCCTCAGATTCGAGAAAAAGGAGTTGAGCCGTAATCAGGTTTGCCACCTCGTCCGTCACCACGGTTCCCAAAAAAACGATCCGATCTTTAAGCAGTCGAGAATAGATGTCGTAGGCACGCTCTCCTCGCCCCGTCTGCTCAACCACCATCGGGATAAAGTTCATAGTCTCAGAACCGCCAACCCACAAGTGTATTTTATCTTTTTTTCTCCTGCTCATCAACGGGTGGCTCAACTTCTTTAACCTCTGCCCGCTGCAACAGGAATTCGACCGTACGATCGAAGACCATCTCGGAACGGAGACCCTCACGCGCATCGCTGGGTCGATAAAGCTCTCGCACCGCAGCTCCCTTATCGCCGGCTGTGCGAGCTATTTTTTCAATCCTCAGCTGAACTTCTTCATCTGAGACCTTAATACCTTCGGCCTCCGCAATCTTCTCGATCAAGAGCGTCGCCTGGCTCTGACGACGCGCCTGAGGTTCCAGATCCTTCCGCAGCTGCTCCGCAGAAAACTGCTTTTCGGAAGAGGACGGGCCTTCGGCCGCCAGCCGCGCTTGGCGCCTCTCCATCAGATAGCGGACCTGCCGATCCACCATAGCCGGGGGCACCTCAAAGGCATTCGCCTCGATGAGACGAGCCAAAAGTTTTTCCTTGAGGTCTGTGATTTGAATCTCTTCAAGCTCGCTCGCTAACCGAACTCGGAGCTTCCGTTTTAACTCATCCAGAGAAGCGGACTCTCCATGGTCCTTGGCAAACTCGTCGTCCAGAAGAGGCAAAACCCTTTTCTTAATCGCCTGAACGGTCAGGGAAAAAACCGCTGTCTTCCCCGCCAGCTCTTGGTTAAAATAATCTGTTGGATAGTCAAAACTAATAGTATGTTCCCGACCCTTTTTCAACCCGACGATCGCTGCTTCAAACTGCGGCAATGCCCTGCCGCTACCAATTTCAAGCGGATAGTTTTCTCGCCGACCTCCTGGGAACGGCTTTCCGTCTATTGAGCCGACAAAATCTAGAACCACAAAATCTCCCGCCTCAACGACATCCCGGTCCTCTACCGGCTCCAACTGGGCGTGTTCTTCCTGGAGATGGCGCAGGGCCATCTCGACCTGAGCTTCCCCCACCGAAAGCTTGACCTTCTCCACTTCAAGCCCAATATAGTTCTTCACCTGGATTTCCGGCTTGACCTCTACGAGCGCCGAGAAAACAAACGTCTTTCCTTCATTCAACTCGTTCGCGTCGATCTCGGGCCGAGAGACCATCTTGAGCCCGTGACTTTTCACCACTTCTCTGAGCGAGTGCTCTACCAGTCGTGACAGCACCTCTCCCTTAATCTCGTCCCCATAGAGTCCCTGCAGAACAGAGCGAGGCACCTTGCCTTGGCGGAACCCCTTGATTCTCGCTCGCCGACCTAGGTTCTCGTAAACCTGAAAAAATTCCTTTTCGACTGCGTCCGGGGGAAATTCAACCCGAATCCTGCGCTGGACCGGGGTCAACGTGTCAACATCGATTTTCATCTTCTGATCCAAGGGAAACCGGGGATGATTCTGAAGACTCTTAGCCGTTTCCTTCCTTTGAAATGATCAGAAACTGGCTCTTCGCTTTTACCCCTCTGAAATACTGGTGCGAGAGGGGGGACTCGAACCCCCACGGTTGCCCGCTAGATCCTAAGTCTAGTGCGTCTGCCAGTTCCGCCACTCTCGCGCGGCCGAAAAAGACTGCCGGCTCTCCAGGAGAATCCACGGAGGCCGGCGGACTACTCTCATTAATAAGCC
>Ga0066710_100004388_pt1 | contig 12467 bp, 11 predicted proteins | sample GraSoiAngelo_159_FD_79666 | JGI IMG/M metagenome (GOLD analysis project Ga0066710, IMG submission 79666) | Grasslands soil microbial communities from the Angelo Coastal Reserve, California, USA - 14_1009_16_40cm | ecosystem: Environmental > Terrestrial > Soil > Grasslands | place: USA...
CTAACGGTTCTTAACGCTCCCACACGCCCTCGTATGGTTCAAACCGGCGACATCGACTGGCTCGCTGTCTTAGCGTGTCGAGAAATTCCCGATATTTCAGCAGGTACATGCCGAACATCAGCCGTCGACCGTCTGGCGTGACGATCTCGTTGAACGGAAACCCTCCTCGCCGATTCCACCACGCGCGTCGGACCTTGACCACTTCGATGATCGAGGGCCAAGGAATCTCGACTCGGTCTCCGGACAGCTTGCGTTGGGCGATGAGAGAGTCGGGCGTGATCGTAAACCGCCAAGACGCCCGTACGAACCGGATACCCCCACAAATCACGGACGCCTCGACGATGCCAAAGAGCGAAAAGATCAACAGCCCTTTCGGTGTGACCACATCAGGGTCGCGAAGTCCCACCCCGAGTGCCCACAGCATCATCGATGCGACCACCAAGGCCGAAAGCGCGTAACCCGGGAACGGGCGGTACGTTCGTGATTCCATCCCTCAGATCATCCCACCGTCACGTGTTCTTCGTGAAAGAGGCGGTGCCCGGGATACGTTAGAAGGATGGCCTGGTACTTCAGCTTCTTCGTCGTCTCAGGGTTCTGCAGCCTCGTGTACGAAGTGGTCTGGCTAAGGCTGGCCATGGCGGCCTTCGGCGTCACCACGCCGTTCGTCTCGATCGTGCTCTCCGTGTTCATGGCGGGCCTGGCGCTGGGAAGCTGGGCGGCCGGGCGGCTCACGGGCAAACTCGGCGTCATTCCGCCGCGCGCGGCCCTGCGGCTCTATGCCGTGGTCGAGGCGATCATCGGCGTGTCGGGCATCGCCGTCCCGGGCGAGCTCGGACTGGGACGCGCGTTGCTCGCGCAGCGAGCCGTCGCCTGGGACTCCTCCACCTACTACGTGGCCTCGGGCGCATGGATCGCGCTGACGCTCCTGCCGTACTGCATCGCGATGGGCGCGACGTTCCCGCTGGCGATGTCGGCGATGCGGAGCATGTTCGGCGATCGGGCCAAGCAGTCGTTCAGCTACCTCTACGTCGCCAACGTCCTGGGGGCGACGGCCGGGACGGTGGGTTCGGCGCTCGTCCTGATCGAGTTGTTCGGCTTCCGCGGAACGCTTCTTGTAGCGGCAGCACTCAACGGGCTGCTGGCCGCATCGGCTCTCGCCCTGAGCTTCAAGTCTCCCGTCGCCGCTTCGGCAGCGCTCAGGGCGGCGGCGAGTCGCGCTCGTGCGATCACAGCGGCCGCGCCGGCGGACAGGACGGCGGCGCTGCTGTGCCTGTTCATGACGGGCTTGATCAGCATGGGCCTGGAAGTGGTGTGGATCCGAGAGTTCACGCCATACCTGGGCACCGTCGTCTACACGTTCGCCGGGATCCTCGGCGTCTATCTCGTGGCCACGCTGATCGGGTCGCGCCTGTACCGCTGGGTGATGGAAGCTCGGGGGGATGGTCACTCGAGCGCGTGGGCGGCATTCGTATGGATGTTGTTCGGCCTGGCGGCGCTGCTGCCCCTGGCGACCACGGACCCGCGCCTTCGGTTGCCGGGAGAGTTCCGCCTCGTCCTGGGCATCGCGCCGTTCTGCGTGGGCGCCGGATTCGTAACACCGATGCTCATCGATCGCCGCGCGGGCCCGGATCCGGACCGCGCCGGCCGCGCCTACGCCGTCAACGTGATCGGCTGCATCCTGGGCCCGCTGCTCGCCGGCTTCTGGCTCCTGCCCTGGCTGGGCGAGCGCGGCTCGCTCGTCGCGTTCTCGCTCCCACTGTTCGCGCTGGGACTCGTCGCCGTCCGGGCGCCGGAGCGGCTCGCGTCGGTGAAGGTGCTCGGCCGCGCGAGGGCGGCCACGCTCTTCGCGGCCGCGGTGTTCGTCTCCATCGTCCTGGTGCCCGTGACGCGCAGCTTCGAGACTCAGTTCCCCGACGCTCAGGTTCGTCGTGATCACACGGCCACCGTCGTCGCGGCCGGCACGGGTCGAGAGAAGCATCTTCTCGTCAACGGCCAGGGGATCACGAAGTTGACCCCGGTGACCAAGATGATGGCCCACTTCCCGCTCGCCGCCCTCGGCCGGCCGCCGCAGGACGCGCTCGTGGTCGCGCTCGGGATGGGGACCACGTTTCGCTCGCTGACGTCGTGGGACATCCGGGCGACCGCGGTCGAGCTGGTGCCGAGCGTGCCCTCGCTCTTCGGGTTCTTCCACGCCGACGCCGGCGCCGTCGTGCGCTCACCGCGGGCGCGCATCGTCGTGGACGACGGCCGCCGGTTCCTCGAGCGCTCGACCGACCTGTACGACCTCATCACCGTCGATCCTCCACCGCCGCCCACCGCGGCCGGGTCGAGCCTCCTTCACTCCCGCGAGTTCTACGCCGTCGCCAAGCGACGGCTGCGCGCCGACGGCATCCTGCAGCAGTGGGTGCCCGGCGGCGATCCCGACACGGTCGCCTCGATGACGCGGGCGCTCATGGAATCGTTCCGCTACGTGAGAGTGTTCAACTCCGTCGAAGGCTGGGGCGCCCACTTCCTGGCCCGGATGACGCCGATCGACCTCCCGTCGCCGGCCGTCCTCGCCTTTCGCATGCCCGAGCGCGCGCGGGCGGACATGATGGAATGGGGCCCGGCCACGACGCCGGAAGAGCAGTTTCGCCGGATGGTGGATCACGAGCTGATGCCCTCGCAGCTCATGGCCCCGGCGCCCGGAGTCCCGATCCTCTCCGACGACCGGCCCTACAACGAATACTTCTTCCTTCGCTCGTACCTGGCCAGCTTCAAGTGATCCAGCCATAGCGACGCGTGCCGTTGGCCGAGCCGGCGGCCCTGTCGTATCCTCGAAGCACATCGCCGACGAGGTGACCCGCATGGTGACGTTTTCGGGCGTGATGCCGGCTAACATCCTTCCCTTCAGGGCGGACCTGACGATCGACGAGCCGGCCTACCGCAAGCATCTGCGCTGGCTGGCCGACGCGCGCGGCGTCACCGGCATCGTCGCCAACGGCCACGCGGCCGAGGTCTCGTCGCTGAGTCGCGAGGAGCGCAAGCGGACGCTGGCCATTGCCCTCGACGAGGTCGGCGCAGCGTGCCCGATCGTCGCCGGCGTGTATTCGGACGGAACCGCCGAGGCCGTCGAGCTGGCTCGCGACGTCAAATCCCTTGGCGCCGCCGGCGTGCTCGTCTTCCCGCCGACGCTCTTCATGTGGGGCGCCCAGCTCAAGCCCGAGATGGTGATCCGCCACTTCAGCGAGATCGCGGACAAGGCCGACCTGCCGATCATCGTGTTCGAGTACCCGCCGGCGTCCGGCATCGGCTACGCCCCCGAGACGCTGGCGCGCCTGGCCGAGATCCCGCGGGTCGCTGCCGTCAAGGACTGGTCGAACGAGATCGTCGCGTTCGAGAAGAACCTCCGCGCGCTGCGGGCGACCGGCCGTCCGGTGGCGATGCTGTCCTCGTTCACGATGTCGCTGATGGCGAGCTTCCTGCTCGGCGCCGACGGCGCGATCTCCGGAATGGGTAGCGTGGCTGCCGACCTCCAGGCCGAGCTGTTCGAGGCGTGTGGCAAGGGCGACGTCGATGGCGCTCGGCGGATCAACGATCGCCTGACGCCCCTCGTCGACGTCTTCTATGCTCCGCCGTTCGTCGACATGCACAACCGCATGAAGGAGGCGCTCGTGCTCCTCGGGCGCATTCCGGCCGCGCACGTGCGCCCGCCGCTGACGCCGGTGAGCGATGCCGAGCGCCAGGCCATCAAGCACGCGCTCGTTGCCGCGGGGCTGACTTAGCTGAAACCTTGCGGGTCCTCAATGGTTGGTGTAGACAAAGGCACTTTGGCCGGTCACTTCAGAGGAGGACACTGATGTCTGAACGCTGGCAAAACGAGCTCTGGGCAAGAGATTTGTGGTGGAGCGGCAAAACCACCCGGCGCCGGTTCCTGAGCCTATCGGCTACCGCGGCGGGGGCCGTCGGCGCCACCATCCTCGTGCCGGCTCCCTGGCGCGAGGCGTTCGGCCAGGCCAAGCCGTACAAGATCGGCGTGCTCCAGCCGCTCAGCGGCGTCGCCGCTGCCGGCGGGAAGACGGCGCTGGTGGGATCGATGATGGCCATCGACCGGATCAACAAGAGCGGCGGCGTCAACGGCCGGCCGCTGGAAGCGGTCGTGGCCGACTACGAGTCGAAGCCCGACGTCGGCCGGCGCAAGGCGGAGAAGCTCGTCGTCGAGGACAAGGTGGACATCGCCGAGGGCGGGTACCTGTCCAACGTGTGCCTGGCCTGCATGCCCGTGTTCGAAGAGCACAAGACCGTCTGGATGATCGGCGTCTGTCTCGACACGACCATCACCACGACCAAGTGCAGCCGCTACGTGTTCCGGCCCTTCGACTACGCTCCGGCGCAGGCGACGGCGTTCGCACCGTACCTGGTGAACAAGGTGGCCAAGCGATGGCACATCGCCTACCTCGACTACGCGTGGGGCCAGTCGACGCGCGACGCGTACGTTGCCGAGATCAAGAAGGCTGGCGGCGACGTGACCGGCACCACCGGCATCCCGTTGGGGACCGCCGACATGGCGCCGTTCCTCTCCAAGATCACCGGCGATTACGACGGGATCTTCGCCATCCTCTTCGGCGTGCCGGCGGTGAGCTTCGCCCGGCAGGCCTTCGACCTCGGCCTGGTCGGCCCGGGCAAGAAGAAGTTCGCCGGTGACGGCGCGGTGGCGGAATCGACGCACCTGCCCGCTCTCGGCGAGAAGATCGAGGGCTTCGTCGGCGTCAACCGCTACGTGCCCGTGCTCGATCCTCCGCTCAACACCGCCGCCCACAAGAAGTTCTTCGAGGAGGCGAGCAAGCGTCTGAAGGAGATCGATCCCAGCGGTCCCCTGCCCGACCGCTACGTCCAGTCGAACTTCGAGGCGGTCAACGCGGTCAAGCTGGCCATGCAGAAGTCCGGCTTCCGCGGGCGCGACGACAGCATGAAGCTCATCGAGGCGCTCGAAGGCCTCGAGATGAGGGAAGGCGACGACTTCCCGCAGGGTGGCGGCATCATCCGCAAGGAGGACCACCAGGCGTTCATCCGCGAGTTCATCTTCGACATCAAGAACGGCAAGCACCGTCTCCTCGAGACGATTCCCCGCGAGAAGACGATGTTCCCTCCGGCCTGCAAGTTCGCCTAGCGTGGCCGGCGCCGCGCCGATCCTCCGGACCGAACAGCTCACCGTTCGGTTCGGAGGATTGACCGCCCTCCACGACGTCTCCATCGCCGTGCCCCGGGGCGAGATCCGCGCCATCATCGGCCCCAACGGTGCCGGCAAGTCCACCTTCTTCAACTGCCTGACCGGCGTGCTGCGCCCCAGCGGCGGGCGCATCGTCTTCGACGGCGAAGACATCACGGGCCTGCTGCCCGATAAGATCTCGAAGAAGGCGATCGCCCGCAGCTACCAGATCACCAACATCATGCCCGGGGCCACCGTGCTGGAGAACGTCCGCATCGCCGCGCAGTCGCGTCACCACAACTGGTCGATGCTCCGCCACCACCGCGCCTTCGCCGACGTCATCGAGAAGGCCCGCGCCGTACTCGCCTCCGTGAATCTTTTGGACAAAGAGGACGAGCTGGCCCAGAACCTCTCGCACGGCGAGCAGCGCAATCTCGAGATCGGCATCGCGCTGGCCACCGAGCCGAAGCTCCTGTGCCTGGACGAGCCGACGGCGGGCATGAGCGTAGTCGAGACCCACGCGACGGTGGAGCTGATCCGGCGCATCGCGGCCGACCTGACCATCCTGATCGTCGAGCACGACATGGAGGTGGTGATGGGCCTGGCCCGCACGATCACCGTGCTCCACTACGGCGAGGTGCTGGCCGAGGGCGCGCCGGCCGAGGTCCAGGCCAACCCGCGAGTGCAAGAGGTCTACCTCAAGAGCTGATGCTCACCCTGCAGGACGTCCACACGTTCTACGGCAAGTCGCACGTGCTGCACGGCGTGTCGCTCGAGGTACGGCCAGGCGAAGTGGTCGGGCTCATCGGCCGCAACGGCGTGGGCAAGTCGACGACGCTCAAGACGATCATGGGCCTCGTGCACCCGTCGCAGGGTCACATCACCTTCGAAGGCAGGGAGATCGGCGGGCTCGCGCCGCATCGCCTGGCCCGGCTAGGCGTCGGCTACGTGCCCGAGGACCGAAGGATCTTTCGGCTCCTCACCGTGCTCGAGAACCTCCGCACGGGCCTCGATCGCCACGGCGTCACGCCGGCGCGCCGCGACGAGCTGCTGGACAAGGTGTACCGCTACTTCCCGGTGCTCCGCGACCGGCGGTCGCAAGCCGGCGGCACGCTCTCGGGCGGCGAGCAGCAAATGCTGGCCATCGCGCGGGCGATGATGCTGGAGCCGAAAATCATCCTGCTCGACGAGCCGACAGAAGGCTTGATGCCCCGGATGGTCGGTCAGATCCGCGAGATCGTCGAGGTGCTCCACCGCGAGGGCGTCGCCATCCTGCTCGTGGAGCAGAACGTGGCGCTGACGCTGGCGGCGTCGGAGCGCGTGTACATCATGGAGAAGGGCGTGGTGCGGCACCACGCGTCGGCGGCCGAGCTGCGCGCGAATGACGCCGTCATCCACCAGTACCTGGGGGTCTGAGCGACGATGATTCCCCTCGACCAGCTCCTGATCCAGGGCATCAACGGGATCGTCAGCGGGATGATCCTGGCCCTGGTCGCCTCCGGCCTGACGCTGATCTTCGGCATCATGGACGTCGTCAACTTCGCCCACGGCGACCTCTTCATGCTCGGCGCCTACTCGGGCGCCGTCACCCTCACCGCCACCGGCAACTTCTGGGTTGCGCTCGCCGTCGCCGGCCTCACCGTCGGGTTCGTGGGCGCCGTCATCCAGGCCACGGCGCTGCGGCCACTCCTCGGGCGTGATCCGCTCTACACGATCCTGGCCACGTTCGGCATCTCGCTCATCCTCCAGAACTACGCGTTCTGGCAGTTCGGCCCGGTGGCGCGCAAGATCAACGAGCCCATCACCGGCCACTTCCGGCTCTTCTACCTGGAGTACCCGTACTACCGCATCGCGATCGCGGTGCTGTCGGCGGCCATCATCGGCGGCCTCTGGCTCTTCATGAAGTACGGCAAGTACGGGATCTGGATCCGCGCGACGACCCAGGACCGCGTCATGGCCGCGGCGATGGGCATTCCCGTCCCGCTCGTGCACACAGCCGTCTTCGCCATCGGGGCCGCCATGGCGGCGTTCAGCGGCGTGCTGTTCGGCCCGCTCGTCGGCATCAACCACGCCATGGGCATCGACTGGGTGCTGAAGGCGTTCGTCGTCGTGGTCGTCGGTGGCATGGGCAACCTCGGCGGCTCGATCCTCGCCGCCATCTTCATCAGCATGCTCGAGGCCTTCGCATCGATCTGGATGAGTCCAGCCCAGGCCGTGATCGTCTCCTTCGTCGCGCTGATCCTCACGCTGCTCTTCCGCCCCACCGGGCTCTTCGTGCCGACGCCGAAGTGAACTCTCAGGGAGCGCGCGCCTACTGGATCGGGTTCGTGATCGTTCTCGCGCTGCTGGTGGCGGCGCCGCTGGTCCTGCCCGAGTTCTGGCGGCGCTTCGTGACCGAGATCCTGATCTGGGGCCTGCTCGCCATGTCGTCCGACATCCTCATCGGCTACACCGGCATGGTCTCGTTCGGCCACTCGGCGTTCTTCGGCCTCGGCATGTACGGCGCGGCGGCCGCGCTGCTGATCATCCGCCCGCCCAATCTCTGGCTCGCCATCCTCTTCGGGCTGGTCGGCGCGGGCCTAGTGGCCGTGTTCGTCGCGTATTTCTCTACCAGGCTCCGCGATATCTACTTCTCGATCACGACGCTCGTCTTCTCGCAGATCTTCTACGTCATCATCTTCACCTGGACGGACGTTACCGGGGGCGAGAACGGCCTGAACTTCCGCCAGCCGCCGCTCGGCGTGCCCGGCGTGTTCGAGACGCGCTTCACGCCGGAGACGATGCACTGGTTCGTGCTGGCGGTGGTGACGCTGTCCTACCTGCTCCTCCGCCGGATCCTGCGCTCGCCGTTCGGCATGGTGCTCCAGTCCATCCGCGAGAACGAGGCGCGCACGCGCGCGATCGGGTATCCGGTGGAGCGCTACAAGATCGTGGCCGTGATGCTGTCGGGCCTCTTCGCCGGCCTGGCCGGCGTGCTCTACGCCGTCCAGAACAAGTTCGCTGCTCCCGACTTCGTGCTGTTCCTCGTCTCGGGCGAGGTCGTGATCTTCAACGTCATGGGCGGGATGGGCACCCTGGTGGGCCCGGTCGCCGGCGCCGCCTTCTTCCTGATCCTCCGCGAGACGTTTTCACGCTTCTGGACGGAGTTCTACCTGATCCCCGTCGGCGTCATCTTCACCCTGATGGTGATCTTCCTGCCGCAGGGGCTGCTGGGCTTCGCGAGGAGGGCGTTGAACCGGTAGGCGTCGAGCCCCTTAGATCATCCAGGAACTCCGACGCCGGGTTGACGCCCGTGACCAGCAGGTGATCGCGCGCACGGGTACACGCCACGTACAGCAGGTGACGCTCGGTGTCGTACACCTCCTCGAGATCACCTTCATCCGTGACGGCCTCGATGCGCGCCTGCAGCGGTACTACTTCGTCATCGCACGCCATGACGGCCACCGCGCGGAACTCCAGTCCCTTGCTCAGGTGCATGGTCCCGACGGACACGCGGTCGCGCGCGGTCTTCACGTCGTCATCGAGCAGCGCGACGGGTAGCCCTGCCGCGTCCACGGCCGCGCGAGCCCTCGGCAACTCGACGGGCGAGCGGACGAAGACGCTCATTTCCCCGGGTGTCATGCCCTCCGCCGCGCGGTCCGCCAGCCAGCGGCCCACCACCGCGGACTCTTCCTCGGCGCTTTCGAGTACGCGAAGCAGCGGCGGCGGCCCGTTGAAGACCGAAACCGTGCCGCGCTCTTCGGTATTGCCGTCCACGTCGGAGACCTGCTTTCCCAGCAACCGGTCAGCCTGCGCCCTGATCTGGTGCGACGTCCGGTAGTTGATACGCAGCGTCCCCGACCGGCTCCGGATGTCCACGCCGAGCGAGCGCCACGAGAACGGTAGCTGGAAGATCCGCTGTCCGAGGTCGCCTGCAAAGAAGAGGGCATCCGGCCGGCCGCCGGCGAGGGCGGCCACGAAGCGGAGCTGCGCCACGCTCACGTCTTGCGCCTCGTCCACCACCACGAAGTCGTACGGTGGCCGCTCACCCGTGGCGAGGCGCGCGGCCAGCCGGCTGTACAGATCAGCCTGCGTCACGAGCCTCCGTTCGTTCAGTCTCACCCGCACGCGCTCGAAGATCGCCCAGAGCGCCTGCCGCTGCTGCTCCGGCAGTCTCGTCTTCCGACCGAGCCTGGCGACGTCTCGGTACGCCTCCCACGAAGCGAGCTGCCACGCGTCCACGACCTCCTTCCATTCCGATAGCAGAAAGGGGAGAGAGAACTTCTGGTCCACGCTATCGCGGGCGGCCTCTCGCACGAGATCGCGCATCACGTCGCGCGACGCGACCTCCGCGCGGCCGAGCATGCGGTCGTGAAGCCGGCGAGCGACCGTGTCCAGCGCGTCCACGTCGATGCGCTCGCGGAGGCGCGGCTCGGTGCCGATCAGCCGTGCGAGCTTGGTGCGCAGCGCGCTGGCCAGGGTGTCCGAGAAGGTGGTGAGGAGGATGCGAGCGTCGGGGTTAGCGCGGGCCAGGTGCGCTGCGCGGTGGAGCGCGACGACGGTCTTGCCGGTACCGGCTGAGCCAGCAATGCGCGCCGGCCCGCCAAATCGGTGCTCCGCCAACTCGCGCTGCGCAGGGTGCAAGAAGACCGTCCACCGCTCCCATGGATACTCCAGCGCGCGCGCTAGCTCGTCCACGTCGGTGACTACGCGGAAGCGGCGCCGCGCGTCCGGGTGATCGAATGGATCGGCCGCCGGGGGCGCGGGCCGCGGCTTGTGAGGCGTCCCCCCGGTCGCCAGCTCGAGCAGTGCTTCAGCGGCCTCCGACGGCAGGTGGTCTGCCAACGCGAGCACCGTGTCGTCGGTGGCCTGCCGGACGTCGGTGAGCCACTCGGCCGGTACGCCGTAACTGAGCAGCTCGTCGTTGGAGACGTGCACGAACAGCGGCTTCTTCGGAGCTCGCTCCGGAGGCGGCTGCACGTACGCGGGGACGACGATCTCCTGTACCCGCTCGCGGATCTCCACGAGTTGCGCCGCGCCCGTGGTCGGGTGCGTCTCCAGCTTGCGGCACTCGGCCCACGCATACGCCTTGTCGTGATGGTCCACGTAGCAGAGCAGCAGGCTGTCTGCCGTGCGATGCACGATGAGCCGGATGTCCTGGCTCACGCGCACGGACCAGAACCGCTTGTCCTTGGCCTTGGCGAGCTTGTGGAAGCCCATGCCGGAGTTGACGGGATTGAGCTGCAGGTCGAAGGCAGTCGTCTTGACCGCCTTCTGCTCGTCGCCAGTGAGTCGCGCGAGGCTGTCCGTGAAGGTGTCGGCGATGCGGAAGTCCATGGCGTCAGATGGGCGGGAGTTTGTCGAGCGCAGCCGCGACGATCTTGCACGCCTTGATGAGGTCGGTCAGTAGGCGCTCGTCGACATACAGATCGCCTTCGTACTCTCCACGGTTGCGACGGTCATGGCAGGTGGCAAACACCCGCCACACCTCGGGACCGAGACCCAGCGTGTGCGGAAGCACCTGGAACACGATGTATCGGTTCGCGGGACGATACCCTGACCGGCGCAATGCTGCCAGGCACAGGGCGTGCGAAGCGTTGTAGGCGAGATCGAACCGGCCACCGAGGGAGTTTGATTTGTTCTCGGAATCGGCGAGACGTTCGAGGCCGGACTGCCTCAGCGCCGCGAACTCTTTCGCGTCCGGAGCTTCATTGCGCAAGGGCTGGTCCGGTCCCGAGAGGTTCTCAAGCGGGGAGGGCACGCTCGTCACCAATCAGCCACAGCTTCGGCTGCGCCAGCACTCGCGTCACGAACGCACTGTCCTGCTTCACGCGCTTGGAGAGGTCTTTCGACGAATAGATCGTGGGGGCAACCTTTCGCCCGAGTTGTTTGGAGGCCTCTTCGAGGGCAGCGAACAGATCGGCGTAGGTCAGGCGGTCGCTGACGACCATCAGGTCAATGTCGCTTGCCGCGGTGTCCTCGCCTTTCGCGATCGATCCGTAGACGAAGGCCGCGCGGATGCTTCCAGAAACCGGTGCCAGCGCCGCGCGCAAGACGTCGGCCAGCCCAGACGTCTTGAGCACTAATGCTCGCAGCTCATCGAACACCGGCGACGCGCTGTTTGCCTGATAGTGCTTCTGCTTGCCGACGCGGGTGGCGGTGACAAGGCCTGATGCCTCGAGCCGGGCAAGCTCTCGCTGTACGGCGCCGGTACCGGAGCGTGCCAGGCCGATCACCTCGTTGGCGTAGAAGCTCCGCCGGGGATTGCCGAAGAGCACTCCGAGCACCCGCTGCTGCACCTTGGCGAACAGCGCGTCGGCCAAGCCCGGTGCCGCGATCGTTTTTTTGGGCTTCATGACGGCTTGTTTCATTCCCAAGATGGGTATGATAAACCCCATATTGGGTATCTTGCAAACTCCGCCTCAGAGCGCGCGGGCGATCGCCTCCGCACGGGCCGGAACGTCCGTGATCCACCCGATCAGCAAGGGCACTCTGGTTGGGCGGCCGACCGGCACGATTGCGTTGAATGCCGGATTGCATGTCATAGCTTCAGCGAATCGCTGATAATCCTCACGGCTCTTATCGTCCGCGTGCCCACCGAAGCTGTGGATCAGCAGGACGGCGAGGCGAGCACCGAACCGCTCGGCCTGCACCAGCGCAGACGCCGCGCGATGCAGCAGCTTTTACCGGAGCGCGGATACGTCAACACCCTGAAGCCCGAGCGAATCTCGGAGGAACTGCAGCCGTGCTGGCTTGCCGCTGGTAGGTGGCGCGTCGACCAGCCACTCCCCAACGAGTCGATCAAGCGGCTCCCCCGACTTGGCCTCGACGGCAAGCGAGATGATGCCAGCAGCACCCCGCAAGAGCGCCCATACGTCGTTCTGGGATGGATGCCCGCCGCCGGGGAGATCGACCTGTAGCTCCGGGATCGCGACGAGCAGCTCCGCGTTGGCCGCGCTCGGATGCGAATCCAGAGCCGTTGCGACGAGGGTCGGCAGGCCTCGGGGATTCTGCTGAGCGCCTTCCCATGCCGTCGAACACTCGAAGGCTGACTTACCCTGCCGCCAGTGGCGATCCGGGTCAGCCAGTAGTCGCTGCCAGTCGTCGCGCCCAGCCGAGGGAAGGAAGATCCTGGTCATGCCACCCTGAATACTTTCATCACCTCGTCGCCGAGGTGGTTGATGACCTTCACGGCGATGCGCCCGGACTTCGGCTTCTCGAAGGGGCGCGACGTATCGCTGTGGAGCGTCGCCCACGCGTCCTCGTCGATCTCGGCCTTGAGCGTCGTCTTCAGCGCGCC
>Ga0066710_100004390_pt1 | contig 12465 bp, 10 predicted proteins | sample GraSoiAngelo_159_FD_79666 | JGI IMG/M metagenome (GOLD analysis project Ga0066710, IMG submission 79666) | Grasslands soil microbial communities from the Angelo Coastal Reserve, California, USA - 14_1009_16_40cm | ecosystem: Environmental > Terrestrial > Soil > Grasslands | place: USA...
AAGAAGATCGTCGACTCGATCAACTGAAGATGTTCGAATAGGAAGCGTGCCGGCGTAGCCGGCCAAACCGCTTTGAGCGGTTCACAAATCAAGCCTCCGGCTTTGCCGGAGGTACATGACTCTCGGAGGGCGGAGCTTTAGTACAGTTCTCTTACTTGGCGCCGGTGCGTCGCGTGGCGCGCTTCGACATGTCTTGCTAAATGGCAAACGCGTTAAGCCGCCGCTTAATGCTGATTTTTTTCAGGTTGCTGAGACATACGCGAAAGGAATGGGCAACAATTCAACAGATGCAAAGCGGCTTGCTAGATTGAAGCATGTTTTCAAGGAAGACATTCCCGTAAGGGGACTTCCAACCATGGAAGAGGCATTCAGTCTTCTATACATTGCGAAGGATTTTCCGGAGATTTATAGGGCTCGCCCCGGCAGGAAGCCACCGGTTGGCAACCGGAAGGAGATCGAGGACTTTTTATGTTTGACGTTTGATATCTTGGCTCTTCTCGACACGAAAGCGAAGCAAAACACCGGTTATGACCGCCTGGCTGGCAAATTGGGGTCAGACGATGCAATTATTTCTCTAAACTACGACACTCTTCTGGATTCAGCCCTTGTTCGACGTGGTTGGAATCCGAAGGCTGGCTATAGACTTGGAGGTGGATCGAGAAAAGTAGAGTGGGCGCCCAATCACTCAGACGAAAACGGACGTACTCCTCGCGTGTCACTCCTCAAATTGCACGGCTCGATAAACTGGTTCGTCCGCGGAAGCTACGCCACCCTGTCCAAAGTTTTTGCAAGTAAACCGGTGCGCGTTACCGGTCCGCGGCGAAATGAAATTAACGGCCATATCCGTCAGATCGTCCCGCCGGTTTATGGAAAGATATTTGAGCATGGCCATTGGAGAAAGCTGTGGACTGAGGCGTTTCAAAAATTGCTTGCCGCAGAAATGTTAGTTGTAATCGGATGTTCGCTTATTGATACCGACTTTCACCTCCGCGCCCTACTTAGCCGTGTGGCGAAATACAGGAAGGAAAAAGATCAACCATTCAAGCGCACCATTTTCGTTGCGGGCACGAAAACTCGTCGAAAATGGCAGAAAACACTCAAAGGCAGCTATAAAGCAACCACCGGCTATCCAAGCTTTGAAATGTTTCTTCGAAGGGAGCTAAAAACGTGAATGATGACACCGACTATCGACTGATCGTAGCGATGGAACGAATCAGTATGGTTCTTGGCGCCCTCTATGCTACTCACATGGGTGATCTTGACCAAAGCTAAAAGCAGACCGGTTAAGCCGGTGTGGCTTTTCAAACACGGAGATTGCCCATCTATTAGCGACAACTCCAAACACAATTAACGTTGCCCTTCACGCGGTACGCCGAAAAAAGAAAAGGACGGGGAAAGGCGGTTCAAGGAAAGCCAAATAGCAATCGAGAGAAATTAGTCACCTCTGCTCCGATCGTCCAGAAATTTTGGAACTGCTGCAACATCCTACGCGACGACGGGCTGTCATACGGCGACTATCCTTGGGCAGAGCCTTTCCGGAGCCCAGCGGCTGCAACTCACGGTAGACTCCGCTTAAGGGTTCAGGACGGGATCTAAGCAGTTAACGTCCCTGTTGTTTTTTGGAAAGGGCTGCTGACCTAACAAGGCTATGCTGCCGCCGAATCCAACTCCGATATTTCGTTTCATTCACGTGGATAATCTGGACACGCGGATGCGGCGCGGTGCTCTTCATGAGCCGAATGACGTGCCATCTGATGGTTTGCCTTACCGCTTCTGTCACAACCCAGCGGTCCAAGGAGCTCGCGCGGCTGTAACTGTTAGCGTCGGACCGGGTGGAACCATTCACGACTACGTGCCTTTTTACTTCGGCTATCTCTCGCCGATGATGTTGCAGCTAAAAACGGGACAAGTGGCTGGTTATCACGAGGGGCAGGAACCGCTAATTTATTTAGTGTCATCCGCACAGGCCGTGGCGGACGCTGGTTCGGGATTCGTGTTCACGGACGGTCACGGGTTGGCGCTTTTTACAGATTGGTTCGATAGTCTTCAGCGACTGGACGCGGTTGATTGGGACATGGTGTACCAGCGCTACTGGAGTGACAATGTGAACGACATGGATCGGCAACGGAGGAAGCAATCCGAGTTTCTCGTGCATCAGTTGTGTCCTTGGTCGTTGATTCAAGAGATTGCCGTCATCAACACACAGGTGCGTGATCGTGTGGAAGCTATACAGACAATGTTCCCTACACCGCAAAGAAAGATGGTCAAGATTGAACGAAGCTGATACTATTGATACAAAACCTACCAATGATTCACGACGCTTCAGGTAATCTTTTGCAGGCTGAAACCGAAGCTCTGGTCAACACTGTTAACTGTATTGGCTTCATGGGCAAAGGAATTGCCTTGCAGTTTAAGCAGGCGTGGCCTGAGAACTTTGAGGCTTATGCGAAGGCTTGCAAAGCGGGAGAGGTCCGTCCCGGGCGGATGTTTATCTGGGAAACTGGACGGATGATCAATCCCAAATTCATAATCAACTTCCCTACTAAACGGGACTGGAGAGGGAAATCACGAATTGAAGACATCAAAAGTGGCCTGCGAGCATTAATTGCGGATGTTCGAAGGCTTGGAATCCGAACGATTGCCGTTCCGCCCTTAGGCTGCGGCAATGGTGGGCTTGACTGGAGAGACGTTCGACCACTGATCAAAGAAGCATTCGCGGATGTGCCAGATGTGAACGTGCAGCTCTATAGCCCTGACGGTGCTCCAGACGCGAAGGCCATGCCGGTCAACACGACTAAGCCGAAAATGACGGCGAGTCGGGCGTTGTTCATCAAGCTAATGAATCAATACGGTGCGTTGAATTACCGGCGTACGCTGTTGGAAATTCAAAAGCTAGGATATTTCCTTCAAGAAGCCGGCGAACCGCTCCGGCTACGGTTTGAGGCGGGGCTTTATGGTCCCTACGCAGCAAACTTGAACAAGGTCTTGGAATTGTTAGAGGGACATTACATCCGCGGCTACGGCGATAGCCAGAAGCCTGATGCAGAGATTGAATTGCTGCCAGGAGCTGTCGAAGACGCCGATATGTTCTTAACGAGTCATCCGGAGTCGGTGACACGACTTGCACGAGTCGCTGAATTGATCGAAGGTTTTGAAACACCCTATGGCATGGAGCTTCTGTCTACGGTCCACTGGGTGTGTACGCATGGTGATCCGAACGCGACCAATGCGGAGACCGCTATCAGTTCGGTGCAATCCTGGAATGACCGTAAGCGCGACATGTTTAAGTGCGAGCACATCCGACTGGCACACCAGCGCCTAGCCGATCTAGCCTGGATTTCCAAGTAACCCAATCATCTGAACACCTGGGAGCCTCGCGCCCGAGTGGCTGACCAACCCCAACAACTCGTCCAGAAACTCTGGAACTACTGCAACATCCTTCGTGATGACGGATTGTCCTACGGCGACTACGTCGAGCAGTTGACCTTTCTTCTGTTCCTCAAGATGGCGGACGAGCAGAGCAAGCCGCCTTTTAACAAAACGTCACCCATTCCCAAAGGCTTCGACTGGGCCAGTTTGCTCGCCAAGGACGGCGACGAATTGGAAATTCATTATCGCCACCTGCTGGAGACGCTCGGTAAAGAGAAGGGCATGCTCGGTGTTATCTTCCGCAAGGCGCAGAATAAGATTCAGGACCCGGCGAAGCTGCGGCGGTTGATCGTAGATTTGATCGATAAAGAACAGTGGACCTCGTTGTCGGCCGATGTGAAGGGCGACGCTTATGAAGGTCTGCTAGAGAAGAACGCGGCGGATGTGAAAGGTGGAGCGGGACAATATTTTACGCCGCGGCCGCTGATTGCGGCGATCGTTGACGTGATGCGACCCGAGCCGAAGATGACCATCTGCGATCCGGCGTGTGGTACGGGTGGGTTCTTGTTGGCGGCGTACAATTACTTGTCGGAATCTGGCGGTTACAAGCTCGACCGCGAGCAGAAAAAGCGACTGGCGACTGAAACGCTGTACGGCGTAGAACTGGTAGACGGTGTGGCGCGGTTGTGCTGCATGAACATGCTGCTGCACGGCATCAGCGCGGACGGAGCGGACGAGGTGCCGATCGAGGTTCGTGATGCGCTCGGCAGCCAGGGCGGCAAAAATTATGAAATGGTGATGACCAATCCGCCATTCGGGAAGAAGAGCAGCGTAACGATTGTTAATGAGAAGGGCGAGGCGGAGAAGGAGAGCCTGACGATTCACCGCGACGACTTCTGGGCGTCGACCAGCAACAAGCAGCTCAACTTTCTCCAGCATGTCTTCACGATTCTCAAACAACATGGCCGAGCTGCCATCGTCGTGCCGGACAACGTGCTCTTCGAAGGCGGAGCAGGAGAGACGGTCCGCCGCGAGCTGCTCAAGCAAGCGGATGTGCACACGCTGCTGCGCCTGCCGACGGGTATTTTCTACGCGCAAGGCGTGAAGGCCAACGTGCTCTTCTTCGACCGCAAACCCGCGCAGGAAAAAGCGTGGACCGAAAAGCTTTGGATCTACGATTTTCGGACCAACAAGCACTTCACTCTCAAAGAAAACCAACTCAAGCGCTCCGATCTCGACGACTTTGTCGCCTGCTACCACGCCGCGAACCGTCACCAGCGTACCGAGAGCGAACGCTTCAAGTGCTTCAACTACGACGACCTCGTCAAACGCGACAAAATCAACCTCGACATCTTCTGGCTCAAAGACGAATCCCTTGAAGACTCCGCGAATCTTCCCCCTCCCGACATCATTGCTGCAGAAATTGTGGAGGATCTGGAGGCCGCGCTCGCACAATTTGCGGAAATCGCTGCGGATTTGAGTGGAGAAGAGAAGCGCGAGACATAAGGTGACTGCGCGTGGCGCGGTAGCGTAATGAGCGGTGATACTTCCACATTGCGGCCGCACGGCGGTTACCGGAGGCTGCGCTCATTTCAGGTAACGGAGATCATCTACGACGGCACGGTCGCTTTCTGCGATCGGTTCATCGATAAGCGGTCGCGAACGCATGATCAGATGGTCCAGGCGGCGCGCAGCGGGCGTCAGAACATCGCCGAGGGTAGCCGGGCGTCGGCGACTTCGAGTCAGACCGAGCTGCGGCTCGTAAACGTTGCCCGCGCGAGCCTCGATGAGCTGCTGCTCGACTACGAAGACTTTCTGCGCCAGCGGAAGTTGAACCAGTGGGAGAAGGACGCCCCAGAGGCGCGGCTGGTGCGCGATGTGGGGGTAAGAAGAGATCGGACGGATCAAACGAATCAGACTGATCGGTCGGATCAGGCGGATCACAAGAAAAACTACTCGCACTGGCTCGAACACCGCGAGCCGGCGGTAGTTGCCAACGCGATGATCTGTTTGATTCACCAGGCCAACTATCTGCTCGACCGCCAGATCCACGGGCTGGAGCGGCAGTTCGTCGAAGAGGGCGGCTACAGCGAGCGGCTTGCCGCGGCGCGGTTGGAAAAGCGGAGGCAGGCGATCTCTCATCCGACGGATCTGTCGGATCCGACCGATCGGTCGGATAAATCAAAGACACTGCCTGCCGCGCCAAACTGTGCTGTCTGCGGCAAGCCGATGGTGTTGCGCACGGCACGCAAGGGAGCCAAGACCGGCTCGCAGTTCTGGGGCTGTTCAGGTTACCCGCAGTGCAAATCAACTTTGCGGCTGTAAGCTTCATGTCCGAGTACTTCCATAAGGAACGAAAACATCACTATCTCGATTAAGCAGACTCTCGAGTCGCCGGAAGGCGACGAGAACATGGTCGTCCTATTGGCTGTCGAGTCAGGCAGCCGGGCGTGGGGATTTGACTCTACTGCGGCGGACCGGACCACAGTATTTCGACTTTCTAGCTGACTCACTGATCAAGGAGCCGTGAAATGATTCGCACGTTGGTGATGATTGCACTACTGATTTTACCTCATTCGGTCTATGGGCAGGCGAAGGGATGGGAAAAGGAATGGACCGATGCGCTGGAAGGCGCGAAGAAAGAAGGCAAGTTGGTGGTGGCGACTTCGCCGGACCCGGTCATGCGTGAGATCGCCGCTAAGTTTAAAGCGCGCTATGGCATCACCGTGGAGCATTTGGCGGGGTCGTCGAGCCAACTGGCCGACCGGTTAGGAACCGAGCGGCGGGCGGGGATAAATACCGTCGATGTTTTTCTCGCCGGTATTCAGACGGTAGCAAATATTCTTTACCCGGAGAAGATGCTCGATCCCCTCAAGCCGGCATTGATCCTTCCGGAAGTGGTGGATCAGAAAAAATGGAAGAGAGGTAAACCGTGGTTCATCGATCCGGAAGAACGCTACGTACTGCGGGTCTATAGCACCATCACCGGCCTGCTACACATAAACACGGAGCACGTGAAGTCAGGCGAATTAACCAATGCCACCGACCTGCTGCAAACCAAATGGCGCGGGAAGATCGCGACCGAAGACCCGACGGTCGCAGGAAGCGGCAGCAACACGGCGGCACGGATCTACCTCCAAATGGGGGAAGATTTTGTCAAAAGACTTTATCTTGGTCAGAAGGTGGTCCTCACGCGAGAGCGGCGCCAACTCACGGATTGGCTGGCGCGAGGAACCTACCCGATTTCCTTTGGCGCGCAAAGCTCGGACGTGGACAAGATGATCAAAGAGGGATTCCCATTAAAGGAAGTTTATGGGTTTCCCGATATGCCGCCGGCTTTAACCGGCTCGCCTTGGTTGCTGACTCTCATGAACAAAGCGCCGCACCCGAACGCCGCGCGGGTCTTTGTGAATTGGATCGTTTCAAAGGAGGGGTTGGAGATTTATGCCCGTGCCGAGGGCCGGGCGGCCTTGCGCACGGATACCGACGAGTCGTTCCTCTCAGCCGAGGAACGGCCAAAAGAAGGGATCAAATACTTCGACACTTACGATTGGCAATTTACCGTGACGGAAAAAGAAAAAATCCGGCTCCGGTTGAAAGAGCTGCTCGGTCGCTGAAGGAGGCTTTTGGATACTATGCGCATTCTTCTATTGCGGCCGGAAAGCGATGATCCTTCGCCGATCGATCAGTCCCTTGGCGCCCGGTTGTGGGCGCAGACGCGGGTCAATAATGAAGAAATTGTTGTTACGGAAGAAATTTTCCAGCGCGATGACGCCGATCTCGAAAGAAAACTAGCGCGTTGGCGAGATGACAAGGTTTCGGCCGTGATCGGGGCGACCAACGTTCCGGAGTCAACTCGCCTTGGAGAATTGGCCGCAAAGATGAATCTCTTGTGCTTCGTTGCCAACAATAACCCTGTGGTTTGGCAGGGCCGCCGGCAGGTATTTCACATCGGACTGCCGACCCGCCAGACGACTGCCGCTGTGGCAGCGCTCATCGAAAAAAATAACCTACGGCGTGTTCTTCTGCTCCATGACCAGACAGAGTTCCAAAGCCGTGTCGCTTCTAGCATGGAGGGCGCGTTAAAAACCCGCGGGATGGACGCGAGATCCCAGCCGGTGTTGTTCGAGGAAGGCATTCAGTTCCCACGCGGCTGGAAGCCCGATTTGATTTACGTGATCTTTTCCAGCGAGCAAAAAGCTTTGCGGGTTGCGCAGATGATCAGAAACATCGCGCTGGATATTCCTCTCCTGTTCGGCCGCTCGCTCTTGAGAGAGAGTTTCTTGGTGTCGCTCGGCGATCATACGGGTGAGTGCTGGTTTGTCGATATGTTTCATCGAAACGGCCATCAGACGCCGGCGCAACAGAAGTTTTTCCAAGCGATGACAGCCAACGGCGTGCAGATACCGACGGCGAATCATGCCTTTGGCTGGGATGGCATGGCACATTGCGCGGCGGCGTTAAACTTTGCCGGGAGCGATCCGTTACGCGCTATCGATTATCTGGAATCTCGGGTAACGCTGGAAGGCGCCAGCGGTGCTTGTTGTTTCAGCCGCGAGAATCACAACGGGCGATTCGAGCCGGGCCCGCATACGATTACGCGGTGGCGTAATCATCACCTTGAAGATGTGTAATTGGCTCAAGGAAGTATCAGGGGAGGCGTTAAGGTATGGAATGCAGGCATTAAGCAAACGGGGTCAGCAAACGGGGTCAGAGAACTTTTTTCTGCCGAATCTAGGGAGAAAAGTGGACGGGCTGGATTTCCATTGAGGTTGGACGTAAGCGGCGCTCATAACGATTGTCTCGGTATTTGATCTCGGCGGCTAACTAATAACTTGACTTACACTTGAGTAATCTACGCTGTTTCAGCGTGTCCTAGTTTGAGGGAATCCTTCCCGTTCCAAATCTTGTACTAGAGAAGCGTCGACAAAGCTTATTGGGTTGGCGCCGGCGGCTTCGGCGCCTAAACCTTTTAGCAATCCTTTAACACTTTCTAAATCCACCGCGATAGTTTTCTGCAACTGTTTTTGACCGTAGATGCGGTAGACTTCCGCTAAGATCTCCGGGTCGTCGATGCGGACGTATTTGGCGAGGACTTTGATCGCCGAATCTTTGTCGTTGCGTGTTTCTTGAACCGCTTCATAGTAGGCGCGCAGGACGCGGAGGACGGTGTCGCGGTTCGATTTGATGAAAGATCGGCGCGTGCTCAGCGGAGAGTTGATGTAAGGAATGCCGTAATCGGCAGCGTCGACGAGCTCGCGCAGGCGCATCTTGATGCCGCGGAGATTGCTCGGAGCGGAAATCATACCGCCATCGACAAAACCTTTCACGACGGAAATCAACAATTCCGGCATGCCGCCTCGAATAGCTAAAACGGTGAGATCTTTATTCCGCTGAAATCCCCAGCGCTCGAGCAACAGACTCAAAACCAGATCGGGCGAGTCGCCTAGGTTACTGACGCCGATCTTCCTACCTTTGAGATCTTCGATTCTTCTAATCTCCGGTTTGGTCATCAGAGAAAACACCGCGACTTTGATGGTGTTGGCGATGATGGCCAAGTCGGCGCCGCGAAGCGTCGAGCGCACGACGGCTGGCGGTGAAGCGCGGACGAAGTGCACTTCACCGGCGAGCAGCGCTTCGATGGCGACGCCGCGAATGTAGGTCAACTCGACGTCGACGCCGTGTTTGTCGAATAGTTTTTTATCTTTGGCGACCCAGAGTGGCAGCATCGCGCCGCTAATGGAGCTGTAGGCGATGCGGATGGGGGCGGCGTGGACGAAGGGTGGCAATGTCGCAACTAGGACTGCAGTGACGAGCAACGGGAAAATTAAAACTTGGCGGGCGGGCATGGTCCTTACTCTCGGGAGTGACATGAAACCTGAGTACGCGAGCAGCACCCCTATCCCTTCCTTCCCCCGGCGACGGGGGAAGGAGGAAGACAGTCTCGGAAAAATAATTTAGTTAATTGATGCTACGCGGCAGCGCTGGTGGCGTCGACTTTCTGACCCTGCACGACGTACGCCATGTAAATGCAGTCTGCCATAGCGCGACGCATGTTGTTTTTCATCAGCTGAGCTTCGATGCAGGCCTCCTGCAGCTCTTTGGTGTCGGCGTATTTTTTCAAGATCTCTTTTCTGAGCACGCCGTGTTCGACGTCGACGTCGGCGTGGAGTTTGTAAAACGTCAAGGCATCGTCGGGGACCCATTTATAGTGTTTGCGGAACGTGTCGAGATCACGTGACATCGCTTTGGCCGTGTCGTCTCCCTCGGAGACGGCGACGCCGAGCAGCCAAGAGGTCTTGAAGGCCGCGTTGGCAAAGCTGTCGACGGCGAACTTGACGCCATAGAGCGGCTCGGAATGGCGCACGGACTCACGATCCATTCCCAGACCGACGCAGACATCCAGCCAATATTCGGGATGGGGCTTGTGAGACTTGCCGATCAGATCTTCGCCTTCCTCCTCGATCGCTTTGGGGAGCCACATGCGGCGTACTTCGACATGGGGACAGTTATAAAGTATCGCGTACTCTTTGATCGGTACTTGTTTCGTGAAATAGTAGCGCTCCTTGGCCCAGCCTTGCAATTGTTCTTTGCTGCATTTGCCTTCGCGAAAGATCGCTTCCCACGGATGCGGCGGGCGTTGGTGATCTTGCCGGGTGGCTTCGAAGAACGTGGTGATGAATTCATCTGGGCTGAGTTTGCGGTCAAGGGTGAACATGATTCGTGGCTCCTCGTGCGGGGAGGGCACGGCATGCCGTGCCCCTACAATGATATGATCGTCGACGGGGTTAATTCTTGGCGTCTTCGCGATAGTGGCCGATCGCATCCATCAGCGGCTTATCAGACATCACAAAAAATATCGCCGGATCTTTCGACGTGTTCTCATGACAATGAAAATTCCACAGCGGGACGACGAAGGAATCTCCTTGTTCCCACTCGTAACGCTTATCGCCAACGTAGCTGACGCCGCTGCCGCGCCACACATGATAGATGGTCGAACTTGTATGTCGATGACTCTTGGTTTTTTCGCCGGCACGGAGCATGTGAATCTGGCAAGCCATGGTCGGCAGTGTCGGGCCACCGGTAACCGGGTTGGTGTAATCCAGCACGATACCGTCGTAGGGATCACCCGGCTGTTCGCCGACTTTGTTCAATGCATTTTCCGTGTCAGCCCATTTGTAACAGAAGGCGGGTGGCTGAATCGAATTCTGTTTTATCCACGAAGGACGCAGCGCACCTACTGTCGCTAATGTGTAGCCTTCGGGCTTGGTCACTGTCTGCTTCTTGCGTGGATCGGGCTCGTGGAAATCGGTTTCCAATAGCCGGACCAGCGGCGCGTCGAGACCATCGAGCCACATCATCGGCTCGCCGCGGTTCTCGTGGTCGTGCCAAGTCCAGCTGGGCGTGGTGACAAAATCGCCTTCGCCGATCTCAAAAGATTCGCCTTCGACGATGAGGCGGGTGCCGTGGCCCTTCACGATAAATCGTATCGCGCCGGCCATGTGCCGGTGCGATAAGGCGTCTTCCCCGGGTTTGAGCAGTTGAAGATTTAACACCAGTGTGCGCGATGTGCCGTTTTTGAGCGATGGATTCCACAGCTGAATCACGCGCCGAAACGACACGTCCAATCCGACGACGTCGCCGGCTTTATCCATCGCAGCGAAAAGGTCCTTCCCTTTCCAGAGGCAAGATTCGAAAGACGGCACCGGCTCGCGGTAAGCATCACCCTGCACGTTCTGCCAGTAGCCTTTGAAATTCTTGCTTTGGAGCTCCTCTTCGAAAGCCTTCAGTGCCTCAGACATGGCGTTTACCTCCATTTGTGCTATGTGGCTTTATCTAGCCCAATTCCCGCCGACGTTGCAAGGTGTGAGATCGAGGAGGCAATGGAGTATTGGAGTAATGGGAAAAGCGTTGGACAGTTAACACTTGGGCCTCGCTGCACTCAAGCTCGACCGTTTGCCTCACAAATTTGTCCAGCAAAATCTCAACAGTATTTACCAATTTGCCTCAATCTTCGCGAAGCATGTCTGTGGTGCGGCGATTGCAATCATCTTCATCGCGCTACTGTGGTGTTTCCGAAATCCGTTGGATAACTTGGACATCATTCGGTCAAATCAGCCTAAGGCTGAGACGACCCGGAGTCCAGGAATCTTTGTAGGGGCGTATGGCATACGCCCCGGGGTGGATGCCGGCTTTCGCCAGCATGACAACGAACAGGCAAAATGACTTTTTCAACGAACTTTAATCAGAGCACGAGAATGATCCAGGAGGATATCACATGAGTCCGATGAAAATGTGCCGGCTCTTCGCTCTTCAGTTAGCCTTTATGACCGTCGCGACATTTTCCGCCGCGTATAGCGCCGACTCGGGCCACGGTGATTTTTGGGGACCGAAGTACCGCGCCCGTCCTCAGACAGACGCGGGGCCAAAGCATCCCAATCATCAGGCGAACGCGCCCGTCGGTTGGGTGCGTCACTGGAACGAGATGGCGATCAATGCCAGCGGATTGGATCATACTCCCGTCTCTCCCGAAGAGAATCGAATTTTCGGCGAGCAATTCGGACCGGGACGTTCCAGCCGTGCAATGGCGATCGTGCACGTCGCGATCTTCGAGGCGATGAACGCCATTGTCGGCGGCTATCAGAGCTACACCGGTCTTGCGCCGAGCGACGGTGGGGCGTCGCTTCAAGCGGCGATTGCGCAGGCCGCTCACGACACGCTCGTGGTACTTTTTCCCTCCCAGACGACGAGTTTCGACGCGTTGCTCGCGGCGGATCTGGCCAAGCTTCCTAACAATCGCCCCAGGGCCAACGGCATTGACCTCGGTCATCGAGCGGCCGTGGCGATCTTGACCCTGCGCGCCAACGATGGCTCGCAGCACGCCGAACCCCACGTCGGAATAGATTTCATCACCAGCAACCAACCGGGAAAATGGCGTCAGGATCCGATCAGCGAGCTTCCACTGGCGCTCGGCGCATTGTGGGGCGGCGTCAAGCCGTTCGTGATGAACTCCGCCGATCAGTTTCGTGCGTCGCCGCCACCCGCGCTAACGAGTACCGCCTATGCGATCGCTTTCGATCAAGTGAAGCGCTTGGG
>Ga0066710_100004392_pt1 | contig 12462 bp, 12 predicted proteins | sample GraSoiAngelo_159_FD_79666 | JGI IMG/M metagenome (GOLD analysis project Ga0066710, IMG submission 79666) | Grasslands soil microbial communities from the Angelo Coastal Reserve, California, USA - 14_1009_16_40cm | ecosystem: Environmental > Terrestrial > Soil > Grasslands | place: USA...
GTCCTCGAGAACGAGGAGCGGCGGTCCGCCATGTACCGCCGCCAGATCAGCGCCGGCACGACCGACGAGACGACCGGCTGCGCGTCGCTCGACGCGCTCGACCGCCGCCTGCGCGACGAGTTCGAGCGCGCCAGGCGTTACTCGCTGCGGTTCTCGGTCGTGCTGGTGGACATTGACCGGCTCCGGGACGTAAACGAGAAGCTCGGCCAGCCTGCGGGCGACCGCGTCCTGGGCGAAGTGGGAGCGATCCTGCAACGCGAGATCCGCGCGCCCGATTTCGTCGCCCGCTACGGCGGCGACGAGTTCGCCTGCATCCTGCCCGAGACCGACGCGGCCGGCGGGCGCCGTTTCGTCGAGCGGCTGCGCCAGGTGTTCGGGCGCCACACCTTCGCCGATCTCGGGCCGGGCCGGGCCCCCGCCATCTCCGCGGGAGTCGTCGCCTACCCCCACAGCGAAGTGCTGCGGCCCGAAGATCTGTTCACCCTGGTCGAGGGAGCGCTCCACCGGGCCAAGGAAGGCGAGGGCGATCGCATCGGGGTCGCGGGGCCCCTAGCCCCGAGCCCCTAGCCCCTAGTCGAGCGTCTTGTGGAAGCGGCGCACCGCGAGGCCGATCAGTCCGACCGCGAAGGTGACGAGCACCAGGATCTCAGGCCACAGGGCTGGTACGCCCACCCCCTTCAGGAGGATGCCCCGCAGCACCTTGAGGAAGTGGGTCAGCGGCAACAGCGCGCCCAGCCACTGGAAGACGAGCGGCATCGCCTGGCGCGGGAACATGAATCCCGAGAGCAGGATGTTGGGGAGGACAAAGAAGAAGCTCACCTGCATCGCCTGCTGCTGGGTGCGGACCAACGTTGAAATGAAAAGGCCGAGCGACAAGCTGGCCACCACGAAGATCAGGGCGACGCCGTAGAGCAGCAGGACATTACCCGTCAGCGGCACGTCGAAAACAAAGCGGCCGAGCAACAGCACGGCGCTCATCTGCACCAGCCCCACCCCCACGTACGGTGCGATCTTCCCGAGCATCAGCTCGGTCCGCGTGATTGGCGTGACGATCAGCTGCTCCAGCGTGCCGCGCTCGCGCTCCCGGACGATCGCCATGGCGGTGACCAGCACCATCGTGAGGGTGAGGATCACGCCCACGAGTCCCGGGACGATGTAGTTGGGGCTGCGCAGCCCCGGGTTGTAGCGCGGCCGAACCCGTGCTTCGATCGGCGGCTGGGGGCGCCCGGCGGCGGCGCCGAGGATCACGAGATTCCGGACCTGCGCCACGCCGGCGGCGGCCTGGATCGCGGCCTGCGACGACAGCGGGTCCGACGCGTCCACGATCACCTGCACGGCGGCGGTCCGGCGGCGCGCGAGATCGCGGGCGTAGTCGTAGGGAACGACGATGCCCGCCTGCGCGCTGCCACGTGCGAGCGCCGCGTCGAGGGCCGAGCGGCCGTCCACGTGCGCCACGATCCGGAAGTTGCCCGTGTTCTGGAAGGCCGCCACCAGATCCCGGCTCTCCGGCGTGCGCGATTGGTCCAGGACGACGGTCGGGATGTGCCGCACGTCGGTCTGGATCGCATAGCCGAACATGAGCAGCTGGACCACGGGGATGCCCACCATGATGCTGAGCGTGAGCCGGTCCCGGCGCATCTGGATGAATTCCTTGCGGAACATGGGCCAGAAACGCGGCAGCATCATCGCTCGTCGCGCTCCTGCAGGACGATGAAGGCGTCTTCCAGGGTGCGCGCTCCCCCTCCCACCTGCGCCGCGACTTCGGCCGGAGTGCCGACCGCGATCAGGCGGCCCTGGCTCATCATCGCCAGCCGGACGCACTGCTCCGCCTCGTCCATGTAATGCGTGGTGACGATGACGGTCGTCCCCTCACGAGCCAGCGTGTGGATCGTGCGCCAGAAGTTGCGGCGGGCGGCGGGGTCCACGCCGGCGGTCGGCTCGTCGAGGAAGAGGAGGCGCGGCTGGTGCATCAGCGCGCACGCCAGCGCGAGGCGCTGCTTCCAGCCGCCCGAGAGCTGGCCCGCGAGCTGGGGCAAGCGGCGGTCCAGGCCCAGGAACGCCACCACACCGGCGATGCGCTCGCGGCGGGCCGCCGCCGGCAGCCCGTAAATCGCGCCGTAGAAATCGAGGTTCTCGCCCACCGTCAGGTCTTCGTACAGGCCGAACTTCTGCGACATGTAACCGATGCGCTCCTTGATCCGGTCGGGCGCCTGGGTGACCTCGATCCCCGCCACCCGGGCCGTACCGTCCGAGGGCGCGAGCAGCCCGCACAGCATCCGGATGGTCGTGGTCTTGCCTGAGCCGTTGGGGCCGAGCAGGCCGAACACCTCCCCGGTCTCGATCTGCAGGGTGAGGTCGCTGACGGCGACGAGAGAACCGAAGCGGCGGGTGAGGTGGCGGGTCTCGACGGCCGGCTCGCTCACGGGGAGTGAGGGGGGAGCAGCGGCAAGTCCACCTGGACGGGCATGCCGGCCTTCAGCCGGCCGCCGCCGTCGCCGATCGCGACCTTGATGCCGAAGACGAGATCGGCGCGCTCCCGCTCGGTGAGCGCGGCGCGCGGTGTGAACTCAGCGCGGGGAGAGATTTCGGTCACGCGGCCGACTACGCCAGAGTCGGAGGGGGCGGCGCCGTCCATGTGCACGCGAGCCTCCTGCCCCACCTTCAGCCGGCCGACGAATCGCTCACCGACGTACGCGCGCACCCACGGGCGTCGCACCAATCCGATCGCGACCACCGGCATGCCCGTGGCGACGGCTTCCCCCCGCTCGGCGTACCGTGTCAGGACGATACCGTCCTCGGGGGCGACGAGGGTGAGCTCGTCGCGGATCGCCTGGGCCAGGGCGAGGGCGGCGCGCGCCGCCTGCGACTCCCGCGCGGCGCCCCGCACCGCCTGCAGCCGCGCCGTCGCGGCGGCCGCCGCGCTCTGCAGCTGATCGAACTGCTGCGGGGAGACGACGCCGGTCGCGCGCAACGGCCGGGCGCGCGCCAGGTCGTTGGCGGCGCGCTGGCTGTCGGCCTCCGCCGCGTGGATCTCCGCGGTGCGCGCCGTGGCGGCCTCCGCCTGGGCCCGGCGCTGTTCGATCAGCGCCGCGAGGCCCGGCTGGTCCAGCACCGCGACGGTGTCGCCGGCGCGCACGGTGTCGCCCTCGTCCTTGAGCAGGCGGACCAAGCGCCCCGAGGTGAGCGGCGCGAGCTGCACCTGACGGATTTCAATCGTGCCGGCGACGGTGAGTGTGCCGGCGTCGCGCCGGCAGGCGGCGGCCAGGACCGCGGCCGCGACCGGAAGCCAGCGCGGGCGTGCCACGGGGGGGGGGTCAGCGCCGCGCGGGCGCGCGGGAGGGACGGCGCAGCCAGTTCGCCGGATCGAGCGCGATCCCGCCCTGCCCGCGAATCTCGAAATGGAGGTGCGGCCCTTCGTCGCTCGTCTGGCCGCCCACGTGCCCGATCAGCTGCCCGCGGACGACCCGGTCGCCCTTCTGCACTGTCGCATCGTTGAGGTACGCGTAGAAGGTGTAATAGCCGCCGCCATGGTCGATCAGGACCGAGGTGAGGTACAGGCCCAGCGGGGCCGCGAGGCTGACCGTTCCCGGCGCGACCGCGCGCACCGCCGTCCCGACGGGCGCCTTGATGCCGATGCCGTGGCGCGGGATGCGCGTGTTGTTGGGGCCGGTCGTCGTCCCGAACGGATAGACGATGAGTCCTTCCACCGGCCAGTCGAGCCCGCCGAGGTCGGCGGTGGTGATCGCCCCCGGGCCGCCCGCCACGCCGCGGGCTTCCGCTTCGCGGCGCGCGCGCTCCAGGGCCTCGATGCGGTCGTTGAGGCTGCGCTCGTCGCGCTCGAGGCGCGACAGCCGCTGCTCCGCCTCGCGCGCGCTGCGGCGCGTCTCGCGCAAATTGGTCTGACGCGCGCGCTCGAGGGCCAGGTAGCGGTCCAGCTCGTCGCCACGCTCGCGGCGCCGCCGGCCCAATGTCTCGCGGGCGTCCACCAGTAGCTGGCGCTGACGCGCCACCCTGTCCCGCAGCTTGTGCATGTCGTTCGTGAGCAGCCGGTCCTGGCGGCTCACGAGGTAGAGGTACTTATAGCGCGACAAGAGGTCGCCGAAGCTCTCCGCCGCGAGCAGCACCTGCCAGACGTACAGCGGACCACGCTTGTGGATGTCCACGAGCCGCCGCTCGAGCACGGCGCGCTTCTCGAGCAGGGCGTCTTGCGCCAGCAGCAGGTCCACCGTGATCTGGTCGATCTGTCCGCCGAGCCCGGCGATCTGCCGATCGAGCTCGTTGACGATGCGGTTGGTGCTCAGTTTTTGGCGCTCGATGTTCGCGATTTCGTCGGACAAGGAGTGGGCGGCGGTGCGGAGACGGGCCAGCTCCTGCTCGACCTCGGATCGCTCGCGGCGGATTCCCTCCAGGCGGCGTTGGTTGTCCTGCATCTCTTGCTGGTACGTGGGGCGGGCCTGGGAGGATGCGGAGCCAGGAAGGAGTGCCAGGAGCGCGATGACGATCAGGGAGTGGGGAGTGGGGAGTGGTACGATGTGAGCCACAGTGGAACTCCGCTGTGCAGCGTCGCGAACCACTCCCCACTCCCCACTCCCCGTGTTGCTCATACGCGCTTCAAGTGCCGTCCGACACTCGTCGCGCTCCCGAGCAGCCCGATCAGCGCGCCGAACCCGACGATGGCCGCCGCTTGCTCGCGCGTGAAGAAGGCAGCCTGAATGAGGTACCGGTCGATCAGGGCGTAGGCGGCGAACGACAGCCCGACGGCCGCCAGGCCGCCGAGCAGCCCCTTGATCGCGCCCTGGAGGAGAAAGGGGCGCCGGATGAAGCCGTCGGTGGCGCCCACGAGACGCATGATGGCGATCTCGCGGCCGCGCTGCAGCACCGCCATGCGGATCGTCGTGCCGATGATGATGATCGCGACCGCGGCAAACGCCGCTCCCACGACGATGCCGACGGCGGCGGCGAGCTGGCGCAGGCGGTCGAGCTTTTCCACCCAATCGCGTCCGAAGCGCACGTCGTCCACGAAGCCGAAGCCGCGCAGCCGCTCCGCCACCGCCGTCACGTGGTCGGCGTCGCGGAAGCCCGGCTTGAGCTTCACCTCGATGGAGGCGGGGAGGGGATTACGCTCGAGCTCACGCAGCACGTCCCGGAACTCGACCAGCTCGGCGCGCGCTCGGGTGAGCGCCTCCTCCTCGGACACGTAACTCGCGGCCTGGACCTCGGGGAACGCCTCGATGTCCTTCAGGCCGGCCGCCGTCGCTTCGATCGGCGTGCCGGGCAGCAGATAGGCGACGATCTCGACCCGCTCCGCCACGCTGCGCAGAGCATCCTGGAGGTTGACCGCCACGAGGCCGAACAGCCCCAGCACGAAGAGCGAAAAGGCGATCGTGGTGACCGACAGCGCCGAGAGGAGCGGGGCGCGCTTGAACGCCAGCAGGGCCTCACGGACGACGAGGTTCATGGGGCCGCGGCCTGGTCACGGGGCTCGTCGACCGCCGAGTCGTACACCAGCGCGCCCTCCTGCAGCTCGATCACGCGGTAGGGCGCCTGGCGCACGAGGTCGAGGTCGTGCGTGGCCATCGCGACGGCGGTGCCGCTCGCGTTGATGTCCCGCAGCAGCTGGACCACGCCGCGCGTCGCGCGATCATCGAGGTTGCCGGTGGGCTCGTCGGCGAGGAGCACGGTGGGCTCGTTCACGAGCGCGCGCGCAATCGCCACGCGCTGCTGCTCGCCCCCGGACAGCTCCCGCGAGTAGGCCTGCGCCTTGGCGGCGAGTCCGACCTGCGTGAGCACGCGCATCACGCGCGCCGCGATGGTGGAGCGGCGTGCCCCCGTCACCTCGAGTGCAAAGGCGACGTTCTCCTCCGCGGTGCGGTCCTCGAGCAGGCGGAAATCCTGGAAGACGATGCCGAGCCGGCGGCGCAGGAGGGGGACTTCGCGCGGCCGGATCTGCGTCACGTTGTACCCCGAGACCCGCACTTCGCCCGCCGTGGGCCGTTCCTCGGCGTAGATCAACTTGAGGACGGTGGACTTCCCGGCCCCGGAGTGGCCGGTGAGGAAGGCGAACTCGCCCTTCGCGATGTGGAAGGAGACGTCCTTGAGCGCCAGGCCCCCCTTCGGGAAGGCCTTGAAGACGTTCGTGAACTTGATCACTTAGAGCCGGGCCAGGGCCTGGGCGAAGTCCGCGATGAGATCATCGGGATCCTCCAGTCCCAGGGAAAATCTCAGAAAGCCGTCGGGAATGCCAGCCTGCGCCCGCTGCGCCGCGCTCAGACCCGCGTGCGACGTGAGGCGCGGCTCGGAAACCAGGGTCTCGACGCCGCCGAGACTGGGTGCGTGCGCGGCGATGGTGAGGGCCCGCAGGAACCGCTCCGCCGCCCGCACTCCGCCCTTGAGCTCGACCCCGAGCATCCCGCCGTACCCAGCCAACACCCGCGGCGCCACCTCGTGATCGGGATGTGACGGGAGCCCGGGGTAGTGAACCGCCGTAAAGCCGCTCTGCTTGGCGCACCATTCGGCGACGGCGAGGCCCGTCGCGTTCTGGCGCGCCACGCGCACGGGCAGTGTCTTGAGCCCGCGATCGATGAGCCACGCCGCGAACGGATCCAGCGCCTGGCCCCACAACTGCATCAGGCGGCGCACCTCCTCCACCACGGACTCGCTGCCGGCCACCGCCCCCGCGATCACGTCGGAGTGACCGTTCAGGTACTTCGTGGCGCTGTGGATCACGACGTCGGCGCCGTGCTCGAGCGGCCGCAGGTTCACCGGTGTCGCGAAGGTCGAGTCCACGATGAGCGCCAACCCCTCGGCCTTGCACAGCGTGGCGATCGGCTCGAGATCGATGATCCGCAGCAGCGGGTTCGTCGGCGTCTCGATGAACACGGCCCGCGTCGTCTTGCGCATCGCCTTCTTCCACGTGCGGTGCTGCGTCGGGTTGACGAACGACACGTCGATGCCGAGCCGGCCGAATTCCTGGGAGAACAGCCGCTGCACGCCGCCGTAAATCCATTCGCTCGAGATGAGGTGGTCCCCCGGCCGCAGCACGGCGAGGTGGGCGAGCGCCGTGGCCCCCATGCCGCTGGAGACGAACAGCGCTGCCTCCGCGCCCTCGAGTAGCGCGAGCCGGCGGCCGATGTCCACCTGGTTGGGGTTGTTGCCGTAGCGGCTGTAGAGGACTTCCGCCGTCGAGCCGATGGGATTGGTGAAGGTGGAGCTCTGGTACAGCGGCGGGGCGACGGCGGTCCAGTCGGCGCGCGCCTTGGGGTCGCCGTGGATGGCGCGGGTCGCGAGGCCGAGCCTGCGGCGTTTCACCACGGCCTCACGCCGCGGTCAGCGCGATCGCGCCTCCGGGCGTCCGAGCGGCGAGTTGCCGCGCCACCAGCTCCTCGAGCAGCGCCTCGGCGGGCTCATGCGCGCCCAGCACCTCGAGGGTGCCGTCCGGCCCCGCGCACACGACCGCCAGGCCGTGGCCCAGCAGCACCGGCTCGATCGCCTCGCGGTGCGCGTCGCTCACGCCCCGCAGCAGGAGGACCCGCACCTTGTCGCGCAGCAGCTTGGCCACGATCTCGTCGGCGCAGGAGTAGTCGAGGCAGCCGACGCCGGTGAAGTCCATCACGGCGATGGTGCCCGGCGGCAGGTCGCGCTCGATGGATTCCCGCACGGCGCGCCCCGTGGGCCGCGTCACCAGGTCGGCGTACAGACCGGCCACCGATTGCTGCAACACCTCGTGCATCTTGATGAGCTGCATCACGCCTCTCGAGACCCGTACTCGGGAATGATGAGAAGGACCTGCGAGCCTGGGAACGCGGGCAAGCCGTCCTTGAGCGGTACGTCGTCGTCCCAACTGGGCACGATGGCGATCCGCGCCGTGCCGCTGCGGATCGCGATCTTGCCGTCCCAGCGGGCGAGATAGCGGCGGATACCTGCCAACCCCTGTCCGCGCCCCGGGTCGCGAAACCGGCTCACGCCCTGGACCAACGCGGCCTCGAGCGCCGCCGCGTCTCCCCAGCGCTCGCCGAACCGCTTGGCCTGCGACGGCTCCAGGGAATGCCGGAACCCGACGCCGGCGTCCGCGACGGCGATCACCACCACGCGGCGCGCCAGCTTGCGCCGCCAGTGGTACGCCTGCACCGCCACCCACCCGCCCGTGCCCGCGTGCTCTACAATATTCTGACACGCCTCCGAAAGCGCCATAGCGAATCCCATCGTCGCCTTCGGCTCGAGCCCCAGCTCGGAGGCCAGAATGGCGGAGGCGCGCTGCTGAATCGTGCTCACGACCGCGTGCACGTCCTCGGCGGCACGCACGGGCGTCACGGGAAGCAACACCTCACTCTCCGTCGCCGGCTTGGTCCTCGGCACCTTGCCGTGCACCTCGAACAGGTCGCCCGCCTCGCGGAAAAACCCCGCCCGCGCCCAGTAGCTCACGACGTCGGGGTTCGCGGGCGCCGTGAGGAGTGCTCGCTCCCCGCCCCGGGCGGCCGCCTCGCCCGCCGCCAGGAGCCCGACGAGCCCATAGGGGGAGGCCCACTCCGCCGCGTGCGCATCGAACAGCAGGCGCGCGCCGTCCGCCGCGGCCTGCGCGTACGCCGCCGCGAACTGCTCGAAGGAGCGGTCGTCGAACTGAACGGGCACCTCGATGAGACGTGTCATACCGTGGAGAGCCGTCCCAGCAGGTGGTCGCGCAGGCCCGAAGCGCCGCGGTGCGACAGGTTCCGTCCGGCGAGCCGCGTGCCGGCGCGCAGGGCCTGCTCGAGGCTGACTCCTCCCTTGACCAGAGCCGCGGCTACCGCGCCTCCGAACACGTCTCCGCAACCCGTGGGGTCGCCGTCGAGCGGTGCCGCATCGTCGGGAGGAATGCGGGCGGTGCGAAGGGGCCCTACCCGCCTGCCCGTCTTCACGTCCGTCGCCTGATCGAAGTACGCGGCGCCCCGGCCGCCGAGCGTCACACACAACGTCCCGCAGCCCTGGCCCAGGGCATCGGCGGCGACTGCGAGCGGGTCGGTCCCGAGCTGCCCCATCTCCTCCTCGTTGAGCTGGATCACGTCGAAGCACCCGAACCAGGCGGGCGCCTGGGGCAGGGGCCGGATGACGCGCGTTCCGTCCGGTTCCTTGCCCAGGAACAGGCTGTGCAGGTCCGCGTATGTGAAGCGCGGAAAGCCCCGGCGCAGCAACTGGGCGGTCTCGAGGCTCATCTCGAAGCCCGAGATGAAGTTGACGTACAGGGCGTCGAGATCTCGCACCAGCGGACCGAGCTCCGGCCAGGACCAGGGTGGCACGCCCCCCTGCATCTGCTCGCAGCGCCGCTCCGCCGAGGCGTAGCGCAGGGTGACCCGATTGTTCGGCTCGGGGACCTCGATGAACCGGGTGCCGGGTGCCAGGTGCCGGAGAGTGCGCAGGAAGGTGTTGGCTCGCGGCGCGAGATCCCGGCCGACCTTGATCAGCGGCACGATCTCCCACTCGTCCGTCAGCGTCGCGTCCAGGGCCGCGCGGGCATAGGCGATCCCGCCCCACCTCCCCCCCCTCCCCTGGCCCAGGTCGCGGCCCTGAATGGTGGCCCACACCCTCGAGCCCGTGAAGCGTTAACGCCCCAGCGGGCGCCCCCCCCCCCCCAACCCCCCTTGAAGTGGTGCCGCATGAACACCGCGGCCGCGCCGTATACCCCGGCGGTCCCGGTCAAGGCGCCCGGCACGATGCGGCACGCCTCCCACGCCGGCTTGAACGCGCGCCGCTTCACCTCATTCCGCAGTGGCGCGAACAGTTTGTCTCCCGCGAGCGTGACGCCGCCGCAGATCACCACTACCTGGGGATTGAAGATGTTGACGATGCTCGCGACTCCGGCGCCCAGGAGGGTCGCGGTGTCGTGCACCATGTCGAGGGCGTAGGCGTCGCCGTCGTGCGCGGCCTCATAGACCACCTGCGCCGTGATCCGGGACAGGTCGCCGCCGACGTATTGGGGGAGCGCGGTCTCCGCCCCCGACTGGATGCCCTCGACGGCGCGCGTCGCGATGGCGGGACCCGACGCGTAGGCCTCGAGACAGCCGTCGTTACCGCACTTGCAGCGCCTCCCGTTGGCGTCGATGGTCATGTGGCCGAATTCGCCGGCGATGTCCGTCACGCCGTGATAAATCTCGCCGCCCAGCACGATGCCGCCGCCGATGCCGGTGCCGATCGTGAGCCCGACGACGTAGTCCGAGCCGCGGGCGGCGCCGCGCCACCACTCGCCGAAGATGGCGCAGTTGGCGTCGTTGTCGAGCGTGGCGGGGAAGCCGAGCGCCGTGGCGATCCGGTCGCGCAGCGGCATGTTGACCCAACCGAGGTTCGGGGTCAGCAGGACGACGCCGGTCTTTGTGTTGAGCGGCCCGGGCGAGCCGATGCCGACGCCCGCGATCTCCTTGCCGTGCGCCTGGGCGATCGACGCGCGCGCCAGCTTCACGATGCGGTCGATGACGGCGTCGGCGCCCCGTTCGGCGAGGGTGGGCTCGGAGACGAGGCCGACCACCTCGGAGCCGTCCTCCGCCACCGTCCCCACGACGACGTTCGTCCCGCCGAGGTCAATCCCGACGACGTAGCGCACCGGTCTCCTCGATTGCTGCGGCGACGACCTCAGGCCCGAGGTCGCGCATGCAGCGGTGATGGCCCAGCGGGCAGCTCGGCGGGCCGTGCGGTGAACAGGGACGGCACGCGAGACCCGCGACGCCCACTGATGCGTTCCCCGGGCCGACAGGGCCGAATCCGAACTCGGGGATCGTCGGCCCGAACACCGCAACGAGGGGCGTGCCCGCGGCGGTGGCGAGATGGAGCGTGGCGCTATCGTTCGTCACCAGCACAGCGGCCCGCGCGATCAGCGCGGCGGACTGGCGCAGCGTGAGCTTCCCGCAGGCATTTACCGCCCCATACCGTCCCTTACCGCCCGTGACCGCCCGGATGGTCTCCTCACCAAGGCCGGCATCCTCCGGTCCCCCGACGACCACCACGGGCACGCGCTCCGCGAGTCCCCGGGCGAGGTCCCCGTAGTACGGCCACCGCTTGCTGCCCCAAATCGACCCGGGTGCGAGCGCCGCGAACGGCCCTCGGACCTCGCCCGCCGCGAGCAACGCGGTCACCGTTTGCTCGTCCTCCGGGGTCGGATGTAACTCCACAGCATAGGTCCCCGCCGCCTCTCCCGCGAGGGCCAGCAGCCGATCGATCTCGTGCCCGCCCTGGGGCCGGCGCCTGGCCACGGTGTACAGCGGGCGCCAGCCGTCCCGGAACCCGATCCGCACGGGGATGCGCGCCAGCCAGGCGAGGGCTGCGGTCCGGAGCGAGCGGTGGGGCAGGTAGGCGCATTCGTACCGCTCGGCGCGCAGCTCGCGGGCGAGTCGGACCAGGCCCCGGAGTCCCCCATCCGTTCCTCTCTTGTCGTAGGGGATCACCCGCCGCACCGCGGGGTGGGTCTCGAGCAGCGGGGCGGCACCGGGCGTCGTCACCACGTCCACCGGCCCGTGGCGCGCGGCGAGCGCGGCGAGCAGCGGCGTCGTCAGTACGACGTCCCCGAGAAAGGCCGTCTGGACGACGAGACTACTCAACCTGGAGGACCGCGAGAAAGGCTTCCTGGGGGATCTCCACCGTGCCCACCTGCTTCATGCGCTTCTTCCCTGCCTTCTGCTTCTCCAGCAGTTTGCGCTTGCGCGTGACGTCGCCGCCGTAGCACTTGGCGGTGACGTTCTTGCGCAGCGGTCGCACCGTTTCGCGGGAGATCACCTTGGTGCCGATCGCGGCCTGGATCACGACCTCGAACAGCTGGCGTGGGATCAAGTCCTTCAGCTTTTCCGCGATCTTGCGACCCCAGTCGTACGCCTTGTCGCGGTGAATGATCACGCTGAAGGCGTCCACCGCGTCGCCGTTCAGGAGCATGTCCAGCTTGACGAGCTCCGCGGGCCGATAGGCGAGGAATTCGTAATCGAGGGATGCGTAGCCGCGCGAGATCGTCTTTAGCTTGTCGTAGAAATCGAGGATGATCTCGGCGAGGGGAAACTCCCAGTGGAACTCGACGCGCGTCGGGTCCACGTAGTGCATCCCCTGGTACACTCCGCGGCGCTCCTGGCCGAGGTTCATGATCGCGCCGATGTAGTCCGCCGGAGCGAGGATGCGTGCCTTCACGTACGGTTCCTCGATCCGATCCACGGTCGAGCCGTGCGGCATGCGGCTGGGGTTCTCGACGACCTCCTTCGTGCCGTCGGTCCGGTACACGTGATACTCCACGTTGGGGACCGTGCTGATCAGATCGAGGTCGAACTCCCGCTCCAGCCGCTCGCGCACGATCTCCATGTGCAGCAGCCCGAGAAAGCCGCAGCGGAATCCGAATCCCAGCGCCACCGACGTCTCCGGCTCGTAGTGCAGCGACGCATCGTTGAGCTGGAGCTTCTCCAACGCGTCTCGTAGCCCCTCGTACTGCCCGGCGTTGGTCGGATACAGGCCTGCGCACAC
>Ga0066710_100004393_pt1 | contig 12462 bp, 10 predicted proteins | sample GraSoiAngelo_159_FD_79666 | JGI IMG/M metagenome (GOLD analysis project Ga0066710, IMG submission 79666) | Grasslands soil microbial communities from the Angelo Coastal Reserve, California, USA - 14_1009_16_40cm | ecosystem: Environmental > Terrestrial > Soil > Grasslands | place: USA...
CGTACGTGCTGGTGGGAACCACGTGCTCAGACATGGCGTTCTCCAACGAAGGCTCTCACGGAGAGGCGCGCAAACTTCCTAGGTTCGCACAGGCGAAGCGCCAAACCTTTTCGCGAGCTGTTGCGTCTGGGTGTCTTCGCATGATGTGTTCATTTCCTCGGCTCATATCAGTAGCGACCTCCTATCAGATAGAGCAACGGAAAGAGGAAGATCCAGACGATATCAACGAAGTGCCAGTAGAGGCCGCTGATTTCCACCGGGGAATAGTAGCCGCCTTCAAACCGGCCGCGACCGGCCTGGACCACAAGAACCGTCATGATCCCAAGACCGATAATCATATGCACGGCATGCATGCCGGTCATGAAGAAATAAAAGCAGAAGAAGAGCTCCACTTCGGGCAGGGGGGCGCGAAACTTCTCGATCCACTCCATGGCCTCTTTGCCCTCCGGCGCACTCACCGGATCGAACTTGAATCCGACGTCGGAGCAGGCGACGCTCTGGCAGGGAATCAACTGCTCCATGTATTTGTCGTGATATTCCTTGTACTTGATGCCAAGGAAGACCAGGCCCAAGAGCATGGTCAGCAGCAGGAAGGTAATCAACGCCTTGCGCTTGCCTAGTTGTGCGGCATGAACGGCCAGCGCCATCGTCAAGCTGCTGCCGATCAGCACAGCGGTGTTGGTAGCGCCCAGCTTGATATTGAGGATATGGCTTCCTGCGACGAATCCGGCCAGATGAATGTTCCGGTAAATAGTGTAGCCGGCGAACATGCCGCCAAAGAAAAGAATCTCAGTACTCAGGAAAAGCCACATACCCAGCGTCCCGGCATCGCGCTGCTGCTCGATATCGTCGAACTGGTGTGCCAGGCCGGCAACGTGAGTTCCAGTGGCATGACTATCGGACAATGCTCTGCCTCCTTGCGATTGAGCCGTCGCGTGATTCAATCACCGGGGTCATAGGGACGTGCTTTCTCGAAGCTGCAGGCGGCCCGCACACTGTCAGGCACGGGCGGCGACGAGGACATCGCGTCTACAACCGTATAAGGGCTTCACGCGCGTAGGCGTATGCCTCCTCGGTCACCACCGGTGTTTCCTCGAAATTCTCGGTGGGCGGCGGCGACGACGCCTCCCACTCGAGTCCTTTGGCGCCCCATGGATTGGGACCCGCGGGCTTTCCATAACGCATCGACCAGATCAAGTAGACCAGGGGGATCACGTAACCGACCGCAAGAATTGAAGCGCCCGCCGTCGACATCACGTTCAGCACCTGGAATTCCGGCGAGTACACGGCGTAACGCCGCGGCATACCCAGGTACCCCAGCATGAATTGCGGGAAGAAGGTCAGGTTGAAACCCAGAAAGACCACTAGCGCCGCGAACCGCGCCCAAGCGTCCGGATAGAGGCGTCCGGTGATCTTAGGCCACCAGAAATGAATACCTCCCATGTACCCCATGACCGCCCCCCCGACCATGATGTAGTGAAAGTGCGCCACGATGAAGTAGGTGCCGTTCAGGTGGACGTCGGTCGCCAGCGAAGCCAGGAAGAGTCCGGTCAAGCCGCCCATGGTGAAAAGCCCGATAAATCCCATGGCATACAGCATCGGGGCTTTGTAGGAAATCGAGCCCCTGTACATCGTGGCTGTCCAATTGAAGACCTTGATGGCCGAGGGGATCGCGACCATAAAGCTGAGAACGGAGAAGATCAAGCCGGCGTAAATGGATTGGCCGGTAACGAACATGTGGTGCCCCCACACCAGGAAACTGAGAATGGCGATGGCCATACTGGAAAAGCCCACCACTTCGTAGCCGAAGATCCTTTTTCTGGAAAAGCAGGTCACCAATTCGCTCACCACACCCATGGAAGGCAGGATCATGATGTAGACGGCGGGATGCGAGTAGAACCAGAACAGGTGCTGGAAAAGCAACGGGTCGCCGCCCAGAGCCGGGTCGAAAATGCCGACGTGGAGAAGTCGCTCAAGCCCGAGCAAGACGATGGTGATGGCCAGCACCGGCGTACCCAGCACCTGGATCAAGCTGGTGGCGTAGATCGACCAGAGGAACAGCGGCATGCGAAACCACGTCATGCCGGGGGCGCGCATCTTGTGAATCGTCACGATGAAGTTCAGTCCGGTCAGAATGGATGAAAACCCGGCAATGAAGACTCCCAAGGCTGCGGCCAATATATGTGTGTTGGCGTAAATGCTCGAGTAGGGCGGATAAAATGTCCAGCCGCCGTCGGCTCCTCCGGAGAGCACCACGTAGATTTCGAAGAGCGCACCCACCAGCAGCAGGTACCAGCTCAAGAGATTCAGGCGGGGGAAAGCGACATCCTTCGCTCCGATCATCAAAGGGACGAGGAAATTGCCCAGCACGCCGGGAATCGAGGGGATCAAAAAGAAGAAGACCATGATAATTCCGTGCATGGTGAACAGCTTGTTGAATGTTTCCGGCTGCACCAGGGCGCCCTGCGGCGTGATCAGATGAAGGCGCATGAGGGTAGCGAAAAAGCCGCCGATCATGAACATGAAAGTGATCAGGGTCAAGTAGAGCAGCGCGATCCGCTTGTGATCAGTGGTCAGCAACCATGACTTCACGCCATAGCTGACATTCAAATAATGGACGCGATGTTCGATGGAAGGCTCGGCTAAAGCCACACTGCTCATTTCGTCTTCCTTTCTGCCGGCATCTCTGACTTTCCGGGCGCGCTCACCTCCGGCGCCGCCAGAGATTTGAGGTAGGCGATGAGCTGCAGTATCTGTTCCTCGTTCACCTGGGTCTTGAAAGTGGGCATGATGGCGGTATAGCCCGCCACAATCTTCGCGCTCGGGACCAGGACCGACTCCCGGATATAGACCTCGTCGGCAATCACCGTTTCGCCGCTGGCGAGCTTCACCGGTTTTCCATACAGTCCGACGAGCGACGGCCCCTTTCCCGTTCCGTGGCACGTGATGCAGCCCAATTGCCCGTACAGTCGCGCGCCCCCTTGAGCCATGGTCTCGCCCTGCATTCCACCGCTTAGCCACTGCTGATAATCGGACGGCGTCATCACCTCAATCCATCCCACCATTTCCGAGTGATCGGCGCCGCAGTATTGGGCGCAGAAGAGATGAAATTTGCCCGTTTTCGTCGCCTGAAACCAGATCGAAGAATAACGCGAAGGCAGCACGTCCCTCTTGATGCGAAAGGCTGGAATGTAGAAATCATGGATCACGTCCTGGGAAATCATGGTCAGCTTGATGGGCACGCCCACCGGCACGTGCAGCTCATTGATCTCCCGCGGACCCTCGGGATGCTGAAGCTGCCACATCCACTGCTTCCCGATCACAAAGACCTCCGTGGAAGCGGTGGGAGGGCGAGAGTTCCTGAAATAGAGGCTCGAAGCCCAGACGAACATCACCCCGCATAGCAGCGCAGGAATCAGCGTCCACACCACTTCCAAAGGAACCGAGCCGTGAATTTCCGGGGGCCTTTCGTCTTCCGACCTGCGGCGGTATTTGATGGCGAAATAGATAATGGTGGAAAAAATCAAGACGGTGAAGAACAACGTCACGCCTGTAAGAAAGAAATGAAGATTATCCACACCGCGTGCGATCGTGGAGGCTTGGTCGGGATGTAAGGGGATTCCAGGTCCCATGCTATCGTTATCCTAAGCAGTCGAGCCACTCGATATCGGGTCATCGAGCCAATGAATCATCTGGTCAGTGAGACTGGACCACGCCGCACACACTCGAGCGCTGACTATCCATCGCACAGCCAGAAATGCCGCAGGGCTGATCCTTGACCCTGGCGCTGCCACGATCAGTTCAGTGGAACCGCCGTTCACGCCGAAACATGACTAACAGGAACCACCCAAGGGCCAGCGCGGTCGCGAGTCCCGATAAGCGAATCACCCGGCTGATCAGCAGCCCGTACTTTCCCGTCTTGGGATCGTAGTGGTAACAGACGAGCAAAAGCTGATCCACGGGCGAGCCGATCTTTCCGGCGGACGCCTCCACCAGGCCCAGGCGCAGGTCGCGAGAGGGATACTCGATGCCATAAAAGTAGCGCGAGATTCTTCCCGCCGGAGTCAGCACCATGATCGCCGTCGCGTGGGCATACTGGCGCGAAGCCGAGTCGTAAGCGTAGCGGAATCCCACGGCACGGGTGAGTCGTTCAATGGAGGCCTCGTCTCCTGTCAGGAAATGCCAGCCCTCCGCGGCGCCCGGACGGCCGTAGAGTCCCGTGTACATCATCTTCTTGGCAGCCGCGAGGGCAGGCTTCTCGTGCGGGTTGAAGCTGACCGTGACCACGTTGAACTGCTTGCCGGCGTCGAAGGAGAGCTCTTTGAGGCTTGCCAATAGCCCGTTGAGTTCCTGCGTGCAAAGCATGGGGCAGTCGTAATAGACGAGCGAAAGGATGACCGGCTTCTGATCGAAATAGCGCTTCAGCTCAACGGTCTGCCCGGTTTCGTTTTGAAATGTCAGTTCGAGGGGGAGCTGTTCATCCAGCTTCTGGTCGATGCCGACGTTACGCAGCAAGGCAGGCGCGCTGTTCTGATCTTGTCCATGCGCGGCGAGAGTTCCGCCCGCAGCAAGAATCGTCAATAAGCCCAGGAACGCACCACAAGAAGCGGTCGTACCGTGTCCGCTGCACTGTCGCAGACGGATCGAAAAGACCGACGCCAGAGAAAACGCGCCGATGCGGTGTATGGCACGGTCTCGCACGAAGCGTAAACGACGGCAAAGCTCGGCTGCCATGATAAGGCAATGGCTCATCGCAGTTTCCTGATTTAGCTGTCCCAGCGGAAAAATCCCAGCTACGGCGTGCCTTCTGCGCCGCAGGTACGTCGAAGGGCCAAGCTGCCCGCAAGAGCCTCCGAATAGCAGGTTACCTGGCTGCGCTTTTGCCTTTTAGCGCACCGTTCGACTGCTCCGACTGTTTCACGCCTCGAACCGGAAGTCCCCGTTCGACCAGCATGTCCATGGCCCGGCCGATTGGGATTCTCACCACGCCTGCCTTCCGATCCACCCAGCCATAGCTGTTGAGAATACTATTCTGCTGTTCGATCACCTGCTGGAGGTCCTGCCTGGGAGCCACTTGCAGGCGCGGCTTGCCGCCGGGCGGCAGGGGCCGGCCCTGGGCAAAGGGCGACGCCGGGGGGCCCAGGGTCTGGTGACCCGCGAAATAACGAAACATGCCCCACATACCCACGGATACGATTACAAGCGCGACGAACATCGAGACGCCGAAGATGGCCAGGCTGCGCACGTTGGCGTCGCTTCGTTCGTGCCCTCCCGAAGGACTGGAAGCGTGTTGGCTTTCATTCATGCTGCACCGAGGCCGTCTGCAGGCGTGGGTCGTGCAGCGGCAACAAAGGCCGCGACTTCAGCTGCCGGATAAAAAGCGCTATCCAAATGCCGCCGATTCCGATGGGAGCCGCAAGATCCATCCAACTGAACCGTCCGACTGCCTGGTTCCTGGTAGGCGCCGGCAAGATCATCCAGGAAAGGTTCACCAACCGCACGGCCAGCAGAAATACCGCCACCGTGGCTATCATCTGCATATTGCGCTTGAGGGTTCGCTGCAGCAGAAGCAGAAAGGGCAGACCAAAATGGAAGAGCACGATTGCGAGCGCCACCCACAGCCAGCCACCCGCGAACCGGCGCAGGTACCACGGGATCTCGTCCAGCAGGTTGCCGGACCAGATGATGAGAAACTGCGAGAAGGTGACATAGGCCCAGAGCATGATGAAGGCGAACATCAGCGTTCCGAGGTCATGGAAGTGCGAAGGCCCGACGAAATCGGAAAGCGGCTTGCGCCGGCAGAGCAGCATCAGGACGGCAATCACAAAGGCCAGGGCGGCCAGGGCCTGCTCCGTCATAAACAGCATCCCGTAAATGGTGGACGCCCAGTGCGGTTCGAGCGACATCACCCAGTCAACGGAGGCGAACGTGATCGTCAAGCCGTAAAGCACCAGTCCGCCGCCGCTCAAAGACTGAAAGCGGTTCAGAAGCGCCAAGTCCGCCGTTTCATCCTGCTCTCTCGACCACTTGGTCAAGAAATGGGCGAGCAGAAACCAGGAGACGAAATAGAAGGCCATGCGCGCCAGGAAGAAACGCGCGTTCAAATAGACCTGGTTGACAGGACCTCCCGGCATTTCGCCGGGCCTCGACCAGTCATAAAGCTGGTGCAAACCCAGGACTAGCGGCAGCACCAGTACATAGGTGAGCGGGAGGGTCCCTGCTCCGGACTCGAGAATCCTGCGAATCACCAGTCCCCATTGTCCTCCTGTGAGGTGCTGCAGCATCAGGACGGCCAGGCAGCCGAGGGCGATGCCCAGCCAGAAAAGAAATCCCAGCAGGTAGGAGCGCAGAAAATCCGTCATGCTGTGAAAAGCGAGCGCGCCTGCCAGGCACAGAGCCAGAGCCACGACGCCGACCACGACCGAGCGTTGCTGGATGCGGCTTAATTCCGACGCGAGCGGTTCGACCTCAAGGGGTCCCATCGTATTCATTTCGCAGTTCCGTACCCCAGCGCCCGACGTTCTTCTTCCGGAACATCGTTCACGGTGGCCCGCTGGCTCAACTGCAAAGCGCGGATGTACGCGACGATTCTCCAGCGGTCCTGCGGTTCCACACGAGTGGCATAGCTGTGCATGGTCCCGAAGCCATTGGTGATGGCATCATAGAAATGTCCTACCGGAGCGTTCCTCAGGCGATCAAGATGATAGGAAGGCGGCGCCGGGAAACCGCGCTGCACGATCATGCCCTGTCCGCTGCCGGTGTAATCGTGGCATGGCGTGCAGTAGATGTTGTAGCGTTCACGCCCGCGCTCCAGGTCCGCACGGGTTAGGGGAAAGGGGAAGGTATCCGCCTCGACGCCGGCGGTCTTCCCGGTGTAGAGCTGCTCGTCGATCCGCAGATGGCCTCGGGCCACGGTTCCGGGAACCTCGGGCCGAGCCGAGCGTCCATCATCGAAAAAGTTGCTCCCGTCAAGAGGCCTGTATTTCGGCTGAACGTGCATATCGACGCGACAGTTCGTCGAGAGCAGCAGACAAAAGGCAGCAGGTATCAGGTAAAGATTCCGCACCTTGGCCTCGTTGGGATTCTTAATCGCGTTCTCAGAATGCGGCAGCTCTCACGCTTCCACGTCGGCGATATCTTTAGGGTGCAACTCCGCCAAAAACTGCTTCGTCTTCTCAGGATGAAACTTGCGGTCGCGCGCTTTGATCACCAGAAAGAACCGGTCGCGCGAAGCCAATTCGAACCGGGGTGCATTGAACACCGGGTGGTACGGCGTCGGCAGGCCATTCAGGGCCAGCAATCCGAACACGCACGAAAGTGCTGAAAACAGAATAGTCATCTCAAAGGTGATCGGTATGAACGCCGGCCAGCTGTTCAAAGGGCGCCCGGCGATATTCAGCGGGTAATTCACGGCCATGCCGTAATATTGCAGCGAAAAGCCGCCCACACATCCCACCAGTCCTCCGATCAACACGATCAGAGGCAGGCGACTCTTGTGGAAGCCAACCGCTTCGGCGAGACCTTCGACGGGTAAAGGTGTAAAAGCATCCAGGCGACGATAGCCTTCCTGGTAAGCGCGCTTGGCGGCTGCCAGCAAGTCCTCCGGACGATCGAATTCGGCCATCAGACCGTAAAGCGGATGTCTCCTCGCAGGCATGTTGGAACCTATGCGACGTTTGCTTCAGTTGCGCAGCGGCTACGTCCTCATCTCCTTCAAGCGCACCCGAGGCGAAGCCGCCGAAGGCGAGACCAGGGTACGCATCTCAAAAATCGAGATCATAGGCAAGAAGCGGATGAACAGGAAAATCAACGCCAGGAACAACCCGATCGTCCCTACGTAGGTGGCCCAATCCCATCGTGTGGGGTAATACATGCCCCAGGAGGACGGCAGAAAATCACGGTGGAGACTCTGGACCACAATGATGAACCGCTCGAGCCACATGCCCACGTTCACGAACATCGCCACGGCAAAAACGGCGCCAACCTTCGACCTCACTCGCTTGGACCAGAGAAACTGGGGCGCGATGATGTTGCACAGGATCAGCGCGTAATAGATGAAAGCATAACCGCCTGTCATCCGATCGAGCATCATGTACCGTTCGTATCTGCTTCCGGCATACCACGCCATGAAGGTTTCCATCATGTAGCCGTAGCCCACAATCAGCCCGGTAGCCAGCATCACTTTGGCCATATTGTCGATATGCCGCATGGTGATGAAATCCTCGAGCCCGTAGAGCTTGCGAATGGGAATCGAAAGCGTCAGCACCATGGCAAAGCCGGCATAGATGGCGCCCGCGACGAAGTAAGGCGGAAAGACCGTGGAGTGCCAGCCAGGAACAACGCTCACGGCGAAATCAAAGCTGACCACGGTATGTACGGAAAGCACCAGCGGCGTGGCGAGTCCGGCCAGCAGCAGAGACGCCAGCTCGTGACGATGCCAGTGGACCGCCGAGCCGCGCCATCCCATGGCCAGAACGCCGTAAATTACCTGGGCGGCCCGGTTCCTGGCGCGGTCTCGAAGCGTCGCCAGGTCCGGAATGAGTCCCACGAACCAGAACAGCAGCGAGACCGTAGCATAGGTCGAAACTGCAAACACGTCCCATACCAGCGGACTGCGGAACTGCGGCCAGACCTTCATGACGTTAGGGTAGGGAATCAGGTAATAGGCGAGCCAGGGGCGCCCCACGTGAATGAGGGGGAAAATACCGGCACAAGCCACCGCGAACAGGGTCATGGCCTCGGCGAACCGGTTGATGGACGTCCGCCAGTCCTGGCGAAGGAGCAGCAGAATGGCGGAAATCAAAGTGCCCGCGTGGCCGATACCGATCCACCAGACGAAGTTGATGATCGCGAAGCCCCATGCCACGGGTATCCTGATTCCCCAGATGCCGACGCCTCTTACGAACAGGTACGACATGGCGTAGAACAACATCATCACCAGAACGAAAGTGAGCGCGAAGCCAGTCCACCACCACTTGGGAGTGCCCCGGGTCAGGACGATTGCGGCGATCTTATCCGTAACCGACGCGTAGTCGTAACCAGGCCCAATGACGGTTCGGGTTTCAACTGCCGGGCTTTTGTCTTCCCTTACCGGGTCCATAGCCATTCGAGAGCAGACAGCTGCTCTATCCCTTGATTTCCGGATTTGGGTTGCTCAACTTCGCCAGATACGTGGTGCGCGGACGGGTATTCAAGTCTGCCAGCAGGCCAAAATTGCGCGACTGGGCCTTGAGTTTGGCCACCCGGCTGTTCGGATCATTGATGTTGCCGAAAACAATTGCCTGCGCGGGGCACGACTGCTGGCAAGCCGTGAGAATTTCGCCGTCGCGTACCTCGCGGTCCTGCTTTTCCGCTTCGATCTTCACCGCATTGATCCGCTGGATGCAGTAAGTACATTTTTCCATGACGCCGCGGCTGCGCACGGTGACATTGGGATTCCGCAAGCCATACAGGCTGGGCGTCGTCCAATCGGAGAAGAGCAGGAAATTGAAGCGCCGTACCTTGTAGGGGCAGTTGTTGGAGCAATACCGCGTGCCGACGCAGCGGTTGTAGATCATTTCGTTGAGGCCCTCGGGACCATGCATGGTGGCAGCTACCGGGCAGACCAGCTCACAAGGCGCGTTTTCGCAGTGCATGCAAGGCACGACTTCGTTGTACACCTTCGGGTTGGCGAGGCCGCCTTCGTAATACGTATCCACACGAATCCAGTGCATCTCACGCCCGTTATCCACCTGCTGTTTGCCGACCACCGCGATATTGTTTTCAGCCTGGCAGGCTATCACGCAGGCATTGCAGCCGACGCAGCTGCTTAAGTCGATCGACATGCCCCATGCATATCCTTGGTACGGGTAATTCTTGTAGAGGGTCAGCCTTTTGTCAGTCAGCTCTTCCGGGTCCTTGGCGAATTCCGGGTTGCGGTGAAATTCCTCGAGAGTGGCGGCGCGGACGATGCTTCGCCTGCGGGCCTCCACGCTTTCCTCTTCCTCGGGCCTGCTGCCCTCACCGCTGATCAGGTGGTGTTTCTGCGTTTCCACCAGGTGATAGTGCTCGCCTGTTTTCTGAACCTCGAGGCCGGAGGCGAACCAGGGCTCAGCGGAAGTTCGGAGAGCGTAGCCGCTGAAGCCCAAGTCCGTGCCGACTCTGCCTGCGCGCTTCCGCCCGTATCCGAGATGAAGCGTGACAGAGTCGTCAGCTTGGCCAGGCAGCACGAGAACGGCCACGCGCAGTTCCCGCCCCTGATGCCGGAGCAATATGAGGTCATCCGTTCCGACGTTCAGTTTGCGGGCGGTATCCACACTGACTAACGCCGCATTGTCCCAGGTCAGCTTGGTGAAAGGCTTGGGTAATTCCTGCAGCCACCCATTGTTGGCGAAGCGGCCGTCCCAGATGGTCGGATCGGGCCGGAAGACGAGTTCGAGTTCCTCCGCAGTTATGGCGTCTGCAGCACGCGCGCCAGGGATAGCACCGCCCGCCGGATTCGAATCCACCTTGAGCGAGACCTGCTTGGCAGGCAAGGCCGTACCCGCAATCAACCCTTTCTCAAGTGACGTCTGCCAGAGGACATCAAATGCCTTATCGTCCTTTGCCAGCCCTTGTCCTTTCCAATACTCGTACACGCTGTCGCGGCCCGGCCGTCCCGGCTGACCCAGCAGGGCTGAGAGCAGCTCATGGGCTGACTTCCCTCCGTACAGCGGCGCGATCAGCGGTTGGATAATGCTCACCGTGCCGTCGTAGGCTCGCGCGTCACCCCAGGATTCCAGGTAATGCGCCTCGGGAATGTGCCAGTGGCACAGCTCCGCGGTCTCGTCGTTGTAGAGTCCCAGGTGAATGCGCGTTTTGACTTTCAGCAGGTTGTCGGTAAATGCCAGGTCTGCAGGGGCCGTGAACACGGGATTGGCGCCGATGATCACCAGCGTGTCCACACGGCCGGCGTGCATGTCAGTCGCGAGTTCGCGAAGCGACTGCATTCCATCCACCGGGTTCGCCTCCACCGGGTCGGTGTAGACCACGGTCTTGCCGGCGTTGCCCAGCAACTGGTTCATCGCGTGCGCCAAGGCGTGGACTGCGGGCGGTTGTTGGTCACCGGCGATGATGATGCTCGACCCGCGGTGCCCCTGAAGATCGCGCACCATCGCCGGAATCCACTCCGGAGGGACTCTCGAGAGTCCGGCCGAGCTTGGGGTCGCAAGCTTAACTCCGAGCCCGGCGGCAAGGACGCGCGCGAATGCTTCGACGTCAGCGGAGCGCAGGGACAAACGATGGTCGGCCATAGCTCCGGTATTCGTCATCGTGCTTTCCACGGCGTATAACCGGTTCATAGTACTGTTAGGGCCACTCACGCGCCGCTTGTCCGTGAAATCGCGCGTGTACCGCACGCCTCTGGGGCCGGAGCATAAGAAATCCGCATCGAGGGAGACCACCACGTCCGCCCGATCGAACCGGTACATCGTGTTGACATACTCGCCGAAGGCCAGCTTTGCGCCTGCACGCGCCCAATCGCGCCCCGCAGGCTCGTACTGGTGCCATTTGGCGGCCGGAAACTGGGTGAGCAAAGCACGCAACTGGCTTGCGAGCGTCGGCGAAATCACAGTCTCGGTCAGAATGCGGAGCCCGGCCCCCTTGGTCAGGTGTTGCTGATCGACGGCATTCCCGATATCGTTCAGGAAATCGCCCCAACTCCCGATCCTGCCTTCCTTCACCACGGTCTGAGAACGCTCCGGGTCATACAGCGTCAGTATTGAGGCTTGGGCGAACACGTCCGTGACGCCCAGACTGCCGGGATGGTCAGGGTTCCCCTCGATCTTCGTAGGTCGCCCCATATGACTCTCGGCCAGTACGCCTATCGCAGCCTCTCCGAAGGGCATGGCCGTCGCGTAGAACAGCGGGATTCCGGGAACGAATTCTTCGGGTGGCGTGACGTAGGGGACGATCTTCTCGGGAGGCAGTTTTGTGCAGGCCGTAAGACCTGCCAGGGCGGCGGAAGCCGACATCAGTTTCAACATGTCGCGCCGTTTCACTTGCGACACCTGCTGGGCGCTGCTGGGGGGAAATTCGTCGTGCAGGAAATCCCGGTAGCGATCCGTCTGCGCCAGTTCCTCCAAACTCCGCCAGAGTTGCCGGGCATCAGTGCGTTGCTTTGCGCGCCTGCCGGCGAGGCCCATAATACCCTCGGAGCTTGTGCCCCCTCCGGCCCGGTTTGCGTCGTTTTGAGGCTGCCCGGAATCACCGCTTCCCTCGCCGGCCAGAGCGGCAGGGCGTGAGGAGATATCAGCGTTCGGGTTGCGGCTCATCGTTGGACGATTCCTCGTACTCTCACTCATCAGGTTCTTCCCCGGACTGCTTCCCGAGTTCTTCGCGGCCGAAGCTCATCGATGACACGTGTAACAGGAGGTTATTTCGGCAGCGGCCTTGACCTTGTATTCCTTTATCAGCTTCCGCCCCAGCTCGACCTGGTTAGGCGGC
>Ga0066710_100004394_pt1 | contig 12460 bp, 12 predicted proteins | sample GraSoiAngelo_159_FD_79666 | JGI IMG/M metagenome (GOLD analysis project Ga0066710, IMG submission 79666) | Grasslands soil microbial communities from the Angelo Coastal Reserve, California, USA - 14_1009_16_40cm | ecosystem: Environmental > Terrestrial > Soil > Grasslands | place: USA...
CGGATGATGTTTATTCCTCGATCGATGCGATTCTCGACAAGATTTCGAAGTTCGGCATTGGAAGTTTAACCGCAAGCGAGCGGCGGCAACTGACTCGCGAGCGCGAGAGGCTGCTGAAGAAATCGGAGTAACCTGTAGCCGTCGCCCTGGGCGGGACGCGTTTCCTCCATCAGTATTTCGCTTCGTACCCGCCTTCGCTGCGCTTCGGCGTGCCAGGCAGCGAAGCGGCTACAGGATCAGGATTACGTTTTATTGAGCCGCGCCTCGATGATCTCGCACAGTACATGAAGCAAGAGCTGGTGCGCTTCCTGGATTCGCGCAGTTGAGTTACTGCGAATCAAAAGATCGACGTCGGCCATGCCAATGGTTGATCCGCCGTCGCGGCCGAGGAAGGCAATCGTTTTCACTTTGCGCGCTTTGGCTTCCTCCAGAGCGCGTATCACATTTTTCGATTTGCCAGAAGTGGTCAGGCAAATGAGTAAGTCCCCCGGCTGGCCGAACGCCGCGACCTGGCGCGCGAAAATTTCATCGAAGCCATAATCGTTTCCCGCTGCGGTGAGAAGCCCGCCATCGCCTGCGAGGCAAATCGCCGGATAAGCAGGGCGGTCTCCGGCGAAGCGCACTACTAACTCAGTCGCAAAATGGGACGCATCAGCCGCGCTACCGCCATTCCCGCAAACGAGTAGTTTGTTCCCCGCACGCAAACATTGCTCGATCAAGTCCGCAGCCTTCGCGACTTGTGGTTCAAGTTTTATGAGCGATTGCAACGTTTCTTTCGTCGCGGCGATCGCGCTGCTTAAAATTTCAGATGAGCTGCACATTGACATTACTATCGCACTCTTCGCCTAGCAAAACTGATTGGTATCCGAACATAAGAAACCGTACCTGGTTTGAAGCGCCACTGCCTAAACACCCAGAGAGCGGCATTGTCAAGAATTCCCCAGCCCGTGTTCTTTAACATTCGTGCTGAAAAGACGTTACCCGTGCGTGGATCTATCTCAAGCAGGACCACTCCGCTTCCGGCCTGACCTCTCATATTCGCGTCGAGCGGATACCGCGGCTGAGGTGCGTATATGACCAAGTCTTGTCGACCGCCGGAACTGGATTCACTTTTTGACTAACCACTCACGACCGCCGAAGCGCTTGAGATGATCGCCATCATCAAGACGAGAAGCGTAATTCTGCGAAGCATGCTTAAGAAATGGTGCGCGATAGAGGGTTCGAACCTCTGACCCCTACCGTGTCAAGGTAGTGCTCTACCACTGAGCTAACCGCGCACTTCAATTAGAAGTGATAAGTGATCGGTGATCGGTGAGCAGTCAAGACCGCGGAAGAGGCCGATCGCCATTCCGATCACGGTTCACTGATCACAGATCACCTGCATTCGTCTGCTACTTCATGACTGGACAACTTGGGCAGCCGAGACGACTGTTGCTTCCCCGTGAGTGCCCTGTTTTTCAAGCGCTTCCTCAAGCGCCCGTTTCAGATCGCGTCGATCGTTCCCAGCTCGAAGGCGCTGGTGGAACGCGTCGCCAGCAAAATGGACTTTAGCGGTCCGCGCGTGATCGCGGAGTACGGCCCGGGCGAAGGCGTGCATTCGCGCGGGATCGCGCGGCGGATGACACAAGATTCGCATCTGCTTCTCTTTGAGCTCGACGCGGCCCTCGCGCGCTCGCTCGAATGGCAGTTTGCAGGCGATCCGCGGGTTCATGTGATCCACGGAGACGCGGCTTCGCTGCCGTACGAATTAAAACGCCGTGGCTTCACCCACTGCGATTACATTCTTTCGGGCATCCCGTTCAGCATTCTCAAGATCGACAAGAAGCGCGCGCTCTTGAGGAAGACTTATGAGGCGCTCAAGCCGGGTGGCAGTTTCATCATTTACCAGGTCACCAACGAATTAAAGCAGCACGCCACGGTTTTCCAGCACGCCGAATCGGAATATTTCCTGCAAAATATCCCGCCAATGTTCATTACAGTTTTTCACAAGACGCCCGCGCCGCATGGTCGTGAACGACGCACCGCGCAGTCCAAAGGTTTTTCCAGGCTGGCCGGCGTTGGCGCGGATCGTTCGGCATGACCCGGAAGCCGACGCGAACAGAAAAAGATTCGATGGGCGAGATGACCCTGCCCGCGGGCGCGCTCCATGGCGCCTCGACTCACCGCGCGGTGCTCAATTTCCCAGTGAGCGGTTACCGGTTCTCGCGGCCATTCATTCGCGCATTGGGTCTCATTAAATGGGCTGCCGCGCAGGCCAATCACGATCTCGGTCTGCTCGACGCAGAGCGCGCAGCGCTGATTGTGCAGGCTGCCGAGGAAGTTGCCGAGGGAAAACTCGACGACCACTTTCCTCTGGACATTTTTCAGACCGGCTCGGGCACCAGCACAAACACAAACGCGAACGAAGTCGTCGCGAACCGGTGCGCCCAGCTTGAGGGTAAACCGATCGGATCGCACGACCCGGTCCATCCAAACGATCACGTTAACATGGGCCAATCGAGCAATGACGTGATTCCGTCGGCCATCCACATCGCCGCCGCCGAGCAATTGAAGAACAGGTTGATCCCGGCCTTGGGAAAATTGCACGACGCGCTTGAAGCCAAGGCCAAGGAATTCTGGCACATCATCAAAATTGGCCGGACCCATTTGATGGACGCCACGCCGATCCGCCTAGGTCAGCAATTTTCCGGTTACGCGCAGCAGGTTGCTTATGCGAAGGAACGCGCGCAGAAAGCGATTGAAGTCTTACGCGAGCTTGCGCTTGGCGGAACAGCAGTCGGCACGGGATTGAATCGGCATGCCGATCTTCCGAAAAAAATGCTGCGGCACATCGAACAGCGGACCGGCATCGCATTTTACGAGGCCAAAAATCATTTCGAAGCGCAGGGCGGGAAGGACGCGGTTGTCGAAGTGAGCGGTCATTTGAAAACAATCGCGGTGAGTCTGTTCAAGATCGCGGACGATATTCGCTGGCTCGGGAGCGGCCCGCGTTGCGGCATCGGCGAGATTCAGCTTCCCGCAACGCAACCTGGCAGCTCGATCATGCCGGGCAAAGTGAATCCGGTGATGTGCGAATCGCTCATGATGGTGTGCGCGGAGGTGATCGGCAACGACACGGCCATCACCTGGGCAGGCGCGAACGGGAATTTCGAGCTCAATGTGATGATGCCAGTCATGGCGCACGATCTTCTCGAATCGATCCGGTTGCTGGCCAACGTGGTCGATATTTTCTGCGAGAAATGTGTGCGCGGCATCGTCGCGAACGAAGAGCGCTGCCGCGAACTGGTGGAGCTTTCCATGGCCATGGTGACCAGTCTCACGCCGAAGATCGGTTACGATCGTGCGGCCGAAATCGCCAAGGAGAGCGCGAAAACCGGGCGCACAGTTCGCGAAATTGCGCGCGAGAAAAAAGTCTTGCCGGACGAAGAACTCGAACGCGCACTGGACCCGCTTAGGATGACCGAGCCGGGCGGAACGGGCGGGGAGTGATGCAGGGTTCGAGAGAGACGGCGAAACGGCGCAACGGTGAACCGGCGATGTCGCCCATTCGCCCATTCGCCCATTCACCGACCCTCGGCTCGTTCTAGGCGGTATCCCATGGTTGCCAAACTTGAAGGGCCGCAATTTTCAGGCGGCGCAAACATTGCGATCAAATGCCCCAGCCACACATATAAGCAGACAGTGGCTTTTTATCGCGATACGCTCGGACTGCCACTAATCGAAGAAGAAAAAGACGGCTGCATTTTTCAATTCGGCCCGAACCGGCTCTGGATCGACAGCGTGCCGAACCTGAGTCATCCGGATATCTGGCTGGAACTGGAAACCAACGACACCGAAGCTGCCGCGTCGTTCCTGAATGTGCACGGCGTGCAGCGGCGCGATGAAGTGGAGCAATTGAGCGAAGATTTCAACGGCTTCTTCATTTCTGCGCCGAACGGGGTAATTCATCTCGTCATCGGTCCCGAAGAAGCGTGACGGCTGATGGTCGAGGATTACTTTTGCGCCTGATTCACGTGCCGCCCATGACAAGTTTCGCATATTCACGGGCTGAGCGTGGACGCACCGAAAATTTCTTGAACATATCGCTCATATCGATGTTATCGCCGCGAGCGGCAGCGAGCGTGAGGTCTGCAAATTTTTGTTCGACAGGATTACTGGCCGCCGTTTCGGGCGCCCGAAGCGCTTCCTCGGGAACAAACTTTTTTTCAAATGTGCGCGCCGTGATTTCCTCAAAAATTCGGACGACCTCGAGTTGAGTGAGCGCTTCCGGCCCGCCGAGCTCGAGCACTGCATTTCGGGCGGCGGCGTTGGATAGAGCCGCCACGGTGAAATCGGCGACGTTGTGCAAGGAAATGTAGCTGATCTTATTTTCGCCCGAGCCGTAGATCGTTGCTTTGCCGTCTGCAAAATCGAATCCAAGATGCGGGCTTAACCAGATCTCCATGAAAAAGGTCGGCCGCAGAATGGTGTAGGTGAGCCCACTTCGTTGAAGATGATTCTCCACGGCCTGCTTCGCATCGAATAACGGATTGTCGCCGTGCTTTAAGAGATTACCTGAGACGGACACGAAAACGAACTGACCGACCTTCGCTGCGCGCGCGGCATCGATGAGCTGCATTTGTCCGCGCAAATCGACAGTCTCGAAGGTGTCGCCCGGCTGCTGGGAATGGATCGCGGTCGGAGTTGTGGTGACCGCCGTTGCTCCGGCACAGGCACGACCCAGCGAAGCGCGGTCCTTCAAGTCGCCTTCGACGAGTTCGCCGCCAAATTGCTTCAGCGCCTCTGTTTTCGCCGGGTCAGAAGTCGATCGGACCACCGCGCGAAACCGTTTGTCGGCAGACGCGAGACGCCCGCAGATTTCCGTCCCGAGCAGCCCTGTAGCTCCAACGACGAGTGTCATAGTCAATTTTGGCAGCGTCAGCCTTGTAAATTGTTAACGAATAACTTCACCCCCGCATCCGCGCCGGCGGCCCACCCATGTGCTCCAGCCGTAAAAGCCCAGCGGCTCCAACGCGCCCGCGGCGGCCAGCGCGTCCACGTCAGCGCGGCTCGGTGCGCTCTTTACGTTTGAATCGGCTCCGCAATAATCGTCGATCACCATCCAACATCCCTCTGCCAATTTATCGCGGTAACACTCGATGTCGCGCCGTTTACCGGCATCGGCGTCAAGAATCAGCAGGCCAACTTCATCTGTGCCAAGCGCCTGACGGACTGCTGAGATCGTTTTCGGGTCGAAGGAGCGTCCTTTGATCAGGGTGACCATTCCGGACACGCGTTGCCTGGCCAGATTGCGTTCCAAGTCGCGCAAGATATGGCGCGTGCCGAGCCGTTTGTGTTTCACCCCGCCTCCGGGTTCGATCGCGACCAGCTTTTTCGGCCGCCCGGAGTCGCGCACGCCGAATGCGGCGGCAATAGTCGCGCCGCCAACGAACGCGCCGATCTCAAGGATCGCTCCGGAGCAAATTTTCGAAAAATGATAGATCAAGATCAGCACGTCCAGATGCAGCATCGAATATTTGTCCCGGATTTTCTGAAGCGCCGAATGAATCGGTTCCTGCCGATACTGCATCAGTGTCTGCATCAGACTCAGGCAATCGTTGTAGCTGCGCGGCTGCCCCCCGCGCCGTACGTCTGCGAAGGCGGACGGCGCATCGGCATGTGGCACTGTTTCTGCGCAGACCGGACGGCCCGCAGGGCCGTGGCTACAAGGCTTTCCACAATGTAATCCGACTACAACGAGGTCCCGTTTCACCCCATCGAGTTGTGCGACCGCGGGAAAAAATCCCCAGCGTTCGAAGCCGAGGCGATCGAACAATTTTAAACTCGGCTCGTTGTGTCCGAAGATCAGCCCGACCAGAGCTGTTATTCCCAGCGAGGGCGCGCGGGCGATTGCTTCTTTCAACAATCGTTGTCCCACGCCGTGCCGCCGAAATTGTTCATCGACATAAACACTGATCTCGGCCGTGCCGCGATACGCACTGCGTGGCAGGAATTTTTTGAAATCGAGCCAACCAATCACGCAACCGTCCGATTCTGCGACCCAGAATGGATATTCGTGCGGCGAATGTTCGCGAAACCCTGGCAAACGCGCTTCGACGGTGATCGGCTCAAGCTCAGCTGTCACCATGCGGGTCGGGACAGTGGCGTTGTAAATTTCGATGATGGCCGGCAGGTCCGCCTCAACAGCATCGCGAATGATCAAATTCACGGCTTCCGTTTCTTCGTAGGGCTTCGCTTAACGGCGGGCGAACTCGTCGGCGCGAGCGTCGGATTAGTCTGCGCGGTCGCGACCGGGCTGGGAACGGGAAACGCAAACGTCGGCGACGGTAGAACAGATGCTGACGCGGCTGCAGTTGGCGATGGGGACGGTGTCACGCTCGGAGACAGCGAAGGACTCGGCGTTGGGCTAGGAGTGGGCGAAGGCGGGATGATGTTTTGCCAGTGATGCAACGGCACGCTGGTACCGCCGAGCTCTTTGACCAGTGTTTCGCAGCGCGCCTGAATTTTTTCTAAATCCGGCGGGCCAAATGGCTTGTCCGTCGTTCCAGGGAAAATGATGTAGCTCACCTTGAGATCGCTCACGGGACGATTGTACGGCGTCGAAAGCGGGTTGATCTGTTTCGCGATGCGCAGCGACGCCTCTCCGACTTTGTCATTGGGCCCAATGTCGCCAACGATGGCTGGATAAATCGAGTCACCGAAAACAACAAGCGCATAATCGCCCGGTTTGATTGGCGCAGGACCATGTGTAAATGCGCCCGGCACCACGATAAAAGGGTCAATGGCGCCGATGAGGAAGCTGTACTTTTTCAGGGTGCCAATTTCGGCGCGCAATTGTGCGATCGCGTTGCGCAGGCTGGATTTTCGCGCGGGAGCGGTAGTTGCAAGCGCGTACTCAGCTACTGCGCGTTTCAATTCATCTTCGGTCGCCGCGAGATACGGATTCGGCGCAGCCGTTTTCTTTGGCCAGCGATAACTGGTGGACGGCTTGAAGTTAGTCGGCGCACCCGTGCTAGCAGGCATGCGATCCGCATCGGAGCCGTCCGAATCCACGTCCATGTCCGCCTGGAGCAGGAGCGCTTTTCGATGGCTCTGTGGATGCTGAAGTTGCAGAACAGTTTGGCAATCGAAGAAATTATGACGCGACAGAAGCAGATCGAGCCGGGCTAGGTTTTCGCGCAGCATTCTGATTTTTGTGTCGTAAAGCTGAGCGTAAAGCGGCGACACCGGATCAGCCGATAACATCGACGCCAGCCCAGGCAACAGCGTCGGCAGTTGGGGACTGACTTTCGCCAGTTCCTCGATCGTCTTATTCGGCGAAGGCACGCGCGCCTGAAGTCTTAGATCGAGCACGTAACTGTCCGGCTGGCTGCGTTCCATCGTCGCATCGGCGCCGGGGATCGTCTCGACGCTGGAGTGAAGCGTGATCCCGTTAAACAATTTGGCCGTGTCCAATTTTCCACTGATCACGGGGGGCCGCGTTGGCGTCGGAGCTGGTGTCGGCGTGCCTGGTATTTCAGTTGCCGTAGCGCGTTGCCATTGTTCTAGGGAGATCCACCGGTAAACAATCGCCGCGAAAAGCGCCGCGAATAAGACCAGCACCAGTCGCCGCCACGTCCGAAGGCGAATTTTTCCCACGCGATTACTTTTTTACCCAGGCGACAATGGCCGCAATAATCCCGATCACGCTCAGGACCGACATTATTCCTGCTGGCATCACCCTGCCGGTTCGCAAAAATTTGGGAACGAACTGCGCCGCGAGTAAAAGCGAAATGATGAACGCGGTCGCTAACCCTGCCGCTCGATGTTCCGGCAAAAGAAATGCCGCTACGAGCAGCAAAACTCCGGTGACCGCGCCGGCAATGATCGACGCCACGCTGCCTGCCTTCACGTAACCAATGATGCCACCGGCGATCGTCAAAACGCCGAAAACGGTAAAATAAATCTTCGTCGCTTCCATTTGGAACGCGCCAGCACACGTAAGCCAACTGCTTTGCGCTGTCCAGCTCAATGCCGGGATCACCGATCCCGGCTACAGCGCCCGCTCGCTCGCGTCGTTGTAGAATTCAACCTGCCGTCCCCCGAGACGATGTATGACGCGCCAGCCGTGGTTCTTCGCGAAGTCTCGAATTTCCGCGTCGGACATGTCACGCAGAACTCGCAGCTCCGCCGGCTGGGTGACGAGATACTCGGACTGCTTCGAAAGTGCCTCCGCGATCTTCGTCGTGAGAGCTGGCAAATCCTTGTGCATCTATTCCGAAGCTAACGATTAACCCTGCGACTTCCGTTTGGGTTCTTTTTTATTCGAACGCAGCGGCGGCGGGCGCTTTAACTTTCGATTTAATGTTGGTCCCAAAGCGCGATGCGCTTTGCGGCTCGGCGAAGGCCCGCGTGCGCCTGGTTTTTCCATATCGATTATTGGCGCTGCCTATTTATTGAACTTTCGCGTCTGATGCAAGCCGCCAAAACAATTTGCGACTAACTGGCGTGGTCGTTTTCCTTGGCTAGACTTTGCGGATGTTTTCGGAAACGATCGAGTTGCGCGGGCATATCATTGACTCGCTGATTCTGCCGAAGGTGCTGGATCAAATTCTGACCCACGGCGCGAATTTTAAGATCGGTGAGATTAAGATCGGTAAAAGACGAGCCGACCAAAGCTTCGCGCGAATCGAGGTGTCGGCCAAAACAAGCGAGGCGCTGGACGAATTGATTCTGCGCCTGCGACAGCACGGCGCCGAAGTGGCCGAACACGCGGACGCTCAACTGGCCGCATCCCCCGCCGACGGAGTGTTTCCGCACGATTTCTACGTCACGACCAACCAGCAAACTTTCGTCCGGTTTGACGGCAAAGAAATCGAAGTGCGGCCTGCCATGATGAATAGCGCGATCGCAGTTGATCGAAAACGGCGCGCCGCCCGAGCGGTGAAGTTTTTCGATGTGCACAAAGACGACGAGATCGTAGTGGGCCACCAGGGTATCCGCGTCGTGCCGGTGCAGCGCGCAACATCGCGCACGGATCTTTTTCAGTTCATCAACACGATCATCGACGCCGACGAACCGAAATCGGCCATCATTCGCGAGCTGGCTGGTGAATTGCGACGCGCGCACGCGGCGAAGGGTAAAATCGCAGTCGTGGCCGGGCCTGCGATCGTGCGCACCGGCGCCAGCCAGCATTTGGTGCGCCTCATCGAATCGCGATATGTCGATCGTTTTTTTGCTGGAAACGCGTTTGCTGCTTACGACGTGGAACGGGCGTTGTTTGGCACCTCTTTGGGAGTGAACCCCGACCTGGCCTTCGCGCGCGGCGGACACGAGAACCATATGCGAGCGGTCAATGCCATCCGCGAAGCGGGAGGGATCGCGGCAGCGGTGCAAAAAAATATCCTCACCAGCGGCATCATGCATGCGTGTGTCCGGCACAATGTCGATATTGTGCTGACCGGCTCGATTCGCGATGAGGGACCGATTCCGGGCGTGACGACAGACGCAATCGAAGCTCAAAAAGTAATGCGCGAAAAACTGGCCGACGTGACGCACGCCTTACTGCTGGCAACCATCCAGCATTCGCTTGCGGTGGCCAGCATGCTGGCGCCCAGCGTGAAAACCGTCTGCGTGGATATCGACCCTTCGGCAGTGGAAAGAGCAGTCGAGCATCAACCGTTGCAATCAATCGGCCTGGTCACGGACGTGGAACCATTTCTTCGGGAACTCGCCGGTTATCTCAGCGACTCCCGTATTCGCGACTAAATTGACCATCCCATGCGCGAGCTGCTCCTCTGTCCGCCCGATTACTACGGCATCGAATACGAGATCAATCCCTGGATGAGCCGTGCCCGCGGCGCCCAGGCAGAGCTAGCGCAAAAGCAATGGGAAGGATTGCACGCGACGCTCTCAAAATTGGATTGCAAGGTGCATCTGATTGCGCCGCAGCCGGGACTTCCTGATATGGTTTTCACCGCCAACGCCGGACTGACTATTGGCCGCAAATTTATCCCCAGCAATTTCCGGCACACAGAGCGCGCCGGTGAACAGTCGTTCTTCGTAGAACGGATGAAGCAACGCGGCTACGAAGTGCGTTGGCTCCCGGAAAATCTTTATTTCGAAGGCGAAGGCGATGCGCTCTTTAGCGGCGACGTGCTCTTCTGCGGCTACAAATTTCGGTCCGACATTCAATCGCATCGCGCCATCGCAGACATGCTCGGCTGCCTGGTGATCTCGGTGGAACTGGTTGATCCGCGCTTTTATCACCTGGATACCTGTTTTTGTCCGCTGCCCGACGGCGGGGCTTTTTGGTTTCCGATGGCCTTCGACGAGTACGGCCAGCGCGCAATCCGCGAGCATGTGATCGATCTAATTGATGTTTCCCAGGAAGAGGCGACGCATTTTTCGTGTAACGCCGTGGTGCTGGAGCGCGACATTGTTTTGCCCGAAGGCGCGCCACAACTCGTGACCAGGCTGCACGAGCGCGGCTACCGCTGCCACGAATTGCCGATGAGCGAATTCATCAAGGCGGGCGGGGCCTGCAAATGCCTCGTCATGTTCATGCCGCAACGAGAAAGTGTAGCGTAAGCCTCTGGCTTGCGCGGAATCTACACTGCGCAAGCGAGACGCTTACGCTACTTCCCGCTTCGCTCGCAATACGCTCTCGATTTTGCCGAGCGGCAAACAATTCACCACATCCTCTTTGGTGAGCCAGCCTTTGCGCGCGATGCCGATCCCGAACCATAAATCCTGCAAACGCTCGGCGCGGTGCGCATCCGGGTTAATTACGCATTTGACGCCCTTCTGTTTCGCCATCGGCCACCAACGCCAATCGAGATCGAGCCGTTTTGGAGCGGCGTTGAGTTCGATCCAAGTGCCGGTGTGCGCCGCTGCATCGAGGATTTCGGGGACATCGATTTGGTACGGCTCGCGCTTTAAAAGCAAGCGGCCAGTCGGATGCGCCAGCATAGTCACGAACCGATTCTCCATCGCGCGAATCATGCGCCTGGTCATGTCCGCTTCGCTCAGACCAAGAGCAGAATGAACAGAAGCGACTACGAAATCGAGTTGCGCCAAAACTTCATCAGGAAAATCAAGCGAACCGTCCCGAAGAATGTCGCATTCCACTCCGGTAAAAAGACGGAAGCCGTCGAACTTTTCGTTCAGCTTTCGAATCGCCGGGACTTGCGCCAGCAGTTTTTTCTCATCAAGCCCGTGTGCTTGAATCTGGCTGCGACTGTGATCGGCAATGCCCAGATACTCCAGGCCGAGCGCCTGCGCAGCTTCCGCCATTTCTTCCAGCGAATTGTGGCCGTCGCTTGCCAGCGTGTGTGAGTGAAATGTGCCCCGTAAATTTTCCTTCTCGATCAATTTCGGTATCGCGTGATTTTGGGCAGCCTCAAACTCTCCCCACTTTTCCCGCAATTCCGGCGGAATGAAATCGAGGTCCACAGCCCGGTACAAATCGGTTTCATCGCGCACCTTCGGGATCTTTTTTGGCCGAATTTTCTTTTTCGCCTTTGGGTCGATCGGCACCGGCGCGAGGCGATACTCGTTGAGAGTCCAACCCCGTTTCAGCGCGCGGCTGCGCAACTCGATATTGTGCTCCTTGTTTCCAGTGAAATAAGCGAGCGCAAACGGATATTCTGCGGTGCTCACCACACGCAGGTCACACTGAACCCCGGAACGCAGCCGCACACTCGATTTGGTCGGCCCTTGCGCAATGATCGATTCCACCAATGGATGAGAAACGAAAAATTTTGTGATCGCCTCGGGGTTTTTTGTCGCCACCAGAAGATCGACATCGTGCACAATTTCTTTTCGCCGCCTGTAACTGCCTGCAACCTCCACCTGCAGGGCATCGGATTGACCTGCCAAATCGTTTCTTAATGTCTCCGCTTCATGCGCGATCTGCCCGAATTGAAAATACCCAGAATGCCGGGTTCGTTCCTCGATCGCGTTGCAAATCTTCACTTGCGTCGTTTCACCGAAACCGGGCAATTTCGCCACGCGACCCGCCTCGCACGCCTGGCGCAGTTGCTCGATCGAACTAACGCGCAGTTGCTCGTAGAGCGCCTTGATTTTTCTCGCGCCCAAGCCGGGAATCGAGAACAACTCCAGAATGGCCTCCGGAAATTCAGCGCGCAAATCTTCGAGGTATTTCAGCGAACCGGTCGCGGCGAGTTCCTTAATTTTCAGTGCGATGCTCTTCCCGATCCCCGGAATCTTCGCCACTGCTTCTTCATCCTGAAGATTTGGTACGTTCCCGCCAAAAGTTTCGATCGCGCGCGCGGCGTTCGTGTAAGCCCGGACCTTGAAAGGATTTTCGCCCTTCAACTCGAGCAGCGTTGCGATCTGCTCGAGAATACCGGCGATTTCCTCCTTGGTCATTACTTAACCGTTAGCGCAGATTGGTTCGCCGTCGATGCCGCCGTTGCGGCTTCCGCTCCCGCCCGCGAAGCGCACAGCCGCTAGCCGC
>Ga0066710_100004395_pt1 | contig 12460 bp, 8 predicted proteins | sample GraSoiAngelo_159_FD_79666 | JGI IMG/M metagenome (GOLD analysis project Ga0066710, IMG submission 79666) | Grasslands soil microbial communities from the Angelo Coastal Reserve, California, USA - 14_1009_16_40cm | ecosystem: Environmental > Terrestrial > Soil > Grasslands | place: USA...
AGCGGGTGTTCGTCGACGGCCGGCCGCTGGTCGAGCCGTACGCCATCCACTCCGACCCCTCGATTCGCCCGGCCGGCTACGACTATCGCGACAACTTCGGCCCGGTGACCGTGGGCAGGAACCAGCTCTTCATGATGGGCGACAACCGCGACAACTCGAACGACAGCCGCTACTGGGGGCCGCTCGACCTCGACCTGGTCAAGGGGCGCGCCATGTTCATCTACTGGTCGTGGGACGGCGACAAGAACTGGCCTCGATGGAACCGCATCCTCCGGCCGATCCACTGAGCGCGGCGTACGGCGCGCAGGACGACTGGGCACCTCCCGGCTCTGCTGACGAAGGACTGCACGCCGGTCCGTCGCGGGCCGCGCGGCGGGAGGCGCGGGCTGGGCTCTACGTCCACGTGCCGTTCTGCGCCCGGCGCTGCAGCTACTGCGATTTCTCGACCGGCGCCCTGTCGGCGCACGCGCTCGAGCGCTACCTGCGGGCCATGGCGCTCGAGATCGACCGGCGCGCGCCCCCCGCCGCCGCGCTCGAGTTCACCTCGGTGTTCTTCGGCGGCGGCACGCCGTCGGCGCTGCCGGCGCGGGCGTTCCGCGGGCTGTGGAATCGCGTGCGTGCGGCGTTCGCGGTCGTGCCCGGCGCCGAGATCACGCTGGAGGCGAACCCCGAGTCGGTGCGGCCGGCGCTGCTCGACGCGTGGCGCGAGGCCGGCGTCAACCGGCTCTCGCTGGGCGTCCAGAGCCTGCACGACGACGAGCTGCGCGGGCTCGGGCGGTTGCACCACGCGGCGCGGCCCGGCGCGGCGGTGGCGCTCGCCCGGCGCCACGGCTTCCGCCGGCTGTCGCTCGATCTGATGTTCGGCTTCCCCGGCCACACGGAGGAGCGCTGGAGCGCGACGCTAAGGCGCGCGCTCGAGCTCGACCCCGAGCACATCTCGGCCTACTGCTTGATCCCCGAGCCCGGGACTCCGCTCGGCGATCGGGTGCTGGAGGGGACGCTGGCGCTGCCGTCGCCCGCGGCGCAGGCGGACATGTACGCCACGCTGACCGCGACGCTGGGTCGCGCCGGATACGCGTGCTACGAGACCTCGAACTTCGCCCGCCCCGGCGCCGAAGCCCGCCACAACCTGGTCTACTGGCTCGTGCGACCGTACCTGGCGCTCGGTCCCGCGGCGCACGGGTTCGTGAACGGCGACCGCTACGGCAACCATTACGCGCTGTCGCGCTGGGCCACGGCGCTCGAGCGGGGGCTGAGCCCCGAGGCGGAGCGCGAGACACAGACGCCCGCACGGCGGGCGACCGAGGTCATGATGCTGGGCCTGAGGCTCGGGCGGGGTCTCGACTCGCGTGATCATCCGGGGCGAGTGTGGGCCGAGCTGCTCGAGCGCTACGGCCGCGCGCTGGAAGGCGGGGTCCGCGCCCGCCGGCTCGTGCGGACGCGGCACGGTTTCGCGATTCCCATGCGGCTCCGGTTCGTGGCCGACGACATCCTGGCCTGGATCGAAGCGCGAGCCCGCGACGTTCAAGTTGACAGGTGCGGCGGTGGCTCCCTAACGTTGTCACCATGTCCCAGCCTGCATTCCCCGGTCGGCTGACACCCGACGATCCCGATCTCAGCGAGCGCCAGAAGCGGATCTTCGCTGCGCTGGTTGGGCTCCACGGGACGATGGCGCGTCCCGTGAGCTCGGAACTGCTTGCTCAGCAGGAGGATATCGCCGTGTCTTCAGCCAGCGTGCGAGCCGAGCTCTCGGAGCTGGAATCGCTCGGGCTGGTGGAGCGGTCCCACAGCTCGGCGGGGCGGGTACCGACGGCCCGCGGCTTCAGTCTCTACGTCCGCACGCTGCTCACGTCGGCGGAGCTCGATCCGTGGGTCGTGGCCGAGGTCGGGCGCACGCTGTCGCACTCGGAGCGCGACGTGCGGCAGTTGCTCGACGAAGCGTCTCGGCTCCTGTCGACGTTGACGCACCAGCTCGGGCTCGCGCTGGCCGTGTCGCTGTCGGGGGAGATCCTGAGAGGGCTGGACCTGGCTCCGCTCGACGAGCACCGGGCGCTGCTCGTGCTCAACATCGGGGCGGAGACGCTGCGCACGCTCGTGCTCGAGCTGGGAAGCCGGCTCGATCGCGAGCAGCTCGACGAGGTCGCGAGCGTGCTGCGCGAGCGCCTGCTGGGACGTACGCTGGCCGAGGTGCGGGACCGGCTGGACAACGACCCCGAGCTCGTGCGGAAGAGTGCGGTGCGCATCGTGGCCCGGGCGGCGGCGGCGAGCTGGGAGCGCCCGGTCGCGACACCGCTGTTCCACGCCGGTGCCATGCACATCGCGGAGCAGCCCGAGTTCGCGCGGGCGCCGGCGGCGATCCTGCGCGCGGTGGAGGCGCGCTCGCCGCTCGACCGGCTGCTCGTGACGGGTGTCGAGGGCCAGGCCGCGGCGCGCGTCAGCCTCGACGAGGACGCAGCACTCGCCGGGTGCAGCCTCGTGGCCTACGCGCTGCCGGGCCGCGTGCGCGGCGCGGTCGGCGTGCTGGGTCCGATGCGGATGGACTACGCGCTCGCGTTCGCCGTCGTCGAGGCGGTGGGCGCGCGCGTCACCGAAATCCTCGAATCCTGAAAGCGAATCCAGAGATCATGGACGTCAAGACCCCCGACCTGGGGCCGGCCTTTGACCAAGACGGCGCGGCCGACGCCGATGCCCAGTCCGAGCGGCCCGGGCTCAACCCACCCACGCCCGACGAGCTGGGCGACGAGACTCCCGCCGAAGCCGCCGGTGCCGGCGCGGCCGGCGAGAGTGCCAAGGAAGCCGCCGCGGGTGGCCCTGCACCCGCGCCGCCCGGCGAGGACACCGAGGCCGCGCGCCTGTACAAGGACCGCTGGCTGCGCGCCGAGGCCGAGCTGCAGAACTTCAGGCGCCGCGCGCAGCGCGACCTCGAGGAGGCGCGGCAGTTCGCGGAGGAGCGCATGCTCTTGACCACGCTCGAGCATCTCGACGACCTGGAACGCGCGCTCGAATCGGCGCGCGCGGCCGGCGCGTCGGAGAGCTGGGCCCAGGGCATCCAGCTCGTCATGCAGCGCATGCGCGACGCGCTCGCCCGCCACGGCGTGACGGAGATCGAGGCGGTGCGGGTGCCGTTCGACCCCGCGGTGCACGAGGCGCTGCTGGAGGTGGACGCTCCGGAAGGTGTGGCGCCCGGCCAGGTGGTGGAGGTCGTGCGCAAGGGTTACGTGCGGCGCGGCCGCGCGCTGCGCCCCGCCCGGGTGATCGTGGCCCGGCGATCGGACTGATCATGGCGAAGCGCGACTACTACGAGGTGCTGGGCGTCCCGCGGTCGGCCGGCGAGGACGAGATCAAGAAGGCCTACCGCAAGCTCGCGTTCGAGAACCATCCCGACCGCAATCCCGGCGACAAGAGTGCGGAGCTGCGCTTCAAGGAGGCCACGGAGGCGTACGAGGTGCTGCGCGATCCGCAGAAGCGCGCGCGCTACGACCAGGTCGGGCACGCCGCCGAGGTGCCCGGCGGCGGCGCGGGGTTCGACTTCAGCGGCTTCGATCTCGCCGACGCGCTGCGCGCGTTCATGCGCGACTTCGGCGGCGACGGCTTCGACGACATCTTCGGCGTTCGCGGGCGGGGCGGCCGAGCCGTGCGCCAGGGCGACGACCTGCAGGTGCGGCTCAAGCTCACGCTCGAGGAGATCGCGAGCGGCGTGGAGAAGAAGATCCGCGTCAAGCACATGCGCCCCTGCACGACCTGCGGCGGCAACGGCGGCACCGGCGAGCAGGTGTGCCCGCAGTGCCAGGGGCGGGGTCAGGTGCGTCGCGTGCAGCAGTCCCTGCTCGGCCAGTTCGTGAACATCGCCACCTGCCCCCGGTGCAGCGGCGAAGGCTCGGTGTTCAAGGATACGTGCAAGACCTGCGGCGGCGACGGCCGGGTGTCGGCGACCGAGACCATCGCGGTCCAGGTTCCGGCCGGGGTGGCGAACGGGAACTTCATCCCGTTGCGTGGCATGGGCGACGCCGGCCCGCGCGGCGGACCGGCGGGCGATCTGATCGTGCTGATCGAGGAGAAGCCGCATGCCGTGTTCGCGCGCGATGGAGACGATCTGCGCGTCGACGTGCCGATCAGCTTCACGACGGCCGCGCTCGGAGGATCGGTGGAGGTGCCGACGCTCGATCAAGCTCCGGCGAAGCTCGAGGTGCCGGCCGGCACGCAGAGCGGCCAGGTGATGCGCGTGCGCGGGCGCGGGATTCCGCACCTGCGCGGCGGCCGCGGCGATCTGCTCGCGCGCCTGGTCGTGTGGGTGCCGCAGCGCGTGCCGCAGGGGGAGCGCAAGCTGCTCGAGGAGCTGAGGCGCTCGGAGGCGTTCAAGCCCCCGCAGCCCGGCCGGTCGGCGTTCGAGCGCGTGCGGGATGCCTTCGCCGGCTAGTTTTCTGAGCCGGAAGTTTCGTCGTCGCACCGAGGACGCCGCCGGAATGCACGCGAAGTTGCTGGCTCGCGACACGAGGATCCCGAGCGACGCGCCCCTCGGCGCGTCGAGTGCCGTGCCCTCCTGGCTGTGGGTGCCCGAGGTGGAATCCGAGGGTACGCGCGTGGTCCTTCCCGCCGAGGAGGCTCGCTACGTGACGCGCGTGTGCCGCGCCCGGCCGGGCGATCGCGTGGTTGCGACCGACGGCCGGGGCACGGTGGCCGAGCTCGAGCTCGAGTCGGTGGCCAGCGCGGTGGCGGCCCGGGTGATGGCGCGCTCGAGCGTCCCCCGCGGCCCGCAGGCCTGGGTGCTGTGCGGCGCGACCGAGGGGACCCGCGCCGACTGGCTCGTGGAAAAGCTCGCGGAGCTCGGCGTGTCGCGGTTTCAGCCGCTCGATTGCGACCGCCAGCGCCACCGGACGGCCCGCCTCGAGCGCTGGCGCAAGCTGGCGGTTGCGGCACTCCGACAGTCCCGCCGGGCGTGGCTCCTGGAGGTGGCCGAGCCGGTTGCAATCGAACCAGCCGCCGCGTCCGTTCCCGAAGCCGCCGCCCGCTGGCTCGCGAGCCAGTCGGGCGATCCAGTCGGGGACTCATCCCTGCTGCCCGCGCTCTCGGTCGTCGCGATCGGCCCTTCCACGGGCTTCACGGACGGGGAAGCCCGGGTGCTCGTCTCGGCCGGGTTCGCCCCGGCGCGTCTGGCCGCCGCAAGGCTCCGGACCGAGACCGCAGCCCTGGTGTGGGCCGGTACGTGGGCCAGTCGCTGCGCCGGCGCGGGTCCGGGACCGATGGCGTAGGCCGCTGCGTCGCCTGGGCCGGCGGTGCTCGACGGGGGCGGCGGCGCGAGGGTGGGGCATCTCCGCGACGCACGCTGCGCGCGGCTTCCTGCCGCGCTCCGCTTTCCCCGCGACTCGCTCCGGACTTCCCTGTCCTCCGCAAGCGCGGGGGGCGTCGCTGCGATGCCCCACCCTCGCCCCGCCGCGGACATGTGCGGGCGTCTCGTAAATGCCCCACCCTCGCGCCGCCGTCCCCCCCACAGAACGCGAAAGCAAGAGCATGTCGCCTTGGCCTTGACGCGCTTACGGGACAGGCCATAAACTCCCAGATGTCGATTTCGCGCCCACGTGAACTCCCCGCGGCGCGATTTTGTTTGAATTTGGGTCTACTTCTCACGGGCAGGCTGCCCCAAAGAAGTCCGAGTGCGCAGTGGAGTTCCGCTTGCGGCGCCGGCGACACGAGTCGTCGTGGTGATCCGCAGCCGGGCCCCGCGCGAGCCGGATTCTCCCGAGCGGCCTGCGAGTTCAGGGCAGAGAGGGGGGAAGTTCTTGCCCGGTATCAGGGTGAAGGACGGTGAGTCCTTCGAGAGCGCCCTGCGTCGTTTCAAGAAGAAGTGTGAAAAGGCCGGGATCATGGCGGATCTTCGCCGTCACCAACACTTCGAGAAGCCGAGCGAGCGGCGCAAACGCAAGATGAACGCCGCGAAGCGCAAGAATCTGGCGCGCAGACAGCAGGAGAACTGACACAACTGGACGCTGGCCTGCGGTGGACCTGGGTGGACTGGCTGGTCGTGGTCCTCGTTTTGTCCTTCGCGATTCGCGGCTGGATCCGCGGTCTTGTGTCGCAGTTGTTCGCCGTGACTGGACTGCTCGTGGCGGTATGGGTCGCGGGTTGGGTATCCCAGTGGGTCGGGGAGCATTGGCAGCACGCCCGGCCCGCTGTTGTTTTTCTGCCGCTGCGCTTGCTGGTCATGCTGCTCGCCGGTCTCGCCGTCGTCTCGCTGTTTCACTGGATGGGGACGCTCGCCCGGGAGGTGGCCCGCGAGGGGCCGCTGGGTCTGTTCGACGGCGCGGCCGGGCTCCTGGTGGGAGCCGCACTGGGGACCGTGTTCGTCACGCTCCTGATGTGCACTGCTCTCGACACGCCGTGGCCGCGCGCCGTGCCGGCCACCGCCGCGCACGCCCGGCTCGCGGCGCCTATGATGAAGAGCGCGGCCGAGGCGTGCGGCGCCGTGAGGCCGTACTCTCCCGGGGTTGCCTGGCTGCGCGAGACATTCCTCAAGGCCGAGCGCCGCGCGATCGGCGCGAAGCGCAGCGCATAGGGCGGCGACGGCCCGGGCGGTTCACGCGTCCGGGCCGCCAGCGCGCCCCGGTGCTAGCGCTGGGATGGGATCTGCGTTGAACGCACATGCCTTGGAGTTGCTCGAGTTCCCCCGCGTCGCCCTGGACGTGGCGGCCCACGCGGAATCGGACGGCGCACGGGCGGCGCTCGCGGCCGCGGTGCCGATCCCCGATGCGGTGGAGCGCGACCGCGAGGTGGCGCTGCTCGCCGAGGCGATCCGCCGCACGCGCGAGCCCGGCGCCTGGCTCGAGGTGGGCACGGGTGGTGTGGCGGCGCATCTCGAGCACGATGGCCGCGGGCTCGACGTCGCGGCATTGCTCGAGATCGCGACGTGGCTCGATGCCGGCGCGCGCACGCGCGCGGCGTGGCAGGACCGTGACCTTGCGGCGCGCCACCCCGAGCTGGGTACCCTCGCCGGCTCGCTCCCCGAGCTCGAGGCGCTGCGCGAGCGCCTGCGGACGTCCCTCGATCCTGACGGCCGGGTGAGCGATCGGGCCTCGCCGCTGCTCAAACGGGCGCGCGCGGAGCTGGCGAGCGCCGAGCGCGAGCTGGAGGGGCGGCTGGAGCACTGGGCCAAGGGCTTCGGCGAGGGCGCGTACGTGACGCGCCACGGCGAGCGGTTCGTGGCGCTGATCCCCGCCGCCGGCTTCGCCCGCCGCCGCGGCATCGTGCACGACGTCTCGCGCACCGGGCAGTCGCTGTTCGTCGAGCCGCTCGAGGCGTGCGAGGCCAACAACCGCATGATCGAGCTCAAGCGGACCGCCGCCGAGGAGGAGCAGCGCGTGGTGCGGGAGCTCGCGGCCGCCGTCGTGGCGGAGCGCGAGGCGCTCGGGGCGCTGGAGCGCACGCTCACCCGCCTCGACTCGCTGCGCGCCCGGGCGCGCTGGGCGGCGGCGCACGACGGGATCGCGATCACGCCCGGCGGCGAGCGGCTCCGGCTCGTCCAGGCGCGCCACCCGCTGCTGGTCGTGGCCGGCGCGAGCGTGGTGCCGCTCGACCTCGAGCTCGGGCCGGACGGGACGCTCTTGCTCGTGAGCGGGCCCAACATGGGCGGCAAGACCGTGCTGCTCAAGACCGTCGGCCTCGTGGTGGCGCTCGCGCACGCGGCGTTTCCGGTGCTGGCGGCCGAGGGCAGCGGCGTGCCCGAGATCGACCGGATCGAGGTCGATCTGGGCGACGAGCAGTCCCTGGACCGCGGGCTTTCGACGTTCGCCGCACACCTGGCGGCGCTCGACGCCATGGCTCGCGCCGCGGGGCCGCGCACGCTGCTCCTGTGCGACGAGCTCGGCGCCGGCACCGATCCCGAAGAGGGAGCGCCGCTCGGGCGGGCGCTGATCGAGCACTTCGCGGCGCGGCGGGCATGGGCGGTGATGACCACCCATCTCGGGTCGCTCAAGCTGCTCGCCGGAACCGTGCCCGGGGTAGTGAACGGCTCGCTCGAGATCGACCCCGCCCAGATGGCGCCGACGTTCCGGTTCATCCGCGGAGTCCCGGGCGCGAGCCACGCGCTGGCGATGGCGGAGCGGCTCGGCTTCGACCGGGCGCTGGTGGAGCGGGCGCGAAGCCTGACCCGCGCCGAGTCCGCGACGCTCGAGCGCGTCCTTCAGGACTTGCAGGCGCTGCGCCGCGCGCTGGATCAGGAGCTCGAGCGTCTGGCCGCGGCCCGGGCCGCGGCGGACGCGGCCGAGCGCCGGCACCGCGAGGCGTCCGAGCAGGCGCGCCTCGAGCTCGATCGGGTGACGCGCCGGCTCACACGCGAGAGCGATGCGCTGGTGGCGCGCGCACGGGAGCTGTGGCAGACGGTCCAGCGCGAGGCGCGCCGCGCCGACAAGTCGCGCGCCGACGCCGCGCTGCTCAAGTCGCGCATCGAGGCGATGGAGCGCGAGACGCAGGGTCTGATCGACGGCGGGCGCGCCGCATACGGGACGCTCGGGCTCGGCGAACCGCGCCCGTCGAGCCGCGGGCTTCTCCCCGAGGAGATCGTGCCCGGGCTCCGGGTGCGGGTGAAGGAGCTGGGCCTCGAGGCCGAGGTCGCCGAGCCCCCCGACGCCGAAGGCAACGTCCGCCTGCGGCGCGGCAGCTGGTCGATCCAGAGCCACGTGAGCAAGCTGGAGCCGATCGAGGAGGTTCCCGCCGAAGCCCCGCGTTCGCGGCACCCCCGCGGCGCCCGCGCCGGCGAGCCGGGGGCGCCGCTCGTGACGTACGATGCCCCGGGCAGCGCCCCGCTGGAGATCGACCTGCGGGGCATGGAGGTCGAGGAGGCGCTGCGAGCGCTGGATCAAGCCATCGACCACGGCGTGCTGGGCGGGCTGTCGGAGCTGCGCGTGATCCACGGCATCGGCAAGGGAGTCCTGCGGGCGGTGGTCGAGCGCCATCTCCGGGGTCACGCGCAGGTGGCGGGGCTGCGCATGGGGCAGCTCGGAGAGGGTGGTCGCGGCGTGACGGTGGCGAAGCTGAGGTGAGCGCCATGAACGGACGGACCGCCGACGAGTGGGTGGAGCGGGTGCGCGCCTCGAGCGACATCGTCGAGATCGTCTCGCAAACCGTGGCGCTCAAGCGCGTGGGCCGGAGCTTCATGGGCCTGTGCCCGTTTCACGGCGAGAAGTCGCCGTCGTTCTCCGTGCACCCCGAGCGGCAGTTCTATCACTGCTTCAGCTGCAAGGCGGGCGGCGACGTTTTCCGGTTCGTGATGGAGACCGAGAAGATCGGCTTCCTCGACGCGGTCGAGCAGCTGAGCCGCCGTGCGGGCATCCCGGTGCCGGAGCGCCGCGCTCCGGGGGGCGGCGGGCGCGCGCCGCTGCTGGAGGCGCTGGAGGCCGCGGCCGCGGCCTACGAGCAGTGGCTGGCCGACCCCACGACAGGCGAGCCCGCGCGCGCGTACCTGGCGCAGCGCGGCATCGGACGCGAGGCGCAGCGGGCGTTCCGGCTGGGGGCGGCGCCGCCGGGGTGGGAAAACCTGGTGCGGCGCCTGCACGGGCGCTTCCCTGACGAGGTCCTGATCCAGGCGGGCCTCGCTGCTCGACGCGAGGCCGGGCGCGGCAACCTGTTCGATCGCTTCCGCAACCGTCTCGTCGTTCCACTCATCCAAGCGGGGGGTGACGTGATCGGATTCGGAGCCAGGGCTCTCGCCGCTCAGGATGAGCCCAAGTACCTCAACTCCCCGGAAACCGCTGTCTATCACAAGGGATCGTTCCTGTTCGGCCTCGAGCAGGCGCGCCGCCGCATCGAGCCCGCCGGCGAGGCGGTGGTGGTGGAGGGTTACTTCGACGCGATTGCGCTGCACCAGGAGGGGATCGTGCACGCCGTGGCGACCTCGGGGACGGCGCTCACTCCCGAGCACGCGAAGGCGCTGCACCGGGTGACCGGCCGGATCGCTCTGACCTACGACGGAGACACGGCCGGCCGCGAGGCGGTGGCCCGATCGCTGGGCGTGGTCCTGGCGGAGGGCCTGGACGTTGTGGTGGTGGACCTGCCCTCAGGCGAGGACCCCGACACGCTAGTGCGGCGCGGCGGCGCAGACGCGTGGCAGGAGGTCCGGCGCAACGCGTCGGACCCGGTCGAGTTCTTCGAGCGCCACTTGCTGCGCGGCAAGGCCGCCGGCGATCCGCGGGAGGCGGCGGTCCAGGCGGTCGTGCGGCTGATCGGCCGGGTGCCGGACCCGGTGCGGGCCCGGCTCCTGGTGGAGCGGGCGAGCGCCGTGTTCGGACTGGACCCGCAGGTGCTGGCGCGTGCCGTCGAGCTGAGGCGCGCGGGTGCCGTGTCGGGGCGGCCGGTGGCGGCGGCGGTGGAAGCTGGGCGGCGGGCGCGGTACGGGCTCGAGGTGGACGTTCTGCGGGCGTTGTTGCAAGATCGCGCGTCTTTGGCTGAAGCGGAGGGCCGGATCGGGCCAGAGGATTTCGCGGATCCCGCGTGCGCGGCGGTGGCGCGCTGGCTGTGGGAGGGGGGCGAGGGCTTTCCGGAGGATCCCGAAGCCGCGGCGCTCGCGCGCGAGCTCACGCTGCCTGCGGCGGGCGATTTCCGCTGGCGCGAGCAGGCGCGGGGCGGCGTGCACCAGCTCGTGATTCGTCGGCTCAAGCGCCAGCGCCGCGATGCCCAGGAGCGCCTGCGGCGCAGCACCGCCGCAGCGGAGCAGGTTTCGCTGCTGCGTACGGTGCAGGACCTGTCTCGGGAAATCGAAGATCTGGAGCGATCGCTGCGCGATCTCACCGTGTAGCGGGCGTTCTTTCGTGTTTGGAAGTGGACCGATTCGTCGCTCGGCGTGGACCGGCAGTCGCGTGAGCGGCGCGCCGGCGACGCAAAGTTGTTCTCGCCCGGAAGGAGATCAGCGCTCCATGGCGCCTGTAGCCAAGAAGCAGCTCAAGCTCAAAGAGAAGTCGGAGCACCGCAAGCGGCTCGACGAGATTCGCGCGCTGGCGCTGCGCCAGGGCTACGTCACCGAGGACCAGGTGGTGTGGCTGCTGGACGACGACCAGGATCCCGAGGTGCAGGTGGACCAGATGGAGGAGATCCACTCCATGCTGAATCAGATGCACATCGAGGTGTTCGCCAGCGAGGAGGAGGCGCAGGAGCGGCTCAAGAAGCTCCGCAAGCTGGAGGAGAAGCGGCAGCCGGCGGGCGCCAAGGCGGTGCCGCAGCAGCCGGTGCGCTACGACGACCCGGTGCGCATGTACCTGCGCGAGATGGGACGCGTGCCGCTCTTGACCCGCGAAGGCGAGGTCGAGATCGCCCGCCGCATCGAGGCGGGCGAGCGCCAGGTGGTGTCCGCGCTGTTCCGCGCCGAGCCGTCGGTGCGGGAGATCCGGCTGCTGCTGAAGAAGCTGAAGGAAGGCCAGCTCAAGATCGAGGATTTCATCAAGGTCGACGAGAACGCGGCGACGGAACAGGCGCTCAAGAAGGAGCGCCAGCGCGCGGTGAAGATCATGGAGCGCGTGTTCGTGCTGCAGAAGCGCTACAACGAGCTGATGGAGCGCCAGGGGTCGCGCATGGCCGAGCGGCAGCGCACGTCGTTCCAGGCCAACTTCGCCAAGGTCGAGGCCGAGCTCACGCAGGAGCTGCACAAGCTGTCGATGAACCCGCGCTTGGTCGAGGGCCTGGCCGCGCCGCTGAAGGAGATGGCGCAGAACGCGCTGGAGCTCGACGAACTGGTGGCGGTGCTGGAGCGCAAGTTCGGGCACAGCGTGGAGGAGATCAACGAGTTCGCGCGGCGGCTCAAGAAGGGCCCCAAGGAGCTGCGCGCGGTGAAGCGCGACTCGGGGCTCGAGCCGGCCCAGATCGTCGAGTTCCTGAACGAGCTCAAGATGATCAAGAAGGGCATCAAGGAGCTGGAAGACGAGGCCAAGATGTCGCGCGACCACCTGCTGGAGCTGTACCGGCAGATCATGGACGGCGAGCGCGCCACGGCGCAGGCGAAGAAGGAGATGATCGAGGCCAACGTCCGGCTCGTGATCTCGATCGCCAAGCGCTACACCAACCGCGGCCTCGAGTTCCTGGACCTGATCCAGGAGGGCAACTCCGGCCTGATGCGCGCCGTGGACAAGTTCGACTACACGAAGGGCTACAAGTTCTCGACCTACGCCACGTGGTGGATCCGCCAGGCCATCACGCGCGCGATCGCCGACCAGGCGCGCACGATTCGCGTGCCGGTGCACATGATCGAGCACATCAACCGCGTGGTGCGCGTGTCGCGGCGGCTGGTGCAGGAGCTGGGCCGCGAGCCGACGCCGGAAGAGATCGCGGAGCGGCTGGACCTGCCGGTGGACAAGGTGAAGAGCATCCTCAAGGCGGCCCAGGAGCCGATCTCGCTCGACCGTCCGATCGGCGAGGACGACGACTCGAACCTGGGCGACTTCATCGAGGACACGAGTGTCGTGAGCCCGGCGCACTCGGCGGC
>Ga0066710_100004396_pt1 | contig 12459 bp, 18 predicted proteins | sample GraSoiAngelo_159_FD_79666 | JGI IMG/M metagenome (GOLD analysis project Ga0066710, IMG submission 79666) | Grasslands soil microbial communities from the Angelo Coastal Reserve, California, USA - 14_1009_16_40cm | ecosystem: Environmental > Terrestrial > Soil > Grasslands | place: USA...
GCGTGGATTCGCAGCAGGTCACCGAAATCGACCGCCCCGGCGGGGGGCGCCGGCTGCCCGATCACGATCAGGGCGAGCCGGGTGTCGTCGACCTTCTCGAAAAGATCTTCGATGGGGCCGTCCGGCCGGAGCTTCACCCGCAGCCATGGGAAGCGATCGCCCGCGCGCGGCGCGTCGCCCGGAAGCCCGTCGAGCGACTTCGACAGTGAGCTCTCCCGGTACTGGATGCCGGTCTGGGAGATGGTGCGAAAAGCGATGCTCTGGATCCGCTTCATGCTCATCGCGAAGGCCGCGATCCGGGCGATCACCACGGTGCGGAGCAGGCCGGCGAGGCGGCTGTCGGAGACGACCAGCCGAAACGCACGGTCGGTGCTGTTCAGCAACCGCCGCGCGACCGGGATGCGCTCTTCCTCGTAGGTATCGAGCAGCGCCTCGTCGGCTCGACCTTCGACGACGAGCGCGAGCTTCCATCCCAGGTTGTAGGCGTCCTGCAACCCGGTGTTCATGCCCTGCGCGCCGACCGGGCTGTGGATGTGCGCCGCGTCGCCGAGCAGGAAACACCGGCGGTCGCGGAATCGCCGCGCGCTCCGATGATGGATGCGGTAAGTCGAGAACCACGTGCACGCCTGGAAGGACAACGTGGCCCCGGCTTCTCCGCGCAGAGACGGAATGACGTCCTCGAAGGTCGCGTCGTCCCGGCCCCGCAGGGCCGGAGGCAGAATGCCGACCACCCGCCAGTGGTCCTGGCCGCGCATCGGGAAGAACAGGTGAAACCCCTGCCGCCACAGGTAGACGTTCACTTCGTCCGGAACCATGCTCCCGGTCGCCTCCGTGTCGGCGACGTAGAAGACGTGCTCGTATGGCGCGCCCGGGAACGTGATGCCGCAGAGCTCCCGCACGGAGCTGCGTGCCCCGTCGCATCCGGCGACCCAGCCGGCGCCGACCGTGCGGGTCGATCCATCCGGGAGCTTGAGCGCGACCGCGACGCGGCCGGCTTGCTGTTCGAGGCCGACGAGCTCGGTGTTCCACTCGACCGACATGCCCCAGTCGGAAAGCCGGTCGCCCATGATTCGTTCGTTGTCGTCCTGGCCGAGGACGAGAATGTACGGATACGGAGTCACGCCCCGGCCGGCGTCGCTCAGAGGGACGTGCGCCATCATCCGACCTTCCGACCAGATGTTGGCGCCGTCCCCCCGCTTTCCGAGCTCGAGCGCGCGCTCGACGATCCCGAGCTTCGAGTAGATTTCGAGCGTGCGCGCCTGCACGCCGAGCGCCCGCGTCTCACGCGCCGGCCCGGCGTGGCGGTCGATGATCCGCGCGCGGATGCCCCGCCGGCCGAGCTGATTCGCGAGCATCAGCCCGGTCGGGCCGGCTCCGACGATCAGGACGTCGGTTTCGAAAGAAGCTTTTTCGGTTGGACGGTTGGAAGGCGCGGCCATCGGCATCGTCCCTTCAGCCGCGAAAGACTATGCCTGCATCGGATGTTATGGAGGGAGCAACCCTCCCCAGCCTAATCGGCCTCCCATCCTTCCGGCGGCGCATCGCGGTCGTAGATCGTGATGGCGTACCCGTCGGGGTCGACGAACGTGAACTGGCGGCCGAATCGGCCGGTTTTGAGCGGTCGCAGAATCGTGACGCCATCTTTGACCAGCGCGTCGTGAACGACGTGGCTGTTCGCCGTCTTGAACCAGAGAGCCGGCACCAGGATCGGGCGGGGAATTTTCTCCAGGTCCAGGCCCGGCGGCGCCGGCCCGATCGCGAAGAGGATCGGATAGGTCAGAAAGGTGACCCCCGCACCTCCCGGGACGCGGAAGCCTTCCGGGTCGCGCCGGAAGCCGAGCTTCCGCTCGTAAAACTCGGCGGACGCCGCAACGTCGCGGACGACGAGGCCCACGAAGGCGGGACCGCTCAACTCGAAGTCCTTCGGCATGATGGTTCTCCTTTGGGTCAACGCTCTTCAAGGAAGCTTTCGCGCCAGCACGAAGGTCGAGGAGGCGAGCTTATGCGAGGCGGACGAACGGAGGAACCAGCGGTCCAGGGGAACGATCAGCCGACCCAGGACGCGGAACAGAAGCCAGACACCGCGGCTCACGACACGGGTCGGCAGCTGCTCGCGAGCCCAATTCGAGAGAAGGTCGACGAGGGTAAACGTCGGTCCGACACAAGGTCCGGCGCTGATCACTTCGAATCCGGCCCGCGTGAACAAAGAGGAGTGACCTCGAAGAGTGAAGTTCTGGTAGTGCTCGGGATAGCCGTGGTAGACCTGAAGAAAAGGCGTCGCGGCGAAGACGCAGGCGCCGGGAGCGAGCACCCGGTACATCTCCGCGACGGCCGACTCGGGTCGCTCCAGGTGCTCCAGGACGGCCTCGCAATGGATCGCGCCGACCGACGACTCGCGGAACGGCAGAGCGTGCGCGTCGCCGACGACGTCGACGTTGCCGAAGAGACCGACGTTCAAAGTCCGGAGCCGCGGATCGACGCGCCGAGGCCCGCCGCCGATCGAGATTGCCGGACCGACCGCGTGTGCCAGCGCCTCCTCCAGAGCGCGGGTGGCGGCGACGCTGCGCGGCGGGTCGATCTCGCCCGCGCGGCGAATCCAGGATCGGGCGCTCGAATATTCGTGGGCGACCGCTTCCATCGTCCTCATGCCGACTTTCCGGCGATCGAGGCCACGATCGGAATACCCACGAACGGAAAGTGCCCGAGCAGCTGGATCCACCATCGAATTCCGATCGTCGGCGGACGGTGCGTCAGCAGGGGAATGACCGCCAGGGACATGACGATCCAGATGAACGGCCCGTAGAGAGCCGCGACCTTCAGCAGGCCGTTTCGAGAGGCGAGCACACGCCGGATCCAGGGCGACCGCATGACGAGCAACAGGAACACGGCGGACCATCCGAAGGCCACGGCGAAGTGCATGAGGACACCGAGCAACGCCGCCGGGACTCCTCCTTCGAGCGCTTTTTTGCCCACCACCGTACTGGCGACTCCCTGAAAAAGGCGCGTCACCGTCGAGTTGTAGAACACGACGCTCAGGAAGCTCGAGAAGAGCCCGTCGACGACCCCGGTCAGGAGTCCGGCGCGCACCAGCCTGGCGAACATGCGCGTCCGAGGTTTCGTCAAGTCAGGACGCCGAGCTTCTCGAGGAGAAGGACGAGGAGCAGCAGAACACCGAGGGTCGCCCAGATCACGATCTGAGTCGTCTTTCGGGTTCTGGAGCACGCGTTGCATTGAAAGCGCAGGACCGAGGAGTCCCCGAGCACGCCCCCTCGAAAAGCCTGCATGGCGCCGAGAGGTCCGGTCACCTCCGGGCCGAGCATCCTTCCTTCCACCGGTTCGAACCACCTCTGGCACCGCCGACAGATCCGGTGCCGGCTCGGATCCGGGATTCCTTCAACAACAACGACCATGCCCGCCGCGTCTCATCTCTTGTACACGTCGGTGTTCAGGTACTTCAGGCCGGAGTCGGCCATCAGCGTGACGACTCGAGCGTCCGGTCCGAGCCGCTCGGCGACCCGGATCGCGGCAACGACGTTCGCTCCCGAAGACGTCCCCGCGAAGAGCGCTTCCTCCCGCGCGATCCGCCGCGCCATCTCTTTTGCGTCGGCCGTCGTCACCGGCACGATTTCGTCGACGAGGGTCCGGTCCCAGAGCGGAGGAGTGTAGCCAATCCCGACGCCCTCGATCCGATGGGGCCCGGTCGTACCCCCTGAGAGGACCGAGGATTCGGCGGGCTCGACGGCGACGATCCGGACGCCCGGTTTGTGCCGCTTGAGCACGGTCGCGACGCCGCGCGAGGAAGCCGCGGTTCCGACGCAGTGGACGAAGGCGTTGATCTCCCCCTTCGTCTGACTCCAGATCTCTTCCCCGAGCGCACTGTAGCCGGCGATGCTGTCCCGGTTGTTGAGCTGATCCGTCCAGTACGTGTGAGGCTTCTCGCTCAACCGGCGAGCGGCTTCGATCATGTCCAGGATCAGCTGCTTCGTGGTGAGGCCTCCCTCGCTGCGGACGAGCGTGAGCTCGGCGCCGAGCGCAGCCATCTGATCCAGCTTCTCCGGGCTGAACGCATCGGAGCTGACGATCTGCAGACGGTAGCCTCTGGCGGCGCAGACCAGCGCGAGAGACGCCCCCGTGCTGCCGCCCGTGTATTCGATGACGGTGTCTCCGGGCTTCAGCCGTCCGTCCTCCTCGGCACGCGAGATCACGAAATTCGCCATCCGGTCCTTGAGGCTGCCGGTCGGGTTCTCCCACTCGAGCTTCACGAAGACGTCGGCACAACCGGGTGGTACGACCCGTCGTAGCCGGACCATCGACGTGTTTCCGATGGCTTGGAGAATGTCCATGGGCCGAGTGTCGCGCATCAGCGGGTCCCTCACTCACCGCCGTTTCTTCTTCTTTGCGGCCGCTTTCGCCCGATCCTGTCTCACCCGGAGCTTCACGATTCTATCGATCAAGCCGTAAGGAATCGGCTGATCGAGCGGAAATCTGAGGTTGCCTTTCTCTCCGGCAAAAGGCGCGATCGCTCTCGCCAACCGCGCATCGCCCGCCACCGGCGGGTAGAGCCCGATGTGCTTCTTGAACGCGGCGAAGTACACCAGGACTCCGTTCAACGTGAACGCCGGAATCCCGTAACTGATGGTCTCTTTCGCGTCGGGTGCGGCGCCTCGGATCGTTCGCCGTACTCTCCGAAGAACCGCCTGGACGTCCGGCGGGAATCCCGCGATGTATTCGGCGATGCTCCCGGGGCGTGTCACGTTGAGTCTGGCGGCCGGGAGATCACCCCCGGGTCTGCGGATTGTCCCGGCGCCAGAGCGATAGCGCCAGGCCGACGGCCATCAAGACGAGGAGTCCGAGGTTGACGAACGAGCCCGGCGGCGTTCCGATCCTGGGAATGGGCAGGAAGAGAAGAATCAGTCTTCTGACGAGATACTCCACCAAGAGCAGCGCAAACATGAAGGGAACCAGGGAGCGATATCGAGCGAGAACCAGGACGCACAGCGCGCAGATCACAAGATGCGAGAGCCCCAGAAGCGCGAAAAGGGATACCACCGCCCGTGCGCCCGTGGGCGTGAAGGTGTCGAGGGGGATCCCGTCGGCGGAGATCGCCACTTTGTGACCGTTGAAGATGGAATTCAGGCCGATGGCGGCCTTCATGAAGACGACCACCGCAAAGAGCCAGAGCGCGAGCTTGTACCCGCGATACGTGTTGTCGGCGCGCAGAGGAAGAATCTGGTCGAACATCACTTTCCTCCTGTGGCCTCCGCTCTAGCGAGGCGACTTAGTGGCCAGCCCTGAGCGCCGGAGGTCGTCGGTCGGGGCGGACGTTTTCGCGCCCCGGATCAATAGCCAGAAGATGATCGGCAGTTCTCCGAGCGAGAGCGGCATCGCGAATCGGGAAACCACGGGCGCGTACTGTGGCAGGGTCAGAGCGGCGAAGCCATCGGCGAAATCACCGACCCCTGCGATCAGGAGCAGGACTCCGAGCACCCGAGGGATGAACCCCGACCGGATGACCAGCTTTCCGAAAGGGAAAAGCCAGAGCCCCCAGAAGATCGACGCCACGGCGATGCCCTGGCTGTGCAGACGGAGGAAGAGGTAGGCCAGGGCATTCAGCCGGGACTTCTCGAACACGGACAGGAAATCGGCGTTGCCGGCGAGCATGAGTGCGGCGATTTCATTGAGTACGTTGACGAAGACGATTGGGACCGAGACCAACGCGAGGACCGCCATCTGCCACGCATTGGTCTCGCTGACCGGCTTGAGCAGGCGGTAGAGCGCCAGAACCAGAAAAATGAAGATGATCTGGTGGATCAGTTCGCTCGCGATGCCGATGCGCACAAGCGCCGCGGACCCCCTGATGTTGTCGGTCGTCGCGGTCGCGTTCCCGGAGACGATCAGCTTGCCGGGCACATACAGGAGGCCGATGGGGGCGGTGAGCCCGAGAAGGAGGTAGAGGACCCCGGCGACTCGTGCCTGATGCCGCGTCGAGGTCATCTCTCTGCCTTCTCTTGGAACGAAGCGAGAGGCTGCTACCCCTTCTCCCCCGGTGCCCGATACTTGATCGATGACGCCTTTTTCAAGGCTGCGAGCGTCTCCTCGACGGTCAGCAGGACAGTCGTCTGGAGGGAGCTCAGGGCTCCGCCGGCGCCGATCGCGAGCGCCGTGGCCGCCATCGAGACATTATCCGGAGCCTCCCACAGAGTGTATCCGTCGTGATCGCCGAAGGCGTACCAGAAACCGTGCAACTTTCCGCCGACCGCCTCGATGTACTGCCTGGCTGCCACTCGGCGGTCCTCGGGATTCTTGATGAGTCTCGCCCATGTTGCGGGTGTGTAACTGAAACGGGTCAGGTAGAACGCCATCGGTCTCCCTCCTTCTTTCTCATTTCGCCGGCGGTCGAGATGGGCTGGATCGGACCTGAGAGCGACCAGCCCTCCCGCGGCAGCGACACCGACGAAATCGCGGCGAGTGATCCTGCTCATGGAATCCCTCAGTCCCCTGAGATTCAGGATTGGGGAGCGGGGGTTGATCTCCATCGATCGCCAGAGTGCTTCACGTAATTCGCCAGAACGTAGGACCAGGGGATGACAATGAGATCCGCAGGGATGCCGCCGACCATAGCCTTGGTGAGCCCCGTCGATCGGACGGCGGGCCACATCGGCAGCGCGATTGCGAGTAACCAGATCACCTTGTAGAGCAGTTGCATGAGAAGCAGAGGCAGCATCTTCAGGGGATATCGAAGTCCAAGGGCGCTCAAGGCCGACAAAGCCGCCCAGAAGCTGAAGGCGACCCCCTTCACAGGGTCCCACGTTTCTTGGTGATGGATGATGCTCGGCCAGACGTTGAGCCCGAGAAACACGAAGTTGAGCAGGTAAAGAAGGCGCATCAGATAGAGGCGGAACAGAGACGTTTCTTCAGGCATGGCACGACGTCCTCTCTTCAAGTAATAGGTTCGGGGAACCATTCCTCGAGGCCCGAGCAGGTCGCGCAGGACTTCTCTTCACCGTCCGGAGCGCTCCAACGACGTGGCGATCCGCTCGAGCTGCCGCGAGATCTCAGCCAGATGGTTCTCGATCTGCGCCATCCGTTCCTGGTTCTCGACGATGTATTTTCGATACCCACCCTTCCCGAACATGCGGGCAAGTCCCGCTACTCCACGGCACGTTTCGTCCACTGCCACAGGCCGGCGGTCACTGCGGCTGGCAAGCGGGAGCCGGTCTGCCTCGCCACCAACACGATCTGTCCACGGTGATGTCCCTCGTGGGCCACGAAGTAGGTTAGCAGGTGACCCACGTCCAGCTGTAGATTCCGCCACACGTAAGCCGGGCTGGCGGGGATCTTGCCGCCGCAGCGGCATCCCAGCCATAGGAGCGCCTCGATGCTCCGGCTACTCCTGTTCAGTGCGGCGATCAATTCGCGCCGGCTCACCTTCCGGCGGTCCACGGAGGACGGAACCGGGATGCCATGGGGCCCGCCCAGGGTCTTGAGCCACATACAACGGGCGTTGTGGAGGTGGCCGGCCAGCATGCGGACCGTCTTGCGCGGGGCACCGGGGACCCGAGCCTCCCAGACCGCGGTGGGGAGGCGGCTGACGAGAAAGACAGTGACCTGGTGATTGGTTCGCCAGGCCGCCAGGACGGTCTCGGCGAGATCAGGCGTGGCGGGCATTTCAGGCCTCAGCCGACCTGTCGCGTTGACGCCTGACGGTCCAGCGCGAGTGCGAGGTCGGCGAGTCCGCTGCAACGCCATGTCAGGCGGCCCCTTTAGGGCGAGGTCCTTCCGCATCAGTTGGGTCGCAGCGGGAGGCGCGCCATCCAATGATCCCCACTGCCGCCGCGACCATCACGATCCCCACTATTATCAGCATCGCACCGTATTCCCGTACGGATGGGGAGTGTGGAAAGGTCGGGACGAGCGGCGTCGCCGACAGGTCCAAGGGGCTCAGAAGCAGATGTTGAGCGACGTTCCACCCCGAATGCAGCGCTATTGGAGCGGCAACCCCGCGTGTGCGCGCGAATGCCGCGCCGTACAGAAGCGACCCCGTGACGTTCCCAACCAGCGCGGGCAAGAGCCGGTACCCGCCTAGCGTGAGATGCGAGACCACGAAGAGACCTGCAACTATCACTTGAGCCGGCCAGAAGCCGACGAGCCGAATCAACCGCCAGAATCCGTAGCCACGGAATGCGATTTCCTCAGCGGCCGCTGTCGAGAGGATTGCCCAGAGGATCAAAGCGGCACTCGTACCACTCCACTGAGAGTTGGGGACCCATCGAAGGCCGAAGGCAAGCGCAAATACAAGGGCGCTGATGCATCCGAGGGCAATTCCTCGAAGAAACCAGTGAGTGCTCACTCGCCCGACCGGCCAGGGATCGAATAGAGCGGCTGGAGCCAATTCGCTCGCATCTCTGCGAACCAGTCTGACGGTGAGAGCGACGGCAAGCGGAACGAAGATTGTTGGGTGCGCCGATCGGCGAATGGCGTCCGGCCAGCTCAGCGGGACGAATGCTGCGCCGACGACCGCGAGGAGAAAGAATGCCGTTCCGAGTGTGAGGAACAGGCCGAGACGTCTCCACTCCGGTCCCCTGGAGTCGAGCGCAGGGGCGCCGAATGACGTGGACACCGACTCCTTCATCGCGTGCTCGTCGGGGTATAGCCGTGGCTGCCTAGCGGACTTCTAAGCCCAGCGGCGCCACCCGGTTGAGCTGCTGAGCGATGCCACGAGTGCTCGGCGCCAGAACCGCTGATGTTCGAGAGAACACCCGGGTGGCCTCCGCTGCAGCTAGAGGCCAGGCGACCCGCCGTAGCCACCTCAATGGTCAAGCGCCTTGCCTCGATCGAGTACGCGATTGCCAACCATGTGAATGTGAGCGGAGTATCCGAGCATGTTGCCTTCGATCGGATTTGGCCGCGCCACCTAGACTTCTGGCAGGTGATCCGGCGACTGAAGCTCATCGCGCCGCCGGTGTGGCGACACCTTTGATGAGCAGCCACAGCGCGAGCACGACCTGGAATACGAGCGCCGGCAGCCACTGGTAGTATCCGGTCAGCGGCCCTGTGTAGAAACCGGCAAGCTGCAGGGGCAGTCCCACCACGAGCAGGCCCGACGCGAACACGCCCATCCATGCGATCGAGACGGGCACCATCCGTCCGCGCAGGAGGAGATAGGAGAAGATCGTACTCCCCAGGGCAAAGAAGATCGAACCGAGGGGGACGCTCGCTCCGGGCATCAGCAGAAAGGCGAGCAGCGCGTTTTTTGTAGCAATGTCCGGGACACCCGTCCCGACGCCCGCGTTCGCGAGCCACAACAGTCCCAGGTAGCTCGGGATGTTGTTGAGCGAACCGAGCACGCCTTCAGCAACGCGGCAGACCAGGCCCAGCATTGCAAGCTCGTGGTCCTCGTCGCGCGTGATCCCGTACAGCGTCACGGCCAGCACGAGGGAGCAGAAGCACTCGAGCAGGGTAATCAGGATGGTCAGGCGCACGTTTGTCGCGTACTGCCCGATACGCGCGAGTTCCGCGGCACCACCGGCGACGCCCCTCGCCTGGTGCATCAGCAGCTCGAGACAGACACCGATGGCTGCGTAGACGAGGTACGTGAACCCGGCGATTCTTGCGTTTGTGGTGCGTGTCACGGCAACTCCTCAGCGCTCGCGTGTCTCCCAACGCCCATGGCAGTGAGTCAGTTCCACGACGATCAGGCCCAGGCTGGTTCACTGAACGCGTCGCCAGTCAGAAATCTCCGGGAGCTAACGCCGGAACCGCCGCCCGAGGCCATCGACTGGACGACACGGTTAGACGACGCCCGCCTGTGCTGACCCGCTTACTCTATCGGGCGCAGCTCCGGAAGGTGGTAATCCCTTCAGCAGGAGCCAGAAGCCCATCGTCAATTCGAAGAAGAAGATAGGAGCTCCATAAATCTGAACGGGGATCACCTTCGCAAGCTCGGGAAAGATGATGAAAGAGAATGCGCACGCTCCCATCAGAAAGGACGCGACGATTCCCCATGCCGCCAATGCTCTTGGGATGAAGCGGGACTTGAGCCACAGATAGCAGAACGCAGTACTTCGAAGCCCGGCGAGCACCAGGCCGACGTTATACACATCGGCATGCGCACTGACCGACAGTCTCGCCAGCGCCTGCAGCCGGTTCGCTTCGAATGCGTGCAGGTAGTCCGCACCACTCAGTATCCGCAAGACGCCGAAGTCACTGAGCGTGACGGCGACCAGGGTTGCGGTCTCGATCAGCCCCCAGCCCGTGGCCAGCAGAGCGAGGCCTCGATTGACTGGCATGAGGACCACGTAAAGAGCAACGATCAGGACGACATCGACCGCGAAGGCGGTGAGATTACTGGCGGTGCCCAGACGAAAGAGGCGCTCATGCGCCATGATGTTCCGCGCCGTCTGCGCGGCATTGCCGAAGACGATGAGTCGAGCGCGTACGTAGAGCTCGGCGAAGATCGTCGGCGGCAGCGCAAGCAGATAAGAGAGTCCCACAACTGTCGCTGCTCTGCGTTGTGATTCCTCGATGGCGCCGATTGTCACTACGCTTCCCCACCGTTTCGGTGCCGCCGCGGCGAGCGGCCCGAGCGAATGCGAGGGCGGCGAGTCCGCCGCAACGCCATGTCAGGCCGCTCTCGATTCACTCGAGGTTTACTGCAATTGCGATCGTGGGATCTGGCATCGCGTGTGCGTGATGCGGGTCCGACTGACCCGTTGGAAGGAAATACCACACCCCGGGCATCATTCGGCCAAGCCCCGGTAGCTGTTTCATGCGCGCCGGGTCAAGGCCCGCCGCGATCAGACCAGTGGCGTCGAACTCGTAGATAACGCCCTCTGGCGTGCGCTTCGGCTGGACAGCAAAGTGAACCATGGTGCCGAGACCGCTCTTGAAACAGTATTCGCCACTTGCCGCGGTACGGTCGATCGCAACTTCGGGGTGAGCACGCAGAATCCGGGCGATGGCCAGAATTTCGCCCTTCGACGCGCCCTCGAGCGCGAGAACGTCCGTGTACTCGCGTTTGAGTGCAGCGAGCTCGTTCTCGACTACCGGCTTGTCGCCGGCAAGAAGGGGCCCGGTCAGAAGAGACATCTGGGCGGTCAGGACTACGAGGACAACGCGTCGCATACTGCTATCTCCTTTGGTCTTGGAACGGCCTAACAATCGGGCGGCTCAGCGGCTGGCCGAGGCGAGCGAAGCGAACGGCCCGAGCGAAACCGAGGACGGCGAGTCCGCGCAACGCCATGTTCGCTCATCGCGGAGGCGACGAGACGTCGTTCCAAATGTCGATCACGCACTTCCAGACCTTATCTGGTTCTCTGTGCCAAACGGTAACAGCCTTACCCTCCACCGTGACCTGCTTGCCGTCGGGGCCGCTGAAAGTCATTCGATTCGTACCGGTTCCGTACGCAAAGTCACCGCTGCGGGATACGACGACTCGGGTGGTTCTCCAGGAAATACTGAAGCCGGGCGTTTGGAAGCTCTTCGCAACGAACTCCCGGATGGCAGGCTTTCCAATGACGGGAGGACTGCCAGGGGGAAACACGGTCGCGTCGTCGGCCCAGAAGGACACTACCCGGTCGACGTCGCGCCCTTGGGCTGCCTGCGACCACTCCGCGTCGAGCCGCAAGATCTGAGACGCCGCGTTCCTCGTGCTGCCTGCCGTCGCACAGCCTATGCACGCGAGCAACCCTGCAGCGACCGCAGAAAGCCGATTCATGCGCCCTCCGACTCTAACGGTCGGGCTTTCAGCGGCGAGCCGAGCGAGCAAAGCGAGCGGTCCGAGCGAATGCGAGAGCGCCGAGTCCGCTGCAACGCCATGTTAGGCGGCGCCTGAACGACTGGCATAGAGAACCTTGGGGAGAAACCATGTCCCGTAAATGATTGATAGACCCAGCGCGGCCCCTTGAACGCCGAGAGAAAGAGAAAATTACCATGGGCCAGAGGGTGAGGATCGGGCGTGAAGCAAGCCGTGACGGAACGACTGACCGGCGCAACTTACTGGGCCCGCGTAAGTTGTCGGCCCGCGACGGGCAGCCCCGAAGGAGTGGCTAGACATGGTTTCCAGAGCATGACTTGACAAGAATATAAATGTCTGAGTATATGTCTACCGTGGAATCATCGTTTTCCATCGTCGCGGAGCCCAATAGACGGGCGATCTTGAGCCTGCTGCTCTCGTCTGAGCGCTCCGTGGGCGAAATCGAGCGCGAGCTTCGACTGTCGCAGCCGTCCGTCTCCAAGCACCTGCGAGTGCTGCGCGAGGCTGGGTTCGTGGAATCACGAATTGCAGCGCAGCGGCGCCTCTATCGACTGAGACCGGAGCCGCTCATGGAGCTCGACGCATGGCTCGTTCCCTTCCGGCGCTTCTGGTCAAAGCACGTCGATGCCCTGGAGCAACACTTGGAAAAGATGGAGAAGGTGCCCTCTGTGAAAGGAAAGAAAAGACATGAGCAGCCGTGAGCA
>Ga0066710_100004398_pt1 | contig 12455 bp, 7 predicted proteins | sample GraSoiAngelo_159_FD_79666 | JGI IMG/M metagenome (GOLD analysis project Ga0066710, IMG submission 79666) | Grasslands soil microbial communities from the Angelo Coastal Reserve, California, USA - 14_1009_16_40cm | ecosystem: Environmental > Terrestrial > Soil > Grasslands | place: USA...
CCGTGCTTGCGATCGCCGGGCCGTGGATGCTCAGCACGCTGGTCGAGTATCTGCAGCGGATGCTGCAAGCGATCCCGACCGTCGTCGGCTGATGGTGCCCCCCAGTCGCTGCGCTCCTGCCCCTGAGGGGCGCCGCCCTGCGGCCCGGCGAAGCCGGTTCCGCGGGGCTGATGGTGCCCCCCAGTCGCTGCGCTCCTGCCCCCGAGGGGCGCCGCCCTGCGGCCCGGCGAAGCCGGTTCCGCGGGCGTGGCTTGGGGGCGCTTCGCTGCGCTTGCTTGGGTGTCTGGCCGCCGATGTTGACTTTTACTGAAGCCCAGGTCCTCGGCTGGATCAGCCCGCTGCTGTGGCCCTTCGTTCGCGTGCTTGCACTGTTCGGTGCGATGCCGGTGATCGCGCAGCGCGGTGTGCCGGCGCGCTTGCGGGTGGCGTTGGCGTTTCTCATCACGGTGTGCGCGCAATCGTCGCTGCCGGTGATGCCGGTCGTCGCGCTCGACTCGGCGGCCGCATTGCTGCTGCTGATCCAGCAGGTGCTCATCGGACTCACGCTCGGCTTCGCCGCTCGCCTCGTGTTTGCCGCAATCGAGTTTGCCGGTGAGCTCGTGGGCCTGCAGATGGGGCTGAATTTCGCCGGCTTTTTCGACCCCGCCACCGGCGGCCAGGCAACCGCGATGAGTCGCTTCTTCGGCATCGCGATCAGCTGGCTGTTCATCGTCATCAACGGCCACCTGCTGCTGATCGCCGCGGTGGTGCAGAGCTTTCACGCGTTCCCGGTCGGGCCCGAGCCGTTCGGGTTCCTGCGCGTCGTTCACCCCGAGGTCTGGGGCGCCGAAATCTTTCGCCTCGGGCTGTGGATCGCGCTGCCGATGATCGCGATGCTGCTCTTCGTCAACCTGGTGCTCGGCATCATTTCACGCGTGTCGCAGCAGATGAACATCTTCGCGATCGGATTCCCGATCACGCTCGCGGTCGGCCTGCTCGGCACGCTGCTGACGCTGCCGATGATGCAGGTGCCGTTCACGATGGCGCTGGAACGGATGTTGTCGTACTTCCAGTGAGCGAGGGCCTGCAGACTGGCCAAACGCGGTCGATAGTCACACCAAACGGCGATTTTCCGCACTCCGCGCACTCACCGGCCCGCCGGCTGGCGCGATCATTCGGCTGCGATAAAACGGACACGAAAGCGGCATGAACATCGTCATCGTCGATGACAACGCGGTCAACCTGACCTTGATGGCGGCACTTGCGCGCGCGGCGACCGGCTTCGAGCCGGTGCGCTTCGACGACCCGGTGCGCGGCCTCGCCTGGTGCCGCTCCAACGGCGCCGACTTGATCATCGTCGACTTCATGATGCCCGGCATGGACGGGCATCAGTTCATCGAAGGCATTCGCGCGAGCGCCCATCTGGCCGACGTGCCGGTCGTGATGGTCACCGCCGCCGGGCAGAGCGCGGTGCGCCGCCGCGCGCTCGAAATCGGCGCGACCGACTTCCTCACCAAGCCGGTCGATTCGACCGAGATCAAGCTGCGCCTGCGCAACCTCGTGCAGCTGCGCCAAGCGCAGAACCTGCTGCGCGATCGCGCCGCCCACCTCGCGGCCGAAGTGAAGACCGCCACCGAGGCGATCGAGTCGCGCGAGCGCGAGCTGATCACGCGCCTGAGCCGCGCCGCCGAGTTCCGCGACCCCGAGACCGGCGGCCACATCCAGCGCATGGCGCATTACTCGGCATTGATCGCGCGCCAGCTTGGCGAGCCCGAGTCGTTCCAAGAGGCGCTGCTGACGGCCGCGCCGATGCACGACATCGGCAAGCTCGGCACGCCCGATCACATCCTGCTGAAGAAGGGCTCGCTGAACGACGAGGAGCTCGTCGAGATGCATCGCCATGCCGAGATCGGCGAGCGCATCCTCGCCGGCACCGACTCGCCGCTGCTGCGCCTCGCGTGCCAGATCGCTGCGTCGCACCACGAGAAGTTCGACGGCAGCGGCTACCCGCACGGCTTGGCCGGCGAGGCGATTCCGCTGCCCGGGCGCATCGTCGCCGTCGCCGACGTGTTCGATGCATTGAACTCGACGCGCCCTTACAAGCCGGCGTGGAGCATGGACGATTCGCGTGCCTACCTCGAAAAGCACAGCGGCGCGCACTTCGACCCGCGCTGTGTGCGCGCCTTCGTCGACGCATGGGACGAGGTGCTCGCGATCCGCGCGCGCTTCCCCGACTGACTCTTTCCTCTCATCGAGACCCGAATGAAAACAATCCAACTCCACGTCGATGCCGACACCGACCTTGCCACGGCCCTCGCGCCCTTGCGCGCGTTCGACGCCGACCTCGTGCTGTGCTTCGGCGCCCACGCGTTCTTTCGCAAGTCTGCTCTGCACGCCACGCTGCGCGCTGCCGCGCCGCACGCGGTGCTGGCCGGCTGCAGCGGGGCCGGCGAGATCTTCGACTCCCAGGTGCACGACGGCACGCTCGCGATCACCGCGCTGAAGTTCACGAGCGCAAGCGCACGCGGCGCAGCGACCAACATCGACGGCATGGCCGACTCGTTCGGCGCCGGCGCACGCCTCGGCTCGGCGCTGCCGGCCGACGGCCTGCGCCATGTGCTGGTGCTCGGCACCGGCGTTCACATCAACGGCAGCGCACTGGTCGAAGGGCTGCAGTCGACGCTCGCGCCGACGGTGCACATCTCCGGCGGCCTCGCCGGCGACGGCGGCGCCTTCGTCGAGACCTTCACGCTCGGCGCCGGCGGCAGCCGCAGCGACCAGATCATCGCCGTCGGCCTGTACGGCAAGTCGCTCGAGATCGGCAACAGCACCTTCGGCGGCTGGGTGCCGTTCGGCCCGGCGCGCCGCGTCACGCGTTGCGAACACAACGTGCTGTACGAGCTCGACGGCGAGCGCGCGCTCAACATCTACAAGCGCTACCTCGGCGAGTACGCGCGCGACCTGCCGGCGTCGGGCCTGCTGTTCCCGTTCGAGCTGCTGCGCGACAACCAAGAGAGCGCCGGCATCATCCGCACGATCCTCGGCATCGACGAAGCCACCGGCTCGCTGACCTTGGCGGGTGACGTGCCCGAAGGCGGCTACCTGAAGCTGATGCACGCATCGACCGAGCGATTGATCGACGCCGCCGAGCATGCGGCGCTGAAGCTGCAGCCGCTGAGCCGCGAGCACCACGGCCCGGCGCTCGCGCTGCTCGTCAGCTGCGTCGGCCGCAAGCTCGTGATGGGCGACCGTGTCGACGAGGAAGTCGAAGCCGTCGCGAGCGTCCTCGGCTCGGGCGCGGTCGTCACCGGCTTCTATTCCTACGGCGAAATTTCAGCCTCCGAGTTCATCGGCGATTGCCGGTTGCACAACCAGACGATGACCATCACGTGGCTCACCGAGGCGGAATGAATTCACTCCGATAGAAGGGCAATGAACTACCACAGAGCACACAGAGAACACAGAGGAACTCATTCAGATCTTTCTCTGTGCTCTCTGTGTGCTCTGTGGTGAAACGTATTTCCCATGCACAGCACTCTCGCCCGCCAGCTCCGCCGTCTCTGGGGGGTCGCCACTGCCGACGACGTTGTCGCGCTGTGCGAGAGGGCGCGTGAGGCCGCGACCGATGAGTCGCTCGACCCGCAGGTGCGCGCTGCGCTGCATTGCATGCAGGGGCTGCTCGACAAGATCGATGCGAGCTACGACCAGTTCGACCGCGACCTGCATCTGCGAACGCGCAGCCTCGAGCTCAGCTCGCGCGAGCTGATCGCGACCAACACGCGGCTGGCCGACGACCTGGCGAGCCGCAACCGGGCGATCGCGGCGCTGAAGGCGCTGGTGGAGCCGATGGCATCGAGCTTCACGAGTCCGATGCCGCTCGACGGTGGCGACGTCGACGACCTGGAGACGCTGTCCGACTCGATCTCGGCACTCGTCGAGCAGCTGCACGACGAGCGCGCCGAGCTGCGCAATCTGAAGCAGGCGGTCGACGTCCACGCGATCGTCTCGATCACCGACACCTTCGGCGTCATCACCGACGTCAATGACCGCTTCTGCCAGATCAGCGGCTACACACGCGACGAGCTCATCGGCAGCACCCACCGCCTGGTCAAGTCGAGCATCCATCCGCGCGCATTCTTCGAGTCGCTGTGGCACACGATCACCACCGGTCGCGTGTGGCGCGGCGAGATCTGCAACCGAGCGAAGAACGGCGAGCTGTTCTGGGTCCAGGCGACCATCGTGCCCTTCGTCGATGCGACCGGGCGCATCTCGAAGTACATCGCGATCCGCACCGACGTCACCGAGCGCAAGCGAATGGGCGAAAAGGTGGCGCGCTCCGAGCTCGAGTACCGCACCGTCGTCAACAGCCTGCGCGAGACGGTGTTCCGCGCCGGCCCGGATGGCCGCGTGACCTTCCTCAACGCGGCGTGGACGCAGACCACCGGGCACGCGATCGAAGACAGCCTCGGCATGCAGCTCACCGACTTCATGCACGACGACGACAAGTCGGTGTGCGTCGCCGACTTCACGGACCTGGTGTCGCTGGCCAAGCCCTACTGCCGGCGCGAGCTGCGCTACGTCACGCGCAGCGGCGAGCTGGTGTGGATGGAGGCGTATGCGCAGTCGGTGTTCGACGCCGAAGGCCGGCTCGAAGGCGTGACCGGAACGCTCAACGACATCAGCGAGCGCAAGCGTGCCGCCGACCGGCTCACCGAGCAGCTCGCGTTCGTCGATGCGCTGGTCGAGAACATTCCGATCCCCATCTACGTGAAGGACAAGCAGCGCCGCTACGTGCGGGTGAACCGCGCCTACAGCGAATTCTTCGGCACGCCGCCGCCGCTGCTGCTCGGCCAGAAGGTCGAGCAGTGGCATCCGCCGCCGGTCAACACGGTGCACGCCGACTGGGACCGGCGCGTGCTGGAAGACGGCATCAGCGGCAGCTACGAGTTCCACATGCGACTGCGCGACGGCCGCGAGGTCGATTGCCTGACCAACAAGGCAGCGCTGAAGGACAGCGAGGGCCGAATCACCGGCCTCGTCGGCACGGTGATCGACATCAGCGACCAGAAGCAGGCGACGCGCACGCTGCTGCAGGCGAAGGAAGCGGCCGAGAGCGCGAGCCGCATGAAGAGCGAATTCCTGGCCAACATGAGCCACGAGATTCGCACCCCGATGAACGGCATCATCGGCATGACCGACATCGTGCTCGACACCGCGCTCGACGCCGAGCAGCGCGAGTACCTCGGCATCGTCAAGTCGTCGGCGAATGCGCTGCTCGAGATCATCAACGACATCCTCGACTTCTCGAAGATCGAGGCCGGCAAGCTGAGCGTCGAGCGCGTCGCGTTCGACCTCGACCGGCTGCTGCTCGAAACGCTGCGGCCGATGGCGCCGAAGACGAATGCGAGCGGTGTCGCGCTCGCGCTCGATGTCGATCCCGATCTGCCGCAAAGCCTCGTCGGCGACCCCGGGCGCCTGCGCCAGGTGCTCAACAATTTGCTGAGCAATGCAGTGAAGTTCACCGAGGCGGGCGAGGTCGTCGTCAGCGTCTGCGCGGCGAGCGCACCGCACGATGCGACGCACCGCTGGATTCGTTTCAGCGTGCGCGACACCGGCATCGGCATCCCGCTCGACAAGCAAGCCAAGGTGTTCGCGCCGTTCGCGCAGGAAGACAGCTCGATCACGCGGCGCTTCGGCGGCACGGGCCTCGGTCTCACGATCACGCGTCGCCTGTGCGACCTGCTCGGCGGAACCATCACGATGACGAGCGTGCCGGGTGTCGGCTCGGAGTTCATCGTCGAGCTGCCGTTCGACGACGACCACAGCGCCGCAGAGACAGTGCGCGACCCGGCCGTGATCGAAGGCCGGCGTGTGCTCGTCGTCGACGACAACCCGACCAACCTGCGCATCCTCGAGCGGATGCTGCGCAACATGAAGTGCGTTCCGGTATGCGCCGCCGACGGCGACACCGGAATCGCACTCGCGACCGAGCAAGGTCCCTTCGATATCGTGCTGCTCGACCTGCTGATGCCCGGGCGCGGCGGCATCGAGGTCGCACAAGCGCTCGCGGAGCTCTCGCCGACACCGGCGCCGGTGATCCTGCTGACCTCGTCGGGACTTCCCGGTGAGCTCGACGAGTGCCGCAAGGCAGGCGTCCAGGCCTATCTGATGAAGCCGACGACGCGGCGCGAGATCGAGGCGGCGATGCGCCAGCTGCTCGCACCGGGCGTGCCCGAGGACGGCGCGCGCAACGGCATGCTGACGCGCGACATGCTGCCCGAGCCGAGCCTGCGCGCGCACATCCTCGTTGCCGAAGACAACCCGGTCAACGAGCTGCTCGCGGTGACGCTGCTTCGCCGCTGGGGCCATGACGTGAGCGTCGCCGGCGACGGCGGGCAAGCGGTGCTCGCGCATGCCAATGGCCACTTCGACCTGGTGCTGATGGACGTGCACATGCCGGGCATCAGCGGTCTCGAAGCGACCAAGCTGATGCGCGCGCTCGAGCGCGACAGCGGCCGCACGCGCACGCCGATCATCGCGCTGACCGCGAGCGCCATGGAGGGCGACCGCCGCATCTGCCTCGAGGCCGGCATGGACGACTATCTGTCCAAGCCGCTGCGTGCGCGCGAGCTGCTGCACGCTCTCGAGCGCCATCTGTCGCGCCGACTGGTCGAAGACGGCCGCAGCGCCGCCTACCGCAGCTCACTCGAGCATGCCGACCCGCAGACGGTGGAGATCATCGCCGGGCCGTTCCTCGCCGAATTGCCGAAGGAGATGTCGGCGATGGGCGCCGCGATCGGCGGCGGCGACATGCAGACACTCGCGCACCGCTCGCATTCGATGAAGGGCCTGTTGCTCGCCTTCGGCGCGCAACCGGCTGCGCGGCTTGCCGAACAGTTGCAACATCTTGCGCAGTCAGAGCCCTTCGACTCGATCCAGGCGCGAGCTTGTTTGGCCGATCTGCATGATGAGATTGGATTGCTGGCGCCGCATTTGCGGATGGTCGCGGCGGGAACGGCATAGGCAATATTCCTCCCTCTCCAAGTGCCACGAAGGGGCCCCTTCGTGGCACTTGGAGAGGGAAGAAAAAAACTAACGCACTGCGACGGGCAACAGCGCTCGCACATCGGCCAAGAACCGATCCGCGTCCAGCGGCTTGGTCCAGTAGTCCGACGCGCCGCAGCGGCGCGCGAGGGCGATGTCTTCGGGCATCGCGCTGGCCGACAACGCGACGATGCAGAGGTCTCGCGTGGCGGGGTCGGCGCGCAGCACTTCGAGGACCTTGGAGCCGTCCATGTCGGGCAGGCGCATGTCGAGCAGGACGACGTCGGGCTTCAAGCGCCGCGCGAGCTCGATGCCTTGGCCGCCGTCGCTCGCCTGCGCGAGTCGCAGTTGCGTCCATGGCGCGAGCAGCTGCTCGACGAGCATCGCATTGATCGGGTTGTCTTCGATGTACAGCAGCACACCGGCCGGCTCGCCGTGCGACTCGTCGCGGCGCGCCACTGCTGCAGCGGGCCGCTCCGGCAGCGCGCCGGCGAGCGGCAGCGGCAGCGTCACGCGCACGGTCGTGCCGTGACCGGCTTTGCTTTCGACCGCGATCGCGCCATTCATCAACTCGAGCAGCTGGCGCGACAGTGCCATGCCGATGCCGGTACCTTCGATGCCACCGCGCTCGCGGCCGAGGCGGTTGAACGGCTCGTACAGATGATCGAGCTGATCGCGTGTCATGCCCAGCCCCGTATCGGCCACCTGCACTTGCACCGCCGTTGCCAGCACCGCGCTCTCGATTCGCACGACGCCGCCCGGCCGGTTGTATTTCACCGCGTTGCCGACGACGTTGAGCAGCACTTGGCGAACCCGCACCGGGTCGCCCCAGACCCGCGCCGGCGGCTGCTTGCGATACGCCGCGTCGAGCACGACGCCGTGGCGCTCGGCCTGCTCGCGCAGCAAGCCGTGCACCTCGTCGAGGATGCCGCCGAGGTCCACGCTGCGCGCATCCATCTGCAGCCGGCCGGCCTCGATGCGCGAGACATCGAGCACGTCGTTGATCAGCGCGAGCAGCTGGCAGCCGGCTTGGCGGATCGATTCGACCTGCGCCTGCTGGCGCTCCGACAGCTGCGCTTGCGGATCCGACTGCAGCAGCTGTGAAAAACCGAGCACCGCGTTCAACGGCGTGCGCAGCTCGTGGCTCATGCGCGAGAGGAAATCGGTCTTGGCGCGGCTGGCCGCTTCGGCGTCGAGCCGCGCCTGGCGCGCGCGCTCGCTTTCGAGCTCGGTCGTCGTGTCGCGCGCGACCACCGTCATCAGCAGGTGCTCGCCCTCGCCGGAGCGCGAGATCGATGCGGCGATCGGAAACTCTTCGCCGTCGGCACGCAGCCCGGACAGTCGCCGTGCCTCGCCCATGCGCCGCGGCGACTCGCCCGAAGCGGCATACGCCACCAGATGGTCGCGGTGGATGGCGCGCAGCCGCGGCGGAATGAAGCGGTCGAGCGGCCCGCCCAGCACCTGCGCGGCGGCGATGCGAAACATCTGCGCTGCCGCACGGTTGAAGACGACGATGCGCTGCTGCGTGTCGATGGTGACGATCGCATCCATCGCCGTCTCGACGATGCCCGACAGGCGTGCCTCGCTCTCGCGCAGCGCGTGCTCCATGCGCTTGCGCTCGGTGATGTCGGTGGCGATCGTCATCATGCAATCGCGCCCGCCAAACTCGATGTGGTCGGCGTTCATCAGCACGTCGCGCAGCTCCCCGGAGCGCACGCTCACGCGGGTCTCGAAGTCGCGCACTGCGCCGTCGCGCTCGAGCGCTTGCGTCAGGCGCGCACGCTCGCTCGGCGCCAAGCCGACGCCGAGCTGCGGCCAGCTGCGCCCGATCATCTCGTCACGGCTGAAGCCGTAGCGCTCGCAGGCCGCGGCGTTCGCTTCGAGGATGCTGCTTTCGCCGAGTGTGCTGATGACGATCGACACCGGCGCCGCGCCGAACACGCGGCGCTGCCGCTCCAAGCCCGCCTCGACTTCGCGCAGCGCGGCGACGCGCGCCGCTTCGCGATCGGTGTTGGCGAGTGCGAACGACAGGTCGCGCGCCATTTCGTCGAGCAGCTCGACAACGGCGTCGTCGAATACGCCGGCCTCGCTCGAGTGCAGGCTCACGGCACCGACCACACCCGCTCCGCGGTGCACCGGGAATACCGCCGCAGCGTGCACGCCGTGCGCCGCAGCGCGAGCGTGATACGGCGCGGTACGCGGATCGGTGAGGAATTCGTTGCTGACGGCGTGCTGTCCGTCGCGCAATGCCAGCGCCACCAGCGGCGGAACGCCGGTGGTGCTCGGGTCGCCCTGCAGTGCGCCGCTCGAGAGCATGCCTTCGACAGGGCCGGCCGACGCGGCGATGCGCGCGTTGTCGCCGTCGAGCAGCCAGATGCAAGCCATCGTCGCGTGACCGGTCTCGACGCAAATGCGGCAGATCTCGGCATACAGCGTCGGCTCGTCGTGCTCGCGAACGATGAGCTGATTCGAGCGCGACAGCGCCGCATAGAAGCGTGCCTGGCGCTGCGCATGGGCCTCTTCGTCGCGGACTCGATCGAGCAAGCTGCGCTGCTCGTCGAACAGCTGCTGCAACGCGTCGCGCATGTTGGTGAGCCGCTCGCCGAGGCGGCCGATCTCGTCGTCGTGCGGATGGACGAGAGCGGCCGAGAACTGGCCGGCACCGACATCGCCGGCAAAACGCCCGAGCTCGCGCAGCGGCCGCGCGACGCGCGCATTGAGCAGCAGCACGATCAGCGCCAGCGAGAACAGCACCTGGCCCGATACCGTCAGCAGGTAAAGCTGGCGCTGCTCGCGCAGCGCCGCCGCGGCCACGCGGTCGTCGATCTCGATCGCGACGCGGCCGATCAGCTTGCCGCGCCGGACGATGTCGCGCTCGCCGCTCATCAGCTTGCCGTGCTGCCGCTCGGTCAGGTGAACATCGACCAAGGCCTTGCCCTGCCCGACGTCGGTCACTCGAACGCCGACGACATCGGGCGACTTCAGCGCCGCCTGCACCACTTCGCGCGCGGCCGCCACGTCGAGCGACCAGACGAGTTCGGCGAGGCTTTGCGCGAGCACATCGAGCCGCGCCTGCAGCTCCTGCTGCTGGCGCAGCGCAGCGAGTTGCGGCTCGCGCACGCCGATCAACACGACGCCGATCAGGACCGCCGGTACGATGAGGCCGATGCACACCGCCATCGCGATCGCGAAAAAAAGCGAGCGCGGACGGCGCCGCGGCGTCTCCCGTGCCTTGCCTTCCTGGTTCGCGTTCATTCGGCGCCTAGTATGCCGCCGCGCGCCGCACTCCGAGCGTCCTTGCAACACCGTGGTGCATGGCCGATGATTCCTCTGCACTGCACACGGAAAGCCATGACATCTCTTGCGCCGCGTTCGCGCCGGCTGGCGTTGTCGGCCTGGCTGGTCGCTTTGCTGTTGATGCTGCCTGAGCCGGCACGCGCAGCGTCGCCGGACACGGTCGTCCTCGGTAGCGATCAGGAAGCCGTCTCCGTCACCGGCATCTGGATGCGGCGCATCTATGCCGAGGCCTTCAGGCGGCTCGGCATCCCGATCGAGTTCGCCGTCTATCCGACCAAGCGGCTGTCCACCACGCTCGACGAGGGCGGTATCGACGGAGAGTTCGTGCGCGTGCACGCTTATGCCGCGGCGCACCCGAATCTGGTTCGCGTCGAGGAGCCGGTGTTCAGTGTGCAGTTCGCCCTCTTCACCGCGAACCCGGCCTTGCGGCTCGATCGCCTCAGCGACTTGCCGGCGACGCCGTGGGTCGGCGCGCTGCGGCGCGGGGTCGGCGTGTGCGAGAACACGTTGAAGCCGCTGCTTCCCAGCGAGCGCCTGTCCGAGGTGACGACTCCCGAGCAAGGGCTCAATCTGCTGCTCGTTCAGCGCATCGCATTTTTGTGCGAAATCGACCTTGCGATGTGGGCGGTGCAGCAGTCTGCCGAATACAAGGGCGTGACCGGAATCCGCGTCCTGCTGCCGCTCGGCGAGCCGGTGCCGCTGTACCCGTATCTGCACCGCAAGCGCGCGGAATTGGCGACGCCACTCGCCGCGACGCTCAAGCAGATGAAGGCGGAGGGGTTGATCGAGCGTTATCGGAGGGAGGCGGCGAAAGAGTTTTCGGCGAAGTAGAGCTGTTCCTCAATTCCCCACCAAGCCATTGCGAATCGCATACACCGTCAACTCCGAGTTGTTCGCCAAGCCGAGCTTCTCGAGCACACGAGCGCGATAGACGCTGACGGTCTTCGGGCTCAGCATCAGCTCCTCGGCGATGTCCGACAGCCGCTTGCCCGATGCGATCATCACCAGCGTCTGCAGCTCTCGGTCCGACAGCTTTTCGTGCGCCATCTCGCTCATCGGCGTGGTCAGACTCTCGACCAGCATCTGCGCAATCTCCGGCGTGACGTACTTGCGGCCTTGCGCCACCGTGCGCACCGCGGCGACGATCAGCGCCGGGTCGCCGCCCTTGTTGACGTAGCCGAACGCGCCGGCGCGCAGCGCGCGGATCGCGTACTGGTCTTCGGGGTACATCGACACGACGAGCACGCGAAGCGACGAGCCTTCGTCCTTCAGCACATGCAGCACGTCGAGGCCGCTGCGGCCCGGCAGATTGATGTCAAGGACGAGCACGTCGCACGGCGTGGCGCGCATCAGCGTGCGCAGCTCGCCGTAGTCGCCGGCCTCGCCGACGACCTGGATGTCGCTCGCATCGGACAAGGTGTCGCGAATGCCGCGCCGGATCAACGCGTGGTCGTCGCAAAGAATCACCTTGATCATAGGTCTCCCCAGCCCGTCGGGTCTTCGATGTCCGGCCCCGGTGTCGGCGGCTCTGCAGTGTCGCCCGCCTCGTCGGCCTCTTGCAAGGGCACCGAGAGGATCAGCGTCGTGCCGCCTGGGCCGCTGCTCAGATCGACCCAGCCGCCGACCGTGCGCGCGCGCTCGTGCAGGCCGCGGATGCCGAACGAGCGCACTTTCGCAAGATCGTCCTGGCTCAGGCCACGGCCGTTGTCGCTGACTTCGAGCGACAGCACGCGGCCGGCCAGCGCGAGGTCGATCTCGACCCGCGTCGCCTGCGCGTGCTTGGTGACGTTGGTCAGAGCTTCTTGCGCGGTGCGGTAGGCCACCAGGGGAACACCCGCCGGCAGATGCTGGATCGAGGGCAACCCGGCGTGGGGGGTTCGCAGCACGCAAGAAACGCCGGTACGCTTTTCGAATCGGGCCGCCATCCACTGCAGCGCGGCGACCAGGCCTTGCTCGAGGATCGCCGGGCGCAGGTTGTGCATGATGCGCTGACTGGCTTCGATCGCGAGCGAGACCGTTTCGAGCGCACCGGCAGCCCGCGCCACGACTTCGGTCGTGTCGGAGTGACGGGCGATCCAGGCGAGGTCGAACTTCAGCGCGGTCAGCGACCCGCCGACGTCGTCGTGAATCTCGCG
>Ga0066710_100004399_pt1 | contig 12455 bp, 10 predicted proteins | sample GraSoiAngelo_159_FD_79666 | JGI IMG/M metagenome (GOLD analysis project Ga0066710, IMG submission 79666) | Grasslands soil microbial communities from the Angelo Coastal Reserve, California, USA - 14_1009_16_40cm | ecosystem: Environmental > Terrestrial > Soil > Grasslands | place: USA...
CCGCTGCCGCAGCCGGTCCGCACGACGGTCGGCGCTTCGCCCGCGTACGTGATTGACGCTTCGATCACCGGACTCGGCGTCGTGCAGCATAGCGCTCCGAATATCGGTCAGTCATGCAGACTGATGTTCCACTCCGATTTTGGATCGATCACGCTTCAGTGCGAGATCGTTCGCGCAAGCTCAGTCACCGACGGGACGTATCAGACCGGTTTGCGGATTGTCGCGGCCGACGATGAATCCGAATCGCGACTGCGAATGCTGGTGATGGCGCTGGCTGTGCCGGACTCAAAAGCCAACATCGGACACTAAGTGTCCGATTCGCCCATCTCCGCGCGTCTTTAGGATGACGGCCCACTGAGGGGCGCACTCTGGAGGACGAATGTCGAACCAAAAATACCTTTGCATGTACCGCGGCGCACCCAGCCAAAACAAACCCTCGCCTGCGCAGATGCAGGAGATGTTCGCCGCGTTTAACCAATGGAAGGAAAAGTTCAAAGCCAATATCGTCGATATGGGCAGCAAGCTGAAACCTTCCGGCAGAGTCGTCGCTCCCTCCGGCGTTACGGATGGACCGTATGCGGAAGCGAAGGAAATCGTTGGCGGCTTCATGATCATCGCCGCGGATGATTACGATGGTGCGGTGACCGTCGTGAAAGCGATGCCGATGCTGCAATCGCCCGGCGCATGCGTAGAGATCCGGGAGATGGCGTCCTCCTGACCGATGCGTCGGGACTCGTTGAGCACTTCTTCCGCCACGAATATGGGCGGCTCGTCGCGATCCTGACGCGCAAGGTCGGCATCCAGCACGTCGACTTGGTGGAGGATGCGGTGCAGACCGCGCTGATGACCGCGCTCACCTCGTGGGTCGCGAAGGGCCTGCCCGACGATCCAGGCTCCTGGCTTTATCGCGTCGCTCACAATCAGCTGATTGGAACCTTGCGAAACACTGCCGGACGGCTGCGGATACTCGAGGCCGCCCGTAACGCACTGCGCGTAGCGCCCAATGATCCCGTCTCTCCGCGATTTGACGGTGAGGTTCGTGACGATTTGTTGCGAATGCTTTTCGTTTGTTGCAACGAGGCGATACCGAGGGATTCGAGGCTGGTCCTCGCTCTGAAGATGCTGTGCGGATTCAGCACGACAGAAATCGCGCTGCGCTTGTTTCTCAGCGAAGCGAATGTCCTCAAGCGTCTTGGGCGGGCACGCGAACATCTCCGCGAGATCCCGAGCGACTTCAACTCGCTTCCGCTGGACGCGCTGCAGTCGCGGTTGGCGAGTGTTCAGGTCGTCCTCTATCTTCTTTTTAACGAGGGATATCTTTCCGCGCAGTCGGACACGACGATCCGTCGCGAGATGTGCGACGAAGCCATTCGGTTGGCGACACTATTGACAGAACATCCGGTCGGTACAACTCCGGAGACGTTTGCTCTCCTTGCGCTCATGCATTTTCATGGCGCCCGGCTGAACGCGCGACTCGACGGGATAGGCGGCCTGTTGCTGCTCGAAGAACAGGACCGGTCTTTGTGGGATCAGGATCAAGTCCGTCTCGGCGCGGAGTGCTTAAAGAAGGCCGCCACCGGAGAGTCGTTCACGCGCTTTCATGCGGAAGCCGGCATCGCAGCCGAACATGTCTTCGCGCCGTCGTTCGCAGAAACACGCTGGAAGGAAATCGCCGACCTTTACAGCATGCTCGATCGCATCGCCCCGTCACCCCTGAACGCATTGAACCGCGCCGTCGCCGTCAGCGAATGGCAAGGGCCTGAGGCGGGAGTTGCAATTCTGAATGGGATTGAGCGGCCGTCGTGGTTACTTGGTTACTATCTGTGGGATGCCGTGCTTGGCGAGTTGCATCGGCGTGCCGGGCACAACGAGGAAGCGCGACGGTACATTGAACAAGCGCTCGCTTCAGCGCCCACGGATGCGGAACGCGAACTGCTTCGTCGTCGGCTTGCAAGCATCAACCACTAAGCCGCGGCCGGGTGATCGGACGTAATCCGTCCGTCCCGGATCTCAACGACGCGACTGGCCCGCCGCGCAAGCGCTGGATCGTGCGTAATGATGACCAGCGTGCTTCCCTGCTTCCACAGATCGGTGAAGATCGACATGATGTCGCTGCCCGACGTCGAGTCGAGGTTGCCGGTCGGCTCGTCGGCGAGAACGATGTCGGGAGTCATCGCGAGCGCGCGCGCGATCGCGACGCGCTGCATCTGGCCTCCTGAGAGCTCGGTCGGTTTGTGATCGACGCGATCACCGAGGCCGACGCGATCCAGCAACTCCTTTGAGCGCGAGCGACGCTGCGCCTGACGCAGGCCGCCGAACATCATCGGCATCTCGACGTTTTCGAGGGCCGAGATGTGCGGGAGCAGATTGAAATTCTGAAAGACGAATCCGACACGCTTGTTTCGGATCTCGGCGAGCATGTCGCGTGAAACGCCTGCGACTCTCTGTCCGCCCAGCTCGTATTCGCCCGACGTCGGTGTGTCGAGGCAGCCGATGAGATTCATGAGCGTCGATTTGCCGGAGCCGGAAGGGCCGACGATGGCGACCATCTCCCCTTTGTGGATCTCGAGATTGACGCCTTTCAGCGCTTCGACTTTCACTTTGCCGGTGTCGTAGACCTTGCGGATCTCCGACATGCTGATGATTGTTCCGTTGCCGTTGATGCCCATGCAGTCTCCTATTCGTACCGCAGCGTGGCTGCCGGATCGACCGATGCCGCGCGCCGGGCGGGGAAGTAGCCCGCCAGGAGGCCGATCACGCCGAGGATCAGCGAGGTGATGATGCCGATCTGCGGCGAAAGTGTCGGCCGGCCGAGGAACGACATGACTTTGTTGTTTTCGATCGGGATGAAAGTCGTCAGCGCCACCAGCACATTCGCGATCGTGATGCCGAGCGCGCCGCCGATCAGCGTGTAGACGACCGCTTCCAGCACGAACGGCATGATGATCCATCGTCTTCGAGCGCCGAGAGCCATCTTGACGCCGATCTCACGCGTGCGCTCTTTCACAACGGCGTACATGATGTTTGCAACGCCGACGCCGCCGATGAGCAGCGTCAGCGCCCCGACGATGCCGAGGAAAATCTGAATGCCGATCAGGATGTTGCTGGTCGTCTGGGCGCTCTTGACCATGTCCCACGTCGCGAGCGCGCGATCGTCAGTCGGGTCGTAGCCGTACTTCGGCCCGAGCACCGCGTTGAGCTTCTTCAGCTCCGGCTTCATCTCTTCCGGCCGATTCGTTTCGATCACGAGATTGTTCAGCCGCTCGCGCCCGAATTGCGCGCGGAAGGTCGTGATCGGAATGACAGCGTGATTGGAGTCCGGCCCGCCGTACATTCCCATCTGCGTTTTCTTCTGCATCACGCCGATGACGGTGTACGGAGCGTTGTTGATCAGAAGCGTTTTTCCGACCGGCGGCTCGTCTCCGAAGATGTCCTTCGCCATTTCGTTGCCGAGAAACACCACTCTCCGGCGATTGATCTCGTCCTCGGGGCCGAAGAAACGTCCGCCCGCTTGCGGATAGTGCTTGCGATCCTCGCCATAAACGAAGTTGGTCCCGATCACGCGGCCGTTGACCGTCTTGCGGCCGTACGTGATCGCTGTGCGCCACGACACGACTTCGCCGTGAACTGCTTTGAGCTCCGGCATGCGGTCGCGGATGAAGGCCAGATCGTCGATCCGCAGACGAATCGGGCGGCCCGCCGGCAAGCCCTTCCACGGTTTCGTCGTGACGTCAGGCCACATGACGGCGAGGTTTTCGCCCGTCGAGCGACGATTCTTGTCCATCTGCCGCTTGAGCCCCTCGCCGAATGCGAGAAGCAGAAGGATCGCGACCGTCCCCCACGCGATGGCGGCAATCGTGAGATAGGCGCGCTTCTTCTGCAGGCGCGAAGAGCTCGCGAAAAGATGGAGGATGACGTGCCAGTCTCTTTTCATAGTTTCATCGCAACCACGGGATCGAGTTGTGCCGCTTCGCGTGCAGGGAAGTAGCCGGCAACCAGGCCGACCACGCCGAGAGCGACTGCGGTGAGCAGCGTGACCAGCGGCGAGACGACCGGATCGCCGACATATTCAGTCAGGCCGAGCTTCGGGAAGACAGCGCAGACCGCGATTGAGATCGCGAATCCGATTGCGCCGCCGATGAACGTCACGAGCATCGTCTCGAGCAGAAACTGCGACAGGATCCAGCGCTGCTTGGCGCCGAGGGCCATCTTGATGCCGATCTCTTTGGTGCGCTCTTCCACCACCACGTTCATGATGTTCGAGACGCCGATACCGCCGACGATCAGCGTCAGCACGCCGATGAGGCCGAGGAAAGAGTTGAACGCCAGCATGAAGACGTCGAAGAACTGGAACTGCTCGGTGGTGTCCCACATCGAGAGCGCTTCTTTGTCCTTGGCGTCGAAGCGGAGTCGCTTGCCCATGGCGGCGCTGAGCCGTTTGATCAATTCCTTCGTGTCGGCGGCTGCTTCTGCCCGGAAGATGAAATTCGAAACGTACTTTTCGCCGGTTAGCGCACGATAGGTCGTCGACGGGATGAACATCTTGTCGGCGTCGCGTCCGCTGTAACTGGAGTCCTGATCTTTTTTCTGCAGCACGCCGATGACGAGGAACGGCGACTGATTGACCAGCATCACTTTGCCGACGTCCGGGCTCTCGCCAAAAATGTCCTTCGCGAGCTTGTCGCCGAGGAAGACGACGCGGCGCTGTTCCTGGACGTCGATGGCATCGATGAATCTCCCGCCGGACTGCGGAATCTGATTGCGCATGTCGCCGAATTCGGCAGCGACGCCGGAAGTGTCGACCGACATCGTCTTTGTCCCATATGTCACGCGCATGTTGTTCGAATACTCTGCGGAGATCGCTCGCAGGCCGGCGACGTTGCTGCGAACGACGGCAAGGTCGTCATCACGGATGCGGATCCGCCGGCCCTTGCCAAGGCCTTCGTAAGGAATCGAGGTCAGCCCCGGCCACGCAATGACGATGCGATCGCCGAGGCCGGCCGTCGATTTCACGAGCTGCTTGTGCAGTCCCGTTCCGAACGCCAGCATGAGGCTGATCGCGACCGTCCCCCACACGATCCCGAAGACGGTGAGGAACGTGCGGAGCTTTTCGCTCTTCACGTCGCGGATCAGCTGCTTGAAAACGTCGATCACGAGATTTCTTTGGGTGGCCTCTCGACGACGCGATCGCCTTTCTTCAGGCCTTTGACAACTTCCACGTTCAAGCCGTCGGAAATGCCGGTCTTGATCTCGACTTTCTTGCCAGGCTTTTTGGGATCGCCGCCCGATATCTCGACAGACGCTTTCTTGCCGCCGTCCTCAAAAGTCACGAGCCGCTCCGGAATCACGAGCACATCCTTCTTCTCGCGAATGATCACGTCGGCGTTCGCGGAGTAGCCCGCGCGCAGTGTGATCTTGTTTGACGGGTCGAGCTCGACTTCGACGTCGAACAGAGTTGCGCCTTCCTTTTGCTGCGCCTGGGGCGCGATGCGCGAGACGTGACCGGTGACGATATCGGTCGGCAGCGCGCCGACTTTGATACGCGTCGGCATTCCGACTGAGAGCTTGCCTACATCGATCTCGTCGACGGTTCCTTTGAAAATGAGATCGCGCATGTCGGCGACCGTGGCCATCTCGGTTCCCGGCTGATACGAAGTCAGCGGAACGATCGGATCGCCAGGATTGACCGGGCGGGTGAGGATCGTGCCGGCAGCCGGCGCGCGAATGATCGATTCGGTTCCGGTGAGCGTCAGCCGTCCCTTTCGAGTGAGATCGCGGTTTTGCTGCGCTCGGGTGAGCGCGACGCGCGCGAGCTCATACGCTTCCTTCTTCTGATCGAGATCCGATTTTGGGAGAACGCCAGATCGCGAAAGCTCCTGAGCGCGTTTGTAGTCGATCTCCGCGCGGCGATAAGAGGCGTCGGCGGAGTCGACCTGGCGATCGACTTCCGTGACCTCGAGCGGCGTCGGATCGGGCCCAATCTCGAAGAGCGGATCGCCGGCCTTCACGGTATCGCCGACCTGAATCAGGGCCCGCCGAACGATCCCGGAGATCTTCGACTTCACCTGGAACTTCTGTCGCGGCTGAATCTGTCCGACCGCGACCGCTTTTTCTACGATCGATCCGGTGGTGACGTCGACCAGCTTCGGGCCGTCGTTGCCTTTCTTTCCGCTGCGAGACAGCGCGTAAACAGCGGCGCTCGCGCCGGCAATGACGACCAAAAACAGTAATGTTTTCCAGAGCTTCCGCATGAACGTTCTCCTGCCCACCTCAGTACGAATGATTGGACGATTAGTTTGGTGCTGCGTTAGGGCGGGAGACGAGAAAACCTTTGAATTTGTTGGAATAGTCCATCAGCGATAGGCTTTTATCGTTGTTACTCATTCAAGGAGCCGACCATCATCACCGTAGATCAGCTCCCCGATAGCCGTAGGGCGATTCTTCTCGCTTTGAAGCGGCAGGGGCCGTCGACAATCGCGCAGTTAGCGGAGCAACTCCAGTTGACCGGCGAGGCCGTCCGTCAGCAGCTTCTCCAGTTGCAGCGCGAAGGGTGGATCGAAGCGAAGGTCACTCGATCCAGCGAGCGGGGACGCACGGGACGGCCCGCGACAAGCTACAGCCTCACTGAGGCCGGCGATCATCTCTTTCCAAAGCTTTACGACGCGCTCAACGTCTCGATGATGGACGCGATCGCCGAAGAGCTCGGGCCCGAAGGCTTGAAGCGGGTTCTCGAGAAGATCACCAACGACAAAGCGGCCCTGATCGAATCAAATCTCGCATCGCTTCCGCTCGCTGCGCGCGTTGCGGCCTTGAAGGATTGGTATCTCAAAGACGATCCGCACATGGCCGTGCAGCAGGTCGAGGGCGGCTATCGCCTCATCGAACGCAATTGCCCGTACATCAACACGGCGATGAATCGTCCGTCACTTTGCAGCATCTCCGTCAACGCCCTCACGAAGGTCCTTGGCTTCCGCGTCGCGCGCGAAGAGAAGTTTCAGAACGGCGACGGGCGGTGCGTGTTCCGCGTCTACGCAGAAGAGCCGGTCGACGCGGCCACGATGCCGTTCCGGCTCGAATCGGAGATGTGATCACATCTTCGCGATCCACACTGTTTTGATGTTCACGAATTCACGAATTCCGTGGACGCCGAGCTCGCGTCCGAACCCCGAATGCTTCACGCCGCCGAATGGCACGCGGGGATCTGACGCGACCATCGCGTTGACGAAGACCTGGCCCGATTCGATGCCGTCGATGAAGCGCGCACCTTCGTCACGATCGCGAGTCCAGACGCTGGCGCCGAGTCCAAAGCTCGTTGCGTTCGCCACCGCAATCGCTTCCTCGGCGTCCTTCACGCGGAAAATCGCCGCGACCGGTCCGAACGTCTCCTCACATGCCGCGGGCGCGCTACGGGGAACGTTGGTGAGCACCGTAGGCGCATAGAAGTTGCCGCGCTCCCCGATTCGTTTTCCGCCGGCGAGAATCTTCGCGCCTGCCGCCACGGAGCGATCGACCTGGCTGGCAATGTCCTTCACGATCTGCGGCATCGCCAGCGGGCCGATCTCGGTCGATTCGTCGAGCGGATCGCCGATTTTCAAGGCGTTCATGGCCGCCGCGAATTTCGTCTCAAATTCTTGTGCGATATTGTTATGAACAATAAAACGCTTGGCGGCGATGCACGACTGCCCGTTGTTGACGATGCGGGCTTGCACGGCGGTTTTGACGGCATCCTCGAGGTCCGCCGACGGCATCACGACGAACGGGTCGCTTCCGCCGAGCTCCAGGACGCTCTTCTTGATCTTTTTCGCCGCCGTGCTCGCGACGCTCGCGCCGGCGGGCTCGCTCCCGGTGAGCGTGGCAGCTTTGATGCGTTCATCGTCGAGTAGCTTCGCGACCTGCTCGGAGGTGATGAGGAGCGTTTGAAATTCGCCGTCGGCGAATCCGGAATCGCGAAACACTTCCTCGATCGCCAGCGCGCACTGCGGAACATTCGATGAGTGTTTGAGCAGGCCGACATTGCCGGCCATCAGGGCCGGCGCCGCGAACCGAAAGACCTGCCAGAACGGAAAGTTCCACGGCATGACCGCCAGGACCGGTCCGATTGGCTCGTAGCGGATGAATGTTTTCTCCGCTTCAGTTTTCACGGGCTCGTCGGCGAGGAATTCCGAGGCATGGTCGGCGTAGTAGCGGCACACGAGCGCGCACTTCTTCACTTCGGCGATGGCGGCCTTGATCGGCTTTCCCATCTCGGTGGTGATCAGACGCCCGTAAGTTTTTGCTCGCTGCTCCAGAAGATCGGCAGTCTTCCGCATGCGCACCGATCGATCTGCGAACGATCGCGCGCGATTGCGTCGCGCCGCTTCGACGCTTCTTTGCAGCTTCTCCTCAATCTGACGGTCGCCGAGCGCCTCGAAGGTCATTAGAGTCTCGCCGGTGGCTGGGTTTACTGTTGCGATCGCCATCTTTTCCGCCTTTTGCTGTGCTATTCTCCCCGCGTCCAAACCAGGTCAATTCTGTTGCACCTCAACCAAACACGAGGAGTCTCTATGAACCACGCGAAGAATCTTCGCTACATCCTTCTTGTCTTTGCGCTCGCGATTCTCGTGCCGCTGGCGGCATTCGGGCAGAGCAGCACCGGCGCAATTACCGGCACCGTCACCGATGCTAACGGCGGCGCGATGCCGGGAGTCACCGTGACGGCCACTAACACCGCGACGCATGCCACCCGCACCGTCGTGAGCAATGGCGTCGGCCACTACGAAGTGCCGCTGCTGCCGCCCGGCGTGTATCGCGTCGTGGCCGAGCTCTCGGGATTTCAACCGGTGAGCTCCGTGATGAACATCAATGTCGGCACTGCTGCCACCTTCGATGTGAAATTGAAACCCGGTGTGACCGAGACGGTCACCGTGACCGCTGCTGCGCCGATCATCGAGACTTCGAAGTCCGAGGTCAGCTCGGTGGTGAACGAGAAGGCGATTCAGAATTTGCCGACCAACGGCCGAAACTTCATCGACTTCGTGCTCACCACCCCCGGCGTGGTGCGCGACGTTCGCGGCGGCGACATCAGCTTCGCCGGCCAGCGCGGAACGCTCAACTCGATGGTCGTCGACGGCGCGAACAACGACAACACATTCTTCGGCCAGACCGTCGGCCGCACCGGCTCGGGTCGCGCGCCGTATCAATTCTCTCAGGACGCGGTAAAAGAGTTCCAGGTGAACTCGAACGCCTACTCCGCGGAGTACGGACGCGCCGGCGGCGCGGTGATCAACGTCGTGACGAAGTCGGGAACGAATGATTTCCACGGCTCGGTCTTCGACTACTACCGCGACAAACAGCTCAACACCAACAGCTACATCAACGTCATCAACGGCCGCGCGAAGAGTGCGTATCACTACGATCAGTACGGCTTCAGCGCCGGTGGACCGATCGTGCGCGACAAGCACTTCTTCTTCGCAAACGTCGATCTGCAGCGCAACTCCACACCAAATACCCCCATCCTCGGCGGTGGCCGCATCACGAATTTCCCGACCGACGCCGCCAGCCAGGCCGCGATCCAGATCCTTACGCCGCTGGCGGTCGAATATCCACAGAAGCAGAATCAGAACGTCTATCTCTTCAAGAGCGATCACGAGCTCCTCGTGAACAATCACCTTTCGCTGCGCTACAACCAGCAGCGGTTCACGGGCGTGAACTTCGAGAACAGCGGCATCACCAATTCGGTGCAGCACAGCGGAAACTCGAAGGTCTTCACCGATTCGCTGTCAGCAGTCCACGATATGACGGCCAGCTCCTCGTTCTTCAACGAGGTCCGCGCGCAATACCTGAAAGACCGCGAGCCGGGCGAAGCCAACAGCTCCGATCCGGAAGCGCAGATTTTGCAGGGCGGCGTGCCGGTTTTGACGATTGGCCGCAACTCGTTCTCCCCTCGCGAGACGACGATCAAGCGCTATCAGATCGCCGACACAGCGACCTACATATTGCAAAGCCACACGCTCAAAGGCGGCTTCGACTACAGCCACGACAACATCCTCAACTACTTTCCGGGCAACTTCTTCGGCGTGTACGTGTTCAACACCCTCGCGGATTTCGCCAACAAGAATCCCGCGCGATTCAGCCAGGCCTTTCCAGGGCCCGGAACAACCGGACCTTTCACGCATCCAAATCTGAAAGAAACGGGACTCTTCCTGCAGGATGAATGGCACGTGAGGCCGAGCCTCACGCTGAATATCGGCCTGCGCTATGACCGTCAGGCGATGGCGCAGCCGACGGTGCAGAATCCGGACGCGCAATTGCTGGCCGCCGGCTACACCACCAACAAGATTCCAATCGATAGCAACAACATCGGGCCGCGACTCGGATTCGCCTGGACGCCGACCGCATCAAACAGAACGGTTGTTCGCGGCGGCTACGGCGTTTTCTACGGGCGTGTCCCGTCGATCATGATCGGCACGGCAATGTCGAACAACGGCATCAACGTGCAGACCATCACCTTCACGGGGAATCTGATCCCGAAATATCCGGCCATCTACTCCTCGCTTCCGACCGGAGTTGCGCTGCCCAAGCCGACGATCTTCGTGTTCGATCAGAATTTCCAGAACCCCCGCGTGCAGCAGGGAAACTTCGGCGTCGAGCAACAGCTCGGAACCGATTACTCCATCGGCGTCAACTACCAGTATGTGAAGGGCGACAATCTGTCGCGGTCGCGCGATGTCAACGTCAGCAATCCGACGCCCACGACGTTCAAGATCACGGGCGCGGATCCGGTCACAGTCAACAGATACACCGGCCGGCCGTTCACGAACTTCACGCGCCTGATCGCGTTCGAGAGCTCCGCACGCTCGAAGTACAACGGCGTGACATTCGATCTGCAGAAGCGCTTCTCGAACAACTGGCAGTCGCGCATTTCGTGGACACACGGCATGGTCAAGGACAACAAGCCGGACGCCACGGCGGTCGTTCCGTTCTCGTCAGGCGATGACGCCAAGTACATCAGCGATCCCCTCAACATCGATCACGACTACACCTATGGCGACAACGATGTACGCGACCGCGTGGTGCTCAGCGGCGTATGGTCGCTCGACAGTTACGCCCAGGGGCTGAAGAGCAGCGTGATGCACGCGCTGGCGTCGGGTTGGACGATCAGCGGCATCGTGAGTTACCAGACTGGTCAGCCGTTTACGCCGAATGTCGGAACCGACCTGCTCAACGACGGAAACCCGTCGAACGACATCGCGCCTGGGTTCACGCGCAACTCGATGCGCCTGCCGTCGCAGTTCTCGGTCGATCCGCGCATCACGCGCGATATTCCGATCTTTGCCGGCGCGAGGCTGCAGTTGATCGCCGAGGCCTTCAACGTGCTGAACAAGCACAACGTGACGGCCGTAAACCGCACCTTTTACAGTTTCAACTCCACGACGAATACGTTCGCGCCGCTCACGACGTTCGGCACACCGACCGCGACGTCGGGACAGCGCATCGTACAGTTGGCTGGGAAAGTTACCTTCTAGAGAGAACCCTCACCCGGCGCTCCGCGCCACCCTCTCCCGCCGGGAGAGGGCTGGGGGTGAGGGGTTGACAGCCGCGATTAGTAAATATACGTTCATTTACTAATGGGACGGCCGCCGCGCATCTCCCGCGATCAAGTTCTTGAAACCGCACGAGGGGTGTTCGCGGTAAAGGGCTTCGAGGGGGCGACGCTGGCCGACATCGCATCCGAGCTCAGCGTCAGCCCGGCCGCGATCTTGCGCTACTTCCAATCGAAAGAGGACCTTTTTGAGGCCGCCATGCGCGGGCGCGTCACCGCCCCGCCCGATTTCATTCTGGCGTTGGCGCGCACGGACGCCGGCGTCGATCCGCGGATCGTCCTCCGCGGCGTTGCCGAGCGATTCATCCCTTTTGTCGAAAAAGTGATCGCCGAGAACATCGCGATCTACATGCACCAGAATTCGCAATCGCTGGTCGTGCCTTTTGACACGCGAGACGTCGACAGCCCGCCACGCCGCGGACTGGCCATCGTGTCCGACTACTTCCGCCGCGCCATGGCGGCCGGCGTGATCCGCCGCGCCGATCCGCGCGGCGCGGCGATGCTCTTCATGGGCTCGCTGCAGTCGTACGTCTTCATGCATCGCGTTCTGAATGTGAAACCGTATCCGCTCGAGCGCTACATCGATGCTTTGATCGATCTGTGGTCGCGCGGAGAAATTGTTGGAGGTCATCGTGGCAAAGCCGGGCACGCGTCTGGCGCGCGTCGTCGTGTTGGTGGTCATCGTGGTCGCAATCGTCGCAACGCTTCTCTACATGAAGGCGCGGCGCGAGCCAAAACCGTTGACGGCCTCCGGGACCCTCGAAGCGCGCACGGTCAACGTCGGCTCACTCGTCGGCGGCCGCGTAACGCACGTTCTCGTTGACGAAGGATCGCGCGTCGAAGCCGGCCAGGTGCTGATGACGCTCGAGACGGA
>Ga0066710_100004401_pt1 | contig 12453 bp, 11 predicted proteins | sample GraSoiAngelo_159_FD_79666 | JGI IMG/M metagenome (GOLD analysis project Ga0066710, IMG submission 79666) | Grasslands soil microbial communities from the Angelo Coastal Reserve, California, USA - 14_1009_16_40cm | ecosystem: Environmental > Terrestrial > Soil > Grasslands | place: USA...
AGCTGATAGCAACGCTCGAGTCTGTCATCGACCCAACTCGACACATACCGCAGGCCCTCAGGCGCCAGACGCCCACGATCCCGAAACCGGCGATACACGGCTACGGCATCTTTGTCCTTGAAGTGCTCCACAATCATGTACAAAGTCTTTGCCTTCGACGAGTCTCTGCTGTCGCCATTCATGTTCCGCAGCATAACAACAATCTGCTGTTTCGCGGCGCAGGAAACAAGAGTGAATTCTGGCGGTTTTCTGCCTGTGCCTTGATCCAATGAGCCAATCGATGGCGAGTCCTCGCGTTCTAGGTAGAGAGGGCTTGCAGGATCCAAAAACAAGAAAGGGAGAACGTCAACATGAATGCGATTGCGAAAGCGGCACAAACGAGCGAAGAATTTGACGAACTGAAAATTCGCCTGAAGACGACATGGATGACTGGAGACTACGACCTTTCTCCCGCTTTATGGAGAAGGACGCAGAACAGTTTTTCCGGCGGCTCGGGGTCACACCGGGAACGCGGCTGCTCGACGTCGGTTGCGGCGCCGGGCAACTCGCCCTGATCGCGGCAAGGGAAGGTGCACAGGTGATTGGTTGCGACATAGCCACCAATTGGCTCGATAAAGCCCGCGCTAGCGCAGCCGCCGAGCGACTTGCGATCACCTTTGAAGAAGGCGATGCCGAATCGCTGCCGTATCAAGATGCTCAGTTTGACGCCGTCATCAGCTTAATCGGAGCGATGTTCGCGCCTCGCCCAGATCGGGTCGCCGCCGAACTCACCCGCGTGTGCCGGCCCGGTGGAATGATTGCCATGGCCAATTGGACACCGGGTGGGTTCATTGGGCAAATGTTTAAAGCCATCGCAAAGCATATCGCTCCCTCCGGCATGCCGTCACCGGTATTGTGGGGAGATGAAGCCACCGTTCGCGATCGTCTCCGTGAAGGAATCGCCGATCTGAAGTTTGTGCTTCGCGTCTATCACTTTGACTATCCATTTCCTCCGGCTGCGGTAGTGGAATTCTTCCGTACCAACTACGGTCCAATGTCGCGCGCGTTCGCATCTCTCCACATGCCCGGGCAGGAGATCCTGCGGGGTGAACTCGTTAGCCTGTGGTCCGCACATAATAAAGCCGCCGACAACACCACCAAGGTCGACGCCGAATATCTTGAGGTGATTGCGACGCGCGGCTGAAGATGAGCTGGCCGGCAAACTGAAAGGAACCAAAAAACTATGTACTCAAAAGAGAATCTGAATAAGCTGCCCAAGATCGGCAGGCTCGCCCCAGAGGGAATGACCGCTTTCCGCGCCTACGACAAGGCTGCGCTTGCCGATGGAGCGATCCCGAAGAAGTACAAGGAACTCATGGCGATCGCCGTGGCTCTCACCACACAGTGTCCCTTATTGCATCGAAGTGCATCGGCAGGAGGCCCTGAAGACCGGTGTAACCGAGCAGGAACGAGCCGAAGCTGTCCAGGTCGCCGCCGCTCTTCGTGCCGGCGCTGCTATCGCCCATGGCACTCATCTTTTCGAAGCCTGACCCGTCCGCCTGAGGGCTCGACGAATTGGGCAGACTCTGTCCCACACGCATCATTAACGGCTTAGTGTCTGACGATCAGATCAGTACCGCGCCGATGGATCGCGGTTGGCTTACGGTGCATCGGAAGTGGTGAATCCGGCCGGGATCTGTAGTCCCGGCCGCCACTGTATCGCAAAACGCGCCCAGTAGAGTTAGCCAAAGTTTCGGCGAACTGGAAAGCGTTTTCCCTCTCGTTAAGGGTCCTGGGCGTACTTAGTAACTACGATACCCCCCCTTTATCAGTAGACTCCCATTTCAGCTAATCCGTGGCCACAGAAGTGCTTGCGCCGTGGCGGCTTGGCCAACAATATAGTTGACAAATCAAGGATTCGGCGTAAGATTTGGCGTATGGAAGCCGAGCCCAAGACACTTCAAGAAGCAATTCTATACTTTGCCGCGCCCGCAAACTGCCGGGCCTACTTGGTAGCACGCCGCTGGCCGAACGGAGTCATCTGCCCGCGTTGCGGAAGCCAGCAAGTGGCGTTCATGGAAAAGTACAATCGCTGGCAGTGCAGCGCTCCGCACGCCGCCCGGCAGTTCACGTCCAAAACGGGCACGATCTTCGAGGATTCACCGATCGGTCTGGACAAATGGCTGCTAGCGATGTGGCAGGTCGTGAACTGCAAGAACGGCATCAGTTCCTACGAAGTTCACCGCGCTATCGGCGTCACGCAAAAAACCGCGTGGTTCATGGATCACCGAATCCGTCTCGCGTTGGGCATGGGACCCGGCCCGAAGTTCACTGGCGAGATCGAAGCGGATGAAACTTACATCGGCGGCAAGGCGCGCAACATGCACAAAGGAAAACGCGCCCGTAAAATCACCGGCACTGGCGATAAAAGACAAAACCGCCGTTATGGGCATCTTGGAACGTGGTGGCAGGGTACGGACCTCTGTTGTTCCGAACGTAAAGAAAAAAGCGCTTCAGGCCGAAGTACGCAAGCATGTCGAGGCCGGTTCCGCGCTCTACACTGATGCGCTCCAGTCCTACAATGGCCTGAACGAGTTTGAACATCAGGTGATCGACCATGTCGTGGCCTACGTTGACGGCAAGATCCACACCAACGGGCTAGAGAACTTCTGGAGCCTATTGAAGCGCGGCATTAACGGCACCTACGTGAGCGTGGAACCGTTCCACTTGTTCCGTTATCTCGATGAACAGGCGTATCGGTACAACAATCGCAAGATGACGGATTCAGAACGCTTCGACATGGCCGTGAAAGGCATTGTCGGAAAGCGCGTCACGTTCGATCAATTGACGGGCAAAACATTGGACGCGATCCAGGGTTAGGGCCACGCCAAAAGCGCGGCAGGCGCAAAAGGCCCTAACTCCTCGAGCGGACCGCTCAACACGATCAGACGCCAAACAGTTTCTAGCAAATCTGTTTTAGTGGTGTAGGGCTGTGTTATCCTTATTCAAGTGAAAGGGGGTTAAACTTGAATATGGATTGAGCATCGGCTCCATGTTCAGTTCAGACTTGAATATGGCACTCCATCAGACTTCAACGCGGGCTGGACATTACGTCAAGCAGCCAACTGGATATCTTGCATTCATCCCGTCTGCCCTCCCGCCTAATCCCCGGATTCGGTTCGATGACGCATTTCTGGAGGTATTGTCGAGAGCAGATCGCGCCGTGGGTCGCTTGGATGGGTGCGCCGAGACACTGCCAAATTCAGAATTGTTCGTGTTTATGTATATCCGCAAAGAGGCCGTGCTGTCGAGCCAGATCGAAGGTACTCAGGCGTCGCTCATGGATGTGCTGGAATTTGAGGCAACAGCACGTGAAGGGACGACAAAGGATGTTAGCGACGTATTCAACTACGTTGCTGCAATGAAGTATGGACTCGGGCGATTGAAATCGTTGCCTGTTTCATTGCGGCTAATCCGAGAGATTCACGCGAAGCTGTTGGCTAATGTACGCTGCGCAAGAAATGCTGGTGAATTCAGAACCACCCAAAACTGGATTGGCCCCGCCGGGTCGCCCCTTAAGGACGCAGTGTTTGTTCCTCCACCGCCCGTCGACATGCACACCGCTTTAGACGTGATGGAAAAATTCTTGCATGCTAAAGATCCAATGCCATATCTTGTGCGCACCGGGATCGCTCATGCACAGTTTGAGACCATTCACCCGTTCGTGGATGGGAATGGGCGTCTTGGGCGGCTCCTCATCACATATATGCTTTGCGAGCACAAAATTCTCAGAAAACCCCTCCTGTATCTCTCATATTTTTTCAAGCAGAATCGTTCTGAATACTACGATCGTCTTCAGGCGGTACGCAATATGGGCCAATGGGAACAATGGCTCAAGTTCTTTCTCCGAGGTATTGCAGAAGTGGCAGAGGAGGCCACGATGACGGCTCGCAGGATTGTTCAACTACGCGAGCAACATCGAAAAGTGGTTGCCCAGCGCCTCGGAAGATCGGCAGGCCGAGCGCTCACTTTGTTGGAGAGCCTATATCGCCAGCCGGTCGTCTCCATGTCTACGATCAGCGAGGTTTGCGGACTGACGTTCCAAGGAGCTAGTGATATGGCCAAGCAATTTACCTCCATAGGCATACTCAAAGAAACGACGGGCCAGAGACGCCACCGCCTGTTCGCCTACACCCGTTATCTATCGCTACTAGGAGAATCCACGCGCAGACCGAAAGAACGCAGGTCCCGAAAGGTCCATCGCACTCAACCTGCGCTGAGATCCCGCACCATCGGCGGCCCGTAACGCAAATTGATGACGAGTCCGAACCTAGACCGCCTCGGATTGAGTATCATCAAGTTGGAATGAAACCATTACCAGCGCCGAACGTGCCCGGCAACACGGATGCTGAACGGATGGACAATGCTCTCCGTAAAATCCTCACCGTCTCGAAAGACGACCTGTTGAAGGAAGAGGCGAACTGGAAGCGGGCACGGGCCAGGAAGAAACGGTCCAAGAAATCATCATCCTGAACTCCGTTAGCAACGATGATGAAGATTGACAAACGAGTAGTCAAAATCCTTCGCGCGCATTGGCGCTGGTTGCCAGTTATCGCGATCCTGCTCTCCGTTCGTGTTCTCCCAGATCGGTTCCTCCGATCCATTCTATTTTTCCCGAGCGTAATGCTTTTTTTGCTGAAATGCATAGCCCTCGCAATGTGGAAGCATTCACGTATACGCTAAACCTGTCCTGGCCTGTCACGCCGATTTCAAGGCTATCGGCCCGTTACGTCTAATTAGACGGCCGGAACCCGCTGTTCCGATTTCTTACGTGCCATGGCCCCATAGCTTCTTCCGGATACCTTTCAGGACCCGCTCTGTCAGGGTGCCAAAGGGCTGGTCGGTAGTGAGGTAGGTCCAAACAGCGCCGCGGTCCCCGAAGCTCACGCTGCCGTCTGCCTCAGCTTTTGCGAGGCGGCGTAATACTTCCACCGGTATGGCGGCCTCCAGTTCCGGGAACCATTCATCGATTTGTCGCAGAAACGTGAAATGCGGGTCGCGGTAGTCGATACCCACGAAAAAGCCCGGAACCGCGGCGTAGGATTGCCAAGGGATACCCGCGCGGAAGTCCTCCAGCCGGGCGAGATAATCGGCCCATAGATCGTCGATCACGCGCAACGTGATCTGCCGCTCCAACCCAGACCGGCACTGAGCTGTACCGTCGAGCACTGACTGGCGATAGGTGTGAATTTTGTTGCGCTGGCCTTCGACGGGAACGTCGTAGCGGTGCAGAAACTCGCGCTGATCCAGGTGCTGTCCCTCCACCAGGCGCTGTATGGACGCCGGATCGTCGCGGCACCGCGGGTCGAGGTCTCCATACTTCACCATCAATGGGTCCTCCAGCGAGACAAAGAACCGTGAGCAGCCCGGATCACCCTGCCGGCCCGCGCGTCCGCGCAGCTGGTTGTCGATGCGGCGGCTCTCGTGCCGGTTGGTACCGATCACGTACAACCCGCCGAGCGCAGCCACGTCCTCCCCAAGGCGAATATCCGTGCCCCGCCCGGCCATATTCGTAGATATCGTCACGGCGCCGCGCTGGCCGGCCTGAGCGATAATCGCTGCTTCGACCTCGTCATCGCGCGCGTTCAAGACGCGGTGCGGTACGTCCGCCAACCTTGCGCTCAGCCTCTCCGATTCCTCCACGCTCGCCGTTCCCACGAGGATGGGCTGTCCGGTGGCGTGCACGCGCCTTATCTCTTCGACGACCGACTGTTCCTTTTCGGCTTTCGTCGCAAACAGGATGTCCGGTTGATCCAGCCGGATTACCGGCCGGTTGGTAGGTATCGACTCCACCCACAGGCCATACACCGTTTGAAACTCGATGGCCTGTGTAGAGGCAGTTCCGGTCATCCCGCAAACCCGGGGATAGAGCGCTACCAGATGTTGGATGGTGGTGGACCCGAGAACCATTCCTTGGGATTTCGGGGCCAAACCCTCCTTGGTTTCCACAGCAGTATGGAGCCCCGCCGGCCAGCGGCGATTCAGAGCGATCCGGCCCTTGAATTCATCCACCATCTCTATGGCGCCGCCCTTGACTAGGTAATCCACATCACAACGAAGAAGCGCGTGGGCTTCGAGCGAGTCCTGCACAGCAGTGTGCAGGCGGAGATTGCGTTCCTCGAAGAAGTTGCCGCAGCCGAATGCATCTTCTACTGCGCGGATGCCGGCGTCAGTAAGGGCAGCGTTGTGGCCGCCTGCGTCGACTGCGTAGTGCGCCCCAGGCTGCAGCCGGCGCACCACCTGATCGACTGCATATGCCGGAACAGTGTCGTCTGTATCGCCTCCGGCGATGACTAGCGGGATGCGGGCCTCATCGATCAGAATGGAGTCGACCTCGTCGATGACAGCCGCGAAAAACGGACGGTGCACTTGCTCGTCGAGGCGAAGTGCCAGCCGATCGCGCAAGACGTCGAAGCCGATCTCGTTCGCGGCCACATACGTGATGTCGCACGCATAGGCGGCGCGGCGTTCGGCAGGCGTCATGCCTTGCTGTACATACCCCGTCGAGAGTCCAAGAAATCGATAGATGTCCCCCATCCAGCGCGCATCACGACCCGCCAGGTAATCGTTGGCGGTCATGACATGCACGCCCTTCCGCTCACGAGCGAGCCACGCCACGGCCGGCACGGCGGCGAGTGTCTTGCCTTCGCCCGTCTGCATCTCCGCGATGCTGCCGCGAGCGAGCGCCAGCGCCCCGCGAAGTTGGACACCATACATTTCCTGACCCAGAATCCGCGATGCCGATACTGCCACGGCAGCCATGAACTGCAGTAAGCCAGTCGCCCGCGTTGCTACGTCCCGAAGTTGGTCATCGCTCACGCGGGCGAGCTCGAAGCGTATAGCGTTGATCCGCTGGATGGCGAAGCGGTCGCGATCGAAAGACGCAAATAACGAACGTAAGAGTTGTTGCACTCCACCCCCCTCACTGGCCGGAACATCAGGCCGAAGGGAGCGTGGACTCCCCCCTGGCCTCGCATTTAGGAACCGGTTGTTTACAGTTGGTTCAGCGCGCGATTGGTAGAGTGGTTTGGTGGCGGGCGTTGAAAGATCGAACGAAGCAAGAATACGGCCGGGCGCCGCGAGTTAGGCGGCCACTCAACCGTTCGCATCACCCTTGGTGCTACGGCGGATTCAGATTGCTGCGGTAGAGGGCGCGGCGCACGCCGCGCTCGTTGAGGAGCCAACAAGACGGTTTTCGCAACGGAGACGGTGAACATGCTCGACCCCGCGGCGCCGAATGTCAAGAAGGGGAGTAGAAGTGCCGCCAGGAGCCGTGCTGTGAACCGCGTTCTCAACGACGACCAGTATGTCATAGAGCCGGTTGCGCCTGGAGTCGGCCGGGCCCATAACGGCGCCATGCCCTCACCGGGCATCACGTCCAGCGAGTCGCATACAGTGTAAAGCCGCTCGTTCAAGTAGGACCAAGAAGCCGCGGTCGGTCCGCTGACGTGCGCGCCAGCCCTCACTTGGCCGCATCCCGCCCGAGTCCGGACAAAATTCCGCACGCCCGTTGCTCTCACCCCCATTTCTGCGATATGAATTGTAGTCCCGAGGCAAATCATGAAAACACAGTTCTTGATGATCCTTACATTGGCGGTTCCCGCGCTCGCCCAGACCACCGTCAAAGACGCACTGGTGAAGCACTGGAAAACGTCTGGTGAATTCACCATCGCCGTGGCCAACGCCATGCCCCCCGATGGCTACACTTTCCGTCCGAATCCGGAAGAAATGAGCTACGGCCAGTTGATGGCGCATATCGCGGCGGTCAATCTCAACGCCTGCGCCAATGCCAGCGGTCTCTCCAAGCCGGCCCTCCCGCCCAAAATCGCCGAGTGGACCAAGGATACTCAAAAAGTCGAGGTCGATAAAGACACCGCTGTCGCGTTTCTGCGCGATTCATTTGATTTCTGCAACAAAGCCGTCGCCGGCATAACCCCGGAGCGCATGGACACCGTCGTCGGCCCGCCAAACCGCAATCTGACGGGCTTCGAATGGTTGTGGGCCTATTTCACGCACACCGCGCATCACCGCGGACAAGCGGAAGTCTACCTGCGCGTAAAGGGCATCAAACCGCCGGGATACACGTTCTAGGGAACCGTCCGCTGTATCTCCAGGTGCCACCCATTACTCAGGGCATCTTTCGAGATCGCACTTCATGACATTGTTTGCCTTGCCAATTCACTGGCGGGTCGGGGTGATCGGCAGCCCAGCCACGCCGAGAAGAGAAAGCCGGAAAAGATCAATAGCTCCATGACGGGCGGCGGCATTTTTAGAATCGCAAAAAGATGCGGACTGCCCGACACAGGACGGGCGTAACCACGGGAAGGTTTCGGGAAGGTATCGAGGACACCCAGCAGATAGTGTAGTAGCGTGATTAACGCCAGGTTGATCATCCCCGTCCAAAGCAGGCTGACCCAACGAAACGCCCAACTGATCACCAGCGCAGCCGCCAGGACAGGTAATGCCGCCAGGGCAAGTAGAGTTTTGGGGCTGCACTCGAGAACGAGCTGCGACCACGGCCACGGCAGGACCCACCAATGCCAAAAACGAGGGGCTCCTTCTACGCTCTTCTCTTCCAGAGAGACGCAGGCACTGCGGTTCCGGCGATCGCATAGCTGAAATGCGGCCAATGCCGCTGGACCTCGCCCAGAACACCTACGGCGATGGCGATGAGAACCTGCTTCCAGAACCAACCATGCGATCGCCCTTCGCGAAACTTCTCGACAAGATCGCCTGTCAAAGCCTGGTTGTGACTCCCTGGACACGCATGCCGCAACAACCAGATCGCTAACCTCGGCGGATTGGATTCCCCACGGCTCATGAACGCCTTCCTTCCAGCAGCGGTATGCCGCTCCACAGATTCGTTAGGGCCTTGCGGGTCATCGTTAGCGCGCGAACACCCGCTGGCGTGACGCGAAAATAGCGCTTCGCCCGACCGCCGCGCTCGGGCGTTGGGTCTCCAAGCAACGAAGTCACAAAACTTTTCCGTTCCAGTCTGTCCAGCGCAGCGTAAATGCTGCCGAGGGCGACTTCCCTCCCGGCCAGATCCAGCAGTTCTTGCGAGATCGGAACTCCGTAGGCTTCGTCACCCAATCGCACGACCGCAAGCAGAACCATCAGCTCCATTTCGCCCAGATAACCACGCTTTGGCATTTGTTCAAGTATAGCGAATAAATCTGAGGAATCAACCTTTCGACCGAGAATGATCAGTCGGCAAGGGTAGAGTGCGCTTCACGCACACCGCCCATCATAGCGGGCAAGCGGAAGTCTACCTGCGCGTAAAGGCCTCAAACCGCCGGAATATGCGTTCTGGGGAACCGTCCACTGGCTGAGCACGTCTGCAAAAACACCACTGGTGTAACGAATGTATAACGTGAGATCATTGCCAGTTACCCCATGGTGACCTTTGCATGACAGATAAGCTCAAGGGCCGCGATAGCAGCCTGGTTGTCTCCTCTTCGTCCGGTGGTCTCTTTAACGGTTTTTTCATATCCAAGAAGAATTGCACCTTCGATAAGGCCAGCCTTGTCGATGGCCGCGCTCGCCGCGTCTTCGATATGGTCACCCGTGCCTGCGAGGCCGAAGTGTATCCGTATCAGCTGCCGTTAACCGGCCGCTCAGGCCCTATGGTTCAGGCCGAGGGGCGCCAGATGCTGATGCTGTCCTCCTACGACTACCTCGGTTTGATTGGGGACCCCCGCATCGACGATGCCGCCGTCGACGCCATCCGCAAGTACGGCACCGGAACCGGCGGTGTCAGGCTGCTCACCGGCACCATCGATTTGCATCACCAGATGGAAAAGGAGCTCGCCGTCTTCAAGGGCATGGCGCACGCGGTTACGTTCAGCTCGGGATATCTGGCGAATCTGGCGGTGGTTTCGGCCTTGCTGGCGCCACAGGACCGGGTCCTGCTCGATTCTTTGTCGCACCGCAGCCTAGTGGACGCCTGCCGCCTGGCCGGCGTCACCCTGCGCCGCTTCGCGCACAATGATCCCGCCTCGCTGCGCCGGGAACTGGAATCCTGCCCGCCTTCCGGCCGCACGCTCATCGTCGCCGATGGTGTCTTTTCCATGGATGGCGATATCTGCCGGCTCCCGGAATTGATTGCCTTGAAGAAGGAATTCGGCTGCTATCTGATGATCGACGAGGCGCATGCCTCGGGTGTCCTGGGAACCACCGGCCGCGGCACTGACGAGCACTATGGAGTCGCCGCCACCGACGTCGACATCTGGACCGGCTCTTTGGCCAAAGCCATTCCTTCTAATGGCGGTTTTGTCGCCGTCTCGCAGGAGATCGGCATCTACCTGCAACATGTGGCCGCCCCCTTCATCTTCTCCGCGGCGCTGTGCCCGGCCGCGGTGGCCGCCGTCCGCGCAACACTCGAGATTCTGAAAAGCGAGCCCGAGCGCGTCAAGCGCTTGCGTGAAAACGCCAGCTTCCTGCGCTCCGGGCTGCGCGATTTAGGATACGATACCGGCAATTCCCAAACTCCTGTGATTCCCGTGATTTTGGGCGACGAAGCCAAGACCACAATCTTTGCCGGACGCCTGCGCGACCTCGGTATCGTGGTCACTCCCGTGATTTTCCCCGCCGTGGCCCAGGGATCGGCCCGCCTGCGGATCTGCGTCACCGCTGCCCACACCCGCCAGCATCTCGAATCCGCGCTCGACGCCTTCCGCCGGTTACAGGCCTGAAGCTTCATGGCCGTGCTGGTCACGGGCGCCAGCGGATTTCTCGGTGGCCGCCTGGCGCAGGTGCTGGTGGCTCGCGGGGAGGTCGTCCGCATCCTGGCGCGCCCCGGCGGCGATCTCCGTCACCTCACGGACCTGCCGCTTGAAATCGTACAAGGCGATCTAGCGGCCAAGGAGAGCCTGGCCGCCGCCGTCAAAGGCGTCACGCACATCTACCACTGCGCCGGCTGCTCCACCGACTGGGGCCCTTGGGACGTTTTTTACGCCGCCAACGTCGCGGGCGTGCGCAACCTCCTCGACGCCGCCCTCCAGGTGAGCAGTCTCCAGCGGTTTCTGCACGTGAGCACCACCGATGTCTACGGGTACCCGGCCGTGCCCTGCAACGAATCCCATCCCCTCACCGATGTCGGCCTGCCCTACAACCGCACCAAGTGCCAGGGAGAAGAATGTGTCTGTGAAGCATCGCGCCGCTCGGGCCTGCCGGTAACCGTGGTGCGCCCCGCCACCATCTACGGACCTCGCTCCAAAGACTTCGTCATAGAGATCGCGAAACTCATTCGCCAGGGAGCCATGGCGGTTGTGGACGGCGGGCGTTCTCCCGGCGGCTTCTGCTACGTCGATAACGCGGTAGATGCCATTATCCGGGCCGCCACCCTGCCTGAAACCGTCGGCCGCTACTATAACTTGGCGGACGGAACCGGCGTGACATGGCGCCACTACGTCGACGCCCTGGCGGATGGATTGGGAGAGCGCCGGCCCTGGATTAACATCCCCTCGGCGATTGCCTTTCCCCTCGCCCGATCCCTCGAGTCCACACACCGTCTCCTGCGGCTTCCGGGGCGCCCTCTGCTCACACGCAACGCCGTCTACCTGCTCTGCCGCAACCAGGAGTACCCGATTGAAGGAGCCAGACGCGACCTTGGCTTCTCGCCCGCCGTCTCATTTGACGAAGGCATGGGACGCACCGTCAATTGGCTAAAAAAATATGGTCAGCAAGTAGCACAAAATTAGGCACTTATCAAACAAGCATCAGATACTTGACAATAACACACTAAACTTTTATATTTATGTTGTACTCAGTGGCCAGCTGTCAGCTTGGCCTCTCAGCTATCTATATCAGGAGGCTCAACAATCATGGGCAAGATCATCGGCATTGACCTCGGTACCACAAACTCGGTGGTAGCGGTCATGGAGGCGGGGCAACCCACCGTCATCGCGAACCAGGAGGGTGCGCGGACCACGCCGTCGGTCGTGGCGTTCACCAAGAGCGGCGAAAGGCTGGTCGGCCAGGTCGCCAAGCGGCAGAGCATCACGAATCCCGAAAACACCATTTTCTCGATCAAGCGCTTCATGGGGCGGCGATACGAGGAAGTCAGCGAAGAAATGAAGATGGTGCCCTATAAGGTCGTGCGCGGCGACAACGGCGACGCTCGCGTGGACATCGGCGGCAAGAAGTACTCCCCGCCCGAGATTTCGGCCATGATCCTGACGAAGCTTAAGGAAGCGGCCGAATCTTACCTGGGCGAGAAAGTGACTCGTGCGGTCATCACCGTTCCCTCCTATTTCAACGATGCGCTGCGCCAGGCCACCAAGGACGCCTGCAGGATCGCCGGCTTCGAGGTCGAACGCATCGTCAACGAGCCGACCGCTGCCGCCCTGGCGTATGGCCTGGACAAGAAGAAGGACGAAGTCATCGCCGTCTACGATTTCGGCGGCGGAACAT
>Ga0066710_100004402_pt1 | contig 12453 bp, 8 predicted proteins | sample GraSoiAngelo_159_FD_79666 | JGI IMG/M metagenome (GOLD analysis project Ga0066710, IMG submission 79666) | Grasslands soil microbial communities from the Angelo Coastal Reserve, California, USA - 14_1009_16_40cm | ecosystem: Environmental > Terrestrial > Soil > Grasslands | place: USA...
GATCGTAAGTTCGGCATGCCGGCGCAACCAAAAGGCGATGCTTAGATCCAGCTAATTTTGCGGCCATATTTTCCCAGGCCAAAATCTCCAGTCGGCGGCCAAAGTTCTGCCAGTATACACCCGACCGCCTCCCTACGATGAGAGTAATTCAACGAACGGCGGGCATGAGGTTGTCCAATCCGGGTCTCCTTAGAAGTACAACTTCAACGCCAATTGCAACTGGCGCGGCGTGTTCAAAATGTCGCCGTTGCTGGTCAGGTGGCCGAAATTCTGGTCTTGTAACTGAGTTGCACCCGTGCCAAAGCGCACGCGGTTGAAAATATTGAACGCCTCAGCCCGGAAGTCCAGTTGGATGTGCTCGTGGATGGGGAAACTCTTGGCCACCGACATGTTTTCGTTCAAGCTCGGGAAGTACCTGACCTTCGGGTTGTACCGGGTTACGTTGCCGATGCCCGTGAAAGCCGTGCCCGGGCCTTGCTTGGGGAACGGGTCGGTGCCATACGGAACCAAGAAGTTGTCAACGGACGGATCGAAGCCGCCGCTCCAGTTCGGCTGCCACCCGTTGTAGGACGTCACATACGGCACGGTGCGCCCCGCGAAGAGCGGCTGCGAGACGCTGGTCGAAATCCCGATCGGCGTGCCGCGTTGATAGATGTTGACCGTGCTCACCCGCCAGTTGCCCAAGACTGCTGACGCAAAGCCATGGTTTAGCCACTGCTTACCCTTTCCAAACGGCAGCTCATAGATCAGGGCGAGTTTGAAGTTGTGGGTGACGTCGAACTGGCCGATGGACTTCTCCAGGCGTCGGTTGTACTGATCGGCGGACAGCAACTGGGGCCAGGCGCTGTCCGCATCTGTCAGAAGCTTGGAGAACACATACGACGTCTGAAACGTGATCCCGCTCGCGTAACGTTTCTCCAGTTTGACGAGGCCGGCGTGATACGTTGAGTGGCCGCTGTGATCACCCTGACCCCCCGCCGTATCAATAGTGCTGTATTGCGGGAACGGCCGCAGCGCCTGGGCGACGGTAGCGCGACTTTTCCAGAGTTGCTGGAAGCCGGGGAACGGCGCCGTGATGCCTGCCGCAACCGCGGCTGGAGAATCGATCAACGAGGTGAGGACCGTCGCTCCGTATTGGGACAGGTAGGCGGGGTTGACCTGGTTGAAATTGAGCACGCCATCCTGAAGGTGCGCGCCGAGCACCGCATTGTATGAGGTCTCCAGCACGAGGCTGGAGCTGAGCTGCCGCTGGATCGACAGGTTAATGTTATAGGACGCGGGCGGCCGCGTCCCTTCTCTCCCTTGCCACCACGATACATTGGCCCCGTTCGAAACCGATGGATTCACAAAGGGAGGCGCGGTCCATGGCGGTAACCCTTGGCTGAGCAGAAAGCTCGGCTGAATGCCGTTGCTTCCATTGGGGAAGGTTTGCGTCAGCGTGAACCCCATGTTGTGGGTCGAGCCGGTAACGGTCTGGATCGCGGCATAGGAAACGCCGATGGCTCCGCGGACCACAGTCTTGCTATTCCATGAATAAGCGAAGCCCAGCCGCGGCCCAAATGCCTTGTAGTAAGAGTCGGCCAGGTTGCGCGATCCCTCGCGTCCGGGACCGGATCCGGCAAAGATCACGGCCCCCGGAATATTGCCGGCTTTCGGATTCGGCCTCGTAGGCGAAAAGTCGGCCCACCGGTCATTCAGCCCCGTGGGTGGAATTTGCGTTTCCCAGCGCACCCCGAGGTTCAGAGTTAGTTTCGGGTTCACCCGCCAGTCGTCCTGGAAGTAGCCGGCGAAATAAGGCCACTGCTGGCCGATGAAGCGGATCGTATCCAGTTGTCCGTTGTCCGCCCAGCCCAGCAGCAGCGAAGCGAATGGGTTACCGCCGGCAAAGCTGGTGTTGCCCGGCACTCCCGTTTCCGTGAAGTTAAACGTGACGCAGCCCGAGATGCATTGCCGGCCGAACCCGTTGTAGTGCGTCAACTGGTACATACCGCCAAACTTGAATGTGTGCGCGCCACGGATCCAGCTGAAGTCGTCGTTGTAGCCGTAGACGGTGTTCTCCGAGCCGTTGTTGGCGTTGCCGCCCCATCCGCCATAGCCATTGCTAAACGTGAAATTTAACAGGTTCTCGTTACAATCGGGCACGTTCGGCAGGCACACTTTACTCTTCCAATTGCCGATATACTCTTGCGGCGAATTGTGGCCCTGGCGCCAGTTGTTACCGCCGGCGTAGAAATGGTTGAACTTAGTGGGGCTGAAAATGTGGTCCCAGCTAAACCGAAGTACATCGGTGTTCTGGCGCAGATCGTTATAGTTGGAATATAGTCCAGGCAGCGTCGCCGGACCGTCCGGTCCGGGGACAATTGATTCGCGATCGTAGCCATAATAGCCGGAAATCCGGTCTTTCTCCGAAAAGCTGTGGTCTCCTTTGATGCTCCATTTATTGATGGGGCTGACGTTTGAGCCCTGCGTGACCACATAATTGTTGGTGACGTAGCCGACGGTCCCAGGGGCGGCGCCGGTGTTTGGCTTGAGAACGCCGCTCGCCTGGAACACGCCGAGCGCCTGCACCGCCAGCGGATCGAAGAGGCCATTGGGAATCTTGTTGTTGGGAAATGGAGTGCGCGTCACACTACCATCGGCGTTAGTAGCTTGCGAGGTAGGGTCATAGATCGGAATCTGCTTGCCATTCTTGTCCACCCAGTTGCTGAAGTCCCCGTTGTACATCTCCGCCGTGGGGACGGTAGTCGTGAACGCCGTAGCGCCTTGGCGGTTGCGGAAGCCCTCGTAAGCAAAGAAGAAGAAGGTCTTGTTGCGGCCATTGTAGAGCTTTGGAATCCAGACCGGACCGCCAATGCTGGCGCCGAAATCATTCTGTTTGTATATCGGTCGCGGGATTCCTTTCTTATTGCTGAAGAAGTAATTGGCATCGAAATCGTCGTTGCGGAGAAATTCGTACGCGGAGCCGTGGAATTCATTCGTGCCCGATTTGGAAACGAAGGTCATCACGCCGCCGCCCGCGTGACCGAATTCCGCTTTGAACCCGTTGGTGTCCACCGTGAACTCAGTGACGGCTTCGAGCGAAGGCGCGTTGGAAGAAACCCAGCTCACTTGCAGCGCGCGCGATGTGTTGGCCGAGATGCCGTCGAGTGTCGTGCCATAGGCGGCTGCCTGACCGCCTCCCAGCAGGAAGCCCGTATCGCCGCCGACATTCTTCGATTCGGGCGTGAGAGCCGCCAGGTCAAACGGGCTCCGCAGCGTTCCGCCAACCACAAGCGGCAACTCGTCCACCATCCGATTCGTTACGGTGGCGCTCGTCTTCGCATCCTCGGTGTGCAGTTGCACCGCCATCGCCTGCACTTCCACCAGCTGTCGTTCCGTGCCCACCTGGAGGGTCACGTCGGCGCGCGCGTTCGATGCGGCGTTCAACGTCAATCCGGTAATCTGAGCCGGCCGGAAGCCTTGCTTTTCCACGAGCACGTTGTAGGTGCCTACGGGGAGACTGGGGATGGTGTAATCGCCCGCCTCGCTCGTGGTGACATTAATAGCGGCATTGGTCGCGGTATTGGTTACGGTCACTTCGGCGGCCGGGATGACTGCGCCCGAGGTGTCGTGGACCGTACCAGAAATGGTTCCGCGCTCCGATTGCGCAAATATGGAACCGGACAAAAGCAGGATACACAGAAGCCGTGGGGAGGCTTTTGAGAGACGTAGACGCATACTTGGCTCCTTCTCTCTATCAACGAGACATGAACAGCTCAAAGCGATATTTGCAGAGCGAATATCACTCATCCTACAGGGCTGTCAAGGAATTGGTAAAGTTCTGAGAGCGTGAAGCCGGAAATAAAGTGGGAAAAAATACATTACGCCAAGTCCGAAGTCTCTATTTCCGGGTCTTGGCCCTGAGAGTCTGTCGGCCATCTATTTCTGCTGGCCGCAACCCCATATAGACTCCGGCTTTGTCCGAACTGAGTTTGTCCTTCGCCTCGTCCCAAACAAGTACGCATGATCCGGCACGCCAGTCCGAGGGCGATCCCCTGATGGCTTCGACAATAGGTATTCCCGGACTCCGCTGCTGCAACTCGACGGCTTCCCGGAATCCATTGACGAAGAATGGCACACCCTGAAGGACACCGGGCAGCCCGGATACTACGATCCTTTGTGTTCCGGGACCGGCGCACTTCCCAGCGGCGGCGGAGACGGCCTTCGCCTTTTCTGATGCATATTCCCATGAATTGAGATTGTGCTGAAGGGCGGCGAAATGGAACGCTAAGATCAGCGCGGGAATGACGTATCGCACCCGGCCTCGGAGGCCATCAATTGCGAGTGACAGCATAAGGCAGAACCCGACTGACGGAAGGTACAGAAGCCGGGACTTTCCCAGGTCTGACCCGATCAACAGAAGGTGGAGCGGCGGCAATATCGATACCAGCACGAATCCCAACGCGAACAGGAGTTCCGCCCGATCCATGCGTACAACGGCAAGGCACACCACGGATATCACGTAGGCCACCACCAACACAGCCAACACTTTGTTCGGTTCCCGGCTCCAGTTGATCGGAAACAACAAGACCGCCCACGTGCGCAACACCAACGCCTTAATCGTATGGACCACTCCGAGAGTGAGAGCTTGAGGTTCCCCTGTCTGGACATCCCGATAGCCGCCGATCCCGCCGAACAGAATCCACCGGTAGGCAAACAGAGCCGCCGCCACGAGATGGAAAGAGATCAGACCGGTGAGGCGCCGCCATGACCAATGCCCGTCCGAAACCAACAGCAGGACCAAGAGGAACGGGAAGACGTATGCCGATTCCTTGGTTAGAATTGCAAGAATCATGCACGCCAGCGAAGCGAAGCCGTAAACGTACCCGACTGAAGGGAGTTCGTTTTGAGACCGGATGAATAAGAGCAACCCACACAGCACGAAGAAGGTGGAAAGCAAATCAAATCGACCGGCAATCCAGACCGCTGCTTCTGGGCGGGTCCCGTGAATGGCGAACAGGACAGCCGCGAAGATTGCCGCCAGCCGTGACCGGCCCAACATGGCCGCCAACATATATACGAGTACGGTGTTGGTGATGTGGAGCGCTAGAGCGGCAGAGTGCCAGAGTACAGGGTTGGCACCGGCCCACGCCGAGGTGAATACCAGCGAGATATACCCAATTGGCCTGAAGAATCCGTCTCCACCACCAGCCGTGAACAGGGGCCAGAATGCGCCATGCAGCGATCTGGCGTACTTCAAAAGGACAAAATCGTCTGAGAGAAAATATAAGTGAGTGGTTCGCCAAAACGCCACGATGGTAAGAGCCATCAAGCCAATGGCGGTGACAAGATCCATTCGGCTAAATCGTTGCTCAGGAGTTTGTGATACTCGGGGCATCAGCCTTCACCAGCATCGTCAGCACCAGAGCCAGCGCAAAGCAGTCTTCGGGATTGACCGGGTTCGTCGCTTTCATTGGAAACGTGAGTGGCCCCAACAGCGCTCGAAGTCCGATCACGGCTCCCGACACCGTCATGATGGTCAGCAACGCGCATCGAACAATTCTCACGTGCGCTTTACAAAGACCCGAAGTGTCCACCACTTTAAAGACTCCATTGATGGCTGTTTGCTCTACAGCGCCGGAAAAGAATCGAACCACAGGCTAAGCAACACCGCTCCCGGTTACCGAGCGGTGTGGTCGCGACTGGCCAGCTCTTACCGCGATGGGCAGCAGCAACCGAACAACAGCACGTTGGCTTGATAATCTGGTCTTTGGGTTCAATGTTGCAGGCTAGCCTGAAATTCCGAACGGATAGCCTCTACGGCGACATGCCGACGAGCAGAACTGAATATATTTTCGGCCTCAACACTCGGTCCGACAATCGAAGCTGCAGTGGGCGTTTTTCCGCCCACCAATGTGCGGTATGAGCACGGACCTCTGCGGGCGTACATTCACAATCGCGATCTCCACCACGGCTTCGAAATTGACATGGCCGCGGCGTTTATACTGCGTGGCGCACAAATAGTTATGGGAGCCCGGTGTGGATTAAGCCGCGACGGATTGAGCCAGTGGAGCGCTCCGGCTCGACCGTTTACAGCCATACGGAGACAGTTGATACCGGAGAGGGCAGAACAATGTTTGGCTCCACTGCCCGGCGTGTCATTACGAAAAACACATCCAGACGTGACTCGGAATTGACCAGCGAGTCCGAATCCGATGGGTGGTACATCGATGCGCCAGTTGCTTGGTTAAACTTAGATCCGCCGCCCGAGCAGGGCGCGTTCTGCGTCTTCCATGCATTAGTGGGGTCCGGAGGGAACAAGAGAGACGACTTCAGGTTTAACCAGAACGGCGAACGCGAAACCGGTTTCCCTCTTTTAGTTGCGAGCACCAATCGATCCTATTTCCGCGATCATGACGGCGTTATGAGATCCCATGAAAGCTCACACCGGGACGAGGTTACCGAGTTCTCTGAAGCAGCTCTCGATCCGGCAGTCTTCATCCCGCCCCGGGACTTCAAGCGTGTCATGCAACTTCCGTGCGGTGTTCGCTACCCGCTCTCAAGCAGGCTCCGATTTCGCTGGGAGATGCTGAAAGACTCTTGCCAACTTCGCAAGAAACTCGCGCTGTTAAGGTCGTGAGCTGGCAACTCACGCGCATGCGGGCGCGCTAAAATCAAAGTCATTGCAATTCACAAAGAATCTGATTTCCGCGTTCAGCAGCGAGTGTCATTCCCCATTCCGCCGGATGGTCCCGAATGTCGTTGTAGCCACCACCACTCTTACTAATGACGAAATGCGTGTAACCGTTCAGCTTGAGTTGTTTGCCGATCATCCGTTTCCAGCCATATGGCAGTGGAATATCCTCAGCCATCGCCTCGGATGATAATGTGACGAGATTTCCTGTCACATCCTCTCCCTCCACCACCAATCGCATGTCCTCCTGATCACGAGGACCATCAATGGAAACCCGATCGACCTCACTTGGGCGATGAAACCTTGCCTCGACAAACATTCCCGGACGTGCCCTCTCCCATGCCCTCCAACTCGTCACAGGATTTCGATCGAATGCCAGAGCAACATCCCAAGGGAAGGGTCGAGCGTTTAGCTGCCAGTCGGGCTGAGGAATCAGTTCCTGGCCGTTATGGAACAATCGTAGTTCTGCGATGGTCCAGATGGCATTGGACCTGGCGGTTTGGCGGACACGAATCGACAACAGGCGTCTTAACTTGAAGTTAAAAGTATGCCGCCACGTTGGCTGGTAGTCTTTGAATAGGCCGCTCCAGATGTTAACCCTCATCCTCTCGTTCAGCGCGCCTTCGAAGTAGCCATCTCGTGCCTGTCTCATGTAGGCTGCGGGCATCCCGTCACCCAAGTCAAAAATTCGCGTGTTCTCAGGGAGGTTCTGGTCGATAAACCTTGCCATGCTGTAAGCCTCGATCCGAGTCGCGAGGATCTCCGGCTCGGCACGTTCCCGAAGTGTCTCGTCCCATCGTTGTCTTTCCAGGCGCATGGCGTAGGGACTCACATACTTTTCGAGAGCGGACGGCTCACAAACCAGATTGTTAAAGAGCAAGACCGCTGGCAACGCAGACCGCCAATAGGACAGGGTTATCGACATGGCCAGAGTGAGAAAGGGTAGAACAGGGATCAAGAAACGAGTTCCGAGATTCCCGGGATAGGGAAGTCCAAAGACCAGTCCGGTCAGAAGTACCTGTCGGCAGATCGGCAACCGGATGCCAAGCAGAGCTAGCGGGGACAGCACGAATAACGGACCGAGAACGCCTTGCAGCCGGGCTCCCCGAACTGTAACCTCCAAAGGAACCTCGGGCCACGTGACATCGTTCCAGTGGGCCAACTGCCGCCTGTAATCCTCTTCAAAGGAAACGTGAACAAATGGATTCGAGAAGAATCTGTTCGCGAACGGAGAAACAGGATTGCCGACTTCAATGGCATTCTTGATCAGCCAGGGAGCCACCAAGAATATCGCCGGCAGAAGCACTAGCGGCGCACAACGCTTCCATCGGCCGCGGTGTTTGCGTACCTCCCAAAGAACAACGCCCAAAGCGAAGGGAATCGCGATAAATCCGGGGTACTTGATCGCACCGGCGAAACCCGCCATGATTCCCGCCACGACGAGCACTCGATCGTTGTTGTCCTGCCACCAGATTTGCAGTGCGTAAAACACAGCGAAGCACGCACAGGCTTCGGCTACATCGACATAAGAGACTGACGCGTCGAATCCCACAATGGGGCACATAAAGAACAAAACAGCAGCAGCGGTGCCCGCCTTTGCCACATTAAATCGAAGACCGAATCCGACGAGTGCAGCAGCCGTCGCGAATAGAAACAGCAGATGCGTCGACGCAGCAGCCGAATGCCTCCCAATGCTGAACGCGAACAGAAACAGCATTTCGAGGGCCTCGGGGAAACTTGCGTAAAAGTTGGTGGTAATCAGCGGAAAGTGGTGCTCACGGAGATACCGGGCCACGAGAGCCAGGTGATAGGTGGTGCCGTCCGGGCTGTATTCCGGCCCCAACGCGCGACACAGGTATAGCTTGGCATAGCGAAAACAAAGAAGGACCGCCCATAATTTCGGGAGTACGCATATGGAGCACGCCACTTTCGGCGAGCTCCGACGTCGGATGAATGTAAACACGATTGTCAGTAAGCCGAACGAGACGAACACAGGCGCATAGGCAAGGTAGGCAGCCGTGAACAGAAACACCACCAGGCTGAGAGCGGCGTTGCCTATAAGAAATCCGAAGACACATTGTTCGACCCGGGTCAGACGGATCGCAAGTTGCCGGAGGATGCACAAGCCAAGAACAAGACTTACCGCGCCGGTAAAGAGGGCGCCCGTTGCGGCCCACAGCACAACGCTCATTTCCCCCGCCCCACGACCATCTGCGATGGAACGGCGAGGATTGACTTGGAAACGGGATCGTCTAAGAGCACTCGAAGGTTAAGAGTCTTCACGACATCGCGGTCGGTGTTTGTCAGGACATAAAAATCAGCCGCATCTGTGGATTTGTGGCGGACAATCGGCTGCCAGGCGTCATAGTGATTCGTGACACGATAGAAGTTCAGCGTTGGCTCGAATACCCAGGACCCACCCACGTGGATATTCGGTGAGGCCGTGTACCTCCGAATCATTTCAATCGTTTCCGCGAATTTCTTTGTCGCAGCGTCATAGCGCCAATCAACAGTAGCTTTCGCATTGGCTTGCGGAACGTACAGCAGAACAAGGAACACGATAATTGGCAAAAAGGCCCAACCGAGATGGCCTGCCGGGCTGTCCTTCTCACATGGCAAAAACGAAAGCAGCGCTAGGGGGAACAAGAAGAGAAAATAGACACCTGTCCGCATGATTGGCAGCTTCACGTGCGCAAGGACGTGGGCGAGCCAAAGTAGGGCGACCGTCACAGAGAAGGTCAGACCGGTCAAGGTCGGCATGGAATGGCCGGAACTACTAGGGCGGAAAACCAGCAGCAATGCCGCAACAAGGATCAGGCCGCTGAGGACTGGCGCGAACGTTGTCGTGATCATTGCGCAGAGGTGCCAGAAAGACGCGGGCCAACGCGAAAGCAGCGGGATCTCGAGATTGTGAAAGAACGACCCGCTCACCAGCGACCCTAACGTTTCATGCCAGCGTTGGGCGCCGAAATAAAAAGCGTCGGGTCTCGCTGTCAGGAGAGGAATCACAAGAATGAGAAAGGACCAAAGGAGAAAAGGCCCTCCTGCGGAGTCAATGAACGACAGAACGACGGCGCCCAGCCTTTGCTGGCCTGAACACCGAAGCAGCGAAAGCAGCAGAGCTGTTTGCAGGCCGCCGGCTGGGAAAAGAAACGCAAGGTTCGACGCGACTGAAAGGGCAGACCACAAGCCGGCATAAAACAAGAGCTTATGATTGGCCTCATCGCAGCTTACGCTGCGCACCGCAGCCAGTACTGCGAGCGCGAGAAACGCAAGAGCCAGTCCATATCCACGGGCTACCGTGAAAAAATCGAGCAAGTAGGGATTGCTGGCAAGAGCGAGCGTTGCCACAAGATGAAGAAAGCTTCGATTAAATCGAATCGAAGCAAGCTGAAATACGGTGTAGAAATAGAGAATGCTTCCCACCAGGCTGGGAATCCGAAGGCTGAGCTCGGTCACACCAAACACATGAATAGAGAGCCAGCACAACGCTGTTTGGAGGACATGGTTATTGGCGTCGTAATGAGCAGTAAAGACATTCCCTAATGAGGAGCGTAGGAAGTTGTTGTAGTTAAATGCTTCATCCGCTGTAATACTTTGGTTGCTAGCCTGCCCCGCTACACGCAAGAACAGGGCAACAAGGCAGAATGCAGATAGTATTCGCCAGAAACCGAAGATCCCGTAAATCATTTCGATAAGACGCCAAGACCCACGTCCTGAGAACGTTTGGTCGCGGACTCTGAACGCCGGAAGGCACCGAAATAAAGGGCGTAAGCGAAAACATTGCACGTTAGTCTTGTTCCGGCCTGCCTGCTACGAGACACTTCTAGTTGTTATCAGCGATTCATCACTGCGATGACGGGTTGCGAAAGCCGATGGGTCTCAGCGATCCTCGACCGCCAAAGATCTCGCGAACCCGTTTCCAACTACACCAGACCCTGCAGCCGCCTCTGAAACCCAAGGTCCAACGGGCCGGCGGGCCGGACTAGTGTGAAACCAGCCGGCGAGGTATTCGTCCGGGACTCTTCGGCGCTGCATGATATGGCGGCGCTTCGCCAGCGCGCGGGAAAGACATAGTGCCAGGTGCCAGAAGGCCGGCAGCGAAGCTGGTTCACATAGCAGGCAGCCTCCGATCACCAGGAGATCGCGGGCAGTCGCCTGGAGCCAGTAGCGGCGGCATAAATCTCCCGTCATGTTCTTAACGCGCATCAGGAACCGGTTCTTGACCGAGTGCATTTTGAGAACAGCCGGCACAGCGGGCCGCGGTCCGGGGACAACGCTCCGAACATGGTAAGCGAGGGCCTCAGGGCTGTAGATACAGTGCCATCCGAGCAACTGAGCGCGCCAGGCTACGTCGGCATCTTCGCGGTAGGCGAAGAAGTCCGGGTCAAAAAAGCCATCTGCCAGAGAAACATCGGCAATCATTTCGCGCCGGTACAAGGCCGCGGCGGCGCAGGCGCCGAAGACGTACTCGGTCTGCGCGAAACGGTGATCGTCTGGCTCGTTCCAGCCACGGTCGAAGTGCCGCATAGCAGGAGTGAAGTAGATGCCTGTGGAATCAATCCGTGGCTCATCAGGGATTGTGAAATCGCGCCCGATGCGCAGCAGTTTGCCGCAGACCACGCCTACGCCCGCCTCCAAATCCCCAGTCTCGACCAGACGCCCGATAAAGCCAGGCTGCACCAGGACGTCGGCATTCAGAGTAAGGACCCACTGGCCGTGGCTGGCGGCGATTGCCTGGTTCTGTCCCGCGGCGAAGCCCGAATTGCGATCATTCTGAATCAGGCGGATGCGATGCTTGTACCGGGCAAGGATTGCCAACGAGTCGTCTTGCGACGCATTATCCACCACAATCACTTCCAGAGGTCGGTACTCCTGCTGAAAGACTGCGTCCAGACATCGAGCGATGTACCGGCCGCTGTTATAAGTAACCACTGTTATGCTGACCAATGCGGGCTCCATGGCATCCTGTCGAAAGGACTCTGGGAACCGTCTTTTCACTACAGGACCGGGAAAAGAATATTTTTCGCTTTGGGTGTAGTTGAAGTTGCATGCCGGGGGTCATTAGATAAATCAGGTGTTCTCCGATTCGCTGCGTGAACAACTCGCAGGTGTTCTGCCGTCGGAGCGGACCCGCGTGAGCCTGCAGGACGAAGTGGCTCAGTTGTTCGAAGAGATGCGCGAGGGCGTGTATCGGTACGTATTGAGCCTGGGACTCTATCCTCCTCAGGCGCAGGAGGCCACGCAGGAGGTCTTCCTGCGACTCTATACGGCGCTCAAGCGAGGCGAGGCCATCCGGAACCGCCGAGCCTGGGTGGTGCGCGTGGCCCACAATCTGGGCCTGAACGTCCGAGCGCAGCAGAGTTCGCAAACGCCGTTCGAACCAAATATCGAGATGCGGCTGGCAGATCCAGAGCTTAACCCGGAACAGAGCCTGCTAGAGCGGGAACGCCTGTGGCGTTTTCATTGGGGTGTGGAGAATCTCTCGGAACAGCAGCGGCGTTGTCTGCACCTCCGGTTGGAGGGGCTGCGCTATCCCGAGATCGCCGCCGTGCTCGGAATCAGTGCCTCGGCCGTCGGCGAATTCCTGCGCCGCGCCATCGTACGGCTGAGAAAGGCGATCCATGAGTAATCTGAAACTGCGGCATCCCAGTGACGATCAACTTCTGCATTTCGCCGATGGTGAATTGCCGCCGCCGCAGGCTGGGGAGATCCGCAACCACCTGACGGCCTGCTGGCAATGCCGCACCGAGTTGGAAGAAATCGAGCGCATGATCGGC
>Ga0066710_100004403_pt1 | contig 12452 bp, 6 predicted proteins | sample GraSoiAngelo_159_FD_79666 | JGI IMG/M metagenome (GOLD analysis project Ga0066710, IMG submission 79666) | Grasslands soil microbial communities from the Angelo Coastal Reserve, California, USA - 14_1009_16_40cm | ecosystem: Environmental > Terrestrial > Soil > Grasslands | place: USA...
CTCGAGCCCCTGGCCGACGCAGTCCGAGCACAGCGTGTACTTGTACACTTTCTTCGTCGTGCTGTTGAATTTCGGGATGTCGTACGGGCACCCCGACGCGCAGTACTGGCAGCCGATGCAGTTCTCCTGCTGGAAGTCGACGATGCCGTTCGTGTATTGCACGATGGCGCCGTCGGCCGGACACGCGCGCAGGCACCCGGGATCCTCGCAGTGCATGCACTGGTCCTTGCGCATCAGCCACTGCAGCGTGCCGTCCTCGCGCTGATGCTCGTTGAACTTGATCAGGTTCCAGTAGTTCCACGAGGTCGCCGGCATCGTCTGGTAGGTGTTGTCGAACGTCGTCGGCTGGAACGGCAGGTCGTTCCACTCGACGCATGCCACCTCGCACGCCTTGCAGCCGATGCACGTCGTCACGTCGATGTACTTGCAGACTTCCTCTTCGCGCTGCACGCCGCGGCCGGGAATGCTCCCCGGATGCGCCGAGATGGCGCGGATTTGCAGCAGGCCTGTCGGCATGGCGCGCCTCCTACGCCTTCTCGAGCTTCACCAGGAAGCCCTTGTATTCCGGTGTGTACGCGTTGGGGTCGATCACAGTCGGCGACAAGAGGTTGACGCCGTTGCGCGCCGTGGTCCCCTCGTCTTCGGCGATGCCGCGGTAGCCCCAATGAATCGGGATGCCGATCTGGTAAGTCTTCTTGCCGTCGATCAGCATCGGCTTGATGCGCTGCGTCACCATCGCTTTGGCGACGTACGACGCGCGCGCGCTCGACACCTTCACCTGGTCGCCGCCTTTGATACCAAGATCGTTCGCGAGCTCATGCGGGATTTCGACGAACGGCTCGGGCACGAGCTGGACGTTCATCGGATTGTTCTTCGTCCAGTAGTGATAGTGCTCGGTCAGCCGGTAGGTGGTGCAGACGATCGTGTAGCCCTGATCGGGAGTGCCGAACTTGTCGAGATCCGTTTTCATCCGGCGGACCACAGGATTGTTCGACTGCTTGGGATGCAGCGGGTTCACGAGCGGGCTTTCGATCGGCTCGTAGTGCTCCGGGAACGGACCCTCGGCGAAGGCAGACAGCGGCGCGAACAACCGGCCGATCCCTTCGGGGTTCATGATGAACGGCCCCATGTGGGCGGACGGCTTCGAGTCGACTTTGAAATCCGGCACGTCGTTACCGACCCACCGGCCGGCGGCGTCGTTCCACCAGATCTGGCGCCGCTCGGGATCCCACGGTTTCCCGGCTGGGTCGCACGACGCGCGGTTGTACATGACGCGGCGGTTCGCCGGCCACGACCACGCCCAGTTCGGATAGATCCCGAGGCCCGACGGATCGTCGGTGCCGCGGCGCGCCGTCATGTTGCCCGCCTCGGTCCACGATCCGCTGTACAACCAGTTGCCGCACAACGTCGACCCGTCGTCGCGGAGAAACGCGAAGCCCGGAAGCTGTTGTCCCGCTTTGATCACCGTGCCTGTCGCTGGATCGGTCACGTCTGCGAGCGCCTGGCCGTTGATCTCGCGTGCGACCTCCGCGAGCGCGGGATGGTTCGGCTGCGTATACGGCCAGCGGACGTTGAGGATCGGATCCGGGAACGGTCCGCCTTCCTTCTGATACAACTCGCGCACCTTCAGGAAGATCTGCGCGAGGATGTCCTGATCGAGCCTCGCCAGGCCCGGCGGCGGCAGCGCGACGTTCTTCCACTGCAGCCACCGCGCCGAGTTGACGAAGTTGCCGTCCTTCTCGGCGAACCCGGCGCATGGCAGTCGATAGACCGTCGTCTGGATCTTCTTCATCTCGTCCGGCGTGGTGCCAGGCGCCTTCCAGAACTCGCTCGTCTCGTCAGGATAGATTTCGCCGACCACGAGCCAGTCGGCCCTTTTCAGCGCTTCGATGTTCTTCTTCGCGTTCGGCCCGATCTGCACGCCGTTCATGCCGATGGCGAACATGCCTTTGATGTGGCCGGCGTACATGTCGTCCCAGATCTGGGCCCACGCGTAGTTGCGATCGATTTTCGGGAGGTAGTGAAATGCCCAGTCGTTCTCCTTCTTCGCGGCGTCTCCGTACATCGCCCTCAGGAACGAGACGGCGAACTTCGGCGTGTTCGACCAATAGTTGTACGAATCCCACACGGCGGGTTTCGACGACGTGGGCGTCGTACGCTTCAGGTACGTCGCGAAATCAACGTCGTCCGGGTTCGGCACCTTGAGGTACCCTGGCAGGATGTCGAACACGCCAGCCATGTCGGTGGCGCCCTGGATGTTCGAATGGCCGCGCAGTGCGTTCACACCGCCTCCAGCGCGACCGACGTTGCCGAGCAGCAGCTGCAGCATCGCCGCAGTGCGGATGATCTGCGTCCCGAAGGTGTGCTGCGTCCACCCGACCGCGTAGATGATGGTGCCCGCCTTCTTCATGTCGCCGTCTTTCCGGATCGACGTGAAGAGATCGGCCGCCTTCAGAAACTGATCCTTCGGGATGCCGGTGATCCGCTCGACCATTTCAGGCGTGTACCTCGAGTACTGCTTCTTGAGGAGCTGGAACACGCAGCGGGGATGCTGGAGCGACAGGTCGTAGGCGACATTCGGTGGCAAGGTCGGCGCCTGCGTTTGACCGCCGCCGGCAGCCGCGCCACTAGTCGCGCCGCCGCGCGCCGCCTGACCCTGGCCGGTGACGTTGCCGCCTTCCTGGTAGTTCCATGTCGACTTGTCGTAGAGCTGCGTCGACGGATCGAACCCGGAATACAGGCCGTCGTCTGGAAGCTTGAACCCTTCCCTCACGATGAAGGCGGCGTTCGTGTAATCGACGACGTAGTCGTGCGCGATTCGATTCTGCTCGATCGCGTAGTTGATCAGTCCGCCAAGAAACGCGATGTCGGTGCCGGCGCGGATCTGCAGAAACAGGTCCGCGTTGGAGGCCGTCCGCGTGAAGCGCGGATCGACCACGATCATCTTGGCGTTGCGTTGAAGCTTCGCTTCAATCGGCCATTTGAAGCCGCAGGGGTGGTTCTCGGCCGGATTACCACCCATGATCAACATCATGTCGGTGTTCTTGATGTCGACCCAGCCGTTCGTCATCGCGCCGCGTCCGAATGTGGGCCCCAAACTGGAGACCGTTGGCCCGTGTCAAACTCGGGCCTGATTTTCCAGGTAGCAGACCCCCAGGCTGCGCATCGTCTTGACGACGAGGTAGTTGAATTCGTTCGTGTCGGTGCAGCCGCCGGTGAACGCGATGCCTTCGCACCGGTTCACGATGCGGCCCCTCTGATCTTTTTCGATGAACGTGGCGTCGCGCGTCTTCTTCACCAGACGCGCGATCTCGTCGATCGCCTGATCCCAGCTGATGTCTTCCCAGTGGGCCGAGCCCGGGCGTCGCACTTCCGGCTTGAGCAGCCGGCGCTCGTTGACGATGTCCTGCTCGAGCGACGCGCCCTTCGGGCAAAGGGTGCCGCGGTTAATGGGATGGTCGGGATCCCCTTCAACGTGCACGACCTGAGGGATGGCGTTTTTCGACTTGTCGCCAAGGGTGTGAATGATGACGCCGCAGCTGACTGAGCAGTAGGGGCAGGTGCTGCGCGTCTCGGTGGTCCGCTCGATTTTGAGCGTCTTCGCCTGCGCGTATGCGGGCCCGACGTCGAACCCAAACGCGGACAACCCCGCGCCGCCGATGACGGTCGTCTGGATGAAGGCCCTTCTCGAAATGTGCATGAGCAGCCTCCACGGAACGGGCGGTTATTGGATGGCCTCGATCGACCAGGCGTAGGTGCAGGCGTCGCGCCTTAACGCGCGCCGTCGAATCTCTTTGCTTGGCGATCAAACGCCTGTCGGTTGGTTCACCCCGTTTTCGTTTTGCGTACTCGGTTTTCCACCAACATACATACCAGCGACGGCGGTGAGCCTACGCCTCGCGCGCATCCGCGTCAAGGGTCACGCGCGAGAAGTCTGCCGTGTGGTTGCACCCACACGTTTTTTCCCCGACAGAACACCTGCGTTCCGCGAAGGTACGTGCGTTCGATGACACCGCAAAGCCTCTGTCCAGAGTACGGCGTCGGGCAATGACGCGGATGCACCGATGTCGCGTCCACCGTGAACTGCGCGTCGGGATTGAACACGATCAGGTCGGCGTCATATCCCGCCTGGATGCTTCCCTTATGCAAAAGTCCGGCAAGCTGCGCCGGCGCACGGCACATCCAGCTGGCGAGGTGATCGAGCGTGTATCCGCGATCACGAGCGCCGGTCCACATCACCGGCAGACTGAGCTGGACAGAGGCGATGCCGCTCCAGGCAGCGAGGAAATCCCCGGAGTCGAAATGCTGCATCTCCGGCGGTGCGGCGGAATGGTCCGACACGACCATCTGAATGACCCCGCCGGCAAGCGCCGCCCACAGAAATTCGCGATTCTCCCGCTCGCGAATCGGCGGCGCACATTTGAAGGCCGTCGCGCCGTCGGGCACTTCCTCTGCCACAAAGGAAAGGTAATGGGGGCACGTTTCAGCCGTGATCGGAAGGCGGCCGGTTCGTGCATGGAACAGCGGTGCCAACGTATCCGATGAGGATAGCTGGGTGACATGCGTCCGAGTGTGATGTGTGCGGCAGAGCTGGATGACGAGGGCGACCGCGTCGTTCTCTGCGGCTTTCGGCCGAGTCTCGAGATACCTGCTGTACCGGCGCGGCGCACGCCACAAGCCGGAGACTCGCTCGATCCACCGCCGGCGCGCGCGTTGGCGCGTCAGCGCCTGCTCGATCGGACCGGACACTTCCGCGTGCACGAGAAGTGTCGCGCCGAGGTTCGTGAGGGCCGGCATGACCATGTGCAGGTCGGCTTCTGAGACAGGAGGAAAGTCGGTGCAGGCTGTCGGACGCAGCACGCACGTGAACCCGAGCACGCCCGCCTCGAACAGCGGCGCGAGTTCGCGCGCGTTGCCCGGCACAACGCCTCCCCAGAAACCCACGTCGACAAAACACTTTCGTTCTGCCGCCGATCGCTTCAGCCCGAGCGCAGCGACGGTCGTCGGTGGCTGACTGCTATCCCCTGGCATGTCGACGATCGTCGTCACGCCGCCAGCCGCGGCCGCACGCGTAACGATCTCGAATCCGTCACAGCCGCTACGTGCTGACTCATGGATGTGCACGTGCGTATCGACGACGCCCGGCATGATAACCGCGTCCGCAGCGTCATCCAGCGGGCAGCCTGGCGGCACATCGTCGAACGCGAGGATGCCGAGCACCCGCCCGTTGCGGATGTGAATCGCGCCCGGGCGCGTCCCGTGAGTCGTCACGACGCGGCGGCTGCGGACGACGAGGTCTGGAAGCAACACGTCAGAGGCCGACGAGATTCAGCTCGATCTTCTCGTACCCGTGCTCGCGTGCCCAGAGATCGAGCGCCGCCGCCGCAACTTCATCGACGATCGGAACGGCGAGGCCGAGTCGTCCCAGGTCAACACTCTTGAGATAGTGACGGCAGCTCTCGCAGGCATCGACGCGTACGTGCTCGAATGTCGGTGATTGAAAATATCCGACCTTTCGCTCATCGCCCTCGCCACAGTGCGGGCACAGGACGCGCCGGAACGGCCAGGGTGTGAGACAGTTCGCACACAGCAGCTGCCTGCTGCCCCCCTCGGCCGTCAGCGCGCCGGCCGGCTCGAGTAGCGCGAGCTGCGGAGTCCCACCGCACCGCGGACAGCGGTTGTCGGCGCGCGTCAGGAGGCGATCGTGCGTTACGCCGCCATCGACGAGGCACGCGGCGTAGGGTTGAAGGATCGCCTTCGCGAAAAACTGCCGGTCGGTGGGCGCGCGCCAGTACGCCGCCAGCACATCCTCGATCGCCGAGTCGCCGCTCTCGAGCAGGCGCCGCGCATCGAGGGCGAGCTGTTCCGGACCATGCTCTGACACATCGCGTAACACGGACGATGCAAGGCGTCGAATCAGCGGCAAGTCTCGATCGAAAGAGCCCGATACCCGGGTCGTCAATGAGTCGTACAGATCTTTCTGCCGGCGAAGCAATCGGGTGTAGAAGGTGAGGAGCGACTCGGCCGGACTGCGCTGGCTCGCAAGTTGCTCGGCCCGACGAATACGTCGATCCCACGACTGGCGCACGCCGCCATCTTACTCGCCGGCCGAGGCACCGCAATATTCCGGGACTCGCACCTGTGGGCCGCGCCCGGCTGACATGCCTGAATTGCGCCGAACAGATATTGCCGGTGAACATGGTTAGGGCCGACCGTGGTCGTCCCCGCCTCGCGCTACCAGAAGAACCGGAGCAAGAACTGCGTCGTCCGCGGGAAGCCTGCTTGCCGCGTGATGGTCCCGAAGCTGGAGCCGCCGAATCGTGCGTCCCCACCGCCCACGAACTTCGGATTGTTCGTCGCGTTCAGCATCTCAATCCGGATTTGCGCCTTCAATGAGCTCCTGACACTCAGGGTCTTCGCCAACACGACGTCGTAGTTCGTCCTGAACGGACTGCGAATCCGGGGATCCGTCCGCTTCCCGGTCCCGAATGTGAACGCCGGCGCCGCCTCGTACGCCGCCGGGTTGATGTAGTTGATCAGGCGGTCGATCGTGCTCCCTGGCGTAGTGGGATCGATGCCGGTCCAATTGGGGCGCTGAATGCCGCTGAACGAGCCGGTGTTATCGGCGTTCTGGACGACGTTCAGCGGCTGCCCGCTCTCATATGTCGCAATGGCCGAAATGGTCCATCCGCCGGCAACCATCCTGGCCAGACCTTTCGTCGCCCACGGTTTCCCTTCTCCGAATGGCAGTTCCACAATGGGCGACAACACCAGGCGGTGCGGCATATCCAGCAGACTCCGGCTGTATTCCGCTGCCAAGTCGTAGCTGTTCAGTGGCCGGCCGCCTTGATTCTGAGAGTTGTAGTAAGGCGGCTCACCGAACACGTCGTCGTCCAGCCGGCTCCACGTGTAGTGGAACCGCCCTCCCCACCCGTGGGATGGGCGCTTCTCGAGCTTCAGGACCGCGGCGTGGTAGCGAGATCGCGCGCCGGTCGTCTGGCGATCCCGGATGTTGCCAAACTGTGGGAACGGGCGCAGCAATTGGCCCCGTGCGATCGTCGGCGACGTCGAGAACGCCCCGGCCTCAGGGATGCCGAAGAACGGATTGGGGACCTGCGCTTGTAGCGCCGACCCCAACGCCAACTGCTCGGGCCGGAGCTGATTGATGTTCACGAAGGCGACGCCGGCGCCGCCATAGCCCAAGTTGTCGCCACGCGATCCGACGTAGCCGATCGACACCGCCAGGTCTCCGGGAAGCTCCCGCTGCACATCCACCGAGTACTGCTGGACGTACGGCGATTGCCGATCCTGAGAGACGAAATCGATCTGTCCGCCGACACCCGTGAGCAAACCCAACGTATTGCCGACCGGCGCGAGCAATCCGCGTGGAAAGGGATTGTCGAGGGATGCCGTCGGGATCAAACGACTGGACTGGTCGACGAACGTTTCCCGCGTGTGGCCGGTCTGCCCGTAGCTGATGGTGCCCGGCGACGAGTAGATCCACGGGGACCAGAACAGCCCGTACCCGCCGCGCGCCACCGTTTTCTCGTTCAGCGCCCAGGCCAGACCGACGCGCGGCGAAAACTTCGTCTTCGATGGATCGCCCTGATAATCCGGAAACCCGTCCTGTGCCGCGTAGCGCAACCCGCCCCGCAGATCCAACCCGGTCTTCGCCGCAAGCGGGCTGACTGCGTTGCGGTCGAAGGCAACCGTGAAGCGGTTCTCTTTCTCCCGCATCCCCGCCTCGTATTCGTAGCGCAGCCCGAAGTTCAACGTGAGGTTAGAACTCAGCCGAAAGTCGTCCTGCGCGTAAGTGGCGTAGTAATGGATGAACGCATCGAGAGGAGTCGAGACGGGCGCAGTGCTGGGGTTGCCGGGGTTGCCCGATGGCAGACCAAGCAGAAAACTTGCGAACCCATTCCCTTCGTTCGACCGCAGCACGAATGGATCGGACTGCGTCCACTCCTTGTCGAACCTGAAGTCTCCGCTCGCGTCGCCATAGGTGAGCGTGAACGCGCTGATCCGGCGGAAATCGGCGCCGAACTTGAACGTGTGACGGCCGACGAACTTCGAGACGCTGCCATTCACTGCCCATGAGTCATAGGTGGTGGGACTGTACCCCCGATTGCCGAATATGCGACTGCCATCGGTCGGGCCGTACCCGTCGATCGTGCCGGCCGGGAATTTCTGGAACGTCACGTCGTTCACGAAGCTGTTGGGGAAACCCAGACTGGCGAGATCGTAGCTGAATGGTAATTGGAAGTCCTCGAATCGGGTCCAGCCGTAGCGGAGGGTCACGACCGTCGTGGGATTCGGAATGAGCGTGTTGTTCAGCGCCACGATGTGGACTCGCCGCCTCTCGAGCCCCTGATCCGGATCCGCAAAGGGATTCTGCTCGGCCCAAAAATGCGTGGACTGTTCGTTGTCCGGTTGATAGAGGTACATCCCGGTCAGCGACACCTTGTCGGTCAACTTATGCTCGATCTTCGTCGTCAGTTGGTCGGCCCAGGTGAAAATCGGCGACGCGTACTGATAGTTCGTCAACCCGTTCGCGCCGCTGCGTTGCACATCCGGCTTCGGAATGAAGCCCGCGATGTTGCGCGCGACCTTGCTGATGCGGCCCGGGGGAATCACGTTCCCTGGGAACGGGTCCCGAACATAGCCCGATCCACTCGGGCTGGGCCGAGTCGTCAACGGGTCGTAGATGATGATCAGGTTCCCGTCGCGACCGAAGCTCTGCGAGAAATCGCCGGCGCGCTCCCGGTCCGTCGGAAAGATCAACAGGCCGGTCAGGGCGGAGTTCGTCTGATAGCCCTCGTGCGACAGCCACAAAAACGTCTTGTTCCTCTTGATCGGCCCGCCAAAGGATCCGCCCCAGTATCGATAGAACGGCACCGTCGACTTGGGACGACCCGCACGCGCATCGAAGAAATTGTTGGCGAGCGCCCAGTTCGGCCGCGTTTGATAGAACCCGCTGCCGTGAAATGCGTTGGTACCGGATTTCCCGGTCGAATTGAAGACGCCGCCGCCAGACCGACCCATTTCGGCGTCATAGGTGTGGACTTGTACCTTGACCTCTTCAAGCGCCTCCGTGGAGGGAAACGACGAAGTCCGGTTCGTAATATCGGTGTACGACACCCCGTCGAGCAGGTAATTGTTGGCGCGGCGTGGACCGCCACCCAGCGAGAGAAGCGATCCGTTGCTTTGGTCCTCCATTCGGCTGAAGTACGGGTTACCAGTTGCAATGACGGTTGGAACCGTAGTGACCGCGGTCATGTAAACGTTGCGGTTCAACGCGGGCAGGGCCTCGAGTGTTTTCTTTTCGAGCACCTCGCCCGTGGATGCGTTCGACGTTTCGATCAGCGGAGCATTGGCGGTCACCGAGATCGATTCTTCGATGGTCCCGACTTCCATCAGGAGATCGAGCGTAATGAACTGCTGCGTTCCGATCGTCAGACCTTTGCGATCGAACGTCTTGAACCCCGTCAGCACTGCCCGCACCGTGTACGTCCCAGGAAGGACGGCGGCAAACACATACTCGCCGACCTCATTGCTGAAGGTCACGCGCTGAACGTTGGTCGCTTCGTTGATGATCGTCACTCCGGCACCGGGAACCACGCCGTTCGCGTCTTTCACGGTGCCCCTGAGCCCGCCCTGGAACGACTGGCTCCTCACCTCCGTCACGTTGGCCACAAGGAGGAGCACCATTAGCACACAGGGCGACGACGAAGTCAGGCGTCGCATACCCGCTCCTTTCTGATCGGCCGATTATTTGGAACGTTTTGTCCCTCGCCTCTCGTATCCGTTAGCGGTCTTCGTCGACTCGAGTGCGGCGGTTCGATACAGGTTTCCAGTGTGGCGGTCGCGAACGCACACGTTATACACCCGACTACTCCGCGCGCGAAGATTTTCGTCGCACATCCGGATTGACTCGTTACGGTTCCGGTGATACGTACTGCGCGACTGTGGCCTCAGGGAAACAGTCATCGACAACAGGAACAGGAACGTCGATGACGGTCGGTCAGGGAGGACGATCATGAACAGACGCACGGTGATCAAAACCGGCGGCATGGCGCTTCTCGGACTCGGGTTCGGCGGCTGCGCGACCACGAACGCGGGCCGGACGAGATCGGCCCTCAGGATCGCACCACGCCCTGCGCTCAATCTCGCGCTAGTCCGCGCCTCCTGGGAGCGGGTGATTCGGACGACAGTCGGCTTACGTCCGCATCGCGATTCCGGCTTCCTCCTCAAGGCCGAGAAGCTCGATGCGAAGACTGTGATCCACAACTACGGTCACGGCGGGGCCGGCATGTCGCTGGCCTGGGGGACCGGGTCGATGGCGGCGGACATGGCGCTACAACAAGATGGGCGTCGCGCGGCGGTGCTCGGCTGTGGCTCTCCCGGCCTCACCGCGGCACGGCAGCTCCAGCGCCGCGGCTTCGATGTCACGATTTACGCGATGGCGGTCCCACCGGATACGACGTCGAACATGTCGATGGCGGGCTTCACGCCGACGGCCGGGCTCGTGTCGGCTGAGCGGCGCACGCCCGAATGGGACGCGCAGTTCAGGCAAGCTGCGGAGATCTCGTATCGGCAGCTCCAATTGCTCGTCCGTACGGGCTATGGGGTTTATTGGATCGACAGCTACAACGCCACGGACGATCCGGAACCTCAACCCAATCCTGATGGAGATTTGCTTCCCGAACACCTGCGGCCAGGGCGGAACCGCGAGATCCTCGGGCCTGGAGAACATCCGTTCCCGACGAAATACGCCATTCGGACGCCGAGCCTCTCGATCGAGCCGTCGATTTATCTCGACGCGCTGATGCGCGACGTCCTGCTGTTCGGCGGCAGGATTGTGATCAGGAGGTTCGACACGCCGCGCGATCTCATGTCGCTCACCGAGCCGGTGATCGTCAACTGCACCGGTCTTGGATCGCGCGCGCTCTTCAACGACGAAGAGCTCGTTCCGATCAAGGGACAACTCACCGTCCTCGTGCCGCAGCCCGAGGTGAGCTATCGCGCGTCCGGGCGCCTGGCGAACGGCAATGGTCAGCCTGTGGGGATGAACCCGCGAACCGACGGCATCGTCCTAGGCAACCTTGCGGACCGCGGCAACTGGTCGCTCCAGCCCGAGGAGGACGTGCGCCAGCGGGTGGTCACGGCCGCGATCGAATTCTTCGCGGGGATGCGGCCCCCGTCCGCCGGCGCCCGGTTCGCCAAATCCGAGCCGCCGCAGACGATCCCGAGCCTGGAGAGCTTCTTCGGATTGGAATCGTAGTGGTGCGCAGTTCCTCGGCCGTGATGGAGGCGGACAAGGTCACCACGCTGCTCCTGATCCTTCACGGCGATGCGTTCGGCCACGGTCTTTTCTTGCCTGACCCTGGCCAAGACTGGATCGAGGCCAGCTCTCGGTTGAAGCCGTCGTCAAAGCGACGGTAAGGTCGCCGACAGGAGTCAAGAAAAAGAAGGATAACGATTTCAGAAGTACAAACTTACACCGAACAGATTCTCACGCCTGCTGTTTTTTTGCTCCGCGCCGCGGCGGCTGTGCTTTAGAATCCGCCCTGCTGCTCAGCTCGCACAGCCTGGAGGCAGTCCATGCGGAAGCTTCTCGCCGGTATCGCTGGGCTCATCGTCGGCACGTCGATGATGTCGCACGCGCAATCGCCGCAGGTCATTCCGTTCAGCGACAACGAGACGTGGGACCGGTGGTTCGTCGAGTTGTCCAGTCCGCCAGGCATTGAGGGCACGCCTTCGGCCGTGCTCGATCGCGAGGAAGCCGACTTCCATGCGGCGGCGAGGGGAGGCGGTGTTCGGTATGCCAACAGCCGGCGCTTCAAAGATCTCTGGAACGGCGTCACCATCAGCGCGACAGCGCGCGACAGCGCAAAGCTCCGATCGATCCCCGGCGTGCTGGCCGTCTATCCCGTCTTGAACGTGAGCCTTGGCCCGCAGGAGGATCAGCCCGGCAACGACGTGGACCTGATCACCGCGCTGAAGCAGACCGGCGCCGACATCGCGCAGAGCGAGCTCGGGCTTTCGGGTCGCGGCGTCCGCGTCGCTGTCATCGACACGGGCATCGACTACGATCATCCGGATCTCGGTGGTTGTTTCGGGCCGGGCTGCCGCGTTGAGCGAGGGTTCGATCTGGTCGGCGACGATTTCAATGCCGACGACGTGGCGCCGGTCATCAAGCCGGATCCGTTTCCTGACGATTGTGCGGGCCACGGCACGCACGTTGCCGGCATCATCGGCGCGAACGGCGGCATCAAGGGCGTTGCGCCCGGCGTGACATTCCTCGCATATCGCGTGTTCGGCTGCGTCGGCACGACGACATCCGAAGTGATGATCGACGCGATGGAGCGGGCGCGCCGCGACGGCGCCGAGGTCGTCAACATGAGCATCGGCTCGGCGTTCACGTGGCCGCAGTATCCGACCGCGACGGCGGC